>Ga0224497_10000459_pt1 | contig 28351 bp, 31 predicted proteins | sample SF_Jul11_sed_USG_4_FD_167970 | JGI IMG/M metagenome (GOLD analysis project Ga0224497, IMG submission 167970) | Sediment microbial communities from San Francisco Bay, California, United States - SF_Jul11_sed_USGS_13 | ecosystem: Environmental > Aquatic > Marine > Sediment | place: USA...
CTTGTCGGAGATCGGCGCGTGCATATCGGGCTCCGGCAGGGTAACGGTATAAAGGTGCAGCGCCGGCTGTACCTGGATATCGTAGGCGGTCACCGCCTTGGCGATATGCTGCTTGTGCTGCTGGCTCTCCTCGGGCACGTCGACCACGAGGTCGCCGAGTATGCGCGCGTTGCAGCCGAGGCGGCGACCGCCCCTGAGGCGGTTCTTCGATTGATGTATCAATTCGGTCGCGGTAAGCGGAGAGAGATGCTCGGCGCGGGACGAGATGCCGTGCTTGGAAAATTCCCCCTGTTGCGGCAACACCTGGCACTTGCGGCATTTGCCCTGTCCGCCGCAGATCGACTCCAGGTCCACGCCCAGACGCTGCGCCGCCTGCAGTACGGTGGTGCCGACCGGAACCTGACCGCGCAGTCCCGACGGCATGAACAACACGCTGACTTCTTCTTCCATTACACCATGATCCTGCTCGAGCTAATCAGGCGGATGCAGCCGGTCGGCGGCGGCGCCCACCGGCGCGGCGGCCGGTACCGCGACCGGCGCCCATGCCTTCGGGTGTCGGTTCACGGAACTGCCGGATCCAGCGCGCGCAATCCGGGTCCTTGCCCAGCATGACGTCGGCGCCGAGACTCGCGGCGACGACCTCCGCGTGCAACGGATTGGTGATCGCCGAGGTCATGCCGGCCTGGATCGCCATGCTGATGAAGGCGCCGTTGAAACCGTTGCGGTTCGGCAGGCCGAAACTGATGTTCGAGGCGCCGCAGGTAGTATTGACCTTGAGTTCGGTGCGCAGGCGATGAATCAGCTTGAGTACTTCGCGACCGGCGGTATTGATCGCGCCGATCGGCATGACCAGCGGATCGACGACCACGTCGCAGGCGGGGATGCCGTAATCGGCCGCGCGCTCGACAATCTTCTTCGCGACATTGAAACGCACGTCGATGTCCTCGGATATCCCGGTCTCGTCGTTCGAGATCGCGACCACGGCCGCGCCGTGTTTCTTGACCAGCGGTAAAACACGATCGAGGCTCTCGTCCTCGCCGGTAACCGAGTTAACCAGCGCCTTGCCCTGGTAAACCGAGAGCCCGGCCTCGAGCGCATCGATGATCGAAGAGTCGATACTCAAGGGTACGTCGGTCAGGCTTTGCACCAGTTGCACCGCCTCGGCGAGAATGCGCGGCTCGTCGGCCAGCGGGATGCCGGCGTTGACATCGAGCATGTGCGCGCCCGCCGCGACCTGCGCCAGCGCATCGCTTTGCACCCGGCTATAGTCCCCGTTTTTCATTTCTTCGGCCATGATCTTGCGGCCCGTGGGATTGATTCGCTCGCCGATGATGACAAACGGGCGATCGAATCCGATCACCAACTCTTTGCTAGCCGAACTGACAACCGTTTCAGTCATTGTTTTTTCCTCTAAAATTCAACGCTCTTTCTCTGCATCCGCTCTGTTTAATGCATCAGGCCAAACTGGATTTAACCTCGCATCCGGGGTACCACGGCACCCTGCCGTCGAGCACGCCGGATTGCCGAATAATCTCGCCTACCGCCTCTTCCTGGCGGTAGGCCATGACATGCACCCCGCTGACGCCTTCGATTTCCCTGATCTGCTGGATCAGCTCTACGCAGAGCTTGCGTCCTTCGAGCTTCGGTTCCTTTGCGCCTTCGAGCCGCTTGATAATTTCGTCGGGTATGTGGATGCCCGGCACGTTGTTGCGAATCCACAACGCGGTGCGCGCCGAGGCCAGCGGGCCGACGCCGGGCAGAATAAACACCTTATCCAGCAGCCCGAGGTCACGCGATTTGGCCATGAACTGGCGCAGGTGTTCGATATCGAACACGTACTGCGTCTGGATGAACTGCGCACCGGCGGCGATCTTTTTGGCAAGGCGATGCGGGCGAAAATCGAATGGCGGCGCGCTCGGATTTTCCGCCGCGCCGAGAAACATCTGCGGTGGCGACGAAATCTTGCGGCCGCTGAGGAAGCGTGATTCGTCGCGCATGATGCGAATGGTTTCGAGCAAGGACATGCTGTCGAGATCGAAAACCGGCTTGGCCTCGGGATGATCGCCGACCTGGACGCCATCGCCGCTCAGGCAAAGCACGTTGCAGACGCCCATCGCCGCGGCGCCGAGCACGTCGCCCTGGATCGCGATGCGATTCTTGTCGCGGCAGGAAATCTGCAGTACCGGCGAGTAACCCACGTTGGTCAACAGCGCGCACATCGCGACGCTGGACATGTGGCAGTGCGCGCCCGAGCCATCGGTTGCGTTCATGCCGTCTACGTAACCGTCGAACATACGCGCGCGTTCGTAAACATCTTCGGCCAGGGCTGAATCAGGCGGCGCCAGCTCCGCGGTAACCGCGAATTTACCGGAGCGCAGCACGCGCTCGAAGCGGCCGCGCGACACGTGTCCTGCCTCCGGTGGCAGCGGGCTGCCGGGATTCGGTTCGAACGGCGCAGAAATCATTTGCCCGTCTCTTCGTCGTGAACCGCGTACTCGAGGCGCACCACGCGCAACCACGAAGAACTGTTCTTGATCAAATGGTTGACCGGGATCTGTACCTGCTGGATAGCGTCGGGATCGCGCATTTGCCGGCTGCCGCGCCAGGCCTCGACCCAGACGCAACGCATTTCCGGTTTGATTTCACAGTTGCCGTCTAAACGCACGCCGCCACAGGGACCGTTGCGGATCGACTTGGGGCAGTTCATCGGGCAGGACATGCCGGTCGCGCTCAACGCGCACTTACCGCACATCTGGCAGTCGAACATGAAACCCTTGACCGCCTTTTCGACAATTCGCACCGGCTTTTCGAGGCGCCCGTACCCCAGCCATTTGAATAATGGATGCAGCCTGAACAGCAGCGGCTCGAAACCGCGATATACGACTTCGAGCCTGCGTGCATGCGTTACCGACCATTGGCGAACTCTGTACACTAATCGCTCCACTCAGACCGTCTGGCCGCGGGATTCGTCAACACCGCTGGCCCTGATTAAGTTTTCCAGCGCTTCTTCCGTGTAGCGGGTTTCGAGCTGCTGCACCAGTTGTCTCGCCTGTAGCCTGATATCACTACCATCCACCGGCTGGGCAACGTCGTGCCAGGGTTCGAACAGCGCGTCCTGTTGTTTTTTCTTGAGTCGATACGCGGCGCGCTCGATCGCCCTCATGAAACGCGGCGGCAGGCGCAGCCGGGTGCTGCGGCCGCCTTCGCGGATCACGACCTGGCCGGGAATATCCCGCCAGTAAACAATTTTCAGCTGCGCCACATCGCCTCCTGCATCGCCGCGTCCAGCGCCGGCACCATCTCACCCATCCCGGTGAATAACCGCTCGAAGCGCAACCCGAGCTGCTCGGCCGCGGCGCGCGCCAGCGCGGTTATCTCGTCGGACTCGGTCTGCGCCAGGTAAACCAGCCGCGTGTAATTGCCGAAGTACATATCCTTCAGCTCCGGATGCCGATCGATGCCGAGTATCTCGATTACCAGCCGCTGGAAATGCTGCGCCAGGAAATCGGTCAGGTAAAAGGTCCCGGGCTCGGCCGCCTGCAATAGTTCGTAGTTTTCGCGGCCGGCGAGAAAATCGTAGCAATGCGCGCCCGGCAGGCGCTTGACGCCGCGCTCGTCGAGCACCCGATCGAGTTCGCCGCTGGTGCCGCAATCCCCGTAGGCGACGAATATATGCTCGTACTGGTCGCGCGCCAGGTCGATCTTCTCGGCCACCGCGGCCGGTATTTTCTCGGGGCGTGAATGCAGGTCGGCGGTAATGGCCTGCAGATCCATCTGCGACCAGGCACCGCGTTTTTTTATTTCGTTGACTTCACGCGCGATGGCGGCGCAGGTGATCACCAGAATCGGGGCTGAGTCTGTCATCCTGTATCAACACCCTGGCAGCACGCTCGCGGCAAACGCTGTCAGCGCGCCCGCCTTTCGGCAACGAGCTGCTTTGCGGTGTCGGCAGCTACCGCGGCGTCGCGGCAATAGGCGTCGGCGCCGATGGCTTCACCGAACTCCTGGTTTAGCGGCGCGCCACCGACGAGGATGATGTAATCGTCGCGGATCCCCTGTTCCTTCATGGTGTCGATGACGACCTTCATGTAAGGCATGGTCGTGGTCAACAGCGCCGACATGCCGAGGATTTCCGGCTTGTGCTCTTCGAGCGCGGCCAGGTACTCCTCGACCGGCGTGTTGATTCCGAGGTCGACGACTTCGAAACCGGCGCCTTCCATCATCATGCAGACCAGGTTCTTGCCGATGTCGTGGATATCGCCCTTGACGGTGCCGATAACCATTTTGCCGGCGGTGGGTTCGTCGGATTGAGACAGCAGGGGTTTGAGGATAGCCATACCCGCTTTCATCGCGTTGGCCGACATCAACACCTCGGGCACGAACAGGATACCGTCGCGGAAATCGATACCGACGATGGTCATCCCCGCGACCAGCGCCTCGTTCAGGACCTTGTTGGCGTCCCAACCGCGCTCCAGCAATATGTTGGTGCCCTCGGCGACTTCTTCTTTCAGACCATTGTATAAATCGTCGTGCATCTGCTCGACGAGTTCGTCATCCGGCAGGGTGCGCAGATCCAGGTCGTCTTCGTATTCGTCGTCGTCTTCGTAATCGGTCATTTAAAATTCCTCACGCGATCGGCAGCGCCCTAAGAGGCTACCGTGAACGCGCAGAATAGGTTTTAAGCGGCATGGGATCTGGCGTTGCAGCGACTTCGCATTGCCTTAACGCGACACAGCCGATAGTCGAATATTATTGATTATTAATCGGTTTTTTCGGCGCCTGCCGAAGCCGGCCGGATCAGGCGGGGTGTATTTCCCCACTTTGCCGATTGCCGATGTAGATACTGTAGTTGCCGAGCCTTTTTTCGCGAATAAAACGTTCCAGCATAGCGATGATCGCGGCATCGTTTATTTCTTCCCAGGTGATGTGATCGAACTCGTAAAAATGCAGCGTGCGGGTCTCGATCGCGTCGTCGAGCGAAAGCAATTCACCGAGGTAATAAATGAATCTCTCGGAATGCTCATGGTATGCCGCGTAGATAAACGGCAGGTCGACCTCGATGCCGGCGGACGCGAGCTTGCCCAGCAGGCTCCCCGGGATTCCTGCATTACCGACGGTGTCGGAACTCGGCGGCAGCAACTGGCCGCTGTCGGGATTTCGCTCGAGCAGAATCTTGCCTTCGGATTCGATGATGGCGCCCACCCTGAGATGACCCGGAGACGAGACCAGCTGCAGCATGCCGGGCGTCAGGCCGAAGGAAACATAGGCGCCGCGGCAGAATCCGAGCGGCGCGTGGGTGTTGTAACTGTACCGCAGCACCCTGCCGATCAAAATGATGTGATCGCCGGCATCGACCTGCTGGAAATGCTCGCAATCGAACCAGGCCACCACCTTGTCGATTATCGGCGATCCGGTAACGGCGCCATACCACTGTTGCTCGGCGAACTTGTCGGTACCGGCGCGGGCGAATCGATTGGACAGACTACGCTGATCCTGGGCTAGTATGTTGACTGCAAAACCGCGCGCCGCGGTGAATATGTCGCAACCGTAGGCCGCCCTGGCAATGCTGACCAGCAACAGGGGCGGGTCGATCGAAACCGAGGTAAACGAGTTGGCGGTGAAACCGCAGGGAACGCCATCCTTGTCCAGCGTCGTGACGATGGTTACCCCGGTGGCGAAATTGCCGAAAGCACGGCGTAAATCGCGCGCATCGAATTCTGCTTCCCTGCTATCAGCCATGGGGAGCCTTCGTGCTCAATAGATCAGCGATTCCATTTCGTGAGTTTGCTGGAGCGACTCGGATGCGCCGCTTTCCCGGTAAATGGCAACCGCCTGGTCCAGGTATTTCTTCGCCCGGTCCATCGCGAAATTAGAGCTGTAGAGCACCGCGATGACATCGGCCTGGCGCTGGTACATGGCGCGGTCGCTGGTGTCGGCAAGCGCCTGGCTGGCCTTGATCCTGAACTTCCAGGCACGCTCAGGCTGCCCCTGACGCAGATAGTGATGGTAAAGCATTTGATAATCGCGCGCCTGCGAGGTCTTGATCAAATCCTGCTGGTGTGCATCGAACAGCGCCTGGATTTCGCGCTCGACCGCGGCGAAATCGGTATCGCTGATCAGGCGGCGATCTGCGTCGTCGATAATTCTCTGCACCTGCGACATCTGGCCGGTCGACGCGAACAGGCGCGCGGCCTCGAAACGCGCCAGTTGCGCCTGGTAGTCATCGTTGACCCGGGCGTGCAGCGAGGCAAGCGCTTCCCAGGCGTCCGCCGCGGCACCATAGCGCCGGATTTCGAGATTTTGCCGAATGACCTCCTGCAGCTTGTCGTTGACGCCCTGGTAATATCCGCGAGCGATCGAATTACGCGCCTGCCAGAGTTCATCGTAGGTATTCGACGCGCGACGCGCCAGCTCGCGCGCCCGGATGTTCAGCTGCCCGAGCAATTGATAACCACGCGCGGCCCCGTCCAGATGATCTTGCTCCATCGCGAGGTATAACGCTTCCTGAAGGTATATCTCGGCGGCCCCGAGTTCCTGCTGGTTGATCGCGACCTCGCCGAGCAGCAGCAGGGTGTCGCCGAGGCGGACCTGGTCGTCCTGCAGCACTGCCGCCGCGGCAACCTCCAGCAGCTGGGTGCGGGCCTGCTGAAATTTACCTTGATGCAGCAATTCTCGAATCAGGTGGTCACGCGCAGCATCGTCGAGCTCGAGCCGCTGTAGTTCGGCATCGATATCCAGGGGGTCTGTTTCACGCTGGCGCTGCCAGTGGTCATAAAAATCGGGGGCGCCGTCCGCAAATTCGATACCGGGGTCGGCCGGTCTGTCGCCCGACAGAAAGTAGTGCACGGCAAACAGTAGCGCAAGCGCCGGTATCGTCGTCACCGCATGATCAGGAATATACTGCCTGAGCTTCATCGTATCGGTCATATTACGCCGCAATGCGACTAATGCAAATACGCGGCTTTCACTGATATTATAGCCCGATGACCGGGTTCAAGCTTGATCCACAGATGCGCGGCTTTATCGACCGCTACCTCGAGGTTTCGAGCCTGTCGACCGCTACCAGCGTGAGCCAGCAACGCAGTGACTACGACCGGGTCGTGCAGCATTTTCGCCATGCGCATCCGCCCGGGATAAGCTGCAGCGAAAGCGTCGCCGATGGTCGCCACGGCAAGATTCCGTTGCGGCGCTACCGTTATCGCGACGACAATGACGATGCGCTGGTCATGTTTATCCATGGGGGCGGCTTCATCCTCGGCGGCCTCGATTCACACGACGATATTTGCGCGGAGCTTTGCGCGGCAACGGGCTACGAGCTGGTCTCGGTCGATTACCGGCTGTCGCCGGAACATTTTCACCCGATCCACCTCGACGATATCGAGGATGCCTTCGATCACTGCCGGCAGGATAACGTGATCCTCGTCGGCGTGTCGGCGGGCGGCACGCTGGCGGCGGCGCTATGCCAGCGGTTGCGGTTGCAACCGCGCAAGCCCGCGGGACAGGTGCTGATTTATCCGAGCCTCGGCGGCGACTGTTTCGACCTGGATTCTTACCGTGTCAACGCCGACGCGCCGTTGCTTAAGACCAGCGACATCCTGTTTTACCGCGGGGCCCGATGTGAAACCGATAGGTTGCCGATGGACGATCCCGAGTTCTATCCGCTGGTTGCCGACGACTTCGCCGCGACGCCGCCGACCATCGCGTTTTCTGCGGATATCGATCCCCTGCGCGACGACGCCAGTCTTTACGTGAGCAAACTGCGCGACGCCGGCGTGGCCGCCGAATGGATCAACGAGCCGGGACTGGTGCACGATTTCCTGCGCGCCCGCCATTCAAGCGACGCCGCCGCTGCGGCCTTCCAGCGCATCTGTGCCGCGATCACCCGCCTCGCCCGCCAGAATCTCCAGTTAAGGGGACACAATACTTAATTCTGTGAATTAGGTTTTGTGTCCAAGAAACCCGGGATCCTCGTCGAGTCAGAGATCGCAGTCCATCGCGTCGACGTAGAGCTGCTGGAAATGATGTACCGCGTGCTCGGACAGCTCGCTGCGTTCGGGATCGACGACGAATCGCCCCTGGTTATAGCCTCTCGACTGCAGACCGCGAAACACGCTTTCGCACAGGCCGACGTCTTCGGGTTGCAGGACGTCGCGTTGGTAAATCATCGCGTCGCGCTGCTGCCCGCTGGGTTCGGGATTCGGCAGGTACCAGTCCTGGTACTCGATAGTGCGTCCGGCCCCGTTCGGGATCATTTGCAGCACAGAAATATTGGGCTCTCCCGGGTAGATCCAGATCGTCAGGTTCGGCCACAGAAACCAGCCCGCGTAACCGAAATCGACCTCGCCCTTTTCGAAGCGGTAAGCGCTGCTCTCGGTAGTCCTCGCCGCCGACGAAACCTGGCTCGAGTAAATCTCATGCAGTGTAACCTTGTAGCTGTCCATATCGACCAGGTTGACAAAATCCTTGTGCGCCGGCGCACAGTGGTAGCACTCGAGAAAATTATCGACCATCACCTTCCAGTTGCTCGCGACGTCGTAGTCGTCACGCTGCGCGAAAACGACCTCGTCAACGCGCGGACAGTACTCGCGGATTTCTTTTTCGAGACTGGCCGCCTGCTGCTTCAGTGGAACGGCCTCGAGGTCCAGATTCACGAACACGAGCCCACAGAAGACTTCGACCAGGACCGGCTTCAGCGAAAACTGGCACTTGTCGAAATCGACCAGCCGCTCGGTATTGCGCGCCGCCTTCAGTTCGCCGTCGAAACCATAGGACCAGGCATGGTAAGGGCAGGTGATGGTGCGCACCTTGCCGCTACCGAACAGCAATTCGTGACCCCGATGCTGGCATACGTTGTAGTAAGCCCTGAGTTCGCCGCTCCTGTCGCGGATGACGATGATGTTTTGATCGCAGACCTGTACCGTCAGGTAACATCCCGATTCGGTTAGCTGACTCTGGTGACCGGCGTACCACCAGTTGCGGTAGAATATGGTTTCCTTTTCCCGTTCCAGGATATCGGCGTCGAGGTAGTAACGTGCAGGTATGGTAAAGGACTGCTCCGGATCACGGCTAAAAGGCGCATCGTCTGCGCGCCTGCGCAGGGTTGTAACATCCATCGGGATCTCCTCTCCAGGATACAATTGTTTATGCAAAAATAATTTAATCTAATGCATACTGGCGCTCAAACGCTAAAAATTTATCTAGATGAATAACTATTGCTTATCGATCGATGATTAAAAATCGCCTGCCACCACTCGACCCGTTGATCGCTTTCGAAGCCGCCGCGCGCCTGCTGAGCTTTACCCGCGCCGGTGAAGAGCTACACCTGTCGCAGGCCGCAATCAGCCAGCAAATCCGCAGCCTCGAAGACAGCCTGCAGGTAAAACTGTTCACGCGTTCTCACCGCGCGGTGCAGTTGACCAACGAGGGGCGCGAATACCAGCACACCGTGACCGCGATCCTGAAACAACTCGCCGGCGCGACCATGGATATCCAGAACGTCGAGTTTTCGCAGCAACTGGTGATCGGCTGCGACCAGTCTTTCGCGACGCAATGGCTCGGCCCCCGGCTCAAACAGCTTCAGCGGCAGGTGCCGTCGGCCACGCTGCGCATCGTGGCCTCGGACGACTACAGCGAAAGCCTCGGACCGGAGGTACAGGTAGCGGTGCTGCACGGCGACGGTAACTGGTCAGGATTCGAGGTCGCCCGGTTGTTTGACGAGGAGGTGTTTCCGGTTTGCAGCCCCGGTTTCGACCACCAGGATGCGCAGCGGGACTGGGTCGGATGGCTGCTGCAGGCGCAACTGATCGATCTGGCCGACAGCCACTGGAACTGGATGAACTGGCGCCTGTGGCTGGGCGGCAACAATATCGACCAGCCGTTAGCCAACCGCAACCTGCAAATCAACAGCTACCCGCTGGTCATCGAGGCCGCGTGCGACGGTCTCGGGGTGGCCCTTGGCTGGCGTCACCTGGTCGACGACCTGATCCGTCAGGGCCGGCTGGTGCGGCCGGTCGAACAATCCCTGACAACCGATTTCGGCTATTACCTGATCTACCGTAACAATCTGCAACATGACGAAATCGTACTCCGCTTCAGGCGCTGGCTGACGCGACAGTTCGCCGTCGACGAACTCCCGGTATGAATATGCCGCCGGCGCAGGCGGCGATCGACCCTTTGCCGTCGCCGCGAGGACAATGCTATCGCCACACCGCCGCGATTAACGGCGCTGCGATTATTCCCAACCCGCAGATTGTCGTTTTTATGCCTGGCTGTTCTCGAACCCACCGCCGCAAAATCAGATCTGATCGATCGAGTGGGTTTGCCTCCCATGGATCTGAGCCGATACCAGGCAGAAACGCGAACTCCCGTAAAATACACCGCTCTTGATAGCGCGACACCTCGCGGGCGATTATCAATAATTTTTATCAATCGGATAGATCAGCTTTCGGCGAGTTGTCCGCTTCAAGTCTCAAGGTATCGATAATACGGATTCGAAAAATCCGATTTATGCGTCATGCCAATAGTAATTTACAATTAGTTTTAGATGGCGCCGGAACTAATATAGATTACCCACAAATGGAAGCAGTAAGCCATTTTAATGCGGGTAAGCCAATTTAAGGATCGCGTGGACGCTTTGTTGTCGAAAGGTCTGCGCGAATTATCGATGACGCTGGCGGTGCTGGCGCAGATTGAAAACGATAACTTCGAGATCGTCGCGGTGCAGTCCAATTCGGGCGCCTACGTGCCCGGCGAAAAATACTCCCTGGGCGACAGCTTCAGCCGGCAGGTATTCGAGGAGCAGAAGATCATCGCCGAAACCAGCATCGACAACTCTCCGGAAATCCTGCGACACCCGCTCTATCGTTCGTTACCGCTAGAATGCTATCTCGGCGCGCCAGTCACGCTCCACGGCCGGCCCTGGGGTTGCCTGGACTTCAGTAGCATGGCACAGCGCGACGGACCCTTTACCGCACAGGACCTGCGACTTATCGAATCCCTTGCCGGTGAAATCTCGGCGCTGCTCTGTTCGATCGAAAATTCTGCCAGTAACGCTACAGCGAATAGTAGTGGCCCATAATGCCCGCGAAGACTACTGCGCCGACCCAGTAGTTGTTCAAAAAAGCCATGAAGCAATGCGCCGGCTCGCGATCCGCTATCAGGAACTGCTGGTAGCCGAGCAATAGCGCGGCGCCGCCCAGCCCGACGTAAAAGGCTAAGGAAAACCCGAGGTCTAGCCCGGTCAGCAGCAGCGCGAGTAAAAGGAAAACCTGGAACAGGCCTATCATAAGGCGATCGTATTCGCCAAACAGGATGGCGGTCGACTTGATGCCGAGTTTGAGATCGTCTTCGCGATCGACCATGCTGTACATCGTGTCGTAGACGACCGCCCAGACGATCGCCGCCACGTAAAGTAACCAGGCCTGCTTCGGCAGGTCGCCGGTCTGCGCCGCAAAGGCCATCGGAACCGCCCAGCCGAAGGCGGCGCCGAGATGAACCTGCGGCAGGTAATGAAAGCGTTTCATGTAGGGGTAGGTCGCGGCCAGGGCTATGCCGACAAATGACAGCATTACGGTAAATCGGTTCAGGCTCAATACCAGCACGAATGCCAGCAGTCCGAGCACGGCAAAAACCGCCAGGGCCTCACGGGACGAGATTTTACCGCTGGTCAGGGGTCGCTCGCGCGTGCGCGCTACCTGCAGATCGATATCGCGGTCCGCGTAATCGTTAATCGCACAGCCGGCAGAACGCATCAGGAACGCACCGCTAACGAAGACAAACAGAATCCAGCCGTCGGGCGCGCCCTCGGCCGCGATAGCCAGGGCCCACAGCATCGGCCATAACAGCAGGTAAGAACCGATCGGTTTATCGAAACGTATCAACTGCAGATAAAGACTTAATTTCGCACCCAATCGGGGCGGCAGGCCGGGAATTGTAATGTTGATGGGCTTCACCAAAAACGATGCGTGTCGGGAAAAAATCGTTACTATACGCGTTTCTTCAAACAGGGCGAAACAATGATTCGCAGTTACCGGGATAAAACTCCGACTATCGGCGAAGGTAGCTATATCGATGAAACCGCTGTCGTCATCGGCGACGTGAAGCTCGGAAAAAATTGCTCGGTATGGCCGCTCACGGTAATCCGTGGCGATATCAACAAGATCCGTATCGGCGACGATACCAATATCCAGGATGGCAGCGTGCTGCACGTGACGCATCGGGGCGAGTACAGCCCCGAAGGCGCCGAACTGCACATCGGCGACCAGGTAACCATCGGCCACAAGGCACTTCTGCACGGCTGCCGCATCGGCAACCAGTGCCTGATCGGCATGGGCTCGATCATCACCGATAACGCGGTGGTCGAAGACCGGGTCATCGTCGGTTCGGGCTCGCTGGTGCCGCCGGGCAAGACACTGGCATCGGGCTACCTGTACCTCGGCAATCCGGTGGTGCGGAAGCGCCCACTCGGCGAACGCGAAATCGAATACCTGACCTATGTATCCGATCATTACATCCTGCTGAAAGATGACTACCGAGGTCGATAGATGAAACGCTGGGAATGCCTCGTATGCGGATTTATCTACGACGAAGCCGAAGGCTGGCCAGAGGACGGTATCGCGCCCGGGACGCGCTGGGCAGACGTGCCCGACGACTGGCAATGCCCCGACTGCGGTATGGGCAAGGATGATTTCGAAATGATCGAAACCTAGTTTTCGCTCGGATCGTGAACGCTATAAATGCTGATCTGCCCAGAAACTGCGGAGGATGCCCGGTTTTATCGACGCTAGCCCCACTGGCTCGCGATATCGCGCAACCCGTCCAGGGCGAGTTCCAGCGTTTCCTGGTTGCGCCCTATCTCCGGGTAAACCATGTAGGCCGGGCGCTGCATTTGGGGCCCGCCCACCACTAGCTGCAGTTTCCCGCCGTCGAGATAAGGCTGTACCACCCGCAGCGGAAAATAACCCGAGCCGCCATTTTGCAGGATGTACTCGAGGCCGAGCGACCCGAGCCCGACCGAGATAGCCGGCGTGTCCATATCCGGAAAGGCCTCGCCGTGCCGGCGCCGGAACTCCTCTCCCCAGTCGACGAATACGTAATCCTCGACCCAGCCGTCGCGCACTTCGCGCTGATCCGTCGCCACCAGCACCAGCGTCTCCTCGAGCAAATCCTCGACGATGAGCCCGGGCGTATGGCGCGGGTTATACATCACGCCGATATCGAGCAGGCCGTCGGAAAGCTGCCGCATCAGGCTCGGCGAATAATCCGCCTCGACGTGAATCGCGACGCTTTGTGCGTTTTCGCGCATCCACGGGATCCACTTCAGGATCAGGCTGTCCCAGAGACTGACCTGCGATCCGAGGCCAATCCCGTGGCTGAAATTTTCCGGCAACGAAATGCGCTGCTGTGCCTGCTGCCACAGACGCTGGATATTGAGCGCATACTGACGAAAATGCTGGCCTGCAGAGGTCAATTCGACCCCCGAATGCCCGCGCTTGAACAATACCCTGCCGAAACGATCCTCCATCGCCTTGACGCGCGCGCTGACAGTGGACTGGGTCACGTTCAGGTTTTCCGCGGCGCGGTTGAAATTGCCGCAATTCGAGATTTCGAGAAAAGTGCGGATGTGGTCTATTTTCAAGCCTGGCTCCGGCAAACAGGTTAATCGGATTTATCGATAATACTAACCATAAAAATTCACTTTTCAAATAGATAGTAACGTCTAGACTCGCCTGGAGTTCAAAATCCAAAGGTATGCCGTGCGCGCCCGAGTCGCCGTATCCACCCTGGATGCCGCCAACGCAGCCATTATCCTGGTGTTTGGCCTGTTCCTGTTCTCGATCCAGGACATCATCATCAAGTACTTCAGCACCCACTATTCGGTGCTGCAGATCGTCTTCGTGCGCGGCATGATCGCGCTCGGACTGCTACTGCTGATGGTCAAGTTCTCGCGCGAGACAATTTCGCTGAAATCGAAACGGCCGCTGCTGATGATCCTGAGGGGATTGCTCGGATTCTGTTCCTATACGACCTATTACCTCGCCGTCGCGGCGATGCCGCTCGCCGAGGTAGTCTCGATCACATTTACCATGCCGCTGTTCGTCACCGCGATGTCCGCGCTCATCCTCGGGGAAAAAGTGGGTATACGCCGCTGGTGCGCCGTATTCATCGGGTTTGCCGGGGTAGTCATCATCCTGTCGCCGAGCGGCGAGTTCAACTCGCTGGCGGTAGGATTCGCGTTCATCGCGGCGCTGACCTACGCCTCGCAGACCATCATTACCCGCTTCCTCGGCGATCACGATCATCCGCTGACCATCGCCTATAACGCGATACTCGTTTTCACCATCGCCAGCGGAATCCTGAGTCTGCTGATCGTGACCGGACTCATTACCATTACGTCGGACCATCCATCGTTGGCCTTTTTCGCCCGCGCCTGGGTCATGCCGACGGAGGTCGACCTGGTCTTAATGCTGGCCATCGGTTTTATCGCCGCAGTCGGTTTTTATTGCCTGTCGAAAGCCTATTGTTCGTCCGACGCAAGCGCGGTCGCGCCGTTCGAGTTTACCTACATCCTGTGGGCGGTGGTGTTCGGTTACCTGTTCTGGAACGAAGTGCCAGGGCCGACCACGATTATCGGTGTGTTCGTGCTGGTATCGAGCAGCCTCTACATCTGGTACCGCGAACGCCGGATCCAGCACAGCGAAACCGCGCTGGTGCCGGCGCAGGCCGCCGAAATTCCGCAACAGGAACAGACCTGATTCGCGTCTGAGCGACCCTGCGGTCAGGCCTGGTCCCACTGGTAGGCGCTAGCGATGTATCCGGCGACCGGCTGCTGGAAAACCAGGCTGGCAGGCCCCTGGCCGATGCCGTAACAAACCTGCAGCGGCAGCAGGTGTTCCTCGCGCGGATGACAGAAGCGCGCCTGCGGCGCCCGCTCCCATTCGATCAGCCGCTTTTCACGCTCGGCCTCGTCCAGCCCGCGATCGGTACAGGTCTGCTCGAGCCAGGATTCGAATTCGCGGTTGCGCGGGTCTATCGAGTCGTCGCGCTTGCCCATGATTTCGCGCAGGTTGTGGAACGAAAAACCCGAGCCGAGGATCAGCAGGTTTTCGTTCCTGAGACCGGCCAGCGCCTTGCCGATCGCAACGTGAGTCGCGGCGTCGAGGTTCGCGTTCAGCGAGACCTGGAGGCAGGGTATATCCGCGTCGGGGTACATCAGCATCAGGGGTACGAAGACGCCGTGATCGAGCCCACGACCCGGGTCGAGTCTCGAATCGATCCCCGCGCCGCCTAATAAGCCATGTATGCGCCGCGCGAGGTCCGGATTGCCGGGTGCCGGGTATCGATACTCGTAGGTTTCGGGTGGGAATCCGCGGTAATCGAACAACAGCTGCGGTGCCGCCGCCGCGGTGATCGAAACTACCGGCTCTTCCCAGTGCGCGCTGACGACGACGATGCTATCCGGTCTCGCGTTACTTGCCGGCCAGGCCCGCAGGAACTGATTCATCGCCGCGTGACCGGGCTCTTCGAGCAACGGCAGCGGCCCGCCGCCATGGGGAATAAATAAAACCGTTGCGCCGCCGCTCATGACGCGAACAGGCTGTCAACCGCGGACTTCACCTGCGCGGCCAGCCCGGGATCGCTGATCTGGCCCGCGGCGCTATCGAAGTTCTCGGTGAACAGCGGCACCGAAACGCTGGCTTTCACTAGCCCGCCGAAGCGCGGCACCTGGCTTAGCGCAAGCTCCATGACGGACTTGCCGCCGCGCCCACCGGGCGACGTCGACAGCAACACCATCGGCTTGTCCTGGTAGACCCTGGGCTGTATCCGCGAGATCCAGTCGTACAGGTTCTTGTATGCGGCGCTGTAGGCGCCGTTGTGCTCGGCGAACGAAATTATGATGCCATCGCAGTTGCTGATCTTGTGCAGGAAATCCTGCGCCGGCTGCGGCTGGCCGAGCGCATCCTCGCGGTCGACGCTGAACAGCGGCAATTCGTAATCGTTCAAGTCGAGGATCTCGGCCTCGGCCTCCTCGAGCAGGCTGCAGGCATAGGTAACCAGTTGCCTGTTGATCGACCGGCTGCTGCTGCTCGCGGCAAAAGCGATAATTTTTTTACTCATGGGTCGGGCTTCGTCAGTATCAGGTTTTCACGGTTGATCAGCTCCGGATTGTCCTGGTAACCAAGAATGTCCGCGATGCGGCTGCTCGGTTTGCCGATGATCCGCTTGCATTCATCGGACGGGTAATTGACCAGTCCTCGCGCAACCTCGGTGCCGTCCGGCGCCAGGCAGGCGACGACCTCGCCGCGATTGAAGACGCCGCTGATTGCCTTGACCCCGATCGGCAACAGACTCGCGTTGCGGTTGACCAGGACGTCGACCGCACCGTCGTCGAGCGTCAGCCTGCCGGCGCAGCGCATGTGCCCGGCCAGCCATTGCTTGCGCGCCGCGAGATGCCCCTCGCTCGCTTCGAGGAAACTACCCAGGGCTTCACCCTGGACTACGCGCAGGATAACGTTATCCAGTTTACCGGAAACGATTACCGTATGGGTTCCGGAGCGCGCCGCGAGCCGGGCGGCGCTGACCTTGGTCTGCATGCCACCGCGGCCGAGTTCGCCGCTGCTCGGGCCCGCATACCCGGCGAGCCTCGGGTCGTTGGCGTCGGCGTGCTCGATCAATTTTGCATCGTGATTATCGACGGGATTCGCATCGAACAGGCCCGCCTGGTCGGTGAGTATGATCAGCAGGTCTGCCTCGACCAGGTTTGCGACCAGCGCGCCCAGCGTGTCGTTATCGCCAAAGCGGATTTCCTCGTTGGAGACGCTGTCGTTTTCGTTGATAACCGGGATCGTCCCGAATTGCAGCAGGGTGCGCAGCGTGCTGCGCGCGTTCAGGTAACGCTGCCGGTTCGACAGGTCGGCATGGGTCAGCAGGATTTGCGCGCTATGAATGCCATGCGCCTGGAAGCAGGCCTCGTAGGCCTGCACCAGGCCCATCTGGCCAACCGCGGCGGTGGCCTGCAGCTCGGAAATATTCTTCGGACGGGATTTTAGCCCGAGTCGTGTGACGCCCTCGGCGATCGATCCCGACGAAACCAGCACCACGTCGATGCCGTCGGCGCGCAAGCGCGCCATCTGTTCGGCCCAGGCGCTAATCATGCCGCGGTCGAGGCCCCTGCCTCCTGCGGTAATCAGCGCCGAGCCGATCTTGACGACAATTTTCCTATAGCGATTCATGGTTCTCGAGGAAATTCATAATGTCGTTACAAAGAGGATCGACGCCCTGCCTGTCCAGCGCGCTAATCGCGTACACAGGGCCGTCCCAGTTCAGACCCGCGGTAATGTCAGCACATACCGAGTCTCGCTGGTCTGCGGGCACCAGGTCGAGCTTGTTCAATACCAGCCAGCGCGGCTTGAGGTATAGCGATTCATCGTAGCGCCGCAGTTCGCGCAGTATCTTCTGCGCCGACGCGACCGCGGAATCCGCGCTCGCGTCGGGCATGACGTCGATTATATGCAGTAACAGCCGGGTGCGCTGCAAATGTTTCAGGAACTGGATACCGAGACCGACGCCATCGGCGGCACCCTCGATCAGCCCGGGAATATCGGCGACGACGAAACTGCGGTGCCTGGAGACGCTGACCACGCCGAGATTGGGGTGCAGCGTCGTGAACGGGTAATCGGCCACCTTGGGCCGGGCCGCGGATACCGCGCGGATTAAGGTCGACTTGCCGGCGTTGGGCATGCCGAGCAGGCCGACGTCGGCGATGACCTTGAGCTCCAGCCTGAGATTGAATTCTTCCCCCTTGCTGCCCTTGCTGCATTGCCGCGGCGCGCGATTGGTCGAACTCTTGTAGCGCGTATTACCGAGGCCGTGAAAGCCGCCGCGCGCAATCAGGATCGGCTCCGCCTCCGACGCGACGTCGGCGATTAGCTCACCCTGGTCGAGCGTCGTGATCATCGTGCCCAGCGGCACCTCGATGACGACATCCTCGCCCTTCGCACCGGTACAATTCCTGCCCTGCCCGTTGGCGCCGCGCTGCGCAACGAAGCGTCGAGTATGGCGAAAATCTGATAGCGTGTTCAAATCCTTCGAACCGATCACGTAAACCGAGCCGCCGTCGCCGCCATCGCCGCCGTCGGGCCCACCCATCGGGATGTATTTTTCGCGCCTGAAGCTGACGATGCCGTTCCCGCCATCGCCGGCTTTCACGTAAATATTGGCTTCATCGATAAATTTCATCGCGGGATCATACCATCGGCAAATAAAAAAGCCTCGCAGGGCGAGGCTTTCTAAACTGTTAGGGGGCGAGAGTCTAGGCTAGTTAACAACGCTGACGAAGGTGCGGTTATTGCGACCCCTGACCCTGAACTCGACCTTGCCCTCGGCGGTCGCGTAGAGCGTATGGTCCTTGCCGCAGCCGACGTTGTCGCCGGGATGGAACTTGGTGCCGCGCTGACGTACCAGGATATTACCCGGGATGACAGCTTCGCCGCCGAATTTCTTGACGCCTAATCGTTTGGATTCCGAATCGCGACCATTGCGGGTACTACCCGCCGCTTTCTTATGTGCCATTACCTGGTTCCTATGCCTTGATTTCGGTTACTTCGATTTCAGTATAGCTCTGGCGATGGCCCATCTGGCGGCGCGAGTGCTTGCGACGGCGGAACTTGACGATTTCGACCTTGTCGCCACGGCCGTGCGCCATGATCTTCGCGGTTACGGACGCCTTGTCGAGCACCGGGGTTCCCACGGAGACCTTGTCGCCATCGGCAACCATCAGCACGTTGTCTAGTTTGATGGTGTCGCCTTCGTCGCCGGCAATCTTTTCCACGCGCAGGGTTTCACCTTTGGTGACTTTATACTGTTTTCCGCCAGTGGCGATGACAGCGTACATGTGGAACTCCGATGCAATACTGAAAAAGGTGGCGAATTCTAGCGGCTGCCGAGGTGTCCGTCAATGCTTACAACCAATTGATTCTCTAATTGGATTCCCATTGCTTCCCTGTTCCGACGTCGACCACCGAAGCATCCTTCGCCGCAGCCCGATTAATGGTTCGAAGGCTATTCGAAGCCGGGCCTCGCGATCCGCTTGAATCCGAGCGTGATCAACAGCAGCGCGGTCGCGCTGACGACAATGGCCGGGCCGGTCTGAAAATCGAAATGGAAAGAACCGGCGATACCCCCGGCCAGCGCGCCGAGCCCGTAAAGGGCGCTGACCGCGACCATTTGTTCGGGGCTGCGGCTGAACAGGCGCGCGCTGGTGGTCGGGATGACCAGCATCGCGGCGATCAGTAAAACGCCCATGACCTTCATCATGACGGCGACCAGCAGCGCGATCATCAGGTACATCAAAAACTGTACCCTGCGCACCTCGATGCCCTCGGCCTGCGCAATCTCGCGGCTTACCGACACCGCGACAAAGGCGCGCCAGTGATGCCGCAGGATGCCCAGCAGTATCGACGTCGTTACCAGCAGGCTCACCAGGTCGGTACGCGTCGTCGCCAGCAGATCGCCGAACAGGATAGCCTCGAGGTTGACCGACTGCGACGGCAGCAATCCGACCAGGATAATACCGCCAGCCAGGCCGGTATGCGAGATTATCGCGAGCGTGGTCTCGGTGAGCGCCGTATTGAAACTGCTGACCCGGCTCAGCGAGAACACGATGACGAGGGCGACCGCGAGCACGCCGAAGATCGGCAACAGCTGCAGCATCAATCCCAGGCCGACGCCGAGCACCGCCGCGTGCCCCAGCGTATCGCTCAGGAAGGCGAGCCGTTGCCACACCATCAGGCAGCCCATCGGCGCCGCAATCGCGATCATGATCAACCCCGCGATGACGCTGCGTACCAGGAAATCATCGAGCCATTCAGCCATGCCCTTGCTCCGCGGGCTCGCCGGTATCATCGTGCACGTGATCGTGGTGGTGGGTATAGACCGCGATGGATTCCGCCGCGGACTTGCCGAACAGCGCGAGATATTCGGGGTGCTGGCTGACCGATTCGGGCACGCCCGAGCAGCACAGGTGCCGGTTCAGGCACAGCACCTGGTCGGTCTGCGACATGACCAGATGCAAATCATGCGATACCAGCAGCACCGCGCAATGCAACCGGGTGCGTAGCTCGCCGATCAATTCGTACATTTTTATTTCACCGGAGACATCGACGCCGGAGGTCGGTTCGTCGAGCACTATCAGGTCGGGATTCCCGAGCGTGGTGCGCGCCAGCAGCACGCGTTTCATTTCTCCCTGGGACAGGGATTGCACCTGGCGCCGCCGCAGATGGTCGACCCCGGTTTGCGCAAGCGCGCCTTCGATTTCGGCGTCGCTGGCGCTGCGCGTGAGCCGCAATAGTCTTTCCACGCTGAGCGGCATCAACGTATTGACATAGACCTTCTGCGGCAGGTAACCGATGCGCAGTCCGGGCAGCCGCTCGATCTCACCGTCGAAGTTGCCAATCAGGCCGGTCACGATATTGGTAAGCGTCGTCTTGCCGGCGCCGTTGGGGCCGATGATCGTGGTTATCTGGGAGCGTCGCAGTTCGAAGCTGACGCCATCCAGGATCAGGCGGTTACCCGACGAATAGCCGACGTCGCGCGCCTGTAGCAGCATGTCATCCGGCATGCTTCTGGCACTCTGCGCAGACCCCGGTTATCTCGACCACCGAATGGTCGACCGCGAAACCGAGGTCCGCTGCCGCGGCCACCAGGCTGGCATCCTCGGTTTCGAGTTCGGCTACCTGGTCGCAATCACGGCAAATCAGGAACTGCGCGGCGCGGCGATGCCCCGGGTCGACGCAGGTGATGAAGGCGTTTTTGCTTTCGATGCGATGGATCAGGCCCTCGCCCATCAGGAAGTCTAGCGCGCGGTAGACGATCGGAGGCGCGATGTGCTCACGATTATCGACACGGTTCATCGCGGCGAGGATATCGTACGCTCCCATCGGCTGATGGCTGGCTAGCATTATCTCGAAAACCTGCCGGCGCCGTGAGGTCAGGCGCTGTTTACGCCGCGCGCATAACTGTTGCGCCTCGGACATCAGCTCGCGCTGGCAGCGGCGATGATCATGTTTACGGAAGGCTATGTCGGAATGCTGGGCTTTGCGTGACATAGTGTTATATTATAACATAACTTGATGTGCCGCTACCCCGAACCGCGCCGATGCGCCTGATACTGCTGCTGCTGTGCCTGCAATCCGGCGTATTGTCGGCCGCGCCGAGCGTGGTGGCGTCTATCGTGCCGCTGCAGGAGCTTACCGCGGCGCTCATGTCGGGCATCGCGGAGCCCGAAACGATTATGAAAGATCATGCCTCGATTCATCATTTCGCTCTCAGGCCCTCGCACATGCGCCTTTTGCAGCAGGCCGACCTGGTCGTCTGGATCGATCGTAATTTCGAGGCAGGTTTCAATCGCCTGCCCGAAACCCTGCCCGCGTCGACCCGGCAGCTGGAACTGCTGCCGTTACTGGCCATCGACCCCGGCCAGGGCCACATCTGGTATTCGCCGCGGCGGCTGACGCAGGCCGCCGAGCTGATTACCGCGGCGTTGCAGGAACTTGACCCCGCTAATCGCGACGCTTACCGACATAACCGCGACGCTTTGTTGGCTGCAATTTCGCGCTGGCGAAGCCAGGCTCGCCTGCGCCTGCAGTCGCTGTCGATCGCATATGTCACGGACCACGCGTTTCTCGATCACTTCGAGCAGGACATGGGCCTGGCGGCGATAGCAACGCTTCACGACCAGCATGACAGCCACGGTGGCCTGCACGACCTCAACCGGGTGGAAGAGTTGCTGCGGCAAAATCCGGCTTCCTGCCTGCTGACCGTCGAAACGCCGGCAGGCCCACTGGCGCGCAGGCTGGCGCAAAAGTATCGCCTGAAAATCGTAAACCTCGCGGCGATGCAGCTTGCACCGCAAAATCCGGTAAAGGTTTTGCAAAGACTCGACCGCCTGGTTGCGGGGCTGGTCAGCTGCCGCTGACGCGAAAACAGTATAAAGCCGTTGAATGCACCCCCAATCAGATTCGATTGCTAACCGGGTTAGCAGTAGTTACATTCCCTCTCAACGCAACCAGGAATCCCTAACCATGATCAGCCCCGTAGGCTCAGACAGCCTGAAACCTCTATTCGTTTACGATAAAACCAGACGCGACGAGCTTATCGAAGAAGCCAGCCGCCTCCCCTCTGTCGAAATCAGTTCCGCCGCCGCGGCCAATGCGGTAATGATGGGCGGCGGATATTTCACGCCGCTCGAGGGCTACATGAACCTGGCCGACGGGATGGGATGCGCCGAAAACATGCATATGACCGACGGCCGCTTTTTCCCGGTGCCGATTCTTAACCTGGTCGAATCCCTGGACGGTATCGAGGGCGCGGGGCGCGTTGCGTTGCGCGACCCGAACGTGGACGGCAAGCCGGTCATTGCGATTCAGCAGGTCGATACAATCGAAAAGGTTAGCGCTGAGCAAATGGAGGTGATGACCCGGGAAGTCTACCGCACGCAGGACCTGGAACACCCCGGGGTAGCCGCTTTCAATGGTCATGGCCGTTACGCCATCAGCGGGCCGATCGAAGTGCTGAACTTCAGCTATTTCGAAACCGACTTTCCCGATACTTTCCGCACCGCGGTGGAGATCCGCGGCGAAATCGAACGGCGCGGCTGGCAGCGCGTGGTCGCGTTCCAGACCCGCAACCCGATGCACCTCGCCCACGAGGAGCTATGCCACATGGCGATGGATCGACTCCACTGCGACGGGCTGGTTATCCACATGCTGCTCGGCAAACTGAAGCCGGGCGACATTCCCGCCGACGTGCGCGATAACGCGATTCGCACGATGGTAAAACTCTACTTCCCGGAAAACAGCGCGATCGTCACCGGATACGGGTTCGACATGCTCTACGCCGGGCCGCGCGAGGCGGTACTGCACGCGTATTTCAGGCAGAACATGGGGGCAACCCATTTCATAATCGGCCGCGATCACGCCGGAGTCGGCGACTACTACGGCGCCTTCGACGCGCAAACCATCTTCGACACCGAGGTTCCAGAGGACGCGCTCGAGATCGAAATCTTCCGCGCCGATCACACCGCCTGGTCGAAGAAACTGAATCGGGTGGTGATGATGAACGAGGCGCCGGATCATACGAAGGACGACTTCGTGCTGTTGTCCGGCACGAAGGTACGCGAAATGCTGAGCCATGGGATCGCTCCACCCAAGGAATTTTCACGGCCGGAGGTGGCTGAAATACTGATAAAATATTATCAATCCCTGTAACAAAAACAGCTACTAGCGCTAGATCGTGGGCGGTGTCTTTGCGATACTCCGCACTATGTCCGAAGTCGCCGCAAGCTCCAATCGTCCGTTCACGCTGGATGACCTGAAAACGCTCACCGATAGCGATATGCTGCGCGTAAACCAGGTAATCACCGACAATCTGGCGTCCGACGTCGTGCTGATCAATCAGCTCAGCAAGCATATTATTCTAAGCGGCGGCAAACGCCTGCGTCCGATGCTGGTTATTCTCGCGGCCAGGGCCTGCCGCTACCGGGGCGAAGACGACGCGCTGCTCGCCGCGGTGGTCGAGTTTATTCATACCGCGACGCTGCTGCACGATGACGTCGTCGATGATTCCGACATGCGCCGCGGCCAGCGTACCGCGAGCACGATCTGGGGCAACGAGGCAGCAGTACTAGTGGGTGATTACCTTTATTCACGCGCCTTCCAGATGATGGTGCGCGCGCAGTCGATGGCGATCATGGACCTGCTCGCCAATACCACAAATACGATCGCCCAGGGAGAGGTGCTGCAGTTGCTCAATATCAGGGATCCCGACACCAGCGAGGCCAAATATCACGAAGTCATCTACGCCAAAACCGCCTGCCTGTTCGAGGCCGCGGCGCGCATCGGCGCGCTATTGGGCCAGGCCGACCCCGCTCATGAGCGCGCCCTGCAGGCTTACGGCAATCATCTCGGCGTCGCCTTTCAACTGATCGACGACGCGCTCGATTATTCCGCCGAGAGCGACGAGCTCGGCAAGAACGTCGGCGACGACCTCGCCGAGGGCAAGCCGACGCTGCCCCTGATCCGCGCCATGGCAACCGGCAGCGAGGCCCAACGCAATCTGATCCGCGAAGCGATCGAGAGCGGCCACGCCGAGCGTTTCGACGATATCAACCGGGCTATCGTCGCTACCGGTGCGTTGCAATACACGATCGACCAGGCGCAGATGCATGCCGAGCAGGCGAAACAGAGCATTGTCGATTTACAGGCCAGCGAATATAAACAGGCGTTACTATTTCTTGCCGACTACGCGGTCGAGAGACGCTACTAGGCAGCCGTCGTTAATTTCGGTTGCTGCAGCGAAGCACCCAGCGCCAGGCTAATATCGAGGCACATATCGGTTTGATTCAGGGTGTAGAAGTGGAAACTATCGACCCCTTCGCGATTAAGCCGCTCGCACAGATCGACAGCGAGTTCCAGCGCCAGCCGGTATTGCGCCTCGGGATCGTTTTTGACCGTGACAAACAGTTTGTCGTAGCTCGCCGGCACCGTAGCCCCGCAACGCTCGCTGAATAGCCTGACCCTGTCGAGGTCATGAACCGGTAAAATGCCCGGGATGATCGGCTTGTCGATACCGATCCGTTGCGCACGGTCGCGAAATCGCAAAAAGCAATCGGCGTCGAAAAAGTATTGCGTAATCGCGCGCTGCGCACCCGCGTCGAGCTTGCGCTGCAGATGCTGCAGATCCGCCGAGGCGCTAACGGCCTCGGGATGAACCTCGGGGTAGGCGGCGACACTGATGTCGATGTCCCCATACCCGATCAACGATTCGATCAATTCAAGCACCGACCCGTAACCCGGGGTCGAAGTCTCCTTCGGACTGGCAGCGTCACCGCGTAACGCGACAATTCGCCGTATACCCGCATCATAAAATTGACGAACCACGCCATCGACCTGCTCCCTGGTGGCGCTGCTGCAGGTCAGGTGCGCAGCGACCGCCACCGGTGAATCGCGATGCATCGCGATAGCGTTTTCGATGCTCACCTCCTGCGCGCTCCCGAGGGCGCCGTAGGTCATCGAAAAAAACGATGGCCCCAGGCGCTCGAGCTGTCCTATCGAACGCCACAGGCGCCTTTGCATTCGCTCGTTCCGCGGTGGAAAAAATTCGTAGGAAAACCTGGTATTATTTTTCGAGTCATTCATTGGGATCGCCTTTTCATTTATGAGCCTGAAGTGCTGGATTGAGCGTATGCAGTCTTTGCCGTTGGCGTGCCTGCCAGAATTTCACCGTGAGCGGGTCGCCCACCAGCTGCTCGATATCCTGCTCGTATTCGAGGCCGGCTGATTCGAAACACTGCAGAATTTCGCTGTCGGTGAATCCCAGTCGATGATGCTGATATTCGCTACGCAGTTTTTCTTCGGTATGGGAACCGAAATCGATGACTACCAGCCGGCCACCTCCGCGCAGCACCCTGGCAACTTCACGAACTACCTCCAGCGGATAATCGCTGTAGTGCATGACCATGTGCAGCACGGCCAGGTCGACGCTGCCGTCTTCTACCGGCAGCCGATACATGTCGCCCTTGCGCACGTGAATATTCGAATAGCGACCTCGCTCGATATTGCTACGCGCCACCGTCAGCATGTCGTTGCTCAGGTCGATACCGACGCCGCGGCCCACGCGTGGCGCCAGAATTTCCAGAATGCGGCCGGTACCGGTACCAATATCGAGCAGCTCGTCGACCGGATCCGTGCCGATTATTTCGAGTAGCTTCGCTTCGACCTGCCGTTGTGGCACATACAGTGAGCGGATCGAATCCCAGGATTCCGCGACCGTCTGGAAGTAGTCCTGGGCCTGCTTCGCGCGCGCGTCGCGCACCTGTTGCAGGCGCGAAAAATCACGCTTGAGACCGGCGTCCGATGCAGGGATCAACGCAACCAGCGCCTGCGCCAGCCTCGACACCATGGCCTCGTCGGACACCCGGTAAAATACCTGCGCACCCTCGGGCAGACGCTCCAGCAGACCCGCTTCGACCATGACCTTCAGATGACGCGACACGCGCGGCTGGCTCTGCCCCAGAATTTTCACAAGTTCCGAAACGCTCAACTCTCCGCGCGCGCACAGGGCCAGGATACGCAGGCGCGTGTGCTCACCCGCGGCGCGTAACCCGACCAGCAAGCTATCAAGTGTTTGCATTTTATTTCAATAATGATATAAACATATCTTTATATGTTAATTACAACTCGAAGAAAGTCAAATGCAAAATAATACTATCGATGGCGCGCTGAAGCGGCGCATCCTGCTGCTCGACGGTGCAATGGGAACGATGATCCAGGCGCATGGCCTGACCGAGCAGGATTACCGGGGCGATCGTTTCCGGGATTGGCCGCTCGAGTTGCGCGGCAACAACGACCTGTTGTCGCTGACGCAACCGGATATCATCCGCGGCATCCACGAAGCCTACCTCGAGGCCGGTGCCGACGTCATTGAAACCAATAGCTTTAATTCGACCGCGATCGCGCTTGCTGACTACCGGATGGAATCCCTGGCCACGGAGCTCAACGAAACCTCGGCGCGGCTGGCGCGCGCCGCCGTCGACCGTTTCAATGTAATAACGCCGCTGCAACCGCGCTGGGTGGCGGGCGTACTCGGACCCACCAACCGCACCGCGAGCCTGTCGCCCGAAGTGAACGACCCGGGGTATCGCAACGTCGATTTCGAACAGCTGGCCAACGCCTATTCCGAATCGGCGATGGCCCTGATACGCGGCGGCGTCGACCTGCTGATGATCGAAACCGTATTCGATACGCTGAACGCGCGCGCCGCCATATTTGCAATCGAAACCCTGTTCGACAACCTGGGCAGGCGTTTACCGCTGATCATTTCCGGTACGATTACCGACGCCTCCGGCCGCACCCTGTCAGGACAAACCTGCGAAGCTTTCTGGCATTCGATACGCCACGCCAATCCGCTCGCGGTTGGACTGAACTGTGCGCTTGGACCCACCGAACTGCGCCAGCATATCGACAGGCTCTCGACAATCGCGGACTGTTATACCAGCGCGCATCCGAACGCCGGTCTGCCCAACGAATTCGGCGGCTATGACGAAAGCGCCGACAACATGGCCGCACATATCGGCGAATGGGCCGAAGCCGGGCTGGTCAATATCGTTGGAGGCTGCTGCGGAACGACCCCCGAACACATTCGCGCGATGCGCGCCGCGGTCGACGGTGCAACCCCGCGTAAGCCGCCGGCGCCCAGTCCCGCTTGCCGTCTGTCCGGACTCGAAGCTTTCACCATCGATGCCGATTCGCTATTCGTCAATGTCGGCGAGCGTTGCAATGTCACCGGTTCGGCCCAGTTCAAGCGGCTGATTATCGAACGCGACTTCGAAGCGGCGCTAAACGTGGCGCGCCAGCAGGTCGACAACGGTGCGCAAATCATCGATATCAATATGGATGAAGGCCTGCTCGATTCGGTCGAGGCAATGCGTTATTTTCTGAATCTCATTGCCGCCGAACCCGACATTTCACGGGTACCGATCATGATCGATTCGTCGCGCTGGGAAGTAATCGAAGCCGGCTTACGCTGCGTGCAGGGAAAATCGGTTGTCAATTCGATCAGCCTCAAGGCCGGAGAAGCGGAATTCCTGCGCCAGGCGCGGCTTTGCCAGCACTACGGCGCAGCGGTCGTGGTCATGGCATTCGACGAACGGGGCCAGGCCGACAGCGTCGAGCGGCGGATCGATATCTGTTCCCGCGCCTATCGCCTGCTGATCGACGAACTGGGCTTCGCGCCAACCGACATTATTTTCGATCCTAACATTTTCGCGGTCGCGACCGGCATGCCGGAACACAACCACTTCGGCCTCGCATTTATCGATGCGACCCGCGAAATCAAGCGACGGCTGCCGGGTGCGCTGGTCTCGGGCGGCCTGTCGAATGTCTCGTTTTCGTTTCGTGGCAATAATCCGGTGCGCGAGGCAATCCACGCGGTGTTCCTTTACCACGCGATCCAGGCCGGTATGGACATGGGTATCGTCAACGCGGGGCAACTGGCGATTTACGCCGACATCCCTCCTGCCCTGCGCGATGCGGTGGAGGATGTCGTGCTGAATCGCGACGCCTGCGCTACCGAACGCCTGCTCGCAATCGCCGAGAGTTATCGCGAACAGGGGGCTGAAAGCGAGGCGGCGCTTGCCGAATGGCGCGACTGGCCGGTCGACGAGCGCCTGCAGCACGCACTGGTCAAGGGTATTGCCGACCATATCCTGGAGGATACCGCCGCGGCGCTGCAGCAGGTGGAATCACCGCTGCAGGTGATAGAAGGGCCGCTTATGGCAGGCATGGATATCGTCGGC
>Ga0224497_10000461_pt1 | contig 28280 bp, 28 predicted proteins | sample SF_Jul11_sed_USG_4_FD_167970 | JGI IMG/M metagenome (GOLD analysis project Ga0224497, IMG submission 167970) | Sediment microbial communities from San Francisco Bay, California, United States - SF_Jul11_sed_USGS_13 | ecosystem: Environmental > Aquatic > Marine > Sediment | place: USA...
GGGCTAGGATTTCGCCACCACCGCAACCAGAAGATCGTGATCGCGGGCGCCGTGGGCATGCTCACGCTGGTAATCGGCGCAACCGTAGCGCACACGCAGCTTGGTCTGACCGCGGATCGCGTGTTTACGATCATGGGCGCACTGGTGCTGGCTGCAGCGCATTTCTTTAACAGCCTGCGCACGCGTGAGCATCGGAGCGCGGCGCTCAAATCGCGCTAGTGCGTCGCGGCAGAGACTTAGGCATAGCCTTGCGGAACCACGTGTGCCGGGATGGCTCGAAAATAGTGTGAAACTTTTATTAATAGTGTCACTGCTCTGAGTTGGAACGGCTTCTTCCGGCGGCAGCCTCAGCCCTGACATAAGAATTTCAAGTTTTGCACTGGGCTACGATCTTCAATACCGTATCTACGTTCCGGAACGAGTCAGGCCTGCAGCAAGATTGCCGGTTCTGTTCATTACGGATGGTCCGGCTTATTTAGCGCAAGGCAGGATACCGAGGGTCCTTAATCGACTTATCGAAGCCAAAGAAATCGAACCGCTTATCGCAGTTTTCGTCGACCCACGCGATCCCGATGATCTAACGATCAATCGTCGTAATCGGCAGTTCTTGTGCCAGGCGAATTACCTTCGGTTTTTCACACGCGAGCTGATTCCGGCTATCGAACAGACCTATCCGGTGCGTACGGAGCGCGAAGCGCGCACGGTCCTCGGCGTGTCGCATGGCGGACGTAATGCAGCCTGTTTTGGTTTATTGGGATATGAAACATTTTCCGGCATTGGCATGCACTCACCGGCAAACAGCCCAATCAAGAACCTGCTGCCGGCGTATGAAAAGTCACCCAGGCTGCCGCTGAGAATTTTTCTTGGTGCCGGGTCGTTCAATGACAACACGTCGGCGAAATACAAGTTTCGCAAGGTGTTAGGGAATAAGGGCTATGACATGAAGTTTGTGCAGTCGAGAAAACGGCACAATTGGGACAACTGGAGGCCGCTAATCGACGACGCGCTCGTATTCTTCTATGGGGAACCGGCTGTTCACCAGGGGCGCTTAAATCGGCCGCCCCGGCCCGCACACGGCCGTCACCTTGGGGGCATATTCAGCGCCCGCACAAGTTCGTCGTTACCGCAATATTCAGCTGCCTGAATCGCCAGCTCACTGTCATCGGGCAACGGCTTGAATGCCTCGTTAATGAGACGACAACGCATCATTAGCTTGACCGCAGCGACATATTCCCGCTCCATAAGAAGACGACTGAGATAGGTCTGTGCAAAAACGAGCGCCGGCTCCTTGATCTCCCAGAGCAGCATTTGTTCGAAGAACCACTGCCAGACGCTGTCCGGTTCGGGATCTCTTTCCAGCCAGGCGCGAATATGTTTGAAGCCGCCGTCGCGGTTGCCGCGGCTTATGAAACCGTAGGCGTGGTTCAGCACCTTTGTGCGTTCGCTTTGCAACTTTTCGTCGAGCAACCCCTGATCCGGCTCGGCCGCCTCATGAATCCTGACCTCGTCGTGAAACCGATGCGGTCGAACGACTGCACCGATCAGCGCAAAGAAAGCGAAGACCAGATACGTCGCAAGCAGCTCTAGCAGGAAATCTGCCATACGCCGCGTGGTCAACCACCAGATTAGGCCGCCAACAGCTAGGAAGTAGCTTGGGAGCACCCAGTAGCCGGGGCCGCAACGGCTAATGAGTCCGCCAACGGACCTCGGCATCAGGCATTCCACCGGGTTTCGCGTAATTGCGAGCACAGCAAGTGATGCGGGTATCACAGCAGCGAGCAGCAGGTCAGCGACAAGCATGGCAGCGGGCCCGAATTTGCTGCCCAGGAAGTACGTCACGTAAATCACGACCGCGACGTGAACGATCACAAACAAACTCCAGGCGTTGCCGAACCAGAGCAGATCGTCGACGCTAAGCGGTCCCGGATCCTGCCCTTTGGCACGGGAATCGAGAATCCGCATCAGGTAGCGAAAAAATGCCGGAAGTACGAGCAGTAACAGGAGCAGTCCAAGAACATCGCCGCTTGCGGCAAACTCGACGATCAAAAACAAGGTCAGCCACGAAAACAGGACCGACAGATTGGTCAGCGGACTCAGCAGCTCTCGGCCAACATCAGCCGGCCTCAGCATCGTCTTTTTCATGCTTCGGCACCGGGTCGTAACCGGACCCACCCCAGGGATGACAGCGCGCAATGCGTCTTGCCGTGAGCAACGTCCCGCGAAACGCGCCGTGCTCACGCAAGGCTTCGAGCGCGTATTGCGAACAGCTCGGTTCAAAACGGCAATTGTTACCGAGCCAGGGCGAAATCGCGAGGCGGTACAGCCAAACCAGCATAAGCAGCGGCCAGGCCAACAAAGTACCCAGCGCCTTGATCATCAAGCCGCCTGCAGCGCCTCGGTGGCAAACGAGCGAATGGCGTTCAGCATCGATGACAGTCCGTTGCTCCGCGTCGGGCTCAGATGCTGCTCGAGTTCCAATGCCGCCACAAAATTCGGCGGTGTATCGAGTATTTCCTGTGGCTTGCGGCCACTGTATATGCGTAACAGCATCGCGATCAGTCCCGACACAATCGCAGCATCTGAAATCGCGCGGAAATTCAGCCTGCCATTCTGTTCACTCGCGACGAACCACACCTGCGACTGACAGCCTTTGATCTTGTTCGCGTCGATGCGTTCGGCTTCGGGGAGCTCGGGAAGGCGCCGCCCCAGATCGATCAAATACTGATAACGGTCCATCCAGTTATCAAGAAATTGAAACTCCTTGATCAGCTCGTCCTGCGCGGTCTCTACTTCGTTGCTCATTAGTCGCTGCGCCGCCACGTGGTGCCACCGGCTCCGTCTTCAATCTTGATGCCGGCCGCGGTCAATTGGTCACGCACCGAATCGGCCGTCGCAAAATCTTTGGCCGCTCTGGCCTTGTCACGTTTCTCGATCAACGCTTCGATGTCGTCCGACGACAGCTGACCTTCGACATGTCCCGCGAACCATTCCTCAGGATCGGACTGCAGGAGTCCCATAAGGTCCCCGGTCGCCAACATCGTCGCCGCGAGGCGCTGTTGCTCCTTCGCATCGACTGCCTTATTCAAGGTCTTCGCCAATGCAAAAAACTCGGCCATCGCTTTGGGCGTATTGATGTCGTCCTCGAGCGCCGCGACCAGCGCCTCGGGCGCTTCTGCCGCGTCGCGTATGCCCTCTGGAACATCGATGCCACGTATCGCCCCGTAAAGCCGATCCAGCATCCGTTTGGCCGCCCTGATCGTTTCCTCAGACCAGTCGAGCGGCTGACGGTAGTGTGCACCCAGGAGCGCAAGGCGGATGACCTCACCGGGTATCGTCTTGATCAGATCGTGCACGAGTATCACATTGCCCAGCGATTTCGACATCTTTTCGTGGTCCATGGACAAGAAACCATTGTGCACCCAGTAACGCGCAAAGTCGGCGCCGTCATGCGCACAGCGACTCTGCGCCAGTTCGTTCTCGTGGTGCGGAAACACGAGATCCTGCCCACCCGCGTGAATGTCGATCGTGTCGCCCAGGTGCCTGGCCGCCATCGCCGAGCACTCGATGTGCCAGCCGGGCCGGCCACGGCCCCAGGGCGAATCCCAACCGGGTAATTCCGGCGTCGACGGCTTCCACAACACGAAATCTTGTGGCGACTTCTTGTAAGGTGCCACTTCAACGCGCGAGCCCGCGACCATCTCACGAACATCACGCTTCGACAGCGCACCGTAATCTGCATAAGATGTGACATCGAACAGCACGTGGCCTTCCGCTTCGTAAGCATAGCCCCGCTCGAGCAGCGCGCTGATCATCGCGACCATGTCGTCGATATGTTGTGTCGCGCGCGGCTCGACATCGGGCGGCAAAACGCCGAGCGCACCCATGTCATGGTTGTAGGCCGTCATGTATTTCGCCGTAATCTCATCGATGGGCTTGCCCGTTTCAACCGATGCCGCATTGATCTTGTCGTCCACGTCGGTGAAATTGCGTGCGAAAGTCAGATCGAATCGGCGCCGCAAAATTCGAGCCAGCAGATCGAACACGACGGCCGGTCGCGCGTTGCCGATATGCGCGTAGTTGTATACGGTCGGGCCACAGAGATACATCGTCACCGTGCCTTCATGCAATGGCTCGAATGGAACCTTGCGGCCCTGCCTGGTGTCGTGCAGATGGATCGTCATCGCCTGTTTCGCTTGCCCGTCTAAAGGGACGCATGATAGCAATATTGCCGCCGGCGGCTATGCCCTGTATTCTGCCGCCCCGCGTCATGAATTCTCGAGGACAATCAATGTCTGTCGCCCCGGTCAAGTTTCAGGCCCGACAGTCGATCGGGCAAGTCGAAGAAGGCAACGATCTGGCGCCCAAATTCGATGATCGTGGCCTGATCACCGTCGTTACCACGGATGCCGACTCCGGCGAGTTGCTCATGCAGGGCCATATGAACGCCGAGGCGCTGGGCCTGACGATCAAGACCGGCGAAGCACATTACTACAGCCGCAGCCGGCAGGCTCTCTGGCACAAGGGCGCGACAAGCGGGTTCGTTCAAAAAGTGCGTGAACTCCTTGTGGACGATGATCAGGATTGTATCTGGCTGCGTGTCGACGTCGCCGGCGGTGCGAGTTGCCATGTCGGTTATCGCAGCTGCTTTTACCGCAGGGTGCCGGTCGGCGCGGAGTTCGAAGACCAGCAGTCCAGCGGCCATATCGATCTCAAATGGACCGATACCGAAAAGGTATTCGATCCCGACGACGTATATGGCGACGCGCCAAACCCGACAGTTCTCTGACCGTTTAGGCGCTGTTGCGCTCTGCTAACGCTCTTGCACAACGATTCAACGTCGTAAGTGCCGCAAGCACTGCAACCGCGGCGAGGATCGCTGTTGACCACCAGCCGGGGTTGAGCCCGATACCCAGCAGCAAACCCAACAGTCCAAAAACGAAAGCGCGGTCGCTCTTGCCCATCGGGCCGTCGTAGCGCCGGCTCGCACCGATCTGCACCGCGACAACCCCGGCCATCTCCGTCAATATCGACAGCAATACGACGCTTACGACGAGCATCGCCGGGATGCCTGGCACAACCGCAAACGGCAGGTACAGCGCCGTATCCGATACGACGTCGCCGAGTTCGTTGAGGATGCCACCTAGATCGCTTTGCATGTTGTGCTCCCGCGCCAGCATGCCGTCGATCGCGTTGAGTGCCATGCGCAGAAACAACCACACGGGGATTAGCAACGCCGCCCAGGATTTTGTCGGGGAAAGCGCAAACAACAAACCGACAATAATGGAGAACAACAACGCCGCGACCGTGACCTGGTTGGCCGAATACCCGGCATCGGCAAGGCGCTTGCAGATCGGTCGCAGCAGATTCTGAAATGCGGGCTTCAAATCGTAAATGGTCATGCGTTTAGCCTCCCCAGTTCGGCCACCCGGTCCCGCAGATCCTGGCAGATCTCGTTGACCGCGGCTGCAGATTTGTCCAGATTCGCATACCGGCGTGCTTGTCCGATTCGTAATCGCAGCTTGCGCGGCCGCGGCAGCAGCTTGCCCTTTGGCCAAGCCTCGAACCCGCCCTGCAAATGACACGGAATCACGGCCAGGTCGGTGCCGACAACAAGGCGACCGATTCCGGAGCGAAACCGGCCCATTTCGCCGTTTGTCGTGCGCGTGCCCTCTGGAAAAATGATCAGCACATTGCCCTCGTTCTTCAGCAGCTCCGCGCAAATGCTCAGGCTTTGCGCACCTTTGACCTTGCGATCGAATGGCAGTGCGTTGATCAGTATCGCCGACACAGCCGTTCGCGGCAGACTCGAGAAGAAGTAGTCGGCAGCCGCCGCCGGGAAAGTGCGATGTATCTTTTTTAGGGGCACCGACGCGATCATACACAGCGTATCGAGGTGGCTGGTGTGGTTGCAGACGAGAATGAAGGAACCGTGTTCAGGCAGGTTTTCGCGTCCTGCAATCTCGAGGCGATGATACAGCCGCATCCAGCCACGAAGCAGCATCGCGGCGGCCGAGCGAATCGCGTAAACCAGCATGTACGGCTGCCGCGGAAAATCACGCAAGTGCTCGACCATCGTCGCGTCGATGTCAGGCGGCGGGTGATACTCCCATTCTTCCATCGCAGCCCTGCGCTCAGGCCAGCCCGAGGAACCAGCGACCGGCATGGAAAAAGAGGGGCGCGACGAAGATCATGCTGTCGACCCGATCCAGGATGCCGCCATGACCTTCAATCACGGCACCCATATCCTTGATCCCGATATCGCGTTTGATGAAGCTGATCACGAGATCGCCCAGCTGCCCACCGATACCGACAATGAGACCGGCCATGATGAGGTGCCACGGTTGCAGGTGTGGAAATGAGAACCATAGCAACCACGGCATTACGAGCGAGACACCAATCGCCCCCAGCGAGCCCGCGATGGTCTTGTTCGGGCTGATGTTCTCGCACAGTTTGCGCTTGCCGAACAGTTTGCCGAACGTGAATGCTGCAATATCGTTGACTTCCACTGCCAGAATCAGAAACAACAGATAACCGTAGGCGTTTGCTGTGTTCGTCAGGAATCCCAGATGGCTGAACATCCAGCCGAAGTAAACGAATCCCACGATGGCCAACGCGACCTGGCGTAACTGCCCCTTCGCCCGATTGCGAAGAATGGGTACGAGTAAGATGGCGGAAATGACATACACCGGCAACGCCATGAACAGTCCGTACCATCCGGGCGTGCCGAGCCTGGGATCGGCGACGAATGTCACCACGGCAATGGCCGCAATTGAAATGTAGACTATTCCGGTCAGCCACCAGTCGTCATAGAGTCCGGTCGCCCGCGCGAATTCCTTGAAGCCGAAGATCGCTAGTATGGCAACGCCAAAAATTGTCGCCGTCCTGCCGAGGAAAATGACGCCAATGACAATCGGGATCATGATAAGCCAGCCGCGATACGTGCGCATGATCGAGCTGACATCTTTGCCAGCGACGCGCAGCATGCCGATGGCCAGGCCCGCGAACACGAGCAGACCGCCAATAATCTTCACGTACGTCAGGAATATTTCGCTCTGCAGCGCTGCGTCTATCGTCACACGTCATTTCCCCATCAGGTACATACCGAGGACGAGCAGCCCCATGCCACCAACGTTGACCGGTTTTATCGGTGTTTCGTAAAACGCCAGCGCCAGCAGTGCGGCCCAAATGAATGTCGTGGCATAAATCGGATACAGAACAGTCAGCGAGCCGCCTTTCCTGAATGCGGCAACGAACAACACCATTACGGCTACATAGCAGACCACGCCGCCCAGCAACCTGGGACTGAGCAAATAACTTGCGATCGAGCCGTTAGCCAGATCTGCCCCGGATTTGTAGAGGTACTGTCCGAGAGCGCCCAGCAGCGACGCGACAGGAAAAAGACAATTGAAATGTAGGGTGTGGACATCTGGCTTCGCCTTTTCTGTTTGTTGCTGCCGCCTAGAACCGACCCTCCCGGTCGTGGCGCCGCTTCTCCCGACGTCTCCGCGCAGCGCGCTGCGGCTTGCGAAACGCGATTGCCCGAGCCTGATACGCATACTCGATCGTGCCTACCAACCATAGCAGATAGCCAATCAGCTCGATGAACTCTTCGACAGCCAGTTTGACGATACGACGATAATCATCGCCAAGTATCGACATCCAGAGCGGCTCGTGCGCGACCAGATGGACGAATGCAAATAGAATTACGGATCCCGCGAACACGAGCGCGAGACCCGGTGACGGCCACACGCGGGCCCATGCTATTCTGAATCGCTTGCGTACGCGGTAGGTGTAGACAATGATCAACGCGGCCGCGAAACCAACCAGTACCTGCCACAGGTTTTCCACAAGATACCGATCGAGAAAATAGTAGAGTTCGCGAATCAGAAACAGCAGTGCCACGCCACCAAACGGGATTGCGATCGGTCGTTGCGATGGACAGTAGTGAGCAACCCAGGCCAGTAACGCACCACAAACAGCGATGATCAATGGCTGGATGAGTTCGACTGGCGAAAATTCACTGGTGCCGATTTGGTCGCCCGGATTCACAAACACGTGCAGTCTGAGGCTGCCCGGAAATGACATCTCGAGTTGCGTAAGCATCCATGTCAGCAGCGCGATACCGACGAAATAGCAAACATAGCGGGGCCAGACCATACCCGACTATACAATAAGTCAGGCGCGCAGCCTGAACGTGACTTCGCCGTCGGTCGAGAGCGGCCCTCTATCAATCAACCACTTGCGAGCATCGTCGGCATCAATCTCGTACCAGGACCGGGTATCGCCGAGTCGAAAACTGTAGCCTCAGGCGTCCATGTCCTGCATAACGCGTTCTCGTCCCACACCCTCGATCTGCTCGGCAAGAAGGACCTGTAGGAAACATACTGCCACTTCCTCGAGGTCATCGCCGCCCGCGTCGTGATCGAGTTGCTCACGCCGATGCGTCGCCGTGCAGACCACGTGGCAGCTTTCGTGCAGCAATGAGTGAACCGGTGTGTCACTGCGCACGTAGACAGATTGGCCAACGATGCCTGCCTCTGCGCCGCCCCAGTAGCTTCCAGTGATCTGTTCGCCCTTGGCCTGTACGCGCAGTTGCAGCCCGTACTTGCGCAGTAATGCATCGATCGATGCGCGAGATACGTCGCCAACCGCAGCCACTTTTCCAATGGGAGCCGGCAGGTCTTTACAGTGTCGCAAGTTGCTTGACGACAATGCGTACGAGGTCTTTTGCGATGGCTTCGCGCAACAGCTGCTCCTCGCGCGCTTTGCCGAGGACCTGCGTCTCGTCATACGTATAACTGCGAGTCCGCGTTAAGATCTGTGGCTCCAGCAGCGTTTTTTCTCCGCTAAGCAGCGAATACTCAACATGGTAGTAGACTTCGTACTCGGTTGGCACATTGCGCGCGGACACCGACAACACGCGCTGATTGGTTTCGTCGGCACTGATCACCATAATGGCCGTCGCTTCTGCAGGCGTATCAACAAGCTCCAGACCAGCCGATTGTAGCCGCCGTCGCAGTTCACGATGGAACAGGCTGTTGCGCTCGACAGTGTCAATATACGTACGCTCCATCTCGGCCGGTGCGGTCAGTTCGCCTGGCATGTGAAATCCACAACCAGCAAGCTGTAATACCAGAACCAATGTCAGCAACCTAGACAACGATATTGACCAGGCGTCCGGGTACAACAATGGTCTTGCGCACTTCCTTGTCCGCAACAAAGCGCTGCACATTTGGATCGGCAAGCGCCTGCTTGCCGACTGTGTCGTTGTCGGCATTCGCTGCAACGGATATGCGGCCGCGCAACTTGCCGTTAACCTGCACGACGATTTCGATCAGGTCTGTTGCCAACGCACTCTCGTCCGCCCGCGGCCAGGGCTCGTCTATTAGTGCGGTTTCATGGCCCAGTGCGGCCCAGAGCGCGTGACATATGTGCGGCACGATCGGCGACAACATCAGGATGACGGCTTGCAGAGCCTCCCGAACAACCGCGCGGTCTGCGTCCGAGGCGCATTCGAAGCGATTGACTGCGTTGAGGAGTTCCATCGAAGCGGCGACGGCCGTATTGAATGTGTAACGTCGGCCAATGTCATCGCTGATTTTTGCAATGGATTGATGCGTTTTTCGTCGCAGGTCTTTTTGCGGTGCGTTGAGCTTGTCGCGATCCAGCTCACCGACGGGCCCGCTGTCCAGATGCTCCTGGACAGCGTTCCAGAAGCGTTTGAGGAAGCGGAAACTGCCCTGCACGCCGTCATCGGACCACTCCAGTGCCTGCTCTGGCGGGGCAGCGAACATCATGAACAGGCGCACGGTATCCGCACCGTATTTTGCAATCAATTCCTGCGGATCGACGGTGTTGCCCTTGTTCTTCGACATCTTCGCACCGTCCTTGAGTACCATGCCCTGCGTGAGCAAATTCGTGAACGGCTCGGACACATCGGTCAGGCCTTCATCGCGCATGACGCGTTGAAAGAATCGCGCATAAAGCAGATGCAGGATAGCGTGTTCGATGCCGCCGGTGTATTGATCGACCGGCGTCCAATAGGCCGCTCTCTCGTCGAGCATCGCAGTGTCGCTGTCCGGGCATGCGTAGCGTGCAAAGTACCAGGATGATTCGACGAAGGTGTCGAACGTGTCTGTCTCGCGACGAGCATCCTTGCCGCACTTCGGGCACGCGACGTTTATGAACTCAGGAATGTCCTTGAGTGGCGAACCGTGCCCCGTAAATTCGACGTCCTCTGGCAGCACGACCGGCAGCTGATCCTCGGGAACCGGCACCGCATCGCATTCATCACAATAAATGATCGGAATCGGCGTGCCCCAATAGCGCTGCCGCGACACGCCCCAGTCGCGCAGGCGATAGTTGATCGTGCGCTGACCCCGGCCTGACTGTTCGAACCAGTCGGCAATGGCATTGAACGCATCCTCGTAATTGAGACCGTCGTACTCCCCGGAGTTGACCAGCAAACCTTTGTCGGTGAAGACGGCTGCGTCGATATCGATTTGGCTGCCGTCTGCGGGCGCAATGACCTGTTTGATGGCCAGGCCGTGCTTTTTTGCGAACTCCCAGTCGCGCTCGTCGTGCCCCGGAACAGCCATGACCGCACCGGTGCCGTAGCTCATTAGAACGAAGTTCGCGACCCACAGCGGCACCTCATTACCGGTCAGCGGATGTATCGCCGAGATACCAAGGGCCATGCCCTTCTTCTCCATCGTCTCGAGCGTCGCCTCGGCAGCATCGGTTTTTTTGCACTCGTCAATGAACGCAGCGATCTCCGGGTTGTCGGCGGCCGCCTTCTCCGCCAGAGGATGCTCAGCGGCGACGGCCATATAGGTGACGCCAAACAGTGTATCGGGGCGCGTCGTAAACACCGTCAGCGGTTCGTCTTCTCCTGCAACATTAAACGACAGTTCGATTCCTTCAGAGCGTCCGATCCAGTTGCGTTGCATTATCTTTACCGAGTCGGGCCATCCCGGCATCCGATCGAGTTCCTCAAGCAGTTCGTCAGCGTAGGCCGTGATTTTCATGAACCACTGCGGTATTTCGCGACGCTCGACGAGCGCATCCGAGCGCCAGCCGCGACCATCGATGACCTGCTCGTTCGCCAGGACTGTTTGATCGACAGGGTCCCAATTGACGACCGAATTCTTGCGGTAGACGAGTCCTTTCTCGAACATCCTCGTGAACAGCCATTGCTCCCAGCGGTAATACTCGGGCCGGCATGTCGTGACCTCTCGGCTCCAGTCGTACGCATAGCCGAGCCTGTCCATCTGGACGCGCATGTCTTCTATATTGTCGTAGGTCCATTTCGCGGGCGGCACGCCGCGTTTGATCGCAGCATTTTCGGCTGGCATGCCGAACGCGTCCCAGCCCATCGGCTGCAGCACATGCTTTCCCTGCATTCGCTGATAACGGGCAATGACATCACTGATCGTGAATACGCGCACATGCCCCATGTGCAGTTTCCCGCTGGGATACGGGAACATCGTCAGGCAGTAGAATTTTTCCCTGTCGGAGTCTTCGCCGACCTCGAAACAGCGCGACTCCTGCCAGTATTGCTGGGCGGCAGTTTCCACAGATTCAGGGCGATAGGGGGTACTCATGGGGCTTTCGTTTTTGGCTGGTTGCGAAACCCGCAAGCCTACAGGAACAGGCCGCGATTCGCAGCAGCAGCACAGTCTTCAGAGGTTGGTACGTCCCCGCAACCAGAGCGCTGCCAGCAGCACAAGGCATATGCTCAAAACCAGCCAGTTGCCGACTCTGACATACGGCGTGCCGCCCTGGCGCGGCTCGACCTGCATCGTCATGATGGCGGCCTCGAACTGCGGGCCCTTTTTGAGGATCTTGCCATCGGGACCGATAAACGCACTGATTCCCGTATTCGTTGCCCGGATCGCATAACGCCCAACCTCGAGCGACCGCATCCGGGCGATCTGCAGGTGCTGATGCGGCGCAATTGAATCGCCGAACCAGGCATCGTTACTCACGTTGATGAGCAAGCCAGCGTCGGGCAGCGCGTACAATTGCTCGGCGCCATAAGCGTCTTCATAGCAGATCGCGACAGCCAGTTCGACGCCGTCGCGGGTGGCGATCAATGTCTGCACGTCCGCACCAGCCGCCAGGTCGTTATGTGGCAGGTTCAGCATGCGCAACCATTCGCGAACCTGCGGTGGTACCGGAAAATACTCGCCGAACGGCACGAGATGCCGTTTCCGGTAAACCTGCCGCTGCTCGCCGTCGATAGCAATGAGGCTGTTATAGATCTTCGGTTCCAGCGTACGCTCGGTGACACGCTCGAGGATACCGAACAGTATGGTTTGCCCGGTGACACGACTGTCCGACTCGAGCGCCTGGATGTAAGACTCGACGCGGTCAGTTACCGACGGTATCGCAACTTCGGGCCAGACAACGATATCGCTGCGCGCGGCGCCTCGAGTCGCCTGTTGATAAAAGTCCAGCGTTGGCTGAAGATTCTTGGGCAGCCATTTCCTGTCCTGCGAAATTCCCCCCTGGATCAAGGTCGCTGTAACGGGCTTGCCGGCGGGCTCGGTCCAGTCGACGGTCTTGAGTACAGCGCCGAGTAACCAGGGCAGTACGACGATGGCGATAGCAATCCACTGCTGGCGACCGCGCGTCAAAAGCGCGACGAGGATGGCGGCAACGCTCGTGACGAGCAGTGCCGACACGCCATAAACGCCGAGGATGGGCGCCCACCCGGCCAGCGCCGAATCGACCTGGCTGTAGCCGAGCGCCATCCAGGGAAACCCGGTCAGCAGCCAGCCCCGAGCCCATTCGACAAGAACCCACACTGCCGGTGCCACGGCCAGTAACCGCCAGGGCTCACCGCTGGCGAGCCGGCTGATGAGCCAACCCGTGAGCAACAGGTACAGCCCCATTAGCAGGACCAGGCCGAGCATTAACAGCAGCGCGATCCAGACCGGCGCCTGGCCAAAAATGACCACCGAGATGTAGATCCAGTAGGTCCCCGAGAGAAACAGGCCAAAACCGAACCAGAATGCGTGTTTTGCAGACTCACGTGGCGAATTGGTCAGGCAAACATACAGGAACGGCAGCAACAGTAACGCGGCGAGCAAAGACAGGCCGAACGGCGCGAACGCGGCCGTCGTCAGACAACCTAAAACAAAGAAGATGAACTGGCTGGTCCGGGGCCGATCCGCCGGCAGCAACAGGATCGACGGTTCCTGCGCCACTCGTCAGCTATTCCGCTGAACCTGCAATGAATCGATGCGGCGCTTGTCAGCCTTGATGACAGCGAACTCGAAGCCGCCGAATTGAATCGACTCACCGCGTCGCGGCAGCCTGCCGAGTTCATGCATCACCAATCCGCCTACCGTGTCGTACTCCTCATCGGCGAGTTCGCAGTCGAAGTACTCGTTGAAGTCCTCGATACGCGTCAGCGCGCGCACCGCAAAACTGGGCTTGCCATGACGATCGCCATCCGGGCGTATGAATGCGGCTTCCGCATGATCGTGCTCGTCATCGATCTCGCCGACGATCTCTTCGAGCACATCTTCGATGGTCAGCAAACCTGCCACGCCGCCATACTCATCCACGACGATGGCCATGTGATTGTGGCTGTCGCGAAACTCCTTGAGCAGCGCATTGAGTCGCTTCGACTCAGGAATGACGGACACGGGTCGTAGCAACTTCCTGAGGGGTACTTCGTCGGCGTCGTCGCTGCCAAAATAACGCAGCAGATCTTTTGCCAGCAAGACACCGAGCACCTCGTCGCGATCCTCGCCGATAACCGGGAATCGGGAATGACCGGACTGAATAATCGTGGACAGTATTTCGTCGAAGTCTTCTTCGATATCGATGACGACCATATGCGAGCGCGGCACCATGACGTCGCGCACCTGCGTCTCGGACACCTCGAGCACGCCGGAGAGCATACTCTTCTCTTCAGCATCGAGATCGATCTCGGATTTTTGAATAATTTCGTGGATTTCTTCGCGGCTCCAGGGATCGCCTTTGAGTGCGCGCTTTACGCGCGCAAACATGCTGGTGCTTCCTGTGCCGCTGGTACTTGGCGGTTTGTCGTTCATCGAACCTGGTTTGGCGTTCCGTCTTGATTTCAGCTTATTGTATCAGCTTGGAGTTACGAGCTCGCATACGGGTCCGTCACGCTTCTACGAGCGAGTATTCTGGTCTCCAGGCCTTCCATTTCAGCCGCCGCAGCGTCAGTCTCATGCTCGAAGCCCAGCAGATGCAAGGTACCGTGCACGAGTATGTGGCCCCAGTGGTCGGCGAGCGACTTGCCCTGCTCCATCGCCTCAGCTGCAACAACCGACGCGCAGATAACGACGTCGCCGAGTAGCAGTCTGGCGTCGTTCGGCAGACCCTCGATCTTGCCCGCCGGAAACGACAACACGTTCGTTGCCTTGTCCTGTTCGCGATAATGCTTGTTTAGCGTTCGAATCTCATCGGCGTCGACGATGCGCACGGCGACTTCGACATCATGGGCCGGCACCCGTGCAGACTGCCCGACCGCAATTTCGACCCAGTCGTATATATCGGCTTGTGACGGAATACCCGGTTCGTCACAGGCCAGCTGCACATCAACTTCTAGAGCTGCCATTGTCGTCCGATTCGTACGCCTCCACGATTCGCTGCACGAGAGGATGGCGGACGACATCCTTCGGCGTAAAAAAGGTAAAGGCGATGCCTGCGACGTTGTCGAGTATGCGCCTCGCGTTGTTGAGCCCGGACTCTTGCTGGATGGGCAAATCGATCTGCGTGACGTCACCCGTGACCACCGCATGCGAGCCGAATCCGATTCGCGTGAGAAACATCTTCATCTGCTCGACACTCGTGTTCTGCGCCTCGTCCAGAATTACGAATGATTCGTTGAGCGAGCGGCCACGCATGAACGCCAACGGCGCAATCTCGATTACGTTGCGTTCAATCAGTCGCGTCACAGTGTCGGCGCCCATCATGTCGTAAAGCGCGTCATACATTGGCCGCAGATACGGATCGACCTTTTGCGACATATCACCAGGCAGAAAGCCGAGACGCTCACCCGCCTCGACGGCCGGGCGCACCAGCACGATGCGGCGCACCTGCTCGCTCTCGAGTGCATCGATCGCGGCCGCAACGGCGAGATAGGTTTTGCCAGTACCTGCAGGTCCGATGCCGAATGCGAGATCGTGATCGCGAATATTCTTGAGATACGCCGTTTGATTGATGCCGCGTGGGCGAATCAATTTATGCCGCGTCTGGATCGAAACAGCGTCGGCGTCACTCGTGGCAGCATCGCTTTTGTCGGACGCAGGTTCGCCTTTTTTCATCACAGACTCCTGCAATAGCATATGCACGCGCTCGGGATCGAGCCGTTCACTGTCGGTCATCTGGAACAGTGACTGCAAGACGTCGCTGCCGATTTGCGCTGCACCGGGTTTGCCCGTTACACGAAAGCGATTGCCGCGACTCGCGATTTCGACATCGAGACGCCGTTCTATTTGCCGCAGGTGTTCGTCAAACTGACCGCAAAGATTCGCCAGGCGGTTATTGTCGGCGGGCTCCAGGACCACGTCCCGAGAAATCTGGATCGCATTCAAAGTATCTAGGAGACTACCGCGATGTGCGGGGATTGAAAAGTAGATAGTTCACAGAGACGACCAAATTAACTGGCGGCGCAGCGAGACGATCTTATGGCCGCTGCAGGTTGTTCGAGCAGGAGGCGGCCTCGAAGGGAGTTTGGAAGCGCCTCGGTAATGACGACGTCGACAAACCGGCCGATGCAGGATGGATCGGCGTCGAAGTTCACCCAGCGCATGTTCTCGGTCTTGCCGGCAACCTGATTCGCGTCTTTCTTCGAAATTTTTTCGACGAGCACACGCTGCGTGGTGCCTACCATGCCTCGACTGATATCGAACGCCTGGCTGTTGATGCGGGCCTGCAATAACTGCAGGCGCTGCTTTTTCACATGCATCGGAGTGTCGTCAGCGAGGCCCGCGGCTGGCGTACCGGGCCGCGCGCTGTAGATAAAGCTGAAAGACTGATCGAAACCGACGTCGGCGATCAGGTTCATCAGTTGCTCGAAGTCGTCATCCGTCTCCCCAGGGAAACCAACAATGAAATCCGACGACAGCGAAATGTCGGGGCGCACGTCCCGGAGCTTGCGAATCTTCTGCTTGTACTCGAGCACCGTGTGGCCGCGCTTCATGCGCGCGAGAACACGATCGGAACCGTGCTGTACCGGCAGGTGCAGATAATTAGCCAGCTTGGGCACTTCGGCGTAGGCCTGAATCAGGCTCTCCGTGAACTCGACCGGGTGTGATGTCGTAAAGCGGATGCGCTGAATGCCATCTATGGCCGCGACGTAATAGATAAGTGTCGCAAGGTCCGCAGTCTGTCCATCATGCATCGGCCCCCGGTAGGCGTTGACGTTTTGACCGAGCATGTTGATCTCACACACGCCCTGGCCCGCAAGGCTAACGCACTCCGCGATCACATCATCCAACGGGCGGCTGACTTCTTCACCGCGTGTGTATGGCACAACGCAAAAACTGCAGTACTTGCTGCAGCCCTCCATGACTGACACAAACGCGGTCGGGCCGTCGGCGCGTGGCTCGGGCAGTCGATCAAACTTCTCGATCTCGGGAAATGAAATATCGACGACCGGTTTGTTCGTAGCGCGAGCGTCTTCGACGAGCTCCGGGAGGCGATGCAAAGTCTGTGGACCAAACACAACGTCGACAAAGGGTGCGCGCCGTGTTATGCCTTCGCCTTCCTGGCTTGCAACACAGCCGCCCACACCGATCATGACGCCGCGGCGCTTCTCTTTCAGCGGGCGCCAGCGGCCGAGTTCGGAAAACACCTTTTCCTGCGCTTTTTCGCGTATCGAACACGTATTGACGAGCAACAGATCTGCTTCGTCCGCATCAGTCGTGAGCTCGTAACCGTGCGATTCGCGCAGCACGTCCGCCATCTTGTCAGAGTCGTACTCGTTCATCTGGCAACCCATGGTCTTGATGTAGAGCTTTTTGCCCATGTCTGCTACCGAATAAAGCCCATCGCTTCGAGCTTCACGAGGATGCGATGCGCCGCGAGGTCCGGCGTAATTTCGCGCGTGTCGATCACCATCTCGGCATTCTCCGGCGCTTCATACGGATCCGAGATGCCCGTGAACTCCTTGATCTTACCTGCACGGGCAAGTGCATAGAGTCCTTTGCGGTCGCGCTGTTCACAGACCTCGACGGACGTCGACACGTGAATCTCAATAAAACCGCCAAGCGGTGCGATCAGTTCGCGAACCGCACGGCGCGTCGCCGTGTACGGCGCGATCGGCGCACAGATCGCGATGCCACCGTTCTTCGTGATTTCGCTGGCAACGTAGCCGATGCGCCGGATATTCAGGTCGCGATGTTCTTTCGAAAAACCGAGCTCGCTCGACAGGTTCTTGCGCACGATGTCGCCATCGAGCAGGCTGACGGGCCGGCCGCCCATTTCCATGAGCTTGACCATGAGCGCATTCGCGATCGTCGACTTGCCCGAGCCGCTGAGCCCCGTGAAGAACACCGTGAAACCCTGTTTGTGGCGCGGCGGATGCGTGCGGCGCAACTCGGCCACAACGTCGGGAAACGAGAACCACTCGGGGATCTCGAGACCTTCTTGCAGGCGGCGGCGCAATTCCGTGCCGGAGATATTCAGCACGTAATCGTCGTCAGTCTTTTCATCGATCGGGATGTACTGCGCCCGATTCTCAGCGTAGACCATGAGCTGAAACGGCACCATCGTTATGTCCAGTTCGTCAGCGTGCTCTTTAAGCAGTTCCTGCGCATCGTAAGGGCCGTAAAAATCCTCACCATGGCTGTCCTGACCTGGACCCGCGTGATCGCGGCCGACGATCAGGTGCGTGCAACCGTAGTTCTTGCGAATGATCGCGTGCCACATCGCTTCGCGCGGGCCGCCCATGCGCATCGCGAGCGGCAGCAGGCTCAGCATCGTCGTCTGTTCCGGATAACGATTCAGCAGCTGCTCGTAGCAGCGGACACGCGTGAAGTGATCGACATCACCCGGCTTCGTCATGCCGACAACCGGATGAATCAGCAGATTCGCTTCGACATCGCGGGCGGCGCGCAAAGTCAGCTCCTGGTGCGCACGGTGCATCGGGTTACGTGTCTGGAACGCGACAACCTTGCGCCAACCGAGTTTCTCAAAGCGATCGCGCACTTCACCGGGCGCGTCACGCAGATGCTTGAAATCGTAGTGCGTCGGTGCCTCGATGCCCTTGAGGCTACCGCCAACGTAGACTGGATTTCCTATGTTTTTCAGGTAGTTGACTGCCGGATGCTTGTCATCAGTCGTGCCGTAAACGCATTTGGCCTCGGCATCGAGATCCGGCGTCCAGACGTCCCCGACTTCGAGAGTCGCGAGGATCACGCCCTCGAGATCACGTAACGCGACCCTGTCGCCTGACTTGATATCCCTGGCGAACGCCTCGGTCACGTCGAGCGTAATCGGTATCGGCCACAGCACCCCGCTGCTCAGGCGCATCGTGTCGACAACCGAGTCATAGTCCTTTTTGTTGAGAAATCCCTCGAGGGGCGAAAACGCGCCGTTCAGGAGCAGTTCGATATCGCAGAGCTGCCGCTCGGTGAGGTCCCATGACGCATGCTCGCGCGCGGCTTCTTTTTCAGCCGCAGCCTCGTCAGCCGCCAGATACAGATCTTTCAGTTCGCCGCCATGCGGCTCTTTAAACGCGCCCATTCTCTAGTGTCCTGAATCAAAAACGCGGTGCGGGCTCAAAATCGGCCTGCCCCGCGTGAATTAGTGAGGCGCGCGATCCTACACCACAATCGCTGGGCAGTCACTGCCCGGCCGCCATTTCTCCCCACAAGTATTTGTCCTTACGGCAAATGCGCATCCTGGAGCCTATGATTAGTATGGTTTTATTTTCGACGACCGGCGGTACCCCACAATGAGCCTTGCAGAATTCACAATACCGACAGCAATAGCCGAGCCCGGAATGACAGTCCGCGAACTGTTCACCGAATGTGTAAAAGCCGATGTCGCAGGGCTGCCGTTTCGGGCAGCGAATGGCAAGTTCGCTGGCAAAGCTTCCATCCGCCAAATAGTCACAGAAGTCTGTATCCCACAGGCCATGATCGAACACGCAAGGCTTTTGGGTGACAGCATCGAGGCGCTGCGCTTGTCGCTGAACCGAGAGCAGTCACTGTTCGACCTGACCATCGACGACTACCTCATTCATGATGCCGCGTATATCTCGCCCGCATCGCCGTTGGCGAAGGCTCTCGCGACTATGGAAAGCTACAAAACGACCTACGTATTCGTGATCGATGCCGAACAGAATTACTACGGCACGCTCGGCATCGTCTCGCTGGCGCGCTGCTTGCTTAAACGCAATCCTTGAACGTCGTGAACGCGCCCGGCGACTTCAGTTCCATGTGGATCGCATCGGCCATCCTGGTCGGCGCGTACGTGATGATTTTTAGCGAACGGCTGCATCGGACCTATGCGGCTCTGGCTGGCGCCGTTGCAATGGTTGGTGTCGGCGGCTGGCTGGGCTTTTACAGCGAAATGGACGCGCTTATCTCTATAGACGCCAACACCATATTGCTGTTGATGGGCATGATGCTGCTGGTTGCCATGCTCCGGGCAACGGGGTTGTTCGAGTATCTTGCGATTCGCCTGGCGAAAGCGGCCGGCGGAAGACCGATGCGGCTCATGATTTACCTGGGCGTTGCAGTCAGCGTGTTGAGCATGTTTCTCGACAACGTGACCACGGTCATAATTTTCGCCCCGCTCACAATACTCGTCACGCGCATGCTGCAGCTGAACCCGGCGCCGTTCCTGATCGCGCAGGCAATGCTGTCTAATATCGGTGGCGCTGCGACGCTCGTCGGCGACCCGCCGAACATCATGATCGGCAGCGCCGCCAGCATCGACTTCCTCACATTTTTGATCAACATGGCGCCGCTGGTCGCAGCCCCCTGGCTCGCCACCGTGCTGTTGCTGCTGATTTTCTTCCGCAAGGACCTGCGGCCCGTGGGCAGCGAACCGGCATTAGTCGACCTCGATGAAAACAAGGCAATTCGCGAGCCCAAAATGCTGCGCCGCATGCTGCTGGTCATGGGACTGGTTTTTATTCTGTTTTTTGCGCACCACCGCCTCGGCTTTTATCCTGCTTTCGTCACTTTGATTGGCCTTGCACTGGCGCTGCTTCTCGTGCGGCCGCATGCCGACAAACTGGTCGACGAGGTGGACTGGTCTATCCTGCTGTTCTTCGCCTCACTTTTTGTGATCGTCGGGGGCGTGGAGGCAACCGGCTTACTCGAGCTTATCGGCAGCGAACTTGCCGAGGCCGCACGGGACCCGCAAATGCTGTTAATAACGGCACTGACGCTGATGTGGATCGCTGCAATGCTCAGCGCCCTGATCGACAATATTCCGTTTACGGTCACGATGATTCCGATAATCAGCGCTTTGTCAGCTGAAGGTGTTGACGTATACCCCCTGTGGTGGGCGCTGGCCCTCGGCGTAGCGTTGGGCGGTAACGGTACGCATATCGGTGCCACAGCAAATATCGTGGTCGTTGCACAGGCGGAACGCAGCGGCGTGGCCGGCGCCAAGATTACTCCGCTACAGTGGTTAAAGACGGGACTGCCCGTGATGCTGTCAGGCCTGCTCGTCGCGAGCGTCGCGTTTGCGCTGATTTACTGAGATATCAGAATGGAATGTCGTCGTCGAAGTCGTCCGGACCTGCCTGCGGTGGCGCACTTGGCGGTGCCGAACTCGAACCTGAACCCATCGGTGCCGAACCGCCACCGCGCCCGCCGAGCATCTGCATTTCGTCGGCGATGATCTCGGTGGTCCAGCGGTCCTGGCCGTTCTTGTCCTGCCATTTGCGCGTGCGCAGCTTGCCCTCGATGTAGACCTGCGAACCCTTGCGCAGGTACTCGGCCGCGATTTCGGCTAGACGATTGAACATGGCAACCTTGTGCCACTCGGTACGGTCTTTTTGCTCGCCCGTCTGTTTGTCCTTCCAGCTCTCGTTCGTAGCCACTGTCAGATTGGTCACCGCCGATCCACTGGGCATGTAGCGCGTCTCGGGATCGCCTCCGAGGTTGCCGATGAGAATGACTTTGTTTACTCCGCGGGCCATATCAGGTCCCCTGTCAGATAATGTACTTGTTTTTTGCCCCTGCGGCTGCCACCGGTGAGGGTCGACTATTGTAGAGCCTGAGTGGCCAAATACCACCCCGATTTCTTTAGGAACGCTGCCGAAAGAGACCCGACATCGCCAGCCAGATAGCCGCGAGCAGCGCGCACACGAAGAATACGTCCGCAGGGCGGCCCGCCTCCAGGAAGCGTCCACCGATCAGACCGCCGACGAATGCGCCGAGAAACTGCGCGCTCGAGAACACGCCGAGTGAGGCGCCGCGCACCTCGCCGTGAGCAAGTATCGACAAACGCGCCGGCAGTCCCGCCTCGAGGAAGTTGAATCCGGCAAAGAACGCGACGAGTGCCAGGAACACCGGGACAACGGCGACGCCCGTAAACGTCAACATCATCTCTCCCGCGACGAGCAGCGCGACGGCGATGCCGATGGTCGCCGCCTTGCCTTTACGCTCGTCGCTGAGAATCAGCGGGATCGTCACGAGCAGTGACACGAGCAGCGCACCGACGTACATTTTCCAATGATCGGTCAATGCGAGTTCAAGGCGGTTTGCGAGCAGGAACGGCAGCGCGACGAAACTCGCGGTCAGAATCGCGTGCAGCAGGAACACATAAAAATCGAGGCGCAGCAGTTCGGCACGAAATGCCGATCTGAGGTTCCGCTTGGGTGCTGCATCGGGACTTTCGATTGTGTCCGGCAGACGGGTCAGCAACAGGCCGGCAACCACGGCGAGCAGCGCCGCAAACCAGAACAGGGCTGGCACGCCGAATTTGGCCGCGATAGCTGGCCCGAGGATCAGAGCAACGATAAAAGACGCGCCGATGCCGATACCGTAGAACGCCATCGACCGGGTGCGAACCTCCGCGCGCGTGGCGTCGGCGATCAGCGCAGCCAGTGTCGCCGAAATAGCACCCGCGCCCTGCAGGAGCCTGCCGATGATAACAGTCCAGATCGAATCCCCCATGGCAGCGACCACACTGCCGGCGGCAAATATGATCAGGCCCACAACAATGACAGGTACCCTGCCGATCCTGTCAGACAGGGCGCCAAAAGGGATCTGCAGCCCAGCCTGCGTCAGTCCATAGGCGCCGACGGCAACGCCGATCAGCATCGGCGTTGCGCCCTCGAGTTCCGCGGCATGCAGTGACAAGACGGGCAATAGCGCAAATAGCCCGAACATTCTGAACATTGCGATCGACGCCACGACCCCGACAGCCCGCTTCTCAGCAGGCAACATGGCGGCAATGCCGTTGTCAGAGTCAGGCTTCATCCAGAGAGTTTTTGCGCCGAAGTCAGAGGGCGGCGTATATTAGCAGGTTGTTCGGCGCTTACTGATACCCACATGAAAACCATCGAAATCCGCGGTGCCAGAACCCACAACCTGTGCAATCTCGATCTGAGCCTGCCGCGCGACAAACTGATTGTGTTCACGGGCCTGTCCGGCTCGGGCAAATCCTCGCTCGCGTTCGACACGATCTATGCCGAGGGACAGCGCCGCTATGTCGAATCATTGTCCGCCTATGCGCGTCAGTTTCTCTCGATGATGGAGAAACCGGACGTTGATCATATCGACGGCCTGTCGCCGGCGATCTCGATAGAGCAAAAATCGACCTCGCATAATCCGCGTTCCACAGTCGGCACCGTTACGGAGATTTACGATTATTTGCGGTTACTTTACGCGCGTGCCGGTATCCCGCGCTGCCCCGACCACGACGCGGACCTCGAGGCACAAACGGTTGCGCAGATGGTCGACCAGGTGCTCGCGATGCCCGCGGGTACCCGACTGATGCTGCTCGCACCTGTCGTCGCCGATCGCAAGGGCGAACACGTGCACCTAATGCAGGACCTCATGGCGCAGGGCTTCATTCGCGCACGAATTGATGGCGAGGTTTACGAACTCGACCAGCCGCCGTCGCTCGACCTCCGCAAGAAGCATCATATCGACGCCATCATCGATCGCTTCAAAGTCAAAGACGACATTCGCCTGCGACTTTCCGAGTCGTTTGAAACAGCGCTGCGGCTTGGCGACGGCGTTGCACGCATCGTGATCATGGATCAAGCCGACGACGAAGAACTGATATTTTCCGACCGCTTCGCCTGCAACATCTGTGGCTACTCGCTCACCGAGCTCGAACCGCGCCTGTTCTCGTTCAACAATCCGAGCGGCGCGTGCCCGGGCTGTGACGGTCTGGGCGTGAAACAGTATTTTGATCCCGAACGCGTTGTCGTGAACAAAGATCTGTCACTCGCCGGCGGTGCGATCCGCGGCTGGGATCGCAAAACGACCTACTACTACCAGATGATTCAGAGCCTGGCCTCACACTACGATTTCGATCTCGAGACACCGTTCAACAAGCTGCCAAAGAAACTGTGCGACATCGTCCTGTACGGCAGCGGTGGCGAGAAAATCGAGTTTTACTATGAGAACTCGCGTGGTATGCAGATCAAGAAACGGCATCGCTTTGAAGGTGTGATTCCGAATCTGGAGCGTCGTTACCGCGAGACCGAGTCTGGCGCCGTTCGCGAAGAACTGGCAAGATTCCTTAACAGCCAGGCCTGCCCGGATTGCGGCGGCACGCGCCTGAATAGCGCCGCCCGGCACGTGTTCATCCTGGATCTTTCGCTGCCGGAGATTTCGAACCTTTCGGTTGGCCATGCGCGAAAGTTCTTCGAAACGCTCAGGCTCGAGGGATGGCGCGCCACGATTGCCGAGAAGATCGTCAAGGAAATTGGCGACCGACTCAGTTTTCTTAGCGATGTTGGCCTCGACTACCTGTCGCTGGACCGCAGTGCTGAAACGCTTTCGGGTGGTGAAGCACAGCGCATTCGCCTTGCCAGTCAGATTGGGTCGGGGCTCGTTGGCGTGATGTACATTCTCGACGAGCCATCGATTGGCCTACATCAAAGAGACAACCAGCGACTGCTCGGTACGCTGACGCATTTGCGGGACATCGGTAACACGGTCATCGTCGTTGAGCATGATGAAGAAGCAATACGATCAGCAGACTACGTGGTCGACCTCGGGCCGGGTGCGGGCGTACACGGTGGCAAGGTTGTCGTCGCCGGCGCGCCGGACGAAGTACAAAAGAGTTCCGCATCACTGACCGGTCAGTACCTGGCAGGAACCCGCAAGATTGCCGTCCCCGCAGAGCGCACTGCGCCGAATCCCGATCGCCAGATCACGATTGTTGGCGCGGCCGGTAACAATCTCAAGAACGTCAACGCGGCGATTCCCGTCGGCCTGATGACCTGCGTCACCGGCGTATCCGGATCGGGCAAATCGACGCTGGTCAACGACACCCTGTATAAAGCGGTGGCCGACGTTTTAAACCGAAGCAGCCGTAACGCTGCGCCGCACAAAGAAATTTTGGGGCTGGATTTGATCGACCGCGTCATTGATATCAGCCAGAGTCCGATTGGCCGCACGCCGCGCTCCAACCCTGCGACCTACAGCGGCCTGTTCACGCCGATACGGGAATTGTTCGCAGGCACTCAGGAATCGCGTTCGCGCGGTTACATGCCAGGCCGCTTTAGCTTCAATGTCAAAGGCGGCCGCTGCGAACCCTGTCAGGGCGATGGCGTCATCAAGGTCGAGATGCACTTCTTACCGGATGTGTATGTGCCTTGTGACACTTGCCGCGGCAAACGCTACAACCGTGAAACGCTCGAGATTCGGTACAAAGGCAGGAACATTCACGAAGTGCTCGATATGACTGTGGAAGATGCAGCCGAGTTCTTCCAAAACGTGCCTGTCGTCTTCCGCAAATTGCGAACGCTCATGGATGTGGGCCTTACTTATATCCGACTCGGGCAGAACGCGACGACCTTGTCGGGGGGCGAGGCGCAGCGCGTAAAACTCGCGAAAGAACTGTCGAAACGCGATACGGGCAACACGCTGTACATCCTGGACGAACCAACAACCGGGCTGCACTTTCACGATATCGAGCAGCTGCTCGGCGTTCTGCACCGCCTTCGCGATCACGGCAACACCGTCGTCGTCATCGAGCACAATCTCGACGTCATCAAGACCGCGGACTGGATCATCGACCTGGGTCCCGAAGGTGGCGATGGTGGCGGCGAGATCATTGCGATCGGAACGCCTGAAGATGTGGCCGCCAATTCACATTCATATACCGGTCAGTTTCTGAAACCGCTGGTCGAACGCCCTGGCGAATCGATCGCCAGCACCCGGGTCGGTACGTAGATACAGGGACGGCTCGATCAGCTCGAGTTCCATGAGCAGGAAGTTATCGCCTGCATCACGCACGAAATCAGCTCGAACGTAGACCGGTTGTGGATCGACCAGAGCGAGCACGCGTTGTGCCGTTTCGACCTGCACGTTCGTGGCCGTGATTGCCTTTATATCAGCGCCGTGCTCTTCCTGACATCGAAAGTCACCGGGCTCAGGGGTTTTGAGAATTGCATGACTGTACTCGCTGTCAAAGAAGAACAGCGAGTATTCGCCCTCGCTCTGCACGTTCTGCATGAATGGCTGCACGAAGAAAGGACGTTCATTAAATGTCTGTTTCAAATGCGCCGCGAGCTCGTCAGAAACCGGATCTGACAGGACATAAGTATCCTGTGCATTGGCACCGACATCCGGCTTGATGACGATTTTGTCGGCAGCAAGTGTTCGAAACCAATGTGGTATCTGCAGCGCGTCGATGTCGTCAAACCAGATGCTCGGCACAATCGGGGCACCGCGTGCTTCGAGATCACGCAGATAGGTCTTGGTGAGCGTCCATTCGACGAGCGACAGCGGATTCAACAGATGTGCCGACGACGCGTCGATTGTTTCGAGAACATGCATGAAGAGGTCTACATCCTGCGGGTAGTCCCACGGCGTGCAGATGTACACGGCATCGAACTCATTCCAATCGATGGACGTGTCGCGCCACGGCACCGTATCGATGCGCCAACCCAGCGCCGCCATGGCGTCGAAGCTCAGGTCATAATCGGTGACAAAATCACCCGGATCGTGCATCGTCAGGTAAGCACATCGTTTCACCCGGCGGATAGTACTCGATCCGCGCGGGGCGTAGAATGTTTACCGACTGCAATGTCGGGAAAGAATTAAAAATTAATAAAAACAGAGAGTTATCGTTGTCGAAAAACTTGATTGCAGCAGTGGTTTTGAGCGTGTCGATCGCGAACGCAGCTGCCACGCAGGAACCCGATACTGTGAAAATGTACGCTGAGCGAGCGGACGTACTGGTGCTGACGAGTGAAGGTGCGGCACACTTCGCACGTCTTGCGATCGACTGCATTCATAGGGAATACCCAAACAAGCTCAACCAGGTGCTGCAAAGTGACGAGTTCCTGCTGTCCCCAACGGCATTGCATCCGGCTTTCTACGGCTGCTTCGACTGGCATTCGTCCGTGCACGGCCACTGGATGCTTGTGAAACTGCTCAAGGCGTTTCCGGAAATCGGCGATCGCGAGAAAATTGTCGCGGGACTCGCGACGTCGCTGACCGTTGAGAACATCGCGGGCGAGGTTGCCTACTTCGACAACGAGTCGGGTAGTTGGGAACGAACCTACGGTTGGGCCTGGTTATTGCAATTGGCAATGGAACTCAACACGTGGTCGGACCCGCTCGGACAAAAACTGGGCAACAATCTCGAGCCACTCACGCAGTTGATTCGCGACAAATACATCGAATTTCTACCACGACAAGAGTATCCGATTCGAACCGGCGTGCACCCAAACACGGCTTTCGGCCTGTCGTTCGCCCTCGACTACGCGCGATCGGCAGGGGATGAAGATCTGATCAGTTCGGTTACGTCGGCTGCGCGTCGTTACTACGCAAATGACAAAGATTGCCCATTATCCTGGGAGCCGAGCGGCGAGGACTTTTTATCACCTTGTTTTGAGGAGGCTGCTTTGATGGCACGTGTGCTCTCGAGCGCCGAGTACGGCGACTGGCTGAGCGAGTTTTTGCCCGGACTGTCCGGCCGCGGCCCGCTATCCCCGGCCAACGTCAGCGACCGCTCGGACCCGAAAATTGTGCATTTGGACGGACTTAACCTGAGCCGCGCCTGGAATCTGCAGGTTATAGCATCAAGAACCGTTGGAGCCGCCACCGCAGCTCGATTACGCGCCTGGGCCAAGGATCACCTCAAAGCGTCGTTGCCGTATGTCGCGAGTGTCCACTACGAAGGCTCACACTGGCTGGGCTCATTTGCCGTCTATGCGCTGACCCGCAGCGGCTGACTCCTCGGCTGCACGACTCCCGGCCGCACCGAAGCTGCCCGTTCTGAGGAATCGAATCGTCAGCTCGATCGGCTCCTGCATTTTCATTATGTACGCATGCGAATGCGCGACGGTGGCGTGATCCTGCATGCCTTCGAGCTTGGTGTCTTCCACGGACACGCGGCCATCGTCCGGATCGGGCAGGACCGCGGACGTAAGCGGATCGATCGAACGCGTGCCCGCAATGACGCCGAGCTCGAAATTGGCCGGCCCAAGTGCCAGTGGCACGCTGCCCTCACCCTTGCCGAGTTGCCGGCCGGTCGGACCGTTGATCCAGTCATACCCTGGCACCTTGGTCATTTCGTCAGCAGCGACGCTGCCCTGGTTCGGCGGTGCAAGCATGACAACGCGCCCCAGTTGGGGAATGTCACGCTCGGACAAATACTGACGAATGAGTATGCCGCCTAGCGAGTGCGCAACAAAGTGAATCACTTTGGTATCGGGCCTCGCGCGACAATACTCGAGCCCTTGCTCGATAACCATCGGCGCAAGCACTTCGATCGTGTAGTCGCGCGACGGGTAGTCAACGTTCACCGCGTCGAAACCATCGTCCAGCAACGCCGCGTACATTTCGTCCATCGATGACGCCGTGCGAATCAGTCCATGCAGCACAACCACGCATTCCGACCCCACACTGACAGACGCAATGAACAGCAAGACGACCGCGGCAACTGAACGTGGCATCACGCTCATCCTCCCGCGAACCCCGCGGCGCGCAACTGCCGATCGTGCCAACGACTCAACAGGATGAGCGCGGCCACGGCGCCGAGCAATGCAAACCACATATCGGACTGCGTATCCCATACGTAGCCTTGGGTACCGAGGAATGCATCAGCTGCCTCATCAGACAGCAGCGCTACCCACC
>Ga0224497_10000462_pt1 | contig 28267 bp, 25 predicted proteins | sample SF_Jul11_sed_USG_4_FD_167970 | JGI IMG/M metagenome (GOLD analysis project Ga0224497, IMG submission 167970) | Sediment microbial communities from San Francisco Bay, California, United States - SF_Jul11_sed_USGS_13 | ecosystem: Environmental > Aquatic > Marine > Sediment | place: USA...
GCTATTCGAGTTCGGCCGCTGCGTGGTGCACTTTGCGGTGGACGACAGCGAGGTGCGCATGTGCACCGAACTGGCGGGCAAGCGCTCGTGGTTTCTGCCATTCAACAGGGGCTACCACGACGGCGCGGGCAACCCGCCCAATCCGCATGGCCTCAAGCCCGACTATCTCTGGAAAGATGTACTCAAACCGGCTGGGCTCACCAACATCCTCGAGAATTACGCGCAGATCGTCGCGGAGAAGGACCCGCGCACTGGCAAGAAGAAGCGCAAACAAGTCTGGCCACGCTATCACCAGCTCGGCGTGGTGCGGCAGGCACTCGCCGATGTGCGAGCAGAAGGCGCGGGGAAACGCTACCTGATCCAACACTCGGCGGGCAGCGGCAAGTCGAACTCCATCGCCTGGCTCGCCCATCAGCTCATCGGCCTGAAACGCGACGACAAGGAAGTCTTCAACTCGGTCATTGTGGTGACCGACCGGCGTCTGCTCGACGACCAGATTCAGACGACCATCAAGCAGTTCATGCAGGTCGGCGCGACCGTGGGTCACGCCGAGCGCTCCGGCGACCTGCGCAAGTTTATCGTGGAGGGGAAGAAGATCATCGTCTCGACGGTGCAGAAATTCCCGTTCATCCTCGACGAGATCGCGACCGAGGGGGGCAAGACCTTCGCCATCGTCATCGACGAAGCACATTCCAGTCAGGGCGGAAAGACCTCGGCGGCGATGAGCCAGGCGCTCAGCGACCAAGCGGAGAACGAAGACGCGGGGGCCGACCCTGAGGACACGGTCAACGAAGCGCTCGCCAAGCGCATGGCGGCGCGCAAGATGCTGACCAACGCCAGCTACTTTGCCTTCACCGCTACGCCCAAGAACAAGACGCTCGAGATGTTCGGCGAACCGCTGCCGCCCGACGCCGAGGGCAAGGTCAAGCACCGGCCCTTCCACAGCTACACCATGAAGCAGGCGGTCGAGGAAGGCTTCATCCTCGACGTGCTCAAGACCTACACGCCGGTAGACAGCTACTACAAACTAGTTAAGAAGACTGAGGACGACCCGGAATTCGACACAAAGAAGGCGAAGAAGAAGTTGCGCCGGTATGTAGAGAGCCACGACCATGCAATCCGGCTCAAGGCCGAGATCATGGTGGATCACTTCCACGAGCAGGTGTTGGCGGCCGGGAAGATCGGGGGACAGGCGAGGGCAATGGTGGTCACAAGCGGCATCCCGAGGGCCATCCAGTACTTCCATGCCTTCAAGACGTATCTCGTGGAGCGCAAGAGCCCGTATCAGGCGATCGTCGCCTTCTCGGGCGAACACGATTACGGTGGTGCGAGGGTCAGCGAGGTGTCTCTGAATGGTTTTTCAAGCAGCGAGATCGCCAACAAGATCCAGACCGACCCGTATCGCTTCCTGATCTGCGCCGACAAATTTCAGACCGGCTACGACGAGCCCCTCTTGCACACAATGTATGTGGACAAGCCGCTTTCGGGGATTAAGGCGGTGCAGACCTTGTCGCGTCTCAACCGCGCGCACCCGCAGAAGCACGACTGCTTCGTGCTCGACTTCCAGAACAACAGCGAGGCGATCACCTTCGCCTTCCAAGACTACTACCGCACGACGTTGCTCGCCGAGGAAACCGACCCGAATAAGCTGCACGACCTGAAATTGGCGCTCGACGCTGCGCAGGTGTACTCGCCGGAGCAGGTTCAGCAGTTGGTGAAGTTGTTCCTCGCCGAAGCGGACCGCGACAAGCTCGACCCGATTCTCGATGCCTGCGTGGCGGTCTATGTGAACAGGCTCGATGAGGACGGCCAGGTGGGCTTCAAGGGCAAGGCTAAGGTGTTCTGCCGCACCTATAACTTCCTTTCGTCGGTGATTCCCTACAGCAACGCGGAATGGGAGAAGCTCTCGATCCTGCTCAACATGCTGATTCCCAAGTTGCCGGCACCGCAGGAGGAGGACCTCGCCAAGGGGATCCTCGAATCCATCGACATGGACAGCTACCGCGTTGAGAAAAAGGCAGCGATGAAGATTGCCTTGGCGGACAAAGACGCGGAGATCGAGCCAGTCCCAACGGATGCTCACGGCCACAAGCCCGAGCCCGAGATGGATCGCCTGAGCAACATCCTTAAGACGTTCAATGAGCAGTTCGGCACGCTCTTCACCGATACAGACCGGGTTGCGAAGCGTATCCGAGACGACATCGCTCCCAAGGTCGCGGCCGACGCGGCCTACCAGAACGCGAAGGAGAACACACCGCACACCGCACGCATGGCCCACGACCAGGCACTGGCCAAGGTGATGCAGCACCTTTTGAAGGACGACACGCAGGTCTACAAGCAGTACGTGGAGAACGAGTCGTTCAAGCGTTTTGTCGGCGACATGGTGTATGCGATCACGAGTCAATGATATTGTGAATGGCCCCGGGAGAGCTTTCAAACATCACTTCTTCCGACCAACGGTGGAAAAGCTGGATTCCTCTAGACTCTGGGATCCTCGCCAGACACTATATGGAGATGTGGCATAAAGGATGGTACATTCTTTGGGTGCCCTCTTCGAATTCTTCTCACCCAGAAGAGCCCATGTCGGCAAAACTCAAAAAACTGACTCTGCACGTTCCAGCCGATCTTCTGCTTCGAGCAACCCAGGCCACGGGGGAAGGCATCACTCCAACCATTCGACGCGGATTAGAACTGGTAGCCGCCGGTGGGGCCTATCGAAATCTTCGTGCCCTCAAGGGTAAGGTCAAACTTCAGGTCGACTCGGAATCTCTCCGACAAGACCGATGATCTGTATCGATACCAGTTCCATGATTGCTTATTTGCGCAGAGCAGAAGGCAAGGACATCCCGGCCATGAAGGGTAAAGGGATTTCCGGGTAGAAGTTTATGATTGTAAGACTCTCCTTATCTTCTGTTGATCGCCCTTCACAATCATCAATCCTGTCATTCCCAATACCTTCAACCCCCATCTCCCTATCAAGGATTCCCTAATACTTCCTGACCAAGAAGCTTGGTCAAAAGAATCAGCCAACCAAGTCTAATCATTTGACTTAGTTCTTCAGTTGTCTAAAATTAACCACACGGCCATTCCAGAGTGTTCTCGCGTGGCTTGGTGTCCTTCGGGATTATCATGTGTTCGCCGTCCGGTGGAGGAGGTTTGAACCCATCAAAGGAAGTGGGGTGAGCCAATTCGCACAAGATGCCGAAATAACTGGACACATGAACAGCAACTGACAGAAAATGCAAAGATTATCAGGCATGTTTCGGGAGAACCAATGGCGTGTTATACGGATAGGAAATCGACGACCCGCATCTTATGCGGATCCGCCTACTCATTGTTCAGCCGCCTGCGGCGGTCGAACTCGCGGCTGGAACAGATGGGCCGCTGGCCCCCTGCTCAGCCGCGGACTCCGTTATGTTTACAGAGAGCTCATCACAAATCGGCCTTTTTTTTATCCAATTAGGGGGATTTACAAAATGACCATGAATGCTGAGGCAAAGCAATTACTAGATAAAGCGATGCATCTCCCAGCCCTTGATCGAGCTGCGGTTGCGGAACAACTGTTATCAAGCCTTGATACGCCAGATCCTGCAATCGATACGCTATGGGCAGAAGAGGCAGAGGCCAGAATTGATGCGTATGAACGCGGGGAAATGGAGGTCGTCTCGGCCGAGGATGTCTTTGGGAAATACGAAAAGCGTTGAAAGTTCGTTTTTACAAAGCCGCACAAATAGAATTTGATTCGGCGGTGGAATATTACGAAAACCAGCTTTCGGGGCTTGGCGTCCGGTACCGTCACGAAGTCCTAGAATCTCTGGAGCGCATCAAGCTATTCCCTGATGCGTATTCACCAATCAGTAAGCGGACCAGGAGATGCTTGGTTTGCAAATTCCCTTACGGCATCCTTTACAAAGCGACGTCGGATGAAATCATTGTTGTGGCAGTGGCGCATTTACACCAGAGGCCGGATTACTGGGTCTCTCGGATAAGGTCAACATAACAATCGCATGAACTCGGACGCATTTTCCTCTCGCTTCACTCCTTCCATCTGGGTTATCTCGAGAGAATAAAGGGCCAGGGGCACCTGGTCCAGAGTGCCTCATTCAGGTATAGGCATTCCAAATAATTTCCAAAGCATCATTGTCTGCATGAGCACCTTTCTTCCTTTTCACTGACGCCTTCCGTCTGGCCCAAGGGAGGGACGCTCTCATCAACTGGCAGACCTTGTCCGAGCCCTTCGACAAACCTCAGGGCAGGCTCCGCGGGTTGGTCTGCCATCCCAAGGCTCGCGTCCGCCCTATCCGGGGTTGCCAGGCAGCAGGCGTCAATGGTTTTGGGGCCTTTTGCTCCACACAAAGGTTGCGCTCTTCGAGACACATCAAGTAATAGTTGCGCTCTTTGGGACGCGCCAAGCAAGACCTCGGCTTCCGAGACGAAACCCGGCAAAGCTCGAACATGCCAATCATTTCAGTCTCAGGCAAGATCATTACCCTAATTCCTGAATGATTGCATCATGCAATTTGGGACGGAAGGCTTTGATAGCTTGATTGTCGCGAGTGGGATGGACTCGGTTTGAGAGAAAGATGACTTCCAAGTCACGTATGGGATCTATCCAAATCGAAGTGCCGGTAAACCCCAGATGGCCGAACGATTCCGGGGAAAACCACTGGCCGGAGGAAGAGGGTTGGGAAGGCGTATCCCACCCCAAAGCCCAACTGGTTCCAGCCTGTGCCTGCACAAACTGTTTCACAAGGTGAGAATCGAATAGGCCTGGGCTTCCTTTATACCCCTCCAGCCAGGCGGTGGTAACCTGTCCCACCGCTTCGGCTGTTCCAAAAAGTCCTGCGTGCCCGGCAATGCCTCCCAGCGCGAAGGCATTTTCATCATGCACCTCACCTTGCAGAAGACGCCCACGCCAGGGATCCTGTTCTGTTGGTGCGCACGCTTCAATCAGTGGACCAGATTTCTCAGTCACGTTCTGCCCTCGATAGCCGAGAGGTCTCGCATGTAAGGGACCAAAGATCCGGCTCTGACAAACATCCGCCAATGATTGATTCGTCATCCGCTCCACGACAAACCCGAGCACCATATACCCCAGATCACTGTAGACGCTTTTTGGTGGGAAAAAGGCTTCTACCGGCTCTTTGAGGATTAACTCCAGAAAGGCTTTAACTCGTTGCTGGCGAGACGTGACTTCTGAAGGAAGAGAAGGGGGAAACGACTGATAAAACGGCCGCCACCATGGAAGGCCGCTTTGATGACAGAGGATATCCTTCAGCACAACCTGCCCTAAGGGACATCCTTTTGTTTCCTGTAACAATGCGTTGAGGGGGTTTGCCAGATCCAGCAGTCCATCCTGCACCAGAAGCAGAATGGCCGACGCCGTGGCCAGAGGCTTGGTGAGAGACGCTACGTCATAGATTGTCTGAGGTTGTACGGGATGCGCATCAGGAAGACCGGAGGTCAACCCTACAGCCTGATGGAAGCGAATGTGGCCTTGGTGACGGACAAACAAGACCGCACCAGGAAACACCTGCGCTTGAATTCCTTCAAGGAGGATACGCTTAATAGGATCGGTCTGATCCACAAATTGATGAGAGGGTCGAAATGTCTATCCCGCTTCCCGATGGGAGGCTCGCTCAGAACTCATATCTGGTTCGCTCTCCCCTTCAAACGAGGCCTCCGGTCGCTCTTCAATTTCAACCAGGCGATGGAAAGAACTTAAGGTCAACCGCAAACGATCCAACACCAGCGCCCGCTGCTGCTTGAGCGACGAGATCATTCGCCGCATTTCTGCCAGTTCGGCCCGACTTTGCGCCAGAATTTCTTCGGCCTTCAGTTCCGCTTCTTTGACCACAAGATCCGCATCCCGTTGGGCCCCATGTTTGAGTTGATCGACAAAGGATTGGGTTGAAATGAGGGTACTGGTCAGGGTGGTTTCCGCTCGTTTCAGTTGACCCAATTCGTCATCTTTCGCAGACAGCTTCTCTTTGAACACCAGGTTGTCCTTGGTGAGTTCTTCAACCGACTCGGCGATTTCTTCCAAAAATTGATCCACCTGAGGCTTGTTATAGCCTCGCCATTGTGTATCGAAGACTTTATGCTGAATATCCAACGGTGTAATTTTCATCACGACTCCTTTCCCCTCACCGGCTAGTGGATTCTGAGAGCAAGATCCTTCAAAGATGCTACCACGGCCATTTGGAAAAACATAATAATGAGGATAGCAATGATCGGAGAAAAATCAAATCCCATCCCTCCAATGCCTACCCGGCGTCGTATTTGAGAGAGGACCGGCTCCGTCACTCTGTCTAAAAACTGAACAATGGGATTCCAGGGATCAGGGTTCACCCAGGAGATCAAGGCTCGAATAATGATGACCCACATATACAACCATAAGATGGTATCCAGGATCGTCGCAATCGCTTGTAGCACGTTTCCCGCAATAAACATGGTCCTCCTTTATATCCAGGGAGTGTTGAAAAAGCATGCCCTGAGTCTGGCCGAGGGGGCCGTCGTGCCTGCGCCGGAGCTTCGGCAGGCAGGCCAGCGGCGTTCCATAATCCATAAAACTGAAGCCTGAGGAATAAAAAGTGAGGAGTGAAAAGTAAGGGGTAAGGAGTAGGTCGAAAAAAGTACATGCCTGGATTTGCCGAATGCATGCTTACTCTTTGCTCCTTACACCTCACGTTTTCCCCCCTTTGACGCCTCACCCCTTACTCCTCACGTTGATTCCGTGCCTCCCCTCGACTTCCAAAAATAGCCGTTCCGATCCGAACCATCGTCGCACCCTCTTCTATCGCGACCTCATAGTCATGAGACATGCCCATGGATAATTCGTTCATCCGTATACGAGCCCATCCCTGCCGAGCAAGCCGATCTCGCAACTGACTGACTTGCGTAAAATAGGGGCGAACTTCTTCAGGATTTTCCCTCCAGGGCGGAAGCGTCATTAACCCTTGGATCAGGACGTGAGGGAACTGGTCTAATTCCTCCATCCCGGCTTCCACCTCCTGTGAGGTAAACCCTCCCTTACTGGCTTCCCCACCGACATTCACTTCGAGTAACACCGCTTGTTGAATGCCGAGCTTTTCAGCCATCGCATTAATACTCCGGGCCTGCTCCAGGCTTTCCACGGAATGCAGTAACGAAAAATTCCCGACAAGGTCTTTGAGTTTCCGGCGTTGCATCCGACCAATGAAGTGCCAGACCAATCCTTCCCGTGGCCCCAGAATCTGCCGTTTCTCCTGAGCCTCCTGGAGCCGGTTTTCTCCAAATATTCGCACCCCAGCTCTATAGGCTTCTTCTAGATAGGCGACGGGGACGGTTTTGGTCGCCGCCACCAAACGAATGCTGGCAGGATCTCGCCCGACACGAATGGCGGCCTGCCGGATTTTCTCCTGAATAGTCTGAATCGTATGAGTAATGGAGTTGGAAACGTGCGCATCCTTCAACGAGAACACCGATGATTTCTCATATGACTTCTATTGTAAACGGGATTCTCGCTTGAGTCACGGACAGGGATTAAACGGATCATACCCAATATATGGATTCTCGCTCTTTCATGTGAGTCCCTGAAATGTTCGTCTCCCATGGTCCGACGCCTGCCGTCTGGCCCAAGGGAGGGATGCTCTCATCCGCTGGCGGGCCTTGTGTGAGCCCTTCGACAAAACTCAGGACAGGCTCCGCGAGTTGGTCCGCCCTCCGCAGGCTAGCGTCCGTCCTCTCTCATAAGGCCAGACGGGGAGTCAATGGTTTTGGGACCTTTTGCCGGAACAAAAGGGCCTCGCCTGCCGGGGCGAAACCCGGCAACACAGAATATCACGTTGACACGAGAGTTGGGGACACCAATGCGATTCGTTCTCCTACCAGCACTTTTTTCTGGCAACCCCCAAGATGGGGCGAATCGCTCAGGATGAGTCAGGGATGCTTTCCCCTATCTTGGCCCTCCTGGCAAACGGAAGCATGCCTTAGGCGGCAGGCAAGATAATTCCACTACACATTGTCCCATTCACCTGCCCCTCCCGCCTATAGGAATAAAAGAGATCGCTTCGACAATGGGTACAATGATCCACCCGTCCAATTTGAGAGTCGGGAACTCCACTGGCACGGATTTGGTGATGAATCAGTAGCTTGAGGTCTAAGACCCCTTTGCCTTCTGTGGTTTCTTGAAGCACCCCAGGCCATGCTGGATACCGGCTTCGCAAGGGGTTCATCACCGGCTCATCCACTTCGTAACAACACGGCCCGATTGAGGGACCGATCGCCACATGCATGTGCTCCGGCTTCGCCCCGAATTCCTCCACACAGGCCCGAATGGTTTCTGCCACGATGCCAGCCACCGCGCCACGCCATCCGGCATGAATCGCGCCAACCACTCCCCTGGTTTTCTCGACAAGCAGCACCGGCACACAATCGGCCGTGCGCACGACCACCAGAGTCTCAGGTTGATTGGTGACCAACGCATCCCCTTCTGTCTGCTCTAATGCCCCTAGCCCCCTATCGGTGCGTATGACGACCACCCGGGTACTATGGATTTGCTTGAGCGCCACGATCGAGGGAAACTCCTGATGTCCACCCGTGATGTGCCCAAGTTGCATATGGGCATGTAACCCTACCGGCGTATCCCGGGTCCCGAAGAAATGGCGCACGGGGATCACATCACTCGTCAATCCGTCATCAGACACCCTTGTCCCCGGGGACCGGGGACGTTCCTCAGCGTTCATGGGATTAGTTGTCGACCTTCCTCCGTAAAAAAGTCGGCACATCCCAATCATCATCCACCAACAGGCTACTCTTTTCAGGAACCGGCCTGGCAGCCGTCTGCCGTCGCACGTAGGTGGGCCGGTCGAGATCCTCAGAACCGTAACTCCCCCCATTCTCCGCAGGCACCGCCACCAATGCAGGTTTTTTGACAGGCTCCACCACCAGGGTCGGTTGGTGCCCACTGGGAAACCGCAAGATCGTCTCCGATTGTTCGAATCCTGTTGCAATGACCGTCACGGTCAATTCATCCCCCAGCTCGGGATTAATCACTTGGCCCACGATGATATTGGCCTGAGGATCGGCAGCTTCTCGCGCAATGTTTGACGCTTCGTTCACTTCATGCAACGTGAGATTGGGGCCGCCCGTAATATTCAACAACAACCCTCGAGCCCCTTCCACGCTTCCATCTTCCAGCAGAGGGCTGGCAATGGCCTGTCTGGCCGCGTCCGCTGCTCGCGTCGGACCACGACCCGTTCCCATCCCCATCACCGCTCGCCCGGAATAGCCCATGACGGTTCGCACATCGGCAAAATCTACGTTGACCAAACCCGGAGTGGTGATGACATCCGAAATACCTTGAATGGCCTGACGCAAGACATCATCCGCAATCTTGAACGCCTCCACGAGCGGGGTACTTTTATCGACCATTCCCAGGAGTTTCTGGTTAGGAATGATCAAGAGGGAATCCACGTATTTTTTGAGTTCACGGATTCCTTCTTCGGCAAAACTGGTCCGCCGGTTTCCTTCATATTGGAAGGGTTTGGTCACGACCCCCACCGTGAGAATTCCCAACTCTTTGGCGATTTTCGCGGCAATGGGAGCACCGCCCGTGCCCGTTCCACCACCCATGCCTGCCGTGACAAAGACCATATCCGCCCCTTCCAGCGCCTCGCGAATTTGGTGTTCACTTTCTAATGCGGATTCTTTCCCAATCTCCGGCTTGGCTCCTGCCCCCAAGCCTCGCGTCCGCTCCGGGCCCAATTGAATTTTGTACGGCGCTTGCGAACGGGCCAGCGCTTGTAAGTCCGTATTGGCCACGACGAATTCCACCCGGCTTAAGCCGGCTTCAATCATCGTATTCACGGCATTGCAACCAGCACCTCCGACACCCACAACCTTGATGTTAATGACCGACAGTTCCTCATCAGACATTGAAAACATAGACTCCTCCTTTCTACCACTCCCCTGGTCGCCCGTGGGGACAATTAATTGATGACTCATCTTGGCTCGTGAAGTAGGCACGGATACATGATCCTCCTTTCTTGTCATGAATTAAAAAAAGTTCATGATCCATCCCTTCATTTTACAGACCACGGAACCCGGCCAAAGCCGGGGCTTTTTGCCTTTGCCGGCCCCGGGTCCCACTAGTTCAAACTCATTTTCGTGACTCACCGAATGCACAATGAGGCCCACAGCCGTGGAGTAGCTGGGGTTACTGACAATTTCCCGCAAGCCTTCCACTCCAATGGGCTTTCCCAATCGCACCGAAAGATTGAGAACCTGTTCCGCCACCTCGGCCATGCCCGGAAGCAGGGAGGTCCCTCCCGTCAAGACGCCCCCGGCCACCAACATGCCGTCATACCCGGCACGACGGATTTCACGAAGAACGAGCTCGAACATTTCTTCTACCCGTGGAGAAAGAATTTGCGCGACCAACGCTCGAGGCATCACCCGTGGCGGCCGTCCCCCGACACTCGGCACCTCAATGTTTTCTTCATCATTCAATAAGAGGCTGCTGGCCACCCCATATTTCAGTTTAATTTTTTCCGCTTCCTCCGGCGCGGTTTTCAAGCCCATTGCCAGATCCCCGGTGAGATGGCTCCCCCCAATGGGAATGACGGTCGAGTGCCGAATACAGCCCTCGACAAAGATCGCGATATCGGTGGTCCCTCCCCCGATATCCACCATGACCACCCCCAGTTCTTTTTCTTCAGGGGTCAGCACGGCAGCACTGGAGGCTAACGGCTGCAAGACAATATCCACCACATCCAACCCTGCCCGGCTGACACACCGGATAAGATTTTGTGCCGAGGTCACCGCTCCGGTCACAATATGCACATCGACTTCTAATCGTGATCCGGCAATCCCTAATGGATCGCGAATCCCTTCTTGATCATCCACAATAAATTCCCGAGGAAGCACATGGAGAATTTGGCGGTCGGGAGCAGGTACCGCGCAGGCTCGAGCGGTATCGACAGCACGCCGGACATCCGCCTTGGTCACTTCTCTTTTTTTCAGGGCCACCACCCCTTGCGCACTTTCACTCCCGATATGGCTTCCGGCAATCCCCGTATACACCGAATTGATTTGGACCGCCGACATCAACTCTGCTTCCTCCACGGCCCGCTTGATGGACTCCACCGTACTCTCCATGTTGACGACCATGCCTTTTCTCAACCCGGTCGAACGATGCGATCCCACCCCAATCACATGAATGGAGCGATCATCCTGGATTTCTCCCACCACCGCACAAATTTTTGTTGTCCCGATGTCCAGCCCCACGACGATGTGTTCTTTTTTGGTCATGTCCTATAGTGTCCTCTTGCGAAAAATGACTTTTTGAGCAAATCGCAAATCCACTTCTTGCGACCGACCTTCAATTTTTTCCTTCACGGTGGGATATAACACCAAAAAGCGTTGCCACTGGTCTTCCACCTCCCGCCCAAATTGAAATCGGACATTGGGAAGATCCACAATTGTCGTATGGGGTTGAGACACGTCAATCCGTGGTCTGCCCGAAAACTGCTGAGACAGCAATTCGGCAATGTGAATGCCCTGCTTGGCGCGTCGATGGCCTTCGGCTTCATGCTGGGTGATAAATTTCGAGGTCACCCCATCGACAATGGGCAATGTCGTTCCCGCCGACGTCTTCCCTTTCGGCAACAAATACCCTTCTGCGTCCAGGAAGTAAGGTTCGGTTGGGGATCCAAACACAGCTGCAGGCTGACGTTCAGTCACCTGGATCACCAAGGAATGGGGAAACACCCGCTCAAAGGTGACCGAACCAATCCAAGGATGGGAGTCCAACCGGGTCGCGAACAGCTCTGGATCCACAGAGAACAAACTGGTCTGTGGCGGCAAGGCCAGCCTCGTCAGAATTTCATCGCGCGACACCCGATCCAAACCCACAACCGTGATCTGTTGGATTTCCGTCCACTCATCCGCCCACCGGATCACCTGTCGTCCTCCCACCACAATCACCACGATGAGACAGGCCAGGGCACATCCTATAACGACACGTCGGACCCGCAATGTTTTCGATGGGGCTTTCGCCTTCCCCGGTCCTCCTCCCTTCTGGAGTGGCCGGTTTCTTCGAGGCCGTTTTGTGTTAAGGGATTCTCCCGCTATCATGGCGCGGAACTCCTTTTGGCCCTGGTTTTCTTGGCCGACGGCGCCCTTCTTTTCGGAAGGGCGTCCCGTAATATCCGTTCAACCAGATCGTCGTAGTCCAACCCGATTTTTGCCGCAGCCATGGGGAGCAAACTCCGTTCAGTCATACCAGGGATGGTGTTCAGCTCTAGAATATACGGACGTCCGTTGGTATGGATGCGAAAATCGACTCGAGCGGCCCCGCGACACCCTAACGCCTGATAGGCACGAAGGCTGTATTCACGGAGAGCTTTTTCCAGTTTTGGAGAAAGGGCAGCCGGACACACATAACGAGTTGAAGCCACTCCATATTTGGCCGTAAAATCGTAAAATCCTCCAGGCACAATGATTTCCACGCCGGGGAACACTTCGTTGCCAAAGACGCCCACCGCCACTTCACGACCGGGAATGTATTTTTCCACCACCGCCTGCTCTCCAAATCGATAGGCTTCTTGCAAGGCCTCCTTCCATTGAGACCGCTTGCGAACGATCGAGACACCAAACGTAGACCCCTGCGCACACGGCTTCACCACAACAGGCAATCCCAAGTCGGCGGGCGGACGAACCGGGATCGTCTTGCCGGATAAGGTCATGCCTGGCGGGACGGGCACCTTGGCAGCCTGAAGCACCACGCGCGTTAACCCCTTATCCATGCACACGGCACTGGCACTCACGCCCGATCCGGTGTACGGCATCTTCATGACTTCCAACATCCCTTGAACTGTACCATCTTCCCCTCCCGGTCCATGCAAGGCGAGAAAGGCGACCGAAATTTTCTTAGCCCGGATCTGATGCGGCAATGAGGCCTCGACTTCAATGGGGATCACCGTATATCCACGTCGTTTCAACGCATCACAGATCGAACGCCCTGTCTTGAGAGAAATCTCTCTCTCAGCTGAAGATCCACCCATCAGCACACCAATTCGCAAAGATTGTTGTGTCATCGTTCCCCGTTTATTCACCTTGTGAGAGGCCTTCTGCTCTGACTGAATCTCTTCTTCACCATCATCAAGCCCGTCCTCCCTACGATTCTCCAATAATTTTCCATTCAAGCTGAAGACGGACCCCAAATTTTCTCGCCACCGTTTGCCGGACTTTTCGAATCAAGGCCAAGACTTGGTCGGCGGTGGCCGTTCCCCTATTCACAATAAAATTGGCATGTTTGGTCGACACTTCGGCATCGCCAACCCGCACCCCCTTTAATCCTGCGGCTTCAACCAACCGTCCGGCAGAATCTCCCGGCGGGTTTTTAAACACCGACCCGGCATTCGGGAGGGTTAACGGTTGGGTCTCCCGTCGGTACTGGAGATAGGCCTTGGTTTTCGCCTCAACATCCTCTTTCATCGAGAGAGCCAGCTTTACCCACGCGCCAACGACGATACCTTTGGGGAGCGTCGCTTTCCGATAGGCAAATGAGATGTTGGAAGCCTCGACCCGTAGGCGATGCCCACGAAGATTCACCAGATCGACGGCACACAAGACCTCCTTCATTTCCCCCAACCGCGTTCCGGCATTCATCACCACACCTCCACCGACGGTTCCGGGAATCCCCGCCGCCCACTCCATTCCGGACAGATGACGCCCCACCGCAAATTGCATCAGCCGGGGCAACCGCACTCCCGCTTGGGCATACACCACGTGGCCGGCTTCCTCGTGTATCCCGGTTAATTGTTTCAATTGCATCACAATGCCTCGAATCCCTTTATCGCGAACGACCACATTGGTCCCGCCCAACACCACAAAGGGAATCCTTTCTGCTCGAGCCCCTAGGATCACGCGAATGACGTCTTCTACATCCGAGGGAAAGACCAGAACATCCGCAGGACCTCCCACTTGCAACGAAAGAAAAGGAGCCAACGGTTCGTTCCAGCGAACTTCTCCTTGCACATGCTGCATGGCTCGTTGAAGCCGTTTCACTGTCAGTGTCGGCCGTCCGGTCTTCACCTATGCGTCCCTCGACTTCCATGACTCACCACACTTGCTTACAACAACTCCAATAATTCTGTGCCGACTTTCCAGACATCTCCCGCTCCCAGAGTCAACAGCACATCGCCCTCACGAAGTTCCTCACGCAGTTTGGTTAGCAATCCGGAGTCCCGATTGATCCAGCGGACAGAGGGATGACCTGACGCGTGAATGGTGTCGGCAATCATTTGCCCGGTGATTCCAGGAATCGGCGTTTCACCAGCCGGATAGATATCCATGACATACACTCGATCCGCCTGTTCGAACGCCTTGGCAAACTCCTCGGCGAGATCCCTGCTTCTTGAAAACCGATGTGGCTGAAACACCACGATCAATGGGCGCTGCCACGCCGCCCGCGCAGCCGCCAGGGTGGCACGGATCTCCGTAGGATGGTGTCCATAATCGTCCACTACCACAATGCCGTTTTTTTCTCCACGAATCTGGAACCGTCGTTCGACTCCTGCAAAGGCCGCCAACCCTGCCCGGATCAAATCCACTGGCACATCTAATTCCAAGGCCACCCCAATGGCGGCTAACGCATTGGCCACGTTATGCACCCCGGGAATGCGAACGCGGAAGGGGCCAAGCTTTTGATCCCGATAATGCGCTCGAAATTCCACACCCATGGCTTTGGTTTCAATCTCCGTCGCAAACAAATCAGGGGTCAGCACCCCGGAGAAATCACTCATGCCATACGTGTGATACCGCTTCACCACACGAGGCAACAGCTTGCGAATCCACGGATCATCAGCACACACAATCGCCACGCCGTAGAAGGGAATCTTATTGATAAATTCCAAAAACGCCTCTTGAAGACCTTCCATGTTTCCGTAATGATCTAAGTGCTCACGGTCGATATTCGTGACGACCACGATGGAGGGTGACAACCGCAAAAACGATCCGTCACTCTCGTCAGCCTCCGCAATCAGCAGATCACTCCGACCCAATCGCGCATGGGTCCCCATGGCATTGACCTTTCCCCCAATCACGAATGTCGGATCCAGACCAGCTTGCGCAAGAATCGAGGCGACCATCGACGTCGTCGTGGTTTTCCCGTGTGCCCCGGCAATGGCAATGCCGAACTTCAATCGCATCAACTCTGCCAGCATTTCCGCTCGTGGAATGACCGGAATGACCTTCGCCCGTGCTGCACGAATTTCCGGGTTGGAACTGGCAATGGCCGACGACACGACCACCACTTGCGCGCCTTCCACATTCGATTCCTGATGCCCGATAAACACGGTCCCCCCCAATTCCTCTAACCGACGGGTCGTGTCGGAGGACCCGACATCGGAGCCGGTGACTTTATATCCTAAGGTGAGGAGCACCTCTGCGATGCCACTCATTCCACTTCCCCCAATACCGACTAAATGAATGTGATGAGTTTTTCGAAACATAATGTCGTAAACTTCCAGGGTTGAAGGGAGGATCGTTGGAGACGGTCACCTGATGCGTCCACCGATGAGAACGCAGGGCTTGTAAGTCTGGACGTATGGTCTCACTACCGAGTCGGCCTACCGGATTCGCTACTCCATCATAGGCCTCTCTCATAACACGACCATCATTCCTGGCATTCCAGACGTTGCCCTAACAGGACATTCACTTCATTCCCTGAAAGAGTCCTTCCTCATTAAAGATTGAATACGTTCATGCAATGGTTTTTGCTTTGGCTCTCTTGCTTGTTCATCCGTGTTGCCATGTTTCCCAACAGTGCGTTCTGCATCACGACGAGACCGGATGCCCCACCAGAGAGAGGCATTCACGCACCATCTGTTCTGTGGCATGGACTTTTCTTAACGTCCAACTTTGTCGAGCCATTTCCTGCAGGTGAGGAATATCAGACATCCCTTGTTCAATTTCTTCTGCCAGCCGCTGCCCAGATAAGTCCGATTGCAGAAGCACTCGAGCCGCTCCCGCCGCTTCCATGGACCTGGCATTCATTTCCTGATGATTGTGTGTCGCCTGGGGAAACGGGATCAGGATTCCGACTTTTCCATATGCTGATAACTCAGCCAACGTGCTGGCCCCGGCCCGGCAGACGATGAGATCCGCTTTGGCAAGCTCCTGAGGCATATCAAAGAGAAAGGGGCGGACATCCACCTTTACGCCCAATTGTGCATAGCCGGCCTTGACCCGTTCGAAATCGTCAGCTCCGGTCTGATGGGTGATGGTGACCTGTTCGCGCAACCTCGATGAACACTCCACGGCATTCAACATGGCGGAATTGATCGCCCGAGCCCCTTGGCTCCCGCCAAAGATCAACAGATGTGAGACCTTCTGCGGGGGAGCAGGAGGGCGCTCCAACGCAAAGGCTTTTCGGATAGGCGTACCAATCACCTTGACCTTTGATGACGAAAAGAAAGGCTTCGCGCTGTCAAAGGCCAGAAAAATTCTGTTGGCCAATGGGCCCAACACCCGATTGGCCAATCCCGGCATGGCATTCGGTTCTAGCAAAACTCTGGGAATACTCAGCAACCACGCCGCCACGACCACGGGAGGACTGAAATACCCCCCCGTCCCAATGACCAGATCTGCATGGTGGCCGCGGAGAATCTGGACAGCTCGCCACAACGACTGAGGGAGCAGAACGAGAGAACGCACCATGCCGACCACCCCTCGCCCTACAAATCCTTCGACCGTAATCGGTTCAAACCCAAACCCTTCTTTTCCCAGGATTTCTCCTTCTAAGGACTTCCCCGTCCCCACAAACACAATGCTCCCTCCAGGGTCGTGCTGTTGAAATTCTTTGGCATACGCGATAGCCGGATACATATGACCTCCCGTTCCACCCGCAGCAATGACGACCCGCATGAATACAGTCTCTCTGACTTAAGGGCCCGCTCGTCCCTGTCGAGCCACACTCAACAAAATTCCGATGGCTAACATGGTGACAAGAAGCGACGACCCGCCATAACTGACCAGGGGAAGCGTTAAGCCTTTGGTCGGCAGCAGCCCACTCACGACGCCCGCATTGATGAGTGCCTGAATACCCAGGAGCATGGTGATCCCCAGGGCGAGATATCGCCCAAACAAATCGGGAGCCAAGGCTGCTACGCGAAATCCTTTACAGACCAAAATGGCAAACAGCCCCAACAGCCCTGCGGTCCCGATGAGACCCAGCTCTTCTCCCACCAGGGCCAACACGAAATCGGTATGTCCTTCGGGAAGAAACAACAGCTTTTGTTTGCCCTGCCCAAGACCGACACCAAACAATCCGCCGTTTTCCAACGCCAAGATGGACTGGACAAGTTGGTAGCCTGCACCTTGTCGGTCCGCGAAAGGATTCATAAATGTCGTCATCCGTTCCCATCGTTCAGGACTCATCCAGATGAGAGAAAGCACCCCCATGAGCATCGGCAAGCCTAAATAGGCCAAGTGACGCACTCTCGCTCCGGCCAGATACATCATGCCTACAAACACCAGACTGATGACGATCGTACTTCCTAAATCAGGTTCTACGACAATGAGCCCACAAATCATGCCTACCATCGCCACAGGGGGAAGAAACCCTCGCTGCAAATCAGTGACTCGTCGATGAGGATTGGAGAGGAACGCAGCGAGATACAGCACCACAGCCAGCTTGGCCATTTCTGTGGGTTGAATGGAAAAAAATCCTAAGGCGAGCCATCGTCGAGCTCCATTAATTTGAGGGCCCACGGCCAGGACCAGAAGTAATCCTACGACACATCCCCCCACAACCATGGGAATCCATCGCTTCCACTGGCCATAGTCGATCAAGGACCCAATCAGCAGGATGCCAAATCCCAACAGGATCCACACGATTTGTCGTTGGAGATAATAGGTGGAATTGGTAAATTTATTTTCCGCCATGACACCACTGGCACTAAACACCATAACCAACCCCCCAAAGGACAACGCCAGGGTAATCCCCACAATCAGAGGATCGATCCGTTTGGAGCCGGTGCCAAGATTCCTCGGGAAAAGATTCGCCCATGCACGGGAATCCACATGAGAGTTTTTACGCCGCAAGATGGCTGGAATGCCCATTTATTGAAGTTCTCCGACAACCCGCTTAAATTCAAGTCCTCGATGATGATAATTCCGAAACATATCGAAACTGGCGCAAGCCGGGGAAAACAACACCACATCCCCCCTGGACGCGAATGCCACGGCCTGGGACACCGCATCCGTCAAGCTGGTTGCGAGGGCCACTGGCTTGATCTGATCCAACGCCTGGAGAATTTTCTGAGTCGCTTCTCCGATCACCACCACTCCCTTGACCTGTCGTTTAATACTGTCAGCCAACTGCGAAAAATCACCGCCTTTGTCTTTTCCACCAAGAATTAAGACCAAAGGCTCATTAAAGCTCTGTAAGGCTTTGAGGGTGGCATCCACGTTTGTGCCTTTTGAATCATTGACGAATGTGATGCCTTGCCACTCCCGAACCACCTCCAAGGCATGCTCAAAGGTCGGCGTGGCCTGAAGGGCGCGAACCATATCCTCTGCTGAACATCCACAGAGCAGTCCGACGCTCATTGCCGCCATCGCATTCGCCACATTATGGTCTCCCCGCATCGGGAGGGCGCCACGTGAAGCCATAAAAAATTCCTTCCCATGCATCCGGGCCCGAATTTCACCTCTTTCAAGATACACACCCTGTTCCACCTTGTGGGTCAGGCTAAATTCACAGACGCCTGACCGTGCCGACAAGGCCATGGTTCTCACCACAGGATTGTCCCCATTGATCAGCGCCCAATCCTGAATCGTCTGGTTTTCAAAAATACGCTGTTTGGCAGCCCGATAGTCTTCTTGGGTGGGATGTCGATCCAGATGATCGGGCGTCACATTTAACAACGCCGCAATCCAGGGCCGGAACCGGTGAATGGTTTCTAATTGGAAGCTCGAGACTTCTGCGACAATATACTCATAGTCGGGCGTGGGAGACGGGTGCGTTGGTTTGGTCACCGCTTCGCATAACGGAATACCGAGATTCCCGCCCACAAATGCCCGCTTCCCGCTTTGTTGCAGGATCGATCCGATGAGACGTACCGTGGTACTTTTCCCATTCGTGCCGGTCACGGCAATGATGGGAGCCCGAAGAAACCATCCAGCTAATTCAATTTCCCCAATAATCGGGATGCCCCGTTGGGCAATATCCTGGAGAAGACGATGGTCCTTGGGGACCCCTGGACTGACGACCAGAAGGTCGAGATCCCTCAACCCCTCGGCTACCTGATCCCCTTGGAACACTCGAGCGCCTCGAAGTCTATACGCCACCGACGTGGACCCGAAATCCTGGCTGGTGTGTTCTTCGACAATGGTGACCAGCGCGCCCACGTCCAGAAGGAGATCGGCAGCCGCCCTGCCGCTTCGTCCGAGACCAAATACCGTGACACGCTTGCCTTGCCAACTCGTGATGGGAAACACGGGAGTGACTTTCACAGTTTCCATGACTCCATAGGGTTCCACTGAAATCCTATGATTATCGTAATTTCAATGTGCTAATGCTTAAGAGGCCCAAAATAATCGCAATGATCCACAAACGAACGACCACCTTGGGTTCTTCCCATCCCTTCAATTCAAAATGATGGTGCAACGGCGCCATAAGGAAAATTCGCTTCCCCCTGGACTTAAAAGATGCCACCTGGAAAATCACGGACACCGCCTCCATCACAAACACTCCCCCGACTAAGACCAATAACAATTCATGCTTGCACACCACTGCCACCGTCCCTAACGCCGCACCAAGGGGTAACGATCCCACATCGCCCATGAAGACCGACGCCGGATAGGTGTTAAACCAGAGAAAGCCCAACCCCGCGCCGATAATGGAGGCCGTCAGAATGGCGAGCTCCCCGGCTCCGTCAATATGAGGAATGAGTAAATACTCTGAGACCAATTTATTCCCGACCGCCCAAGCCACCACAGTATAGGCCATCGCCGAAATAATGACCGGTCCGACGGCCAACCCATCCAACCCGTCAGTTAAGTTCACCGCATTCGAACACCCCACAATGACCAGAACGGCAAATGGGATATAGAAGACTCCTAAATCGGGAGTGAAATTTTTAAAGAACGGCACACTGAGTTCCGTGGAATAGCCAGGAGACAGATAAAAAAACAACCCAATGCCCAGGGCCACTCCTAATTGCCCGACAATTTTTTGCGTGGCCGTCAATCCCTTGGATTGGCCCCGTAATATTTTAATGTAATCATCCACAAACCCGATCAGCCCGAAACCCACAAGCGACAAGAGGACCAGCCAAATATAGAAATTGGAGATATCCGCCCATAATACAGTTGAGAGCAACACCGAAAAGATAATGAGCAATCCTCCCATCGTGGGCGTGCCGGATTTTCCAAGATGGCTTTGCGGGCCATCAGTCCGAATTTTTTGGCCGAGTTTCAATGTCTGCAATTTTTTGATCATAGGAGGAGCAAGGAAAAACACAATCAGAAATGCGGTCACCGCGGCATAAATAATGCGGAAACTGAGATACCGAAAGACATTGAAGAGGGCAAATTCCGTATGAAGGGGATAGAGCCACAGATACAGCATTATGATTTACTTTCTTCGGGTAGAGGGAGAGAAGCCCCCGCCCTGATATCGTCGCTCATTCATCATCACGTTTATACGTTTCACTCTCGAGGACCCCTTATGGCCCTGGGATCCAGTCCAGTCCAACCCAGACAAGCTATGACCCAGGACGGACGGCGTCGAGCACTTGTTCCATTTTTGCACCTCGGGAAGCCTTAATGAGCACCACATCGCCACGTTTGACAATTGTTTTCAGCAACGCACCGGCTTCCACAGCGTCCTTCACCACCGACACCTGAGTGGTCCCGCGAACTTTCTGAGCACCTTCGTACATCTTGTGCCCAAACGCCCCACAGGCAATTAAATGGGTGACATGGTGTTTCGCGGCATCGCGTCCTATTTCCTGATGAAACTGCGCTTCTTTAGGCCCCAACTCAAGCATGTCGCCTAACACGGCTATCGTCCTTCGATCGGAATCCAGGCCAACGAGCAACTCCAACGCCGCTTTGACTGAAGCGGGATTGGCGTTATAACAATCGTATAGATACAGCACCCCACCCCACCGGCGAATTTCCGACCGCATTGGAGCCGGTCGAAACTTATTTAATCCCGAAACAATGTCATCGCCCGACAATCCCATGGCACATCCCACAGCCGCCCCGGCCAGGGCATTGGCAATATTGTGCGAGCCCATGATTCGCACACTCGCCCGCTTGGCCATTTTTCGATGAGGTAAAAACAGGCGAAATTCCGTTCGCCGTCCGTTCCACGCCGAGTCGGCTGCCCGAACATCCGCCTGAGCCGACAACCCAAATGAGATCACCGGGCATTTCGCTTTCCGGGAAAACATTTCAAAATATCGGTCGTCCGCATTCAGGATTGCCGCACCATCAGCTCGAGGAAGCCAATCCAATAATTCGGCTTTGGAGGCCGCAGACCTTGCCAAGGTGCCATAGAACTCCAAATGGTCGGGACCGACATTGGTGATCACCCCTGCGGTAGGCCTGGCCATGTCACACAATTGAGTGGTCTGCCCCACTTGATCCACACCCATTTCAATCACCGCAGCCTGGTGCCCGGCGTGAAGATCCAAGAGAGTCCTGGGTACACCTATGGCATTATTAAAATTCCCTTGCGTTTTATGAACGCGCCAGCGAGTCGCCAGCACCTGATACACCATTTCCTTCGTCGTCGTTTTTCCATTGCTACCGGTAATGGCCACCACCGGAATTGAAAAGCGTAATCGATGGAATCTGGCTAAGTCCTGGTAGGCTCGCAGAGTATTTTTTACCCCAACCACCATGACGGGAACCGAGCCAACCCGACGTACCTGCGTCAACATCTCCCGGGCCCGGGCCTCTTCAACAACGACACCTCGGGCTCCCAGCTTGCAGGCCGTTTTCACAAATTCATGGCCATCAAATTTCTCCCCTTTCAAGGCCAGAAACAGATCGCCGGATTTGATCTCCCGCGAATCAGTTTGCACTCGAAGCATTCTTCCTTTCTGGGCTCCCTGTAGGATCAACATTCCCTCAGTCGCATCGAGCACTTCGTCTATCTCAAAAGCTGCCATGTCGGATGGTCAGAACCTACCTGGAACCCATCTGTCGATGGATCGCCTTCCTGGCTTCTTCACGATCATCAAAATGAATTTTTGTGGTGCCGAGAATTTGGTAGTCCTCATGCCCCTTCCCTGCTATCAACAACAGATCTCCGTCCTTGGCTTCTGCCACAGCGGCATGAATGGCCTCAGCTCGATCGGGAATGATCTGATATGGGCACCGTTCTTCCGGAAGCAGGGATTGAATCCCTTGTTCGATTTGAGTCAGGATTGTTTGGGGATTTTCCGTTCGTGGGTTATCGGACGTGACCATCACAAGATCGCTATGTCGTGCCGCAACTTGCCCCATCTTGGGCCGTTTCCCAGCATCTCGGTCTCCCCCACAGCCAAACACCGTAATGATTCGTCCTCGTGTAATGGCCTGCGCCGCTCGAAGTAATCGATACAGCGCATCTTCGGTATGGGCATAATCCACCACGACCGTAAAGGCCTGCCCTTCATCGATGCGTTCAAATCTGCCAGGAACATTGGCCACTGATCGGACGGCTTGCTCAATCATCGGAACAGTCATGCCCATTTCCAGGCCGATGCCAATGGCGGCTAACAGATTGGATACATTGTGCTCACCCACCAATTGGCTGTTGATCGTTAACCGGCCGTGGGGACTGTTCACCAGAAATTCCGTTCCTCCCATGGAGAGACGGACGGCTTCTGCTCTGATGTCTGCGTGGGCATGGAGCCCGTATGTCCATGTTGGAATGGAACAATGTTGTAGGATCAGCGAGGCCCGTTCATCATCCGCATTGACGAGGGCTCGTTTGGGACGGGTCTTCTGACCGCTATCGACACACTCGGTGAATAAACGGAGTTTCGCCTGAAAATAGGCATCCAACGTGTGATGAAAATCTAAATGGTCTTGCGTCAGATTGGTAAACACCACGATGTCGAATTCACAACCGGCCACCCGATCTAACGCTAACGCATGGGAAGAGACCTCCATGACCGCAACATCCATCCCGGCATGGACCATGGCGTTCAACATATCCTGTAACTCGACGGGAGCAGGCGTGGTGTGCGACGCCGCCTTGTACTCTGCCCCAAACACATAGCCTACCGTCCCCAACAGTCCCACACGATGCCCTTGAGCTTCCAGCAAGGATTTGGCTAAATGCGTCACCGTGGTTTTGCCATTCGTCCCTGTGACCCCCACCATGTGCAGATGCACAGAAGGCATGCCTGAAAGTTTTGCCGCCAACAATCCCAAGGCTTTCCGAGAGTTTTTCACTCGAATGAGAGCTGGCAAGCTTCCTCCTTCTGGTGGGTCATGTGCCTCAAATCCCTCATCCTCCACCACGACCCCAACCGCCCCTTGTTTTTGAGCCTGCCTCACAAACTGATGCCCATCGTAGTGCTCCCCCTTAATGGCCACAAACACCGAACCAGGCTTCACTTTTCGAGAGTCTTCGGTCACGGACACAACCTCACGCTGAAGATCCCCTTCACTCAGCACTCTATCCAATGAGGCAAGAAGCTCTTGAAGCGTCACAGGTTACTGCACAAGGGGCTGCGGTGAAGAAATGGGCGAAGTTGCAGCAGCGGTCCGAATGACTGGGGATCCACCAGGCAACACTCCCAAATGCGGCAAGACTCGTTCTGCGACCTTTCGAAAGACCGGAGCCGCAATTTCTCCCCCCCAGTTCCCAATAGTCGGTTCATCAATAACCACTAACATGGCAAGACGTGGACGCTCGACTGGCGCAAATCCGACAAACGAGGCAATCACTTGTGAAGAAGAGTACGCCCCTGTTTTCGGGTCAATTTTTTGAGCGGTCCCCGTCTTTCCCGCAGCCCGATATCCGGCAAGCCTGGCACGCTTGCCGGTTCCTGCCTCTACAGCCATTTCGAGAATCCGTGTTAACGTACTGGTCGTTTCAAGCGAGATGGGTCGCCGCTTGGGTTGCGGATCTTTGGTCAAAACGGCATGTCCGTGGGAATCCAGTATCGAAGACACGACGTACGGCGTCATCAGCCAACCGCCATTGGCCACCACTGACATGGCCGTCACCATTTGAATAGGCGTGACGGCAATTTCCTGCCCCATGGCAATTGAAGATAGACTTCGACCACTCCATTTGTTTGGTTCTCGGAGAATCCCTGAGGATTCTCCCGGAAGATCGATTTCGGTTTTTTCTCCAAATCCAAACGCTTTCAAATACCGAAAAACCCGGTCTTGGCCTAATTCCATTGCGACTTTGATCGCACCCACATTACTCGATTGCGCCACCGCTTCAGAAAACGTCATCCAACTGGTTTTTGCCGGATCATGCACAATCGTCCCCGCGACCGACATCTGTCCGTCACCACCATAGATTAACGTGTCTGGAGACATCACCTGCTCTTCAAGCGCCGCCGCTGCCACCACAATTTTCAACGTTGACCCCGGCTCATAGGGATCCGTCACCGCTCGATTTCGCCAATCCTGAGTGGAAAACTGCCCTAAATGGTTCGGGTCAAAGGTAGGATGAAGCGCCCACGCCAAGATCGCTCCGGTTAAGGGATCCATGATCACAATACTTCCAGACTTCGCGCCGGTTCGCTTTACGGCTTGCGCCAATTCCGCCTCCGCAATGAATTGGACAACCTCATCAATGGTCAGGGTTAGATGGTACCCAGTCGACAAGGGCACTGAATCATAACTTGGGGGGGAGGCAAGCTTTCTGCCCAACGCGTCCCTTTGGTATTTCACCAGGTTCTTTTCACCCCGTAGATAAGATTCATATTGAAGTTCTACCCCTTCTAATCCCTGGCTATCAATTCCGGCAAACCCCACGAGATGAGACACCAATTCTCCCTTGGGATAAAAACGATGAGGTTCTCGGGTCAATCCCAATCCGGGAATTTTCATCGCCTCCAATTTCTTGACAATGGGTTCCGGAATATTGCGTTTAACCCACACGTATGGCTGATTTCGTGTGAACAGGTCGCGCAATTCCGTGACCGGCATTTGCAAAATCGGCGCTAAGGACCGGGCAGCTCGTTGTGGATCCTGCAAGGACGGCGGCCTCACATACAATGACGCCACTTCCACATTGAGAGCCAGTGGATGACCTTGTCGATCAACAATGACCCCTCGGTCTGGCTGCACCACCACGGTCTTTTCATGTTGTTGTTGTGCCTGATGAGCCCCAACGTCCGCTTGAAGGACCTGTAGGTAAAAAAGCCGACACCCAATAAGCACAAACCCAAAGAGGAGGCCCAAGCAGACGATGCCACTTCGCATTCGACAGACGGGATGAATGTCCTGAGATGGTGTTTTCACGGAAGGCTCACGACGGTATCTGAAAATTCACGGACCAAACGAACAGGAGAATTTCCACCCGATTCAAACTGGGGTAACGTATCCAGGGAGACCATGACAATCTGCCCTTCTTGAGCCACGATGAGTCCCAATTGACTTTGCGCCCGTTGCGCGACTCGTTGCGGATCCGTTAATTGTGAGAGCCGAACCTGCAACCCTTCTTGCTGTTTTTTGAATGCCGCGCGCTGAGTTTCTAACTCTTCAATGGCATACCCCAGGCGCCACATGTCTATCTTGACCCCGACATACAGGAGACACCACACCCCCAATAAAATCATGACGCCAAGGAACACGGTTTTCCTCATAGGGTTTCTCCTTCCGGGAGGCGCTCGGCCACACGTAACTTGGCGCTTCTGGCACGAGGATTATGTTGGATTTCCAGCGCACTCGGGATCACAGGCTTCTTGACCAGTAATGCAACTCTCGGATGCTCTCCCTGCGCCATAGAACGAAACGTATGCTTCACAATACGATCTTCTAACGAGTGAAATGCCACTACGCAGACCCGTCCGCCTTCCTTCAACAGGTCGACGGCATCTCGTAGGGCCGGCTCGAGCAAATCCAATTCCCGATTCACGCGTATCCGAAGCGCCTGAAAGGTTCTGGTGGCAAAATGCAAGCGCCCCTTTTTGTAAGCAAAGGGAAGCGCACGCTCCAGAACGGAAACCAAAGCTTGGGTGGTTTGAATAAGACTAGCACTTCTGGCCTGCACGATTGCACGGGCGATTCGACGGGAATACCGCTCTTCACCATACGAAAAAATGACATCCGCTAACTCTTTTTCCGGGAGATGATTCACCAAATCACCTGCTGTGACTCCCTGGGTTTGATCCATTCGCATATCCAAGGGACCACTGAGAGAAAAACTAAATCCCCGCTCTGATTGGTCCAACTGCAACGAGGATACCCCTAAATCAAACACAACCCCGTCAACCTTCTCAAAACCCGCTTGATGCACAAATTCGGTGATGTGGGAGTAATTCCCATGATAAATCTTCACGAATAATTTATACCGCTCTAAGTTTTTCTCCGCATAAGCCAAGGCCTCAGGATCCCTATCCAAACCAACAATATGAGCATTTTTACCTGAATTTTCGAGAATTTTTAAAGATGTTCCCCCGACTCCCAACGTACAGTCGACATAAATCCCACATGGCTTAAGATTGAGCCAATGACAAATTTCTTCAGCCAGAACAGGGACATGCACATCATTCATTCAATTTGTTTTATTTTTACAATACATGAGGATATTCTCCCACTTTCTCCCACATCTGGGAGTATACAACCCTGGCCTATGATGTCAAGCGCCGAACCACTCTCTTGTAAATCAGGAGAAAAATGGAGCTCTGAGACAAAACGGCGAGATCTCAAACAGGGATTTTCGGTGAAAGCCAAGGGCTACCGTTCTTGAGGCATATCAAGAACGGATGAGCGGAAAAGACAATGCTGCCATCGCTGGATAAAAATTGCTCGCGAAAACGAAAAAAGAGGGTCACAATCAGCTGTTCTGGTACATCATGAGAAAATGTACCTATAACGATGCTGATCTCCCCTTCAATTCAAGCATATAAGAAGAATTCATAAATATTCATGTATCAGAATGGGGTATTCGGTTAAATTTTTACTAGTTTGAACTAGTAACCCCTATATGGGTTTTAACCAAATCAGTTATCCTGCCAAAAATAAGCCCGCAGCGGTTATCAAGAAGCCAATGAGCCAGAAAAGAAATGGATGCTCATCGTAGAACTCGTTAATCCAGTGCCTCGGCTTATTCATCGCTAGTTCGGCAATAATTCTTTGGTCAAGGAACTGCTCCATACCAGCTATCTCAGAATCGGTGTTTCGAAGAGGCACCTTTTCCGGGTACCCCTTGCCACACAACCTACGATCGACGTCAGCCATACGACGAAAAGCACGATGTATTAATGATTTGAGGAGACTAGATGCTTCTAACAATGTGAGTTTTGGATCTTGCCTTTTCTCCGCCGATAGACGCAGCGTCTCGGTTACAACGTGGTCAATAATATTTTCGAGAAAAGGCTCGATATACCGCGTCCAGAAAACATCTCGCGCCGAACCTGAAAACTCAATTCCTTGGTAAGATATCTGCCTCCCGTAGAAATCTGTACATTTGAACAAAGGACCCGCTGTCATGAACGCCCACGACGTGATCTGTTTCCGATCAAGTACAACCCAAGAGTCTTCGACTAACTTTTCAATCAGTGAATAAAAGTGTTTTTGAATGGCCCATGTAACAGAATACCGTATTCGGTTACGTATTCGTGACTCTCAAGCTGTTGTCTGAGGTCAAATTCATGCCATATTAACCCTTTGCAAAACCCCTGTATTTAGTGGAGATGGCCAAAAATGCAACAATTCTCCTAAACGAAGTGGTACATTTTTGATATTTTGAGTCAACATTGCCAATCGGCCACACATACCCCTACCGGACCCTCCCATTCCCATGACCGACGCCTGCCATCCGGGCCTATGGGCAGACGCTCAAAAAGACCGGCGGGCCTTGTCTGAGCCCTTCGACAAAACTCGGGACAGGCTCCGCGAGTTGGCCCGTCCACCCGTGACCTGCGTTCGCCTTATTTAATGAGGCCGGACGGGGCGTCAAATCGACATAGGTAGGCGGTCACCCGCTTTCCCTGTCACACCACCGTACGTACGGATCCGTATACGGCGGTTCGGTGGGTTGAGCGATTGGTCACCAGAACAGACTGGTCACCTCTCGCCGAGCTTT
>Ga0224497_10000463_pt1 | contig 28267 bp, 28 predicted proteins | sample SF_Jul11_sed_USG_4_FD_167970 | JGI IMG/M metagenome (GOLD analysis project Ga0224497, IMG submission 167970) | Sediment microbial communities from San Francisco Bay, California, United States - SF_Jul11_sed_USGS_13 | ecosystem: Environmental > Aquatic > Marine > Sediment | place: USA...
TCACACGGTGCCCTGCTTCCAAATCACCTGATGTCACGAAACCCCCTGTATACTGATGAAAGGAGTATGAACCTGAAGCAGCCCCCACCATTCGCCATTGTCACCGGAGCCTCTCGAGGCATTGGGGCGGAATATGCCAGAGCCCTCGCAGGCCAAGGCTATGAATTACTCCTTGTTGGACGAGATAAGGCTCGACTGGAGACCTTACGGCAGGAACTTCTTCAAGTGTCTAAAAGGGAGATTTGGGTGGAATCACTGGACCTGAGCCAACCTCAAGCCGCACAAACCTTGTACGACCTGGCTCAGTCTTACCGCTCAGAGGTTGCACTCTTAATCAACAACGCAGGCTTTGGACGGTATGGAGATTTTGCGGATATGCCCCTGGCGAACATTCAAAGCATGCTCCAGCTACATATCAACACGATTGTGGAAAGCATTCGATTATTTTTGCCAGGCATGCTGGTTCGGAAACAAGGCGCCATCATTGCCCTGGCGTCCGTGGCCGGCTTCTTTCCCATCCCCTACATGACGGAATATGCAGCCACCAAAGCATTCCTCATTGCCTTCTCAGAAGGGCTAGCCCGGGAAACACAAAACCAAGGCGTCACGATCCAAGTCTGCTGCCCAGGCTTTACGGACACAGACTTCCATCAATCTGCGGGGCATCAGCCCAAACAAGTCTTCTTTGCGCAATCGCCCCAACAAGTCGTCCAGACCTCATTGCAAGCCCTGAAATCCAAACGAACGCTCGTAACCATAGGCTGGCAAGGCCGTCTAGCTTTATGGATCAGCAAACTCATTCCCCACAAATTCCTGATGGCCATCGCCGGAAAAGCCGTCAAACCCCCACCGATATAAGATAGAAATGAACAGCCTTCTCCTGAATCAAGATCTTTCTGGTGCGATTCCTTTAATATTTAGATTGCAACAAACGGAAAAACAGAATATTCGTTGGATTCGCGAAGCTACAAAATAGACCATGCGTGACACGAGTGAAGGAATGATTGAAATCATCGAAACCATTAAGAAGGGAGATTGTTATTTTTCAATTATCGAAGTTTCCAAGGGCGGGAGAAAAGAAAAACTTCGATTTGGTGTAACTGAAGATGGCTATAAGAATTCTTCAATCGCGTCCTTTGGATACCATGCCAGGGTTGGAATACCGATATTTCTGGGATGGTTCAATGAGCGGAGAAACAGAACCAAATATCCAAATGGGAATACGGTGTGAGGTAAAAGACGATGGAAAAAGCTTCGACTTTGAAGTTCCACAAGATCTGGCATTAAATTTAAGGTGGTTTAATGAACTAGAATCCTTAGATGAGGCAAAGCACCTGAAACTCGAAACATAACTAGGCCTATATCTGACGCCTGCTGTCTGGCCCTCGAGAGGGACGCTCTTAAAAATTGTCGGGCCTTGTTTGAGCGTAGCGAGTTAGGCCCGTCTTCCTAAATCCTTAGCGTCCGTCCAATCTAATCTGGCCAGACTGAGCGTCAATGGTTTTGGGACCTTTTGCCGAAACAAAAGGGCCTCGGCTGCCGGGGCCGAAACCCGGCATCTACAGTAAAGCTTGATAATGTCCCGTCCATGTTATGGTTCTATACGCAGATTCTCTACTGCAGAACGAAACGAATATTTCATTTTATGCCGGTAGTGTTTTCAATTCCCAAGAGGCTTTCACCCTCACCCCACCCCTCTCCCTATGAGGGCGAGGGAGCTATGTAAATTGCACCGTTTAGGATGAAGAGGTGTCGGCGCGACTGAGAGCACGCATGAGAACGGGGTCTTGGTAGGCCACTTCACTGAGGGCATCTAAGAGATGGAGATCCTTTTCCTTGCCCACTGCTTTCGCTTTGCTATATTGCCGGGCATTGAAGCGCGCGACGGAGGGTTGCCCATTGATAATCTGACATGCCAAGACACCGCGATCTTTCAACTCCAACGTTCCTCCATGATCCAATAGAGTCCGGGCTTCCTCAACAGTGGTTCCATGTAACTCTGCAAAATCATCCAAGCCGCTGGTTTCGATTAAGCGTCCGTCCGGCATGACACATTTCCGTTTAAAATGTGGCGACCAGTCTTTCCGGAAATCTATATAGCGAATGTCTCCTCCAGCGGCGACCGCCGATTCAAGGGTGGCATAGTCCAGCCCTAAATTCGGTTGTTTGAGACGATCTTGCAATTCTTGCGGCAAGCCACGATAAAACACGCGTTCCATCGCTTCTTCGAGAGTTAAGCCATACCCCTGGCGTAACCGCTCCGCAGCCGCATATTGCTCCACATCCATCACCCAGGTCTGCGTGGGTTCCTTGCCTGCTGGATCAACCCGACACACAAAGGCCCCTTTAATCACCAGCATGCCTTCCTGCGGATATAGATAGACCCCCCCCTCCGTGAGCAACCGTTCAACTGTTTCTTGAGGAATGTCATAACTTTCGGAAAGGACTTGGGCACGCATGGCAAAATTGTCAGTGCCAGTCATCGCACAGACCATGACGTTGCCTGGCGGATCGTGGTCAGTATAGTTTTCTAAGATGTTATATAAGACCGGCGGCTTTTCTTTTTTGACCGGTCGCTTTTTCACTTTGTACATCGCCCTTGCTCCTTTTCGCTGATTATCTCAAATAAATGTTTCCTGAATCGGGGCTTTTCTTGATTGTCTAAATAGACGTCATGCAACAGATTACACCATGTCACCTTGCGATTCAGAAAGCCATAATGGTAGAAAATACGTCGGATTTCTCAACGAATCCTGATCACCACCATTTCGTATTTTTGACCCATGTCTAAAGACGCCCTCATTCAAGCCTTTCATGATCTCGAAGCCTTTAAGTGGAATGACCAAGAGGGCTTCCGGTTAGCTTCAGGAAAGACCAGTCCCTATTATGTGGACTGCCGTATTGTATTGGCTCACCCCTACTCTCGTCACCTTGTGGCTCAATTAGCTTTTGATCTTCTCAAAACGCAGGATTTTCATTTAATTGGCGGGCTGGAAATTGGGGCGATCCCCCTTGCCACGAGCATCTCCGATTTTGCCTTTTCTGCAAACCCTAAACTGGAGTGGCGCACGTTCGTCGTCCGCAAACAGCCCAAAGACCATGGCCTGGGCAAATTAATTGAAGGCACATTTGATCGGGGGGAAAAGGCTGTGGTCGTTGACGATGTTCTGACGACTGGAGGCTCCCTCCTGAAAGCCACCGATGCGGCCCGCAACCAGGGGCTACAAGTCAGCCACACTTTTGTCATTGTCGATCGATCCGAAAATGACCGGCACAACCGCCTGACACAACATGGATTACACCTTTTCTCCCTCCTCACTCTGGATGATTTAAAGCGGACGGTTCCGTCCTCCCGGTAAGCACCCCCAAACACGGTGGCGTCATGTGCCTGCCCACCAGATGCTTGACCACATCTTTCGGTGAGGCATACAATTTTATAAGTAAAGTTGATCTATTTTCGTCCTTCCCCTCTAGGTCAAAGCCTTTTCCAATTTCAAGAAGGAGTCAAATAATGAGACGAATATCCTTTGCGTGTTTTCTTATTCTCGTTTTCTTACAAGCCTGGGCACCAAACCACACGAGTGCTGAGCCCTATCTCTTATCGGTTCAACAACTGAAAGCCAGCATGGACAAGGCCAGCCAACCGAATCAAAAAGGATTTGTTTTAATTGACGTTCGCTCTCCTGAAGAACACCAAGGAGGTTTTATCCCTGGCACCGATTTTAATATCGATTTCCGGGAAATCCAGAATCGACATCAGGAAGTTCATGCTGAACTGGACAGTCACGTGGTGGTCTATTGCCAATCAGGCCATCGCAGCAATATCGCCGCAGAAACACTGATGCGGTTAGGGTATAAGAATGTCTACAATGTGGAAGGCAGCATGAACGCCTGGGAAGAAGCGAACTATCCCATCGAGCATCCTCGGTAAGCCGGTTCATGATTATGTATGTTGAGGCTCGCCCCCTTCTTTGACCGTTGAATATATCTCATCAAATTCGTGATGCATCTCTCGAAACGCTTCCAATAAACTCGGATCAAAATGGGTCGGTTTGGTCCGGTCATTCCCATTCAACATGATGTCTAGTGTTTTGGGGTGAGAAAAGGCTGGCTTGTACGGACGGCGGCTGCGCAAGGCATCATAGAGATCGCACAGCATCACAATCCTTCCGGTTATTGGAATCTGCTGTCCCTTCAACCCACACGGATATCCGCTTCCATCCCACCGTTCATGATGCGTCAGCGCAACCTCTTTAGCCATCTCCAACAACGGGGAAGCCGACCCACTCAACAAACTTGCGCCTAAGAGCGGATGCTGCTTGATCGCCTCCCATTCCTCATCCGACAGCGGCCCCTGCTTACCCAAAACCGCATCGGGCACACCAATCTTTCCCACGTCATGCATCGGCGCAATCGCAAATAATCCTTGTGCCCGAGAGGGATCCCAACCAATAGTCAAGGCCATCGATTTCGCATAATGACTCAAGCGCTCGATATGGGCGCCGGTTTCTTCATCTTTATACCGTGAAGCCCTGGCCAAACGGAGCATCGTATCCGTATAGGACTGTTCCAACTCACTATTTTTTTGTTGTTCCGCATCTAATGCGAGTTTGAGGTCTTTGGCATAGGTGAGTAATTGCGCATGGGCCTGCTTGAGCTGGTGAGTTTTCTGCTCTTCTTTTTCTAGCAACTGCTTCAGATCTTTGGCATAGACCAACAATTGGGCTTGAGCTGCCTGCAACTGATTTTCTACAACAGCTGCTGGTTTCGCCTGTGTCGTCTTTTTCTGGACTCCGCGAGATCCGTTTCCATTTGGCTTGGAGAATTTGGATTTCATGTCTCCAGCACCTCTCTAACTTTCTTAATCAATTCGAGCGGACTAAAGGGTTTGGCTAAATAGCCGGCAAGGGCAAGGGAGGCCGTTTCCTCCTGAGTTTCCAGACCATCTCTCGCGGTCAACATGACGACAGGGATTGTCGCCGTTTCGGGGTTCTCACGCATTTGGGCCACAGCCTCACATCCATTGAGACCTGGCATCATCCAATCAATAATCAGTAAATCCGGACGGTGTTGATTCACGGCCTCTAGGGCCTGACACCCGTCCACGGCGGTGAGAATTCGGTAGGTAGGGTTTTCGAGCGTCACCTCCACCAGCAACCTGAGGTCTTCATCATCATCTGCGATCAGAATCGTTTTGACAGAAGAACTCATAGGCACCACTGACACTGGCTAGGCCAGGCTCTCTCAGAGAGAATCTAGTTCATTCTCAACGTAATCATCCTCCTTGATGAGGTTAGTATTCTGACTCGCCACATCGTTCGTTTCATTAAACGATCCAGCCTGCCACATCCGCGCATCAACTTTTCTGGCAACCGTAATAAACCCTGAGTGCGCAACCATCCGATGATCGGGGCGCACACTACGGCCTTTCACATTCCACGTCCGGAGAAGCGTCTCAAAGTTTTGGACTAACGTGAACACCTTGCTCTCTTCCAAGGCCTGAACGGTCTGCATCACCTGTGGAACCGTGGGCACATAACTCAGATAAATGCCTCCAACCCTCACGGCCCGTGCCGCATGAGGCACCATTTGCCATGGCTCGGGAATATCTAAGACCACCCGATCGAACTGCCAAGCCGAAGTCCCTTCCCCTATCTCGATTCCTTCATAGGCATCACGAATCTGTAGGAAATGATTGGGAACCTTTCCCATAAAACGTTCAATGTTTTTGGTTGCCGTCGCGGCAAAGTCTTCACGCACTTCGTAACTCACCACACACCCACGATCACCAACCGCTCGCAACAGCGCCATCGTGAGTGCACCCGATCCCACGCCAGCTTCGAACACTCTGGCCCCAGGATAAATATCCGCCCACATTGGGATAATGGCCAAATCCTTGGGATAAATCACCTGGGCGCCTCTTGGCATTTTTAACGAATATTCCGCAAGCGTGGGGTGAATGGCGATCATGATTTTGTTCGGAGAAAATTCGACGGTGGAGCCATCTGGCTTCCCGATAATCGCATCATGGGGAATATGGTCACCGCTGTGCTGGAACATCTCGCCGGATTTCAGCGTCAGGGCGTAATGCCGCTCTTTCTTATCAATCAAATGAATGCGTTCGCCTGCTTGAAAGTATTTCATGGTCCGGCATTCTAGCAGGGGATTTCCGTCAAGAGATACCCTTCAAAATGAGGGAAGATTCTTTTGGTAAAAAGACGGTCATACCCGCCCACCCTTTCTTGACACCCTTTGCTAGCAGCCTTATGATGGATGCTATATCTATCCCGTCCTCATAATTGTCTACGTATCCCAACATTACTCTTACTCATTTCACTTCCAAGACAGCTGGAACTTTTTCCATTCGACATTTTTTCTGAAAACCCATGAAACGATTATTTACGGTCATCGGTCTCGGGCGTTTTGGGTATAGCGTGGCCCAAACGATGGTTGAAAAAGGATGCGAAGTACTCGCCATCGACAAAGATGAGGAGCGCATTCAAGCCATTAGCGATATTGCGACATTCGCGGTTCAGTGCGATGCCACGGATGAACGAGCGCTCAAAGCGGTCAGCGCCCAAAATGTCGACGTGGCCGTTGTCAGCATTGGAGAGAACATCGAAGCCAGCATTCTGATTGTCCAGACACTCAAAGAAATGGGCGTGAAATCCATCGTCGCCAAGGCCGTCGCACCCATTCAAGGTAAGATTTTAAAGAACCTTGGCGTCGATGAAGTCATTTATCCGGAACGAGATGCCGCGATCCGTCTGGCACATCGCCTGGTCTCTCCTGGCGTGATTGAATATTTGGAACTCGCGCCTGGGTATAGCGTCGAAGAGGTATCCGTCTCAGAAACACTTTCAGGGATGAGTTTGGAAGAAATTAAATTACGAGGGCAACACAACTTAAATATTATCGGCATCAAGCAACAACTGAGTCGAATGGTCAAAGGCCGCATCATGACAGAAGAAACCTTTAACTTTACACCCAAACCTGATGATGTTATTCAAAAAGGTGATGTCCTGGTCATAATCGGGCAAGAGAAAGACCTGGACCGCTTCTGCAACGATGTGTAGGAAAATTAACGCACCTGTCAATTATCTCCGCATTTTCTTCTATCTCTAGCCTTTTTTCCATTCAATTCGCCATTTTCCCCAGTGGACCCATACAGGGATTCGAGGGTTCTGCCGATCTTGAATAGGAGCCTATTTCCATATAAAAAATCAGTTTTGGGAAATAGCGTGAAATTTTATTTATTTTCAACTACTTACGATTAATTAATTGTTCGGGATCACTTCACAGCAATAAGCAATTGCTCATATTTCATAGACTAAACACTCAATAGACAACTGGGTTGCTGAACGAACTTTGTCTGCATTGGCTTGATTTTTGCTGAACTCAGCCTTATCTCAGTCATCACGTCCTGTCAAAGACGTTTCAACATTCAAAGAAGGGATTCTTTAGGTACACATCATGAAATTTCAAAGCGTCATGGAACATCCCCACGAAACCGATGGGGCTGAGGTCGCAACTGTTGACCCTAAATCCACAATCAAGCCCTACAATCCTGCCCTGGAATCCTTGTACTTCAGGTCATTCGGAAGTCGCCCCCTTCTGAATAAAGACTCAGAAATCATTCTGGCCAAAGAGATCGACGACGCCTCTCATGCCATTCGTCTCATCGTCAAACAAGGCCTGCAACTCACACATAGCCTGAAAAAATGTCCTGAGAAAGATGAGATGGTTGCTGTGCTAAAAGAAACATTTGAGTTAACCGGCATATCCGCCCCGGCTGTTGAAAAACTCAAATCGACCTTGCTGACATTAGGCAAAGCCCACCCCGATCACCAGCAGACGGTGCACTCGCTTTGCCAACACCTACAGAAAGCCAAATATCAATTAGAAAAAGCCAAATCTGAGCTCGTCCAACGCAACTTACGCTTGGTGGTCGACATTGCCAAACGCTATACCGGACATGGATTAGCCTTTCTCGACCTCGTGCAAGAAGGCAATATCGGGCTGATGAAAGCGGCAGAACGTTTTCAATACAAAAAAGGGTTCAAATTCAGTACGTATGCCACCTGGTGGATTCGCCAAGGAATCACCCGAGCCCTTGCCGACCAGTCTCGCACCATCCGAGTCCCCGTGCATCTCAATGAAATCTCCAATAAAATCGCGCGCATATCCAAGCGGTTAACACAGCGGTTTGCCCGTCAGGCGCAAGTGGAAGATATCGGCGATGCGCTGCAACTCAGTCGGGAAAAAGTTCACGAAACCATGCAAGCGTTTCAAGATCCCATCTCCCTAGAAACACCGGTGGGAGAAGGGGACACCTTTCTCACGGACTTCATCCCTGATCAAAACAGCATCACTCCGGATGGTCCAGTCTCACGTCAGGAAACAAATCAACAGGTTGAACGAATATTGGATTCATTAACGCCAAGAGAACAGATGGTCATCCGACTACGATTTGGGATCGGTCAAGACGAACCGTGGACACTTGAAGAAGTTGGCCAGAGCATGTCGGTGACTCGTGAGCGCGTTCGTCAAATTGAGGCCAAAGCCCTTCAAAAATTAAAAGAACCAGCCATGAAAGATATGCTGGCTGCTATCAAATAACGCGCGCCCCTTTTCCCAATTCCTTTTGTTGTCTGCTCTTCCCTGCTAGCGTGTTACCACAAGAATGGGCCATCTGCACGAGGGGGCTTGTCAGTCCACCCTTCTTCTCTTTAACATAGCTGGGGGGTTCATACAGACAAAATCCTCATATTGGAAACTGATACGTGCTACCCGCAGACGCCATTCAGAACCTTCGGCAAGAATTCCGAACACAACTAGAAGCGTTTTATACCCACTTAAACCTGGCTCCGCCTTACCACAGTATTGAAAAAGCCATTCAACATTTAGCTAATACGCTTCGAACCAAGCCCGAAACCTTTCAACAAGCCTTACTTCACGATCCTCATGAAAAATGGGCCTTATTTGAAAAAATTTTCGAGGCATCAGGTCTCTCTCGAAAACACCGAGGCATCATCACACAATTAGCCCAGACTCCTTCCTTCGCTTCATCAGAGGTAGAATCCCTCCGGTTCCTAAGAATTTTTACTGATTCACCCTCTGGCACTATAACTAAGTAGGACCAACGCTCTCTCAGATTTTGGCACTACCAAAGCAGGAAAACTTTAAGAATAGTTCTCAAGATAAAAGGCTACACCTGTGGCATTCCTACAACAGCCATTCGTCACCTTCGGTGGTTTTCTAAAAAAACCCCTGTGTTTTAACATGTATGGAATGAGTATTACTTTTGCATTTAATCCATAAAGTTTTACGTCGGCAATCTACATTTTTATGCGCCAACAACAAACCCTCTCCAAATCAGCATTCTCATCCGGTATTGGCCTTCATTCTGGGGGGCTGGCTTCAATGGCCATTCATCCCGCTCCGCCCAATACTGGAATCATCTTTGTGAAACAGGTAGGGGAGCAGATTGTGACCTGCCCAGCCACCATTCAATACCTACGGCAAACGGATCACTGTACCACCCTACAAGCAGACGATTTTCAGGTCCAAACCGTAGAACACATCTTGTCAGCCTTAGCGGGGCTTGAAATTGATAATGCCTATGTCGAAGTCCAGGGAAATGAAATTCCGGCTGCCGATGGAAGCGCCGCACCCTTTGTAGAAATCCTAGAGGAATGCGGACTCCTACCCCAGGAAGCGGCTCGCACCTACATCAAAATTGTTCAGCCAATCCATGTGGAGGATGAACAACGATCAATTGCGGTTCTTCCCGCCGCCCTCCCTCGCATCAGTTATTTCATTGACTTTCCCCACCCCCTCATTCAACAGCAAAACTATGAACATTCCTGTACTCCTCATGAATTCATCAGAAACATTGCGGGGGCTCGCACGTTTGCCTTCCGACATGAAGTCGAGTTTCTATGGTCACGCGGATTAGGATTAGGAGGTTCCCTGAATAATACCGTCGTCTTCTCAGAATCAGAATTAGTCAATGAAGAGCCATTACGATTTACGGACGAATGCGTTCGTCATAAAGTGCTGGATCTGATTGGCGATCTTTCGCTCATCGGCTTCCCCATTATTGGACATTTTCAGGCAAAACGAGCCGGCCACATGCTCCATACCCAACTCGTCGAAGCCATTTTAGATAACCCGGATAAATGGATCATGCTCAATGCAGGAAACACTGAAAAATCCGATATTCTCCATCGAGCAACAGCAACATCGAATTCGCTCCCCCTACCCGAACTCCAACCAGCCTTTCTTTCCGTCTAATCCGTTACCCCAACTCCCGACTGCTTAAGTTAAGGGTTTTCACAAATCGGCGGTGAGATGTTCTCACAAAACTCTCATCAAGATTGCCACCACCTACCAGCCATGGTACCGTTTGATCCTCCCATGAGCATGTCCCCTCACCTCCATAAACCAATCAGATCTACGGTCCACAAATGGACATGCATGAGTTTTCTTGCCTGCCTCGTCCTTTTAGGGACAGCGATTGGTGGAACCCCAATCGAACACGACCCCAAAGGGTTTCTGGGAATCCAATGGGGAAACCCGTTAGCTAACAGGAACGACCTGAAAGAAATTGATACATCCAATACCCTCCACGTGTATACGTTCAAGCAAGGGGAACCTCACGTAGAAGGGATTCCCATGGAGTCAGTCAAACTCTATAGCGTAGAAGATCAATATGCACGAGCTCTCTTCCACTACAGAGGAGAGTCCACCCACAAATTATTGGTGCAGTATTTGGAAAACCGCTTCGGGAAAAGCGGCCCGATACATGGAGGCATGATGCGAGGGTTGAATCAACAATACACCTGGCGTGGTCCGGAAACAGAAATCACCATCACGTACCATGGCTTCCGAGAGCGAGGATTTCTCGCCGCCGAGAGCCGCGTTTTAGCCCCAAAATTTCTCTACATCCACGGCGAGCATTCTTTTTAACACCCGCGATAGATGCCTGGTTTCGTCCCGGCAATAAAATAATATGTTTCTACGATAATTATTTTTGCTGTTCTTCAACTTTATTCTTTTACTGATGCCTGAAGATCTCGAGCTTCCAGCACTTTCCTCACCACCATCTCGACATTCTCTTTATCCACAAATGGCGACAAAATAAACGACTTTAACGCGACAATCGGTTCACCATAATCCGTTTTGCGATAACAATCGGTTAACGACAACATCACCCCACGGCCAGCCATGCCTTCTTCATGGACAAACTTATAAATTTTCCGATTGTATTCATTATGCTCCAGAAGCACATCTCGATACGCGGGATCATGCATTTCTTTTTCTTTAATCTTGAAGGTATCGACCCCATCTGGATAGGCTCGAAATAACGTGACGGTTCCAAAATTGTCCCGGTTGAGCACCGTCGTACAGGCATGACTTTCCAAATGCTCTCGCAGCAGCTGCGCCATTTCGACGATATGACCGATAATGACGCGTAGCCCCTCCTTACCAAAGAGTTTTAAATTGGCCAGAGCCGCTAACGTGCCTCCCCCTGACCGAGACGTCTCTAGGGTATACATGCCAGGGCGATGCTCACCAAATTGATAAAGATAGGGCATGTATTCTTGGGGGCGACGTAAACGCGTAAGGTCATCTTGCTCTTTGACCAGCAGCAAACTGGAAATATACGGAGCAAATCCCGGTTTATGAAAATCAATACCAATGGAATCAGCACAAGAGAGATATTGAATATAATGGCAGGCTCCAGCTAACGCGCGAAGCGTCCTGGGACGAAAACCTAATGGATTGTCCTCAAACGGATAATCTCTAAACACCGACCACGCCCACCCAATGACCGCATCGGCATGAATGTGCGGCACATAAGATAATTGGAACTCTTGAACCAGTTCGTCTCGTAGAGTCGTAATCGCTCGAATATCATCAAGCCCAAAGGCATCAGTCGTTCCAAGAGTGACAATGATTCCTCCTATTTTTCGACCCGATTTGAGAACTTGGGATGCGTGTCTTCGAAGTTCGTCCACATCCATTGCATTTAGGCTTGTCGTGGGAATGGTGACAAGATTTTTGGCACCCAATCCTAACCAGCCTGCAATGTTGTATCGACAATAATGGCTGCCATCACTGGCAAACAGGATCGCATCATCACGAATCCCCTCGTCCATGGATCCCGGCAAGGCTTTCTCCAAGCCTAATTTCATGCCATACAAGGTCGTGCCAGTGCCTCCAAAGGTAAATACCCCGCCGGCTCGTTCCGGATCATAGCCCAATAGTGCGGCCAAGATGCTCACAACTTCCACTTCTGCTAACGCTACCCGATGGCTATATTCATCCCAGGCCAAATTGGGGTTATACAGCGAGGAAAGCAAGACCCCGATAAGGGAAGAAATAGTCACCGGCGGCACGACATTTTGTTGGGTGCGGGGATGCCCCCACAATGTTAGCCCCTCACAATACTTCACCAACTCTTGTGTGACTTCCTCAACACTTTTGCCCTCCTCTTCCAAGCGACACTTTTTTGCAGCGCCATAATCTAGGGAATCACGCTCTCCTAAAATCGGTCGTTCACTTTTTAGTGAATCGACCGCATCAATAGCCCTCATCACACTATGAATAAAATAGGAATCATGCACCCGATCAGAAACAGGCGTTGGAAAAGCTGTCCGAATTGTCTCTAAACATTTCCGATATGGAGCTGCCATAGGTTCAGCCTCCTTTCACAACACAATCGCATGGTTTCATATTTATTCCCTATTCCTCACCTCCCGACACTTGACTCTCAAACTTCATCCAGCGCACCATGCACCTCGTACCTCCATTTATTTTACCGCACTCATTGTCTTAAAGGGATTCCATGCCAAAAGCTCCGCGCCCAGATCTCTTTACCGTCAATCCGAATCCCGACCTTTCGATTCACGAAGTCGGATTAGGGCGCCACAAAGTAATCATTGCCGATCACTTCTATCTCTATCCCGACGACATCCTCCAAACAGCCTTGGAATTGCCATATACGGACCGATTCGAAATTGTGGGGAATTTCCCAGGGGTTCGGGCAAGTCTCAACGTAAACACCCAACCCTTGATCGAACAGTTAAGTCACATGTGGAGAGGAACGCTCTCTCCATTTTTTTCACCGCAGCCGGTCGTGTTTCAAGGCATCAAGATGCAGAATTTCCGCTTAAACGTGGGACAACGTCAACCGCATATCGATCAAGATGTGACTGCCATGGTGTATCTGAACCCTGAAGGATTTTGTAAAGGTGGGACTGGGCTCTATCGCCATCGACCAACTGAACTCGAACGGGTGCCGATTCTGCCGGATACCTCCATCCGGCAATTAGCCGATCAATTAGAATTGAGTGATGAATTTTTGGGAAGCCCGGAAGGGTATGAAAACTTTCAGAATAGTATGATCTTCAACCCACTGTTTGCCTGTCGAGACAATCGTTTTATTAATGATGGCAACGCCTACTGGGAATTACTTCACCTCGTTGAGATGCGACCCAATCGGTTGATGATGTTTGATGGCCGGTGTTTTCATTCGCAATACATCCACCCCGGCGATTACGATCAAGCGTTTCGAGTCAACCAAATCCTCTACCTCCGTCAAGAATCCTGATCTTCATCTCTTCCCACATACATTCTTTCGCCTTTCACGCCTTACCCTCACGCTTCACGCTCAGTGCCTTGGAGATACGTGGTCTCCTGATACCTCCCGACGACAAAAAGAAACAGACATGCCACCACAAACATCACACCTGCAAAGAACCAATAATATTCTGACCCGGTCAACGCCACCGAGCCGTCCGGGTTTTGAATCCAATAATTCACCAACGCGGTGAATCCATTCCCCACCGAAACAGATAATAAAAAGAGTCCCATGACCAGGGATTTCAGCTTAAGAGGGGCTTGGGTATAGGAAAACTCCAGACAGGTAATCGAGACCATGACTTCGGCAGCCGTCATGACTACAAAGGCCAAGAGCTGCCAGGCAATGGGTGGCGTCTGCCCTTGGGCAATGAGTTGTTCAATGTAGGCTGAAATCAGGAAGGCTCCTACCGTCACAAAAAACCCAATCGACATTTTCCGCAACGCCGTCAATTCCAGACATCGACTCAATAAGGGATAGATCACATACACAAATAGAGGAATAAACACGAGAATGAGGATCGGATTGATCGCCTGAATTTGCGATGGTAGCCACTCAATCCCCATCCAATGACGGTTCATATGCTGAGCTTGGAGCACCCAGGCAGAAGAGGTTTGATCATAAAGCGACCAAAAACACGCCACGAACAGATAGATCCCGGATAACTTGAGAATGGCTCGCCATGCCTCCGTGGTTTTTAATTCCTGCATGACGCCGGACATATCCGGTGGAATATGCGTGTACTGGTGCCGCCCAGACCAGAAGATCAGGGTCGCCAACAACATCAAGATTCCCGGCACCCCAAACGCGATATTCGGGCCATAGCCTTCGAGCAATGTTGGGATGAGCATCATCGAACAAAACGCCCCAATATTGATAGCAAAATAAAACCACGAAAACGCCTTAGGAAGCAGCAGCCGATTCATGGACCCAAACTGATCGCCCAGATTCGCCGACACACAGGGCTTAATCCCGCCGGAACCGACGGCAATCAGCGTTAATCCAATCAGCAAACCCATGCGAGTATGATCCAACGCCAACGCCAGATGACCGCCGCAATATACAAGGGAGAGCCAAATAATCGTGCGATATTTTCCCAACCAGGCATCCGCTAACAGGGCTCCCACAAATGGAAAAAAATACACCGCCGAGGCAAAGATGTGGAAATAGGTCTTGGCCTCAGCCTCACCCATGGGGTCAAGATCACCCTGAGTATTCATGAGCATGCTGGTCATGAACACGACGAGTATCGCCCGCATCCCATAGTAGCTGAAACGTTCTGCTCCCTCATTCGCGACCAAATGAAATACGCCCGGAGGCATGACAGACGTGGCGATGGGTTGCCTACGAAATTCTGATTGAGGCATAACGAGTTTTTGATTGAAAGAGAAAACACTCAGGGAAGAATGTGAAGATTCATGATCACGCGCCACATTATAGTACACTCACATTGCCGTTTTTCCCGAAACAACTTTGCTGAACGATGTACACCTTCATGCCGTTTTACCATAGGCCCTTCATCGTCATCTTGTATTTTTTTTCATTAGCCTTATGTATAGGCCCATTCGAAATACCACTCGTTCAGGCCGATGAAACAACCATACCCACACTCGATCCAATTCTCGTCACAGGATCCGCACATCCTACTCGACTTCATCGTTCGACTCAAAGTCATACGATTGTCGATCATCACGACTATTCTCCGCTTCAACCCAATCGTCTCTACAGTATTCTTCAACAAGTCCCCGGAGTTCATCTGGATGAAATGGGAGGTCGTGGGGGAATCAGCTCAATCTATCTACGAGGCGCCGATCCCAATTTTACCTTAGTCATGTTGGATGGAATCCCCTTAAACGATTCCACGGACCAACGCGGCGGTTCTGTCGACCTCTCGACTATTCCGATTGACCAGATCACCCGGGTTGAAATTGTTCGCGGGCCACTCTCGGCCCTGTATGGCTCTGAAGCCATGGCCGGCGCCATCAATCTCGTGACAGACTCCCATACCGAAAATCCAAAGGGGCATCTACTTCTTGAAGGAGGACAATTCGATTCACGGAAAGGATTGATCCAAGGCCAAGGCGCATTGGGACCCTTATCAGCCAATCTTTCCTTGTCCCATTCCAGCAATGAAGAACAAGTGGAGAACGACGCCTTTTCTCAACAGGCTGTGGGATGGAATCTTGGTATGGATCCCGGATCGTATTGGGATATTCGCCTGACGGGCCAATTTGCGCATTCTTCCGTCCGGAGTTTTCCAGAAGGTAGTGGTGGCCCCACGTTTGCTCTCTTGCGGGAAACGGAAAAACGCGAGACCCAGGCGTTCTTAACCGGCCTTACCCTTGCCCTGGAGAATCCTACAGAATGGCACCATCAGATCTTTCTGAGTCTTTCAAATCGGTCTCAGGATGTGGATAATCCAGGTGTTCTTTCCTCCCCTTCTCTCTTCGGAATTCCTCCAACTCGCTTTACCACTGATTATCACCGCTATCAGGGTAGTCTGATTGAAACCTGGACCATCACCCCGCATTGGACATTTTCTTTTGGCGGACAAATCACCCACGAACAAGGAACCCGTGATGGCACGCAAGACCTCAGTTCCTTCGGGGGGCGCTCTGATGAACCAGTCGATTTTTCTTTGGATCGGATATTCGGGGGAAGCTTCATGGAGCTGACAACAACGGCATGGGAAACACTCACGCTAAACACCGGCGCTCGCTTAGATCTGGCTGAACACACGCAGCCTAGAGTGAGTCCCCGAGTGAGCGTACGGTATCAACTGCTTCCTTTGCTGCATCTTCGCGGAGCCTACGGCAAAGGATTCAAGCTTCCAGGTCTAGCCAGCCTTGGGGATCCTCTTATTGGCAACCCAGCCTTGAAACCGGAAACCAACACGGGGTGGGACCTCGGGATGGAATATCACACCCTTCATCACGAACTGACCACGTCAATCACATATTTCCATCAACGCTTTCACGGTCTTATCGATCTAGATCCCGATCTTCTCACCCAAGGCAAATTTCAACTCACGAACCTGGAGACGGCCATCACGAAAGGATGGGAATTCTTCTTTAAACTCTCTCCCAAAGCCCCCGTCTCATTGCAGGCCAGTTTGACCTACTTGACCACCCGCATCACCGAAACGGGAGACGTGTTAAGAAATCGACCCAAATGGCGAGGGGTATTGGGATTGACCGTACAAGTGTTTCCCAAAGTTAGCCTCAGCAGCCGGGTTACCTTCGTTAGTTCACGGCTGGATTTTCAAATACCAACGCAAACTACCCGTGTCGGAGGGTATACCAAGGCCGATGCCACAATCACCTATCGCCCAGCCCCAGCTTGGAGCTGGTACGCTTCCTTGGAAAATCTGGCAAATGTCGCTTATGAAGAATTTCGGGGGTTCTCCGCCCCACCACTCACCTTCCGCTTGGGTATCGAATACCGCTCCTAACCTATGAGTGGCAAACGCTCTCCTCCCCCATCGTTCGACATTCTCGAATACCTCTCAACAGAATTTTGGCTCAACGCTTTCAGCCAATAAACGATCAACCAACTGCAGCTCTTAAGCCCACTCTTAAGCTCCATCCGGTTTTGACCGACAAAACCAACGATTGACCGATGAGGCACCTGTCATAGGCCTCATTGAATACCATTATCTTTCATTGCCAAGGAAGTCTTCATGCAAGCATCAAGACCACTAGAACTCGATCAACTCGAAGCCACAAAAACACTTCTTGAGAGAATTAAAACCTGCAAAACCCTCCCTGTATTGTCTCCGTTAGCGTCAAAAATTCTCAAGATGTGCCAATATGAAGAAGCCGAAACATCGAAACTCGCCGAATTGATTTCTCAAGATCCAGGGATGGCCATCAAAATCTTGGTCATGGCAAATTCCGGTTATTATGGAGGAGGGCCACATAAAGTTACTAGTGTCGTACAAGCTGTCAAATTACTCGGATTCGCGACGATTGCGAATCTGGCACTCTCATTCTGCTTTTATCACCTGATAAAAGGCATGAATTCATCCCATATGCCTGCCATTAATCATTTGCAATTTTGGCGACGTTCTATCTTTTCTAGCATAGCCGGACGGGCGATTGGAAAACACTTCGCCTCCTCTGATACGGAACTGATGTTTCTTGCGGCTCTTCTCCAAGACATTGGTATCTTAGCCTTAAACGAAGTCGCGGCTGATGAAATTAAAGCAATACAAGCCCAATCACCGAAGGATCATGCCGACTTAATCCGGCTAGAACTTGAATATCTCGGGGTAGACCACTCCCAAGTCGGTACCTGGCTGGCACAGCAATGGGAGCTACCGGAAGAATTTCAAATTGCCATTCTCTACAGCCACACCCCGGAACTATTGGAAACACCCTCAGACTTCGAAGCGCTGGTTGATGTCGTCTCCCTAGCTGGCCTGATTGCCGATATTTGGATGGTTCCCAACACCGAAGCCGCTATTGCCACTGCACAAGAGAGAAGCCAGGGCCGCTTGCCCATTCAACCAGAAGATTGGGGACCTATTTTGGATAATTTCATGACAGGCATCCCCCAAATCGCCACGTTCTTTCAAACCAAACTCGGAAGCGTTGACGAAATCGAACACATTCACCACTTGGCACTCAATCAGCTTGCTCCGTCGTATATGGATTTCCTCACTCAGAAAAACAAAGTTCATGCCATTGCGGAGACCGGAACTGCTGCCAAGCATTCTAATTCGTGGTGGAACATTCATTCACGACTCCGAACCTAGATGGTTATCGCACAGCAGCTCCTATACATTCCCACCGCTTGACGAATCAACCGATGTTCAGAACCAGGGTTAACTGCTGCCGGGTACTCCCCGTTCGCCGACCAGCTGGTGTTTCCTGCAAGGTACTACTTGAAAATCTCTCCTTTTTCCCATCGCCTGCAATCTAGTATCCAGTCAATTCCTCAGACCCTTCTTGCCTCAACCATATTTCACATTATGGGCCCTACCGTTACCAAAATGCGGGAGACATCGCTTACGCCGCATGATCTTCGTGAATAGGTATGCCCCCGTCAAGACAGAGGCCACCCGGGCATTCTTATTCCCCAGGGCCCCGACAGCTTTGTTAATTTCCCCGTCGCAGGACCAGACGGCAGATCCAGCGCCCCCAGAGCCGCCACCACATGACGCCTGTTCTGGTAAAAGCCCACGACCAGTTGCACCAAGAAGGCCAAATCACTCAGCAGCCAAAACCTCACTCCTGCTCCAACTGATGACAGACGAGGTATTCAGCAACCGAGTCACCTTTGTCTGCTCACGGCTGGATTTTTTAATACCCACGCAAACCTCACGTGACGGAGGGTATACCAAAGCCGACGCCACGCTGACCTATCGCCCTGTTCCAGACTGGCACTGGTATGCCACCCTAGAAAATTTCACAAATGCGTCGTATGAAGAATTTCGAGGGTTTCCTGCCTCACTCCTCACCTTTCGATTAGAGAGAGCGTATCTGTATTCACCCACATGAGGGCCTCAAGATTACTCTTAAGCTCGGAGCGGTTTTTACCGAAATAGGAGAGAAGAGCCAGGAAAAACGCAAAAAAAACTGTTTTCGATCACCACTGATAACCCCCAATTTGCCAAGGACACGTTGATGCAACTGTCACTCCCATTAGACCTCAACCAAAGCGAAGAAACAGAGACGATATTTGAGAGAATCAAAGGCTGCAAGTCGCTCCCAATTTTATCGCCGTTAGCCTCCAGAATTCTTAAAATGTGCCAAGACGAGGCAACCGAAGCCTCAACACTGGCCGACTTGATTACTCAAGATCCAGGAATGGCAGCGCAAATTTTGTTCATGGCCAATTCCGCCTATTACGGAGGGGCTAGCCACAAAGTCACTAGTATTTTACAGGGAGTGAATCTCCTCGGATTTACCGCAATTGCCAACCTCGCTCTCTCGTTCTGTTTTTATCGGCTCATTAAAGGCATCAAAGACACGTCCACGTCAGCTATCGACCATGTGCAGTTTTGGCGGCGATCCATTTTTTCCAGTATGGCCGCCCGAGCCATAGGAAAGCATTTGGGCCATGCCGATACGGAGCTAATGTTCCTTGCTGCGCTTCTCCAAGATATCGGAATTTTGGCCCTAAACGAAGTGGCCTCTCATGAACTCATGGCGTTAAACGGACAAGTCATTGAGAGCCATACCGAGTTATATGGGCTTGAACTGGAACATCTCGGCGTCGACCATTCGCAAGTCGGTGCGTGGCTCGCACAACTGTGGGAACTCCCAGAAGAATTTCAAGTGGCTATTCTCTATAGCCATACTCCAGAATTATTTGAAACACCACCAGATCTTCAATCATTGGTGGATGTCGTCTCCCTCTCTAGCTTCGTCGCCGATATCTGGATGGCCCCAGACACCGAAACAGCCATTGACCTCCTACGTGAGAAAAGCCAAGGACGGTTAAGCATTCAAGGAGAAGATTGGGGACCCATTTTGGATGAGATCATGGCAGGCATTCCCCAAATCGCCAGCTTCTTCCATACGCGATTGGGAAGCTTTGAAGAGATCACTCACGTTCACCGCCTGGCGCTTAAACACCTCACACCAACAACTCAACCTCAAACAACCTAAAAGCCTTCACAAAAAAACACCAGCAGCATCACGAGCTGGCGGTATCCGGTGACGCTCTTACCGTTTCTAACGCGGCGCATAATTGATCCCGTCCACTCTCCTTCGCTCGATACAAGGCCCGGTCAACACGCTCCAACCATGTCGGGACGGATTCTCCTGGCATGAGTTCAGCCACACCGATCGACACAGTGGCAGGGATACTGATTTCTTGGTAACGAAATGGCTCACGCCTCACCGTTTCCAATAACCGGTCTCCCAAACGCTGACACAGTTCAAGGTTGGCTCCTGGGAGCAACACACAAAATTCTTCACCTCCATAGCGTGCCACAAAGTCTGTCTTTCGCGGAAAGGTCGACACGAGGCGATCAGCAAGCTGTTGGATGACGGCATCTCCTGCCGGATGGCCATGTGTATCATTAATTTGTTTAAAGTGGTCGATATCAACCATGAAGACACAGGCTGGAGTTTCTGAAAAGAAACTCACGCTCGACGTACGCTCTAGCTGTAAATTCAAAGCCCCACGATTATAGAGCCTCGTCAGTGGATCCAAGACCATTTCTTTTCGAACACTTCCTAATTCCTTCTCCACCGTTCGTAATTTTTCACCGAGACGTTTGATCCGATCTTGTTGTCGTTTTCTGCGCTCATCAATCACAGAATTCATGCCTTGTACGACAGAGAGCAAGGCTTTTTTTACCTCGCTAAACGAGCCTCCTTCTGTGGCAGCACGCAATTGGACCAGATAATTATCTACCTGTTGATCAGACTCTTGATCCTCCACTATGGCTCGTCCCACCGTGTTCGTAAATTCCCATAGCACGTTTCGCACATCCTGAAGATTACGATTGACATAATTCTTTTCCTGCTGGCGATGCCGATTCACAAACGTAGTGAGTTCACCCCAGTCTCGTCGAATAACACCTTCTTCACTCCCCTCCTCTTCATCACGAATTGACACGCCCACAAGCACATGCATGGCCCATCGTTCAAATTCCTTTTCAATCTCTTCTTCCGAACGTTCTTCCAGATCAAACGAATGCCGCCCAAGACAACGCAGAATCCTGCCCAACGATTCTAGGGCCTTTTCGTGATCTTCTGCTTCAGCCATTTCATTGGCTTCTTGTGACTGTGGCACACTCATCTTTTCCGGCCCTTTCTGATCGGATTTCGTCCCTGACCAGGATCTAAGCATACATATCTCCTCTAACACGAATCGGCTGGTAATTCCTGCAGATTGTCGATTTTGAACACGCGACTGGCCCCCGCATAAAGGGGGGGGGAGAACAGTTGTTTTATTCCATTATCGGCTATTTCTGTAGGTCTCTTGAGCAATTTTTGCTATGATCGTCCCCGAAAATCAGGCAACCCAACATCTTATGGACCGTATCTGTGGGATGCCTCCATCCCTCAAGCCCAATTGCACAATCACATGATCAACCCTCCTGACATTTCCAGCCGGCATAACCCCCAATTTAAACGCTGGGTCTCGTTACTGGACTCCCAAGGGGTCAAAGCCCATCAGCAATGTCTGGTATCCGGGGCCAAACTCAGAAAGGATCTCCTCCACCATTCCAGCGCATCGATCCGTGAAATCCTGTTGCCCCCGTCTTGCGAGATGACTGAAAGCCTTCCGTCTCACGCCTCAGGCTTTGTGCTCACGCAAGAACTCTTTCAAGAATTGGATGTCTTCGGCACCAAAGAACCGTTATTGGTCTGCGCCACCCCCTCCATGTCACCATGTGATCTCACGCAACCACCAATGGGCTTGGAAATTATCTGCCCCATCGGTGACCCAGGAAATTTAGGAGCACTTCTTCGTTCGTGTCTGGCCTTCGGCGTACGCACCGTCATCCTGCTTCGTGAAGCCGTCCACCCTTTTCATCCTAAAGTCATTCGAGCCAGCAGCGGCGCAACCTTTGTCCAATCACTCAGCCAGGGATGCTCGATTGCTGAATTAGCGACACCGGAACACTTGAAATGGATTATCCCCTTGGACATGCAGGGTGAGAATATCGCCACACTTTCATGGCCAGAACACATCCGCCTGCTTATCGGCGAAGAAGGCATGGGGATTCCCGCCTTGCCGTATTCACAACGATTCAACATCGCCCAAATTCATACAGCCATCCCCTTGAACGCCACTGTGGCCAGCAGCATTGCTCTTTATGCCTATCGTCAACAGCACCCACACCCATGATCGATGGACATGAATCGGATGGGGCTGATCATCCAACAAGACATTCCTTTGCCACCGGAGAGAATCATGATTCAACCAGGCACGTATCGCCATTACAAAGGCAACACCTATCGAGTCCTAGGTGTCGCTAAACATTCTGAAACCGAAGAGGACTTGGTCGTGTATCAAGCCCTCTACGGAGAATGCGGCATGTGGGTCAGACCCTTAGAGATGTTTTGTGGGCAGGTGGAAGTAGGCGGGAGCGTCATCCCTCGTTTTGAACGAATACAGATTGAGACTGAAGATGGAGCCTAACCAGCCACCCAGGAAGCCGGGGCCAACAAATTCAAAAAAGGACGAAGCCTGAGTCCTGGTTACAGTTGATCGGCTAAGACGGCTCGAGTCTGTTCCTCTCGATATGCTCGCAAACGTTGAGCCAGAGCGGGGTTGCCAAGGGCCAAAATAGCGGCTGCAAGCAATGCCGCATTCGCTGCACCGGCACTTCCGATTGCCAGGCACCCGACTGGAATACCTTTAGGCATTTGCACAATAGACAAAAGTGAATCGAGCCCTTGCAAAGCCTTGGATTGCATCGGCACTCCTAAAACCGGCAGTTGGGTTTTGGCCGCGATGACCCCACCTAAATGTGCCGCCCCTCCGGCGGCGGCGATAAAAATCTGAACCCCTCGTGTTTCAGCTTGCCCGATATATTCAACCAACGCATCAGGAGCCCGGTGAGCTGACAACACCTTGCATTCATGGGCAATATCAAGCTTAGTCAACATTTCACTGGTTCCCCGCATAGTCTCCCAATCAGACTTGCTCCCCATAATCACCGCAACTAGCAATGAAGATTCCGCCATCGTAATCGTCCCTTCCTATTGATGAAAAATATCAGTGCCCATATTGGAAATCCAGGCGAACTGACTTTCCTTCTTCCTTTAAGATATTGACCATCTCACGGGACCTGCCTTAGACTTCTTTGTGGTCAACCGCGCTTGAGAATAACAAAGAAGACCCCGGATGCGGAATAGTTCTCAATGAGCCAATCTGACCGAGAGCCATTTTATTCATTGTATTCATAACAGAAAAGAGGGACCTGATGGGATTACGCCTTGGAGATGAAGCACCAAATTTCACTGCAGAAACAACTGAAGGGACTGTGAATTTTCATGAATGGCTTGGTGACGGATGGGGCATTCTCTTTTCACACCCCAAAGATTACACCCCTGTGTGCACGACAGAACTCGGCGCCATGGCCAAGATCACCGAAGAGTTCAAAAAACGCAACGTGAAAGTGTTGGCTGTCAGTGTCGATCCCATCGACTCGCATAAAGGCTGGGTCAAGGATATTAATGAGACGCAAGGCTGCACGGTCAGCTATCCGATCATTGCCGATCCAGAAAAAAAGGTGGCCAACCTCTATGACATGATCCATCCCAATGCGTTGGATAACATGACGGTCCGTTCGGTCTTTATTATTGGGCCTGACAAAAAAGTGAAGTTGATGTTGACTTATCCCGCATCAACCGGCCGAAATTTCCAGGAAATTCTTCGAGTGGTCGATTCCCTGCAACTCACGGCAAAATTCAAAGTGGCCACACCGGCAAACTGGAAAGATGGAGAAGATTGCATCATTACCCCAGCAGTGACTGATGCAGACATTCCCAATCTGTTTCCTAAAGGCCATCGAGTGGTCAAACCGTACTTGCGGTATACACCTCAGCCAAATCGCTAAGATATTCTTTTTGCTTTTCTCGGCCACATCAGGGATGCCTGATGTGGCCGCGTCACCAACACTTCTGACTTCTCACCTTTCATCCATCATTCATTCGTTTTCACAAATGCAGAATGACTGCTTTCGTCACGATTGTTGTGTTTCAATCATGTCGATCTCAAGAAGATAGGTGCGGCGGCACGGGCGGCACCGAAATTCAACAGCATTCTTGACCACATCCACCAGTGAAATTCGGACATCTTCGGGGTGCGTCTCTGAACAATGCTGAAAAGACACCATCCCCCCGTCCTGCGTTTCCTCTTTTTCTACTTCCTGCGGTACGACCTTCCGAACGGTCAACCGATGCTTCATCCGGCAATTCGTGCAGACAATTCCCACGAGGTCAGGTGGAGTGACCAGTTTCAAGTTGAGGGTGAGAGGGTGCACCGAAAAGCATTGTTGAAGAAACGCACCACTTGTAAAGACACCCATTAGACGTACCCTTGGAACAGCACAGCTTGTGAGGGAGGCCCCGCGTTTATTAGGCAGACCTATTCAGATTTTCTAGAACCCGTGAAGGAAGTCTCAATTTCCCGGAAAGACCTTGCTCAAAAGGATTGGGAGGAGTCGGGACGTGACAGAGTTCACGATTCCACTTGCGAAGCACCGCCTCCTTATCAAAGGTCAGAGCATACACATAACAATACACTTTTTCGCGTAATGTCCCCTCAGGCCCACTCAAGGCGCTTCCCGCTTGTTTTCCAAATGTTTTAATTCCCCAAGGGTCCAGGTCGCTTTCAGTCAGGATATATCGGTAGATCCAGGTCGTCTCCTCTGAGAGCAAAGGATCATTCACCACATGTGGCTTTCCTAACTTCTCTTTGACATCGGGCTGAGTCAACACGCCAACCCCGTTATCAAAATAGGTATCACGCCACGGCGAACAACTCATCATGAGACAACAAAGAACCATTCCAAGGAGAAGAAATCGAACTCTCACAAATCCCTCTTCACCATTCATAGGTACTTATTAACTGACTTAGATGTTTCGTTGAGAATACAGATACCATGATCTAGCCAGCGCAAATACCTGAGCAGCCAGCCCCGAAACGATCAATCCCAGGGCCGTGGGGAGCAGAGGAGAATCAGGCTGATCCAACCCTTGAATCCCTAGTACAAATCCTCCGGCGACACACAGAATTCCTACTATTCGCGCGATCATGACCGATCCGAATTTGTGGGACTCTGGCACTTCGGGAGAAGGCTTCATCGGATCGGAAGAAGAATTGGGCTTTTCAAGAGACATCAGGCACTTTAGGATTTCGTCAATTTGCGATAGCGAATCCGGTGCGGCTGTTCAGCCGCTTTCCCTAACCGTTTTTTACGATTGGCCTCGTACTCGGAATAGTTGCCTTCATACCAGACCACCTGACTATTGCCTTCAAACGCGAGGATATGGGTGGCCACTCGATCTAAAAACCAGCGATCATGACTGCTCACCATGGCACATCCGCCGAAATGATCCAACCCCTCTTCCAACGCCCGCAAGGTGTTCACATCCAGATCGTTGGACGGCTCATCCAGCAGCAATAAATTCGCTCCTTCCTTGAGCATCCGCGCCAGATGCACGCGATTCCGCTCACCACCAGACAAATCCTTCACCTTTTTCTGCTGGTCCGATCCTGAAAAATTGAATCGGGACACGTACGCTCGAGAATTCACTTCTATCTTCCCGAGCGGCACGGTTTCTTTGCCGCCGGTAATACATTCCCACACATTGAGCGTATCATCCAACACCCGGCCCTGGTCCACATAACCGAGTTTGACCGTCTCTCCCAACCGCAACATCCCGCTATCTGGCTTTTCAATACCGGCAATGATTTTAAACAAGGTGGATTTCCCGGCACCATTCGGGCCGATCACCCCCACAATCCCGCCTTTGGGCAGAGAAAACGACACCTGCTCAAACAAGACCGTGTCCCCAAAGCTTTTAGACAGCCCATCAACTTCCACGACCACATCTCCCAACCGTGGGCCGGATGGAATATAAATCTCCAAATCGTCAGTTTGTCGATCCTGCTCTTCGCTCACTAGTTGTTCATATTTCGTCACCCGGGCTTTTCCCTTAGCCTGCCGACCCTTAGGGGACATGCGAATCCATTCCAACTCCCGCTCTAACGTCTTCTGCCGCTTCGACTCGGACTTTTCTTCCTGCGCCAACCTCGCCTGCTTTTGTTCCAACCAGGACGTATAGTTGCCCTGGAACGGAATACCCTGGCCTCGGTCCAATTCCAAAATCCACCCGGCCACATTGTCAAGAAAATATCGATCATGAGTCACCGCGATGACCGTGCCTTTATATTCCTTAAGATGCTGCTCCAACCACTGCACCGTCTCGGCATCCAAATGGTTCGTGGGCTCATCCAGCAACAAAATATCGGGTTCTTGAATCAGCAATCGGCATAAGGCCACCCGGCGCCGCTCGCCTCCGGACAATAGGTCCACGTTGGCGTCCGGCGGTGGACAGCGAAGGGCATCCATCGCGATCTCCAATTGATGCTCCAGCTCCCACCCGTTGACCGCCTCGATTTGCTCCTGCAGTTTGCCCTGCCGTTCGATCAGCTTTTCCATTTCTTCCGGACTCAGATCCCCGGAAAAAGCCTGACTGATGGCCTCGTAATCATGAAGCATTTTGACGACCTCTGCCCGGCCTTCTTCCACCACTTCTTTGACGGTTTTCCCCGGTTCAAGGTGCGGTTCTTGTTCAAACAGACCAACCGAATATCCTTTGGAAAAGGCGATCTCCCCGACATAGTCGGGATCCACCCCACCAATAATCCGAAGCAACGAACTTTTCCCGGAGCCGTTTAACCCTAATACCCCAATTTTCGCGCCATAATAAAAGGAGAGATAAATATCTTTCAGGACCTGTTTTTTTGGTGGATGAATTTTCCCCACACCCACCAAGGAAAAGATGACTTGTTTATCGTTCGCACTCATACCGGCTTAATCCTTTACTTACAATTACGTTGAAGAATGGGGGTGATTGACAGAGAAATTGGAGAATCACCTTACCAAAGGAATACGCTCATCCACAATCATAAACAGTCAGACGGAGAGGCTCACAGGCCAAGACCTTATCCTCCGTGATCAGTTGACCCTGTATTTGATATTAGCATCATTCCAGGTATCATATTCAGAGAGAAATATTCAGTCTCATCCTCATTTGGCCGTCCAGGTTTCGATGATCCCAGCTATCAATTTTTGCAGTGAGTGCGGAAACAGCGTCGAACAAAAAATTCCCGAAGGTGAAACACTGGTTCGTGCGGTCTGCCCGGCTTGCCAGATCATTCACTATCAGAATCCTAAAATTGTGGCCGGCAGCATCCCGGAATGGGAAGATAAGATTCTTTTGTGTCGGCGAGCCATAGAGCCTCGGCTTGGCTTCTGGACCTTCCCGGCCGGGTTCATGGAATTAGGAGAAAGTACCGAAGAAGCCGCTGCACGGGAAACGCTGGAAGAGGCCCATGCCGACATTCGCATTCATGCGTTATTGGATATCTTCAGCCTACCTCATGTCTCTCAGGTCTATGTCGTGTACCGAGCCCATCTCCAAAATCTGAATTTTAAACCTGGTGCCGAAAGCCTGGAGGTCAAACTCGTTTCCCTCTCAGATATTCCGTGGGCTAAGCTGGCGTTCCCTGTCATCCACGAAGCCTTAAGCCGATACGTCAAGGATATTCAAACCGCTATTCCATAACTTCGTTCCGCCGCCGTCCTTACCCAACAAACAGACATCCTTTTATTCATCCAGATCTAACACGGAACATTGGTATGAATCTCATTTTCTGTGTTGCCGGGTTTCGGCCCGGCAGCCGAGGTCCTTTTGTTTCGGCAAAAGGACCCAAAACCATTGACGCCCAGACAGGCTTCATGAGATGGGACTGACGCGAACCTTAAGAAGCAGACCAACTCGCAGAGTCTATCCTGAGATTCTATGGTTTATGTCAAGCATTTTGTGATCCGTTCTGGATTAAAGGTTGTGCGGTAATGATGAATCGACCAAGCGGCACGGGCGATTTTGCGAGCGATGATCACCAAGGAGGCGGTCG
>Ga0224497_10000465_pt1 | contig 28080 bp, 26 predicted proteins | sample SF_Jul11_sed_USG_4_FD_167970 | JGI IMG/M metagenome (GOLD analysis project Ga0224497, IMG submission 167970) | Sediment microbial communities from San Francisco Bay, California, United States - SF_Jul11_sed_USGS_13 | ecosystem: Environmental > Aquatic > Marine > Sediment | place: USA...
CCGACCGGTAGCTACGATATTCTGATTGAGCTGTTCGACGCCTACGATGATTCTTTCGTCGCAATGATAGGACCGGACGACACACCCGAACTGGCATTCCTGCCGCTCGAGGATTCTGAACGGGACGAGCCTTTTGCGGCGCCGACAATCGTAATTAATGATGGCGGCGGCGGATCGCTCGGGGTTGTATTGCTGCTGCTGTTCACTTGCCTGTCGATCGGATTTCGTCGGCACAGGTCGCGGCTGGGCCGGTAAGCGTCCGGTCCGGGACTACCCGCAAAACTGCGCGCAAAACGGGCTCAGCAGGCGGTTTTTCGGGTCGAGTCGGGTTCGCATCTTGCGAAAGAAGTCCAGGCGACTCGAGTAGGTCTGCCGTGCATGATCCGCGCGCAACGCCCGGGACTGACTGAGCAATGGAATACCCGCCCAGGCTTCGGCAAATTCGGCCAGGTCGATGACAAAATCATCCCATCCCTTTTGCGTCGTCGACGCCGTTGTCAGTGCAATCATCGGCTCGTCGTACGACGGCGATAGTAGTGACGACGTATCGCGACAAAGCAGGAAGCCCGTTGCCGGCAGGTCACAACGGTACCGGGAGCGGGCGAGGACAGACACGCAGAATTCCCGGTACGCCTTTACGACGACAGAAAAATCGGCGGCCGGAAAACACCACGTCGAATAAAGACAAGTGCGGTTGCGATTGCTGGTTCGCTGATTCGCCTGAACTGCGGCATTGGATCCCGTTGTCACGAAGCGCGAATTGACGATGCCGTAGGCTGTTTCACTAATGCTGTCCACCAGTCGGTAGCGCACCGCAGGTATCGGCACGACACGGCTGAGTGATTTGAATACGTGGGGCAACACCGTGCTCTCGCCCCAGTCCTTGAGTTTCCATGGCGCTTTGTACGCATTGCCGCATTCCGTCTCGTAGCGCCGCAAGTCCAGGTAAACGCGATCTCGATAGGGCATGAGATAGAATTTGAAGCCGATGTTGCCGTTTGCGAGAGTGTCGACCACTGCGGAGAACTTTTCGATCGTTACGCGTCGGTGGCTGGCCGAAAATGTACGTATCGGCCGGACGTTGAGCGTTGCCTCATAGATTACGCCGAGCATCCCGTAACTCATGCGGAATGCGGTTAATAAGTTTTCCTGATCGGACTCGACTTTGAGCAGGTGGCCCGTCGCGGTGACCAGTTTCATGCCGGCGACGTGACTCGAGAAATAACCGCCGCTGGTGCCGATGTTCGGACCGAAGCACGGTGCCGCGAGCGCGCCCCCGACCGTCCGATCCTGCAGATCATACCCGCCGATAAGTTCAAGGCCATGCTCTGCAAGTGTCTTCACGAGCCCGCTCAGGCGCACACCGGCCTGGGCTGTCACGGTATGATTGTAGCTGTCGATATTGACGATTCGATCGAGCCCCGTCGTCTTGACGATCGTGCCACTCGCACATCGGTTACAGTCGGTTGATGCGGTGCGTGCACCTTGTGGACGCAGCGGCGTTCGAACTGACATCGCCGGATCGAGGAAGCGTTTCAGCTGGTTCAGATTGGTAGGCGTTACTTCGGTCGGACCGACAGCATCGCGTTGCGTGTATAGCGAGGATGAACGTGCCTTCGTTGCAAACATTTCGGCCCCTGGCGGGTCAGTCCATAAACTGCCAAAGACACAGCAACGAGATATTCGTCAGAAGAATCCTGACGGACGGATCGTGTCGGCAACCCCACTGTCCTAGGTTGAACCCTTAGACTGGAAGCTTTGCGGCCCTGCCTTTCGACAGGTGTGCCTTTGTCATACGAGCAAGCATCGTTGCATAGCGCGATGATTGCTGTCAATGAGCTATGCACAGTGAGACAGATAATGTCAAATGGAAACACGGCACGACGTCGATACTTCATGATCTGCAGGAAGATCGGCGCCCGTCGTTAAATACGCGGGGGCACGACGCAAGCGATCGTCGGCACCGGGTCAATTTCACGAGCTGCGTCAGAGGTCGGCCAGCGCATGGGAATGCTGAGCACACTTATCGGCACTCGCGTACCGGAGAAGTACCGCAAGTACTTCGATCTTCCGAAACGTGAACCGTCATGGAGCATTACTGCGACAGATGATACAGCGCTGGGTCGGGCGTGCCGGCTTTGGCTCGAACAACATCCGCATCTGTGCGGTGTCTATCGCCTGGATGTCGGGCTCGACGCGCTTGCCGTTCGTCTCGGGCTCATCGAGCGCGCCGAGCGCAGCATTGACATCCAGAGCTACCTGATTCGCGATGATCTAAGTGGCAATCTCATCGTGATGCGCCTGATCGAGGCAGCAGATCGCGGGGTGCGGGTTCGTCTCCTGATGGACGATGCGCTCACCGAACCCATCGACAGTGGCCTGGTTGCGATAAGCAACCACCCGAATATCGAAGTTCGGGTATTTAATCCGTTTCCGCGGCGTCGCAATCGCATTGTCAGTTACATTGCGTATTTCAACATCCTGAATCGACGTATGCATAACAAAACGTTTACGGTCGACAATCAGGTGACGATCGTTGGCGGGCGTAACATCGCTGACGAATATTTTGAGACCAGCGGTTCGCAAGAATTCATCGACGAGGATCTGCTCCTGATCGGCAATGTTGTTAGCGCGGTCTCCGCGGGCTTTGACGAATACTGGAATTATCGGGAAGCGCTTCCGATCAACATTTTCGATCCGTTCGTCGAGTATTTGCCGATCCGGAAAGCGGCGTCCGAGGGGCGCCGATATTTGCACGAGAATCTCGACAACGCGTTCCTCGGTCACGGCACGGACCAGTTAGCGGATGCACTGCTCTCTGGTTCGCTGCCCTGGATTGCTGCGCGTGCAGAAGTTATTTGTGATCGACCCGACAAGGTGCGCCGAATCGTCCGGCGGCGACAAAGCGAGGCAACCGCACACCTGCAAAAAATGGTGTCATCAGCATCGTATGAGGCCATCATAGTGTCGCCGTATTTCGTGCCGCAGAAGCAAGGTATTGATTTTTTTGCGAGGATGGTCAAGCGCGGAACGCGCGTCATTGTCATCACGAACTCGCTGGCCTCCACGAATCACACCAGCGTGCACGCTGTCTACGAACGATACCGCAAGCCGCTGTTACGACAGGGAATCGAACTTTACGAATTGCGCGCGAATGTCGACACAGGACAACTAGACAAACAAGCCGGAGCGAACGCGAAACTGACCCTGCACTCCAAGGTCGCTGTCGTTGATCGTACGCGGCTGTTCGTCGGCTCGTTCAATCTCGACCCGCGCTCGCTGTATCTAAATACCGAGATGGGCGTCGACGTAGACTCTCCCGAACTGGCTGCGACGATGGCTCGCGATATCGTCGAATCGCTGCCACGAACGGCTTACAAGCTGCGCCTGCGGCGTTCCGGTGCGCTGCAGTGGATCTTCACGGACGACGGTGTCGAGGTGCGCGCAAACAGTGAGCCGGACACGACTTTTGGACGACGATTCAAGGTACGGCTCATGGGCTATCTGCCGATAGAAGGGCAGATGTGAGCCCAGCGATGTGACGCGGCCAGCCAGATCGGCGTAGATTTGTCTTGGCTGCGTGTAATGATTGACAATGCAGGCTGGGTGCCTGGGAGGGATTCGACATGCGGTGGCGCGGCGGCAGACGAAGCAGCAACATCGAGGATCGGCGCGGGGCCAGTGCCGGTAAGGGCATACTCGGCGGCGGTATTGGCACGATCGTTATCATTCTGGTCGCGATGTATTTCGGCGTCGATCCGACGTTTCTGATCGAGGGAATGCAGAGGGCGAATGTGTCGGCCACTTCGACCGGGAGTCAGCCGAGCGCCGAGGATCTGAAGAACGACCCGCTTGCCGACATGATTGCTGTCGTAATTGCCGATACCGAGGACGTCTGGCGCGACATCTTCGCGAGTCAGGGCCGGCGCTATCAGGAGCCGACCTTGGTGTTGTTTACGGGCGCGACACCCTCGGCGTGTGGCATGGGACAGGCGGCAATGGGTCCGTTCTACTGCCCGGCGGATCAGCAAGCCTACATCGATCTGGGTTTTTATGACGAGATGCGCACACGCTTTCGGGCCCCGGGGGATTTCGCACAGGCGTACGTCATTGCGCACGAGATCGGTCATCACGTACAGAATCTGCTCGGCATTTCAGACGAAGTTCGGCGCATGCAGCAGCGTGCCGGCAAAGAGGGAGCTAATCAGTTATCGGTCAGACTGGAACTTCAGGCCGATTGTCTCGCCGGGGTTTGGGCGCATCATGCCGACAAAGCGCGCGGAATTCTCGAAGCAGGTGATGTCGAAGAGGCGTTGAACGCCGCCAGCGCGATTGGCGACGACCGCCTGCAGAGACAAAGCCGTGGCACCGTCGTACCCGAATCGTTTACACACGGTACGTCGGCGCAGCGGCAGCGCTGGTTCAGGAACGGGCTCGTAAGCGGCAATCCAGACGGCTGCGATACTTTCAGCGCACAGAATCTGTAAGCTGACGGCGGTAGCATAAACCCCGCCGATAGACGCCGGCCGACGTGGCTACAGGAAGGAGCAGTGTCCCCGACAATCGCGGAAATTGCGGCAGCGGCCGAACGGGCGGCTGCCCGAATCGCCGGTCTCGTGCGCGAGACTCCTCTCGAGTTGTCGCGGGGGTTCAGCCACAGGGCGGGCGCAAATATCTCTCTCAAACTGGAGAACCTGCAGCACACCGGTTCGTTCAAGCTGCGCGGCGCCATGAATCGCTTGTTAACTTCGACCGTGGAAGAACGGGTAAATGGCTGCGTTACCGCGTCAAGCGGCAATCACGGTGCTGCGGTGGCATACGCAACACAGAAACTTGAAACGACGGGTATCATTTTTGTCCCTGAACAGACTTCGCCGGCGAAGCTGGAGCTGATTCGCCGCTACGGCGGTGACGTACGTTTATTCGGCTCGGACGGGCTGCATGCCGAGCAGCACGCCCGGCAATTCGCCGATCAAAACGGCATGTATTACATTTCGCCTTACAACGATTTCGAAGTCATTGCAGGGCAGGGAACCTGCGGAATTGAAATTGTCTCGCGGCTCGACGATGTCGACGCCGCGTTTATCGCCGTCGGCGGCGGCGGTCTCGTGAGCGGTGTAGGCAGTGTGCTGAAGACGCGTTATCCGCAGATGCGGATCTTCGGCTGTCAGCCTGAAGCATCCGCCGTCATGGCGAAATCAGTTGCGGCTGGCCGCGTGCTCGATCTTTGCAGCGAGCCGACACTGTCCGATGGCACCGCTGGTGGGGTTGAGGCGGACTCGATCACTTTCGGCCTGACCCGCAAGCTGGTCGACGAGTTCATCCTGGTCAGCGAGGCGCAGATCGCTGCCGCGATGCGGGAATATATCGACACGGAGCGGCAGTTGATAGAGGGTGCGGCCGGCGTCGCGATTGCCGGACTACTTGCAAAGCGTGAAGCCGTGCGCGGGATGAATGTTGCCGTCGTTATTTGTGGCGGCAACGTGAATTGCGAGACGTTGAGGGCGGTGATCTGAACCGATGCAGAGGCAATCAGCACGGATCGCCACCGAACACGTGATCGGGTATCCGCGCATTGTCGTCAGCGAGCGACAGTGATGTTGGCCGTTGTATTTTGATACGATTTAGCTCGCAAGTTCTGAGCTGCAGGGGCGCGATTGGGCTATCATTGCCAAGGCGCGTCGCTGGTTACCGGCAATCACCCCGTAATGAGGTAGCGAATCATGCAACGATTTCGATTTTTAGTTTGCGCTATGAGCGCCTGGATCCTGATAGTCACGTCAGGTGCGGCGTTGGCGGCATCGGCACAAAAAATTGACGAGAGAGCCAACGAGGCGATCCGCGTTTTCAAGGAAGATGTGAACGGTGCGGAAATGTTTCTCAATCAGGCGGCAGGCTATCTCGTGTTTCCGCGTGTAATCAAGGCTGGCGTTGGAATTGGTGCCGAAACCGGTGAGGGAGTGTTGCGCGTCGGCGGCAATACCGTCGATTACTATCGTACGACGAGCGGCTCCGTCGGATTTCAGCTCGGTGCCCAGGCGAAGTCGATCATCATAGCGTTTCTTACCCAGGCGTCGCTCGACAAGTTTCGCAACTCGAGCGGCTGGAAGGTCGGAGTGGATGGTTCGGTCGCGCTGATCGACCTCGGTGCTGGAAAGACTATCGACACTGACAACGTCAAGGACCCCGTGGTCGGGTTCATCTTCGGCTCCAAGGGCCTGATGTACAATCTGACGCTCGAAGGATCCAAGTTCACGAAACTGACCAAGAACTGATTCGCGCCGGGCCCACGGACCCGGCCACGTCGCCGCGAGTGAGGGAGTGTCCGGAGACGGCCCCACTGCAGACCAGAAAACCCGCAAACGATCGTTCGGTCGCCGCGTCGGTGAGCGCGCTCGCTCGCTCGGCTTACTTAGTCAGGAGCTTGCAAGCCGGCCGAATGACCTGCCCGGCAAGGCGCACGGCTGGTGTCGACAGTGGTTTCGAAAGATCTGGAGCGTCCGCGGCGGCGGCCTGTATGCCTGCGGTTTTGCGGTCGCGTTTCTGATTCTCGAAGTTCGCGAGATCATCGACGATATAACCGGATTTTCGAGTATCGGCGATTTCTTGTCCGGACGCTTGCTCGAATACGTCATTCGATTCGCTGTCGATTCGCTGATAAACACCGCGTACGCGCTAATGTGGCCGGTTTACATTGTCCAAGTGGCGCCGCCCTATGGAGCGATAAGCCTCGTTCTCGCATTCATCGTGTTTCCGCGGTATCTCAAGAAGCCGATCGAGCGCTGGTTGTTCGCTGACGACGTCGAGCCGCCGTACTCCGCGTAAGCTCCTTGGCTGGCGGTCATTTCACGGCGAGAAGCCGCGGCCGGCACAGACCCGGCGGAAAAGAGAGTATCTCAGCTCGTTTCGAGTATTTGCGTGCGCGTTTTCGCGCGCTCCTCGAAGATTTCTTGCCACTCGGAGCGATGCGCGGCAGGTGTGACCTGCACTGCGGTGACCTTGTACTCCGGGCAGTTCGTTGCCCAGTCGCTGTACTCAGTCGTAACGACATTGGCGCCTGTCTCCGGGTTGTGGAACGTCGTATACACTACGCCGGGCTGAACGCGCTCGGTAATCGTCGCGCGTAACGCAATTTCGCCTTTGCGGCTGGATAGTGCGACGAGGTCGCCTTCGCTGATGCCGCGGGTCTCCGCGTCGTGCGGGTGAATCTCGAGCAGGTCTTCACCGTACCAAACCATATTCTCGGTGCGTCGCGTCTGCGCGCCAACATTGTATTGCGAGAGTATTCGACCGGTCGTCAGCAGCAGCGGGAACTTGCGGTTAGCCCGCTCCTCGGTGGGCACATAGTCGGTCTCGACAAACAGCCCTTTGCCGCGTACAAACTGGTCGATGTGCATAATCGGCGTGCCCATCGGTGCTTTCTCATTGCACGGCCACTGCACGCTGCCTACCCGATCGAGAAACTCGAAGCTGACATTCTGAAACGTCGGCGTCAGCGCGGCGATTTCGTCCATGATCTCGGCGGCATTGCTGTAATTCATCGAATAACCCAGCGCTTGCGCAAGCTCCTGTGTGATCCGCCATTCGTCCTTACCCTGCCGCGGCTTCATCACCGGGCGTACGCGGTTGATGCGTCTCTCGGCATTGATGAAGGTGCCGTCTTTTTCGAGGAAAGAGGTGCCCGGCAGGAACACGTGCGCAAATTTTGCGGTTTCGTTGAGGAACAGGTCCTGCACGACGATACATTCCATGTTCGAAAGCGCCGCTTCGACATGTTTCGTGTTCGGGTCCGACTGGGCAAGATCCTCGCCCTGTATGTACATGCCCTTGAATTGCCCGGCACACGCGGCGTCGAACATGTTCGGGATCCTGAAGCCAGGTTCCGGATCGAGTTGGACGCCCCAGTATTTTTCGAAGCTGCCTCTGACCACGTCGTCGGAAACCGGCCGATAACCCGACAGTTCGTGGGGAAATGAGCCCATGTCACAGGAACCCTGCACATTGTTCTGACCCCTGAGCGGATTGACGCCGCAGCCGGAAAATCCGATGTTGCCGGTCGCCATTGCCAGGTTCGCCATGCCCATGACCATGGTCGAACCCTGGCTGTGTTCGGTAACGCCGAGGCCGTAGTAGATAGCCGCACGATCGGCATTGCCATAGAGTAGCGCCGCCGCGCGGATATCGTCGGCCGGCACGCCCGAGATTTTCGCAACCGCTTCCGGAGAATTTTCAGGCTTCATGATCGACGTCTTCCACGCATCGAACGAATCGATTTCGCAGCGCTCGCGGATGTAGTCCTCGTCGAGGAGTCCTTCCGAGATCACGACATGCGCAAACGCGTTGATCATGGGCACGTTCGTGCCCGGAAGCAGCGGCAGGTGATAGTCGGCTTCGAAATGCGGCGACCGCACCAGTCCGATGCGACGTGGATCCATAATGATCAGTTTGGCGCCTTCACGCAGACGACGCTTCATCTGCGACGCAAACACGGGGTGTCCCTCGGTCGGGTTCGCGCCGATGACAACGATGACGTCGGCATCCAGAACGCTGTCAAATGGCTGTGTGCCAGCCGAGGTTCCAAGCGTCTGCTTGAGGCCGTACCCGGTCGGCGAGTGACAGACACGCGCGCAAGTATCGACGTTATTATTGCCCATCGCCGCACGCACGAGTTTCTGCACGACGAAGACCTCCTCGTTCGTACAGCGCGATGACGTGATGCCGCCGATCGATTTGCGGCCGAATTTTTTCTGGATTTCGCGGAAACGCTGTGCTGTAAACTGTATGGCCTGATCCCAGTCAACGGTACGCCACGGCTCGTCGATGTGGTCCCGAATCATCGGGCTCAACACGCGCTCGCGATGTGACGCGTAGCCCCAGGCGAAGCGCCCCTTGACGCAGCTGTGCCCGTGATTGGCATGGCCATCCTTGTCAGGGGTCATGCGCACAACCTGATCGCCTTTCATCTCCGCGACGAATGAGCAGCCAACGCCGCAGTAAGCACACGTCGTCTTGATACTGTGTTCGGGTTGCCCATGAGCGACGATTTCTTTTTCAATCAGCGTCGCAGTCGGGCAGGCCTGGACGCACGCGCCGCAGGAAACGCACTCGGAATCGAGAAACGACTCGCCAATACTCGCCGATACTTTGGATTCAAATCCACGGCCTTCAATTGTCAGGGCGAACGTGCCCTGAACCTCGTTACAGGCGCGCACGCAGCGCGAACAAACTATGCATTTCGACGGGTCGAATTGAAAATACGGATTGCTCGCGTCTATCCTCGCGTCAAGGTGGTTGGCTCCGTCAAACCCGTAGCGCACCTCGCGGAGTCCGACGGCGCCGGCCATGTCCTGCAGTTCACAATCACCGTTGGCCGAGCAGGTCAGGCAGTCAAGCGGATGATCCGAGATGTAGAGCTCCATGACGTTGCGGCGCAGTGCTGCCAGCGCATTCGTCTGGGTGTGAATTTTCATGCCCGCTTCGACGGGCGTTGTACAGGATGCGGGGAATCCTTTTCGGCCTTCGATTTCTACGAGACACAGGCGGCACGAGCCGAACGGCTTGAGGTTGTCGCTCGCGCAAAGGCTTGGCACGTCGACACCCGACTCGCGAGCGGCGCGCAATATGCTCGTGCCTGCTCTGACGGTCGTGGGCAGGCCGTCGATCTCGATCCGGACGGCGGCAGCGTTAACCGCTGCAGCCGGCGTACCGAGATCGCGTTGTCTTACTCTATTCATCCGTCAGCCTCCCGCGCGGATGCGAAATCTTCTGCGAAGTATTGTAGGACACTCCTGACCGGATAGGGGGTCATTCCGCCCATTGCACATAACGACGCATCTTCCATCGTGTCACACAGCTCGACCAGCAGGTCGTAATTTGCGTCAGGATTCTCACCCGCGATGATACGGTCGATTACCTCGACGCCGCGCGTCGAGCCGATTCGGCAGGGCGTGCATTTTCCGCAGGATTCGATCGCGCAGAATTCCATCGCAAAGCGCGCCTGGAGGGCCATATTGGCAGAGTCGTCAAACACGACGATACCCCCATGACCGATCATGGCGCCGATTTCCGTGAATGCCTCGTAATCGAGCGGCGTATCGAGCTGGTCTGGGCTGAGGTATGCGCCTAGCGGACCGCCGACCTGCACGGCCTTGACGGCACGACCACTTGCCGTGCCGCCGCCGAAGTCATTGATCAGCTCGCGCAGAGTAATCCCGAACGCCTTCTCGACGAGTCCGCCGCGCTGAATATTACCGGCGAGTTGAAAGGCCAGTGTCCCGGTCGAACGATCGACGCCGTAGCCAGCATATTTTTCGCCGCCGAGATTCACGATGTTCGGAACCGACGCCAGCGTAACCACGTTGTTGACGACTGTGGGTTTGCCGAACAGGCCTTCGTGCGCGGGCAGCGGCGGTTTGTAACGAACGATGCCGGGCTTACCCTCGAGGCTCTCGAGCATCGCGGTCTCTTCGCCGCACACGTAAGATCCGGCGCCGATATGCAGATCGATATCGAAATCGAAGCCACTGCCCTGGATGTTCTTGCCCAGCCAGCCGGCCTGGCGCGCCGTTGCTATTGCGCGCGTCAGTATCGAGCGCGCGAGCGGGTATTCCGAGCGCAGGTAAATATAGCCTCGACTTGCGCCGACGGCGAAGCCCGCTATCAACATGCTCTCGATCAATCCGTGTGGATCACCTTCCATCAGGATTCGATCCGAGAACGTGCCGCTGTCGCCTTCGTCGGCGTTGCAGGCGATGTATTTCTGCGACGACTCCGTGGCGGCAACCGTTTGCCATTTAATGCCGGCCGGAAACCCAGCGCCGCCGCGGCCGCGCAGACCCGATGCCTTTACGGCATCGATAACCGCATCCGGTCCGATTGCAAATGCCTTTTCGAGTGCATTGAAGCCCTGGTGTGCCCGGAAATCGTCCAGCGATAATGGGTCGATCAGGCCGCAGCGCCAGAACGTCCAACGGTCCTGGTTGATGAGATAGGGAATCTCGTCGATCGGACCGATACGACGGTCATGCGGACCGCCTGTCAGAAACCCGGCAGCGAACAGACCGGCAACATCGGCCGCCCCGACATTACCGTAGGCTATGCGCCTGCCGTCCACTTCGACCTCGATCAGCGGCTCGAGCCAGGACGCGCCCCACGATCCATTTCGAACGAGTTCGACGCTGTTTGCGCCCTGTTTGGCGACCCGCGCAATCTCGACGGCGACATCGTCGGCTCCGACGGAAATCGCGGCGGTTTCGCGGGGCACAAAGATCCTGGGGCGCGGCATCAGCGCTGTTCTCCGAGCGTGGCGACGATGTCGTCGAAGCGCTCGGCCGTGACCCGGCCGTAGGTTTTGCCGTCGACCATCACGGCCGGCGAGCATGCGCAGTTGCCGAGGCAGTACACCGGCTCGAGCGTCAGCGCCTCGTTGCTGGTATGCATGGAGAGGCCCAGCGATTTCTCGGCGTGCGTCGACAGTTCACGGCTGCCCATCGCCTGACAGGATTCAGCCTGACAGATTTTGACCACGTGCAGACCGGGTGGCGATGTTCTGAAGTCGTGATAATAGCTGACGACACCGTGCACATCGGCGCGTGACAGATTCAGCTCATCCGCAAGCTGCTTGATAGCCGCTTCGGAAATCCAGCCGAAGCGCTCGAGGAACGCGTGCAACACCTGGATCAACATTTCGGGCCTGGCGTCAAATTCGGCGATCAGCCGGCTCGCAATTTCTGCATCGTAAGTTTTGGTCGACATCAGCTGACCCGTGGTTCCGCTGAGTAAACATTAAATGTCTCGCCACGCAGGAATCCGATCAGCGTCATGTTGAATTCACGCGCGAGTTCGACCGCAAGACTCGACGGAGCGCTTACCGCGGCGAGCAGCGGCATCCCGGCGACCAGAGTCTTCTGCATCAACTCGAAACTGGCGCGACCCGACACGAGCATGCCGAGCGAATGGGCGGGCAACCGGTCGGCGAGCAGCAGGGCCCCGACAACCTTGTCAACGGCATTGTGGCGGCCGACATCTTCCATCGTGACAACCAGCTTGCCGGTTGCGTCGAATGCGGCCGCCGCGTGCAGACCGCCGGTTGCGTCGAACGTATGTTGGGCGGCGCGCAGCTTCGCGGGCAAGGCCGTGAGCGTATCCTTTGCGACGTTCGGCGTCATGTCGGCGAAGGGTTCGAGACCGATGACGCGCAGCGCGTCTAGCGATGTCTTGCCGCAAACGCCGCAGCTCGATGTCGTGTAGAAGTGGCGCTGCAATCGACCCAGATCGACACGGACTGCGGGACTGAGCTCGACACGAATGACGTTGCGGTTGCCCGTATCCGGTGCGGCCGGGCCGCAAGGTTCCACTGACGCAATCTCCGCCTTATGCCGAATGATCGATTCGGTAAACAGGAAACCCGTCGCAAGTTCAGCGTCATTGCCCGGTGTCCGCATCGTGATCGAAATGCTGCGCGTGGCCCGCCCGTCGGGTGTCGAATAGCCGAGCCGAATCTCGAGCGGTTCCTCGACTGCGACGCGATCGGCGCGTGCCGATGTTTTACCGTCTGTGATTCTGGCTACATCAATTGCGAGACTGCTCTGGGCCATGTCGCTGGAAGTTTGGGCTGCTTGACGCGGCAGTATATCGCAACGCTGCGATAACCCGGCCGCCCGGCCCGGATCATCGCGTGACGGACCGCTCGCCGGATCGGGCCTGGTCGTCGCGACGCATGATCACCCTGCGGATATGCGCAAGGTCGGCGTTGTCCCGCAGGCGGACTCGGCCACAGGTCGCGGAGCCAGCAGCGAAACAGCGATCCGAATGGCCAATTTGTTAATGATAATCGTTCTCAAATGTATGCAGGATTGTGTCAGCTGGAGTCACGGTTATGCTGGCGTTCAGGAAGATTGGCTAGAATACTCCGCTGATTCGGCCACATCGTTTAGAATCGAATTTCCCGGCCCCGTTCCGACGAGCCGCAGTGTCGACCAACGTAGTAAGGAGATTACCTTGATCAAGATCGCACGCCGCAAGTTTATTCAACTATCAGCCGTAGCGGCTGCCGGTTGCCTCGTCAGCCCTCGACGCGAGGCACGCGCGCAGGATATGCCGCATCTGCCCGAGGATGATCCGATGGCCATGGCGATGAAATACACGCACGACGCCAGCACAGTCGACCCGTCAGCGCGCGCCAACCCGGCAGCCGAGCAGACCTGTGCGAACTGCGCGCTGGTTCAAGGCAACGACGGCGACGAATGGCGGCCCTGCCAGATTTTTCCGGGCAAGCTTGTCAATGCCGACGGCTGGTGTTCGGTTTGGGCACCCAAAGCCTGAACAGATTCAGTACAGCCCAGATCACAAACGCCGGCACATTCGCCGGCGTTTTGTTTCAAGGTGTATTGGCATGTCCCCATCTATCGCGACTCCTAGTCATGTTGAGCTAGGTTGCAGCCAGGGCAGCCTCGAGAGACGCGTCAATGACGGCAGCACGAATCCAGCATTTTTTCGATGAGCCGACGGCCACCTTTTCTTACGTGGTCAGTGATTTGACAACCCGTGTTGCTGCGGTCATCGATCCCGTGCTCGGCTACTCGATGGTGTCGGGGCGCACCGATACTGCGCCGGCCGAGGCCTTGATCGACTATGTTGTTCAGCAGCAGCTTGACCTCGAATGGATTCTCGAAACGCATGCGCACGCCGATCATCTGTCGGCTGCGCAATACCTCAAGGCAAAAATTGGCGGGAAAGTCGCGATCGGCGAAGGCATCTGTAAGGTACAGGCTCACTTTGGACCGATATTTAATCTGCCTGCACCGTTCGCCCCGGACGGCCATCAGTTTGACCGACTCTTCGCCGACAACGAGGTGATCAGGATAGGCGAGCTTGACTGCGAAGTTATCGCGACACCGGGTCATACGAACGACAGCGTCAGCTATCGCATCGGATCGGATGTTTTCGTCGGCGACAGCCTGTTCATGCCCGACTATGGCACCGCAAGGTGTGACTTCCCCGGCGGCGATCCCGAGCGGCTTTATGATTCGATCCAGCGAATTTTGTCCCTGCCGGACGACACTCGCCTGTTCATGTGCCACGACTACAGGCCCAACGGGCGCGAATTGCGCTGGGTGTCGACTGTCGGCGAACAGCGTGCGAGCAACATTCATGTTGGTTCCGGAACCAGCAGGCACGATTTTGTTGCCATGCGACGGCAGCGCGATTCTAAGCTGGAGCCGCCGGCATTGATTGTGCCGGCGATTCAGGTCAACATTCGGGCCGGGCACTTGCCGGTCGTCGAAGACAACGGCATCGCCTACATCAAGACACCTGTCGACATGCTCTGAACGTGCACGATCACTGTCCCGTAACCGTGATCTGCGTGTTGTCAGGCGACGGAGATTAGCCTTGTTTGAGACGCTGAAACCGTTACCCGCGGACGCCATTCTCGGCCTGATTGCCGAACACAAGAACGACTTGCGCCAGAACAAGATCGACCTGGGCGTCGGGGTCTATCGCAACGCGATGGGCGAGACCCCCGTTCTGGATGCCGTCAAGCAGGCGGAACGACACCTGCTCGAAACGCAGAGTAGCAAGACCTATCTCGGCACGGCCGGCGATCCGGCTTTCAACAGGGCGATGCAGACACTGACGTTCGCTGACTCCGCGCCGGTCGATCGACTCAGAACGCTGCAGGCACCGGGTGGCTCGGGGTCGCTGCGCGTCGCGGCAGGCCTGATACTGCGCGCGCGTGACAACGCCACGGTCTGGGTCAGCGAACCCACCTGGAACAACCACGTGCCTCTCTTGGGTGGCGCCGGCCTGAGGCTAAAAGCGTACGCGTATTACGACACGGAGAAGCGTGCCATTGACTTCGATGCCATGCTCGACGCGCTGCGCCACGTGCCAAAGGGCGATCTGCTGTTGTTGCATGCATCTTGCCACAATCCGTCGGGCCACGACCCGACCGAAGAACAGTGGCGTGAAATCACTGATGTGGTCGTCGAACGCGAACTGGTGCCGTTTATCGATATGGCCTATCAGGGATTCGCGACCGACCTCGACACGGATGCCTTCGCGATCCGGCATATGGCTGACAAAGTACCGGAGATGATCGTATCGAGTTCCTGTTCGAAGAACTTCGGATTGTATCGCGATCGCGTGGGCACACTGTCGGTGATCGGAGCGAACCCTGAATCCGTCGATACGGTTCTTACTCAGGCCAGTAACGTCGTACGCACTATCTACTCGGTGCCACCCGATCATGGTGCGGCCGTAGTCAGCATTATTCTGAATGACGAAAATCTCAGGGCTAAGTGGCTCGTAGAACTCTCCGCGATGCGCGAGCGCCTGACCGATATGCGCCAGCTGCTGCATAAGGCGCTCGAAGACAAAGCGCCTGACCATGATTTCTCTCATTTGCTGCGCGCACGGGGCATGTTCTGTTTTCTCGGCATAACAGCCGAGCAGGTCGGCAGGCTCAAGAAAGATTTTGGGATCTACATGATCGACTCGAGTCGAATCAACGTGGCCGGCATCACGCCGGACAACGTCGAGTATTTCGCGGACTCGGTAGCCGCGGTGTTGTAGATGGAATCCGTGAGCGTCGTACGGATCATCGGCATGGCTCGCTGCGCTGCGCTTTATTGCCGATGATCCGTACGACGCTCACGGATTCCTCTTATTCGTCATCGATCCAGGATTGCTCGGGAATCAGGCGACTGTCCCCGTCGATGAACAGGCGCTCGGTGACGCCCGCATTCAGCTCGAGTACATAGGTCACCGGCTCGATCGATGCAATAGAGCGCAACGATTGCGGTTCGGTGTGGCGCACGACCGATGAAACGCTGCCGTCGACTCGAGCGAAAATCATGTCGAGTGGTATGTAGGTATTCTTCATCCACATCGAATGAATGGCTGGCTCGACATACACGAACAGCATGCCGGTGCGCCACGGCAAATCGCGAACGAACATCAAGCCACGGCGTCGCTGCTCGTCATCGACCGCAAGGTATACATCGAATCGATGGCAGGCATGCGCGCTGGCGACAATGACGAGCACTTCTTTGTCGAATCGCGCATCGAGTTCGTCATCGGCGACGGCCATTGTCGTGACTGCGAGCAGAGTGACGACAGACAGGCGGAATCGGCTCATTTCGCGCTCCAGTCCAGCAGGCCCGTGAATCCAAGCTCGGGAATCGACAGGCTCGAATCGCCATTGACTTCGGCGAGTGGTGACACGCAATACACTGTGCCTGTGATGACGTACTTATCGGTCGATCCGTCCAGCCGATCCTGCGCCGTCACGTCGGTCCAGCAGCTGCCGAGACTCGACGTGCTGAAAAACATGCCGCTGCCTTCTTCGAGCAAGGTTACGTTGCTGTTGAGTTCGCGATCCGCGGTGCCGCGCCTGAGGCCCGGAATACCGATAATGATGGCGATGCGGCGATCACTTTCCTCGACGGCGCCGGCGAACCGCAATCGTCCACCTTCGCCGTTAGGTCGCGGCATTCCCGTACACTCGAGGTCGGCAGCGGACCAGTCCAGGGCCCCCGTGAATGCACCGAACAAAACGGTCTCGAGCCGCCCGGCGGCTACGCAGGACAAGTCAGGCGACGGTTCGAGCGAAGCTGTCGCGACTGGCTCGAGTGCGGAATCGCAGGCGACGAGCGCCGCAGCGAATCCGGCGACCACCAAGCGGGTCGGCGCGATCCGACCGCGGACGGCAGGTTTTTCGGCAATCTGCTGCAATGTATCAGCTTGGCGGCTGTCGGAACTGGGAGCATTATCACCGAACTGGAGTCATCGTGATCAAAAAAACATCACGACCGGTTGGCGCGCGAGGGCATCCTCTCTAAAATGACTGGTTTTTTTCTCCGGAGTTACTCATGAGCGTCGCAGAACAATTCCAACGGCTCGAGGCGCATGCGCAGCGGCTGATCATTGGCCAGTCGCACCTGATTAATCGCATGCTCATCGCGCTGCTCTGCGACGGTCACCTGCTTGTCGAGGGTGCTCCCGGGCTCGCCAAGACGCGCGCCATCAAGGTGCTCGCGGAGAGTATCGAGGGCGATTTTCATCGCCTGCAATTTACACCGGATCTGCTGCCGGCGGATTTGACGGGAACCGATATTTACCGACCCCAGGAAGGCACGTTCGAATTTCGCAAAGGGCCGTTGTTTCACAATCTGATACTCGCCGACGAAATCAACCGTGCGCCAGCCAAGGTGCAGTCCGCACTGCTGGAGGCCATGGAAGAACGCCAGATCACCGTCGGCGATCGCAGCTATGCGCTCGACAGCCTGTTCATGGTTATGGCGACTCAGAACCCGATCGAGCAGGAAGGAACGTATCCATTGCCCGAAGCGCAGCTCGATCGCTTCCTGTTGCACGTCGAGGTGGGGTATCCGAGCACCGTGGACGAGCGCCGCATCCTCGTGCTCAATCGCAACGAGGCGAAATCCGGCGTGCGCGACGCGTTTGCGCCACCCGAACTGTTATCCGTGGAGTCGATCATGCAGGCGCGCCAGGACATTCTGCGCCTACACCTGGCCAGTGAACTCGAGGAATACATCGTCAACCTGGTTGTAGCCACCCGCAATCCGTCGCCACTGGACCAATCGCTCGATGGCCAGATCCTGTATGGCGCCAGCCCACGTGCGAGCATGGGCATCGATCGCGCGGCCCGTGCGCACGCATGGCTCAGAGGTCATGACTACGTCGGTCCGGAGGATATTCAGGCCGTTGCGCCTGATGTACTTCGCCATCGACTGGTGCTGAGCTTCGAAGCCGAGGCCGACGGCGTCGACGCCAATTCGGTCATCGAGAGATTGTTGGACAGTGTCGGAGTTCCCTAGTCGATGTCGCGTCTCAGTCACATCCCCGAAGATGCATCGCCCGTTGGCGTGACACAGGCCGGCCTCATTCGGCTCAACGGGCCGGCGCGCTCGATCGCGCTCGATGTGCTGCGCGTCAGTTCACTGCAAACTGGCGCCTATGTTTCGCATTTCCGCGGCCGTGGCATGGAGTTCGATGAATCGCGACCGTATCAGCCGGGCGATGATCCACGCAGCATCGATTGGCGCGTGACCGCCCGCAGCACGACCGCCTACACGAAGCTTTTTCGCGAAGAACGCGAGCGTCCCGTGCTCATCGTTGTCGACCTGCGTGCGAATATGCACTTCGCAACCCGCGGCTGTTTCAAATCGGTCAACGCGAGCCGGGCAGCTGCGCTGCTGTCGTGGGCGGCGCATCATCGCGGCGACCGGCTCGGCGGACTCATCTTTGGCGACACGACGCATCGCGAGCTAAAACCGAGGTTGGGCCGCCAGGCTGCGCTGCGCTATGTGCATCAACTCGTCAATCATGCGGACTGGCAGCACAGTGAGGACAGCGCAGACGAGGACAGGGAGGCTTCGCTGTCCCAGGCCATGGCGGTGCTGCGACGCGTTGCCCGGCCGGGCAGCCTTGTCGTTATTCTGAGCGATTTCATCGGTTTCACCCGCACGGCGCAGTCGCATCTGTCGAGTGTCGCACGCCACAACGAGGTTCTTGCCGTGTTTCTCAACGATCCGCTCGAACGTGAGTTGCCGCCGCCAGGCCGATATCGCCTCGTATCCAGCGATGCGGAGCTGGCAATCGACACGCAGGCCAGGCGCGCGCGTCAGGAATACCAACACGCATTTGTTGCCCGCCGCCAGGCGCTGGAAGACTTCTGTCAGCGTTACGGCATCCACCTGCTGCCGTTATCGACGGAAGACGACCCGATCAGTGCGCTGCAGACCGCACTCGGCCGCAGGACGCACTGATCGCTGCGTCAGGAGCGTAAATTGCCGCAATGAACCCAGAGGACATTCCACTTAGAGACCTGCACCTTCCCGCCGAGATTGGCTGGTGGCCGCTTGCGCCCGGATGGTGGCTGGTCATTACACTTGCATTGATCGGGATCGTGTTGCTGGCACGTCGAGTTCTTGCTGCGCGCAAGCTCGGCGCCGCCCGCAGGTATGCGCTCCGCGAGCTCGAGCGTTTTGCGACCGAGTACCGCCGAGACAACGACGCACTGAACTTCGGCGCGCGCCTGTCGGCGCTGTTACGACGCACGATGCTGGCATACGCGCCGCGTCAAGACGTTGCCGGTCTGACGGGCGAGGACTGGCTCTGCTGGCTCGACCAGGACCTCGACAAGCCGGTTTTTCAGTCGGGACCCGGACGCAGCCTGATCGAACTGCCGTATCGGAAGCGACAACAAGACGCGGCGACGGCTGACGTCGAAGCGCTCGTCGGCGCGGTCCGCAAACGCCTGGCGACGCCTGTCGGAGCGCGCCGCTGATGTGGTCGCTCGCCTGGCCATGGGTGCTGCTCGTGCTGCCTCTGCCCTGGCTCGTCCGCAGGCTCCTGCCAGAGTCTCGAAAATCCGCTGATGCAGGCCTCAAGGTGCCGAGTCTGAGGAGTTTTGCGATGCTCAGGGATCACTCCCGAACCGCCGCACTGCAGAGCTGGCGATTTTGGGTGGCGGCCATTGCCTGGGCGCTGCTGTTGCTTGCTGCAGCGCGCCCCGAGCGCATGGGAGACGAACTCGAAGTGCCCGTATCCGGTCGGAATCTCATGCTTGCAGTCGATCTGTCGGGCAGCATGGATCAGAAGGATTTCGAACTCGGTAGTCGCCGTGTCGACCGCTTGACCGCGACCAAAGCCGTTGCCAGCGATTTCATCAGCCGTCGTGAGGGTGATCGCATCGGTCTGATTCTGTTCGGCGAGCGCGCCTATCTGCAGGTGCCGCTCACGCTGGATCGTGAGACCGTCAAAATACTGTTGCTCGAGGCGTTCATCGGGCTTGCCGGCGAGAAGACGGCAATCGGTGATGCGATCACATTGGCTGTCAAGCGGATTCACGAGCAGGCCGTCGCCGCCGGTGAGCAGGTTCTGGTCCTGCTGACCGACGGCGCGAATACGGCGGGTGAGGTAGAGCCCCTCAAGGCCGCAGAGCTCGCCCAACAGGTTGGCCTGCGCATTTACACTATCGGCATAGGCGCGGAGCAGCTTGAAGTATCGTCGCTGATCGGCGGCCGGCGGCGCATCAATCCGTCGGCGGATCTCGACGAAGAAACACTCACCAAGATCGCCGAGCTTACCGGCGGGCGCTATTTCCGCGCCAAAGACACAGCCGCGTTACAGGAGATCTATCAGCTCGTCGACGAACTCGAGCCCGTCGAGGAACCCGAAGCGGGGTTCCGGCCCGTCAAATCCTACTTCTATGTGCCGCTGACCGTCGCATTCGCGCTCGCAGCATTCCTGTGTGTCTCGAGCCTTCTCAGGAGCGTCGGCCTGAATCGCGTCACCGAGGTGCAGACCGATGCCGGGTGAGTTCCATTTCCTGCGGCCCGACTGGTTGTGGGTAGTGCCTCTCGTCATTGCCGCGGCCGTAATGCTTGCGCGGCGACGGCTCGGACCCGGCAGCTGGCAGCGAGTCGTTGCGCCCGAACTGGCGCCGTATGTGCTGGCGCGCGAGCAAAGTCGTCGCCCGGATGTGCGCTGGTGGCTGCTTGGCATAGGCGGTGTCATCGCGGTCACGGCGCTCGCCGGTCCCGCATGGCAGCGCATCGAACAACCGGTATTTCGTTCCGAACAGGCGCTCGTGGTGGCGCTCGATCTGTCGCGATCGATGGACGCCCAGGATGTTGCGCCGAGCCGCCTCGCTCGCGCCCGCTTGAAGATCCTGGACCTGCTCGAGCGCCGCCGAGCCGGCCAGACGGCGCTGCTCGTGTATTCGGCGAATGCGTTTACCGTGACACCGCTGACCACCGATACCGATACGATCGCGGCGCTGGTCAACAGCCTGAGCACCGACATCATGCCCAGCCGCGGCAGCTATCCGATAGCGGCGATCAACAAAGGCCGGCAGCTGCTCGAGCAGGCCGGAGTCGCCTATGGCGAGATCCTGTTGATCACCGACGGCTCGTCGACGCCCGCGGCGGAAAGGCTTGCACGCGAACTTCGCGACTCGGGCTATACCTTGTCGGTACTTGCCGTCGGCACCCGGGATGGTGCGCCGATTCCGCGCCACGGCGGCGGCTTCGTCACCGATCGGTCGGGGACGATTGCAGTTCCGAAACTTGAGGAGGGCTCGCTGCGGTCGCTCGCGTCTGCCGGCGGCGGACGGTTTGCGCTGCTGTCGACGGACGATCGCGATCTCGACACCCTGCTCGCAGACGAGGTCGCCGCCGTGGCGGCCTCGGACGAGTCGCTTGCCACTGATCAATGGCGCGAGGAGGGTCCCTGGTTGCTGTTGTTGTTGCTGCCGATCGGGGCAATGGCGTTTCGGCGTGGCTGGCTGTTTTTGATCATGATCGCGCTGTTGCCGGTGCCGGAATCCGCGCAGGCGTCGCTCTGGGACGACCTGTGGCTGACCCGAGATCAGCAGGCCGAAAAGGCACTCGCGGAAGGCGATGCTGCGACAGCCATCGAACTGTTCCAAGATCCGGATTGGCGGGCCGTGGCGCGGTACCGCGCTGCGGACTATACGGGGAGTGCGGCAGCCTTTGCCGAGCACGGGGATACCCGCAATCTCTATAACCTGGGCAATGCGCTGGCCCGACAGGGGGAATACGAGTCGGCGATCGACGCGTACGAGCAGGTGCTCGAGCAGGATCCCGATCATGACGACGCGGAATACAACCGAGATCTTCTCAAGCAGATGCTCGAACAACAACAAGCCGATCAGAACCAGCGAGACGAACAGGAGTCTTCGGAACAGGCCGACAGCGATAGCGAGCCGTCGGAAAGTGACAGCTCGGCCAGCCAGCAGGACTCCGACAATACGTCACAGGAGGCTGACGATTCGGCCGACAGCGATGCATCGCAACGCGGCGGTGACGAAACGAATCAGGAGGATCTCGAGGCGCTAAAGCAAGAACTTGAGCGCGCGGCCGAACTGGCCGAGCAGCAGGCCGGTCAACCCGAACAGCAGATGACGCAGGCGGAACTCGAGGAACTCAGGCGTCAACAGGAACAACAGCAGGCGATGGAACAATGGTTGCGGCGCATCCCGAACGACCCGGGCGGGCTACTGCGACGCAAGTTCCGCTATCAGTACCAGAAGAGCGGAAAGGACCAGGACGGCAACAACACCTGGCCTGACGATGAGGTGAGGCCGTGGTGACGACAACCCGGAAATCACTGCAGCGCATGGCGTTCATTGTCGTCACGACCGTCCTCCTGGCCGTCGCTGCGCGTGCCGCGGTTATCGTCAATGTCGATCGCGTCGACCTGGAACTCAATGAATCGTTTTCGCTCGAGATTGTCGTCGACTCGGACGTCGCGGCCGAGCCCGACCTGTCGGTGCTCGAAGACGATTTCTATGTCGGGCAGGGCAGTCAACTGAGCAATACGACAATCATCAACGGCCGGATACAGCGCAGCCGGACCTGGACCTATGTGCTGATGCCGAAACGCGCGGGCCAGCTCAGGATTCCGCCGATCACAGTCGGCAATGAACGAAGTGAAGCGCTCACGGTCGTCGTCAGCGAGCCGAGTTATGCGCCACCCGGTGAAGCTGACGTGTTCCTCACGAGCGAGGTCGATTACGTCGAAACCTATGTGCAGGCGCAGGTTCTCTACAAAATCAAGATCTATCGCGCCGTAGCGACGCGACAGCCCGCGCTCAGAGATCCGTCAATCAGTGGCGCCGAAGCGCTGGTCGAGCTTGCGGGAGATGACCGCAGTTATGAGGCGATTATCGATGGCAGAGCCTACAGCGTGGTCGAGCGCGTAATGGCACTGTATCCCCAGGAGAGCGGTGAGATCACGATCTCTCCTGCACGCTTTGAAGCCAGGGTGCTTAAAGACGGCCGGATCTCGGGCCGCAAGGTGTACGAGTCCGAACCGCAGACGATTGTGGTGCTGCCGATACCGGCGCCTCCCGAGGACTATCCGGACGCAAACTGGTTGCCGGCTCGTGACCTGGAATTGTCCGAGGACTGGTCGCGAGACCCCCGTGAACTGACGGCGGGCGAGCCGGTTACCCGGCACATAACGATCAGCGTGCTGGGCCAGCTGGAGACTCAAATACCTGCGATCGAATTGCCGGCGGTCGACGGCGTCAATGTCTATCCGGACAAGCCGGATCTCAGCCGGCAGCTCGAAGCCGACGGTATCCGCGGTGTGCGCAGCGATCAATATGCAATGATCGGGGTGGCACCCGGTAGTGTTCGTTTGCCCGCCCTCGAAGTGCCGTGGTGGAACATCGATGCCGGCGAGTGGCAGGTAGCGCGATTGCCCGAGCGAGTGATCAACGTGGTGGGTTCGGGCGAGCCACTCCAAACCGCACCTGCCGCGGCGGCAACGGACGAGGTCCCGGAAATCGAGCTGCCCGATGTGGCGGTTACGCAAGGGTTCGGCTGGCGTCGTGTGAGTGAAGTCCTGATGGCGTTATGGCTTATCACGCTGTTTGGCTGGTGGTGGACCCTGCGACCGACGCACCCCGAAAGGACGCCGGCAGCCGTGCCATTGCACAAGCGGCAGGCGAAGTTTTTGAAAGCTGCGCGCCGCGCCGCGCTCGCGGGCAATAGCGCGGGTGCCCGTGGGGCGATGCTGGACTGGGGCCGGCTGCAGTGGCCCGACGATGCACCGAGGAGCATCGGTACGATCGCCAGGCGGGTGTCCACGCCGCTTGCCGACGAACTCGATGAGCTGTCTCGGCTCAGTTACGGGCCGGCAGGAGGCGACTGGGACGGTCAGGGCCTCGCAAGAGCACTGCGCTCGTTCGCGGTCATTGCCGATGCGCAGGAGAGTCATGACGAGGCATTGCCGCCGCTGCTGCCGACTGCCTGAGGGATTACCAGTGTCCGGAGTTGGGCATCGACGCCCAGGGTTCCGTAACCGGCAGGGCCGGGCCCTTCTGGAGCAGTTCGATCGAGATGTTGTCGGGTGAGCGCACGAACGCCATGTGGCCATCGCGTGGCGGGCGGTTGATCGTGACGCCCCTGTCCCTAAGTTGCTGACAGGTCGCGTAGATGTTATCGACCTCGTAGGCGACATGGCCAAAGTTGCGACCCTCGCCATACGATTCAGGATCCCAGTTGTAGGTCAATTCGATCTGGGCGGACTCGTCGCCGGGCGCGGCCAGGAATATCAGCGTAAATCGCCCCTCGTCGCTCTCGTATCGACGCAACTCGGTCAACCCGAGCTTGTCGCAGTAAAAGTCGATCGAATTATCGATATCGCTGACGCGTATCATCGTGTGCAGGTATTTCATGCGGGTATCCTGTTGAAGTTATTCAGCGCAACAGATCACAATCATCTAATTTCGCCAAGCCGTGAGCAACACGTGCACAGCATTCGCACCATAACCATTGACCTCGACGACACGCTCTGGGAGATCGGCCCGGTCCTCCGCCGCGCCGAAACACGACTTCGCAGCTGGTTTGCCGAACATTATCCGCGCGTTGCAGAGCTGTTTCCGCCAGAAGCAGTGATCGAATTGCGGCAGCGGGTCCTGGCGGAGCACGCCGATCAGATTCACGACCTGACATTCTTGCGCAAGACCATGATTGCCCGCATGAGTGCAGCGGCCGGCTATCGCCTTGATATCGCCGATGAGGCATTCTGTGTTTTCAACGACATTCGCAATGACGTCGAGCTGTTTCCGGACGTCGTCCCGTCACTCGCGTCGCTCCGCGGCCGGTATGTGTTGATCGCGTTGACCAACGGCAACGCAGATCTCGAACGGATCGGTATTAGGGCGTTGTTTGACGATGTGATATCAGCGCGCGCCGTCGGAGCCGCAAAACCGCAGCGGTCCATCTTCGATGCGGCGGTCAGCGCCGGCGGCGCCCGTGCCGGTGAAACGCTGCACGTGGGGGATCATCCCGAGCACGATATTTTCGGCGCACGCCGCGCGGGCCTGAAAACAGTCTGGGTCAATCGCTACGGTAATGAGTGGCCCGACGATTTCGCGACGGCCGATGCCGAAGTAGCCGACATGCACGAGCTTGACGCGCTGCTGTCGAGCGCGTCGCGATGAGTGCCGCTGGGCCCTCACCGTTGATTCTCTATGTACCCGGGCTGCTTCCCAAGCCCGAGGCGGAGGTGCACAAACAGGCACTATTTCGCTGCCTGATCGAGGGTGTGCGAAGAGTGGAACCAAGCACTGCCGACGAAATTTTAGGTAGTGAGCACAGTTTTGATGTCGTCGCATGGACTTTCGACTTTTACCATGAGCACCGCGATTTTTCTTTGGACGCGGCGGCGATCGACGCGATGTTCGAACAGTCGGGCGCGTCCACGGAAGACATCGATCAAGCATCATCGTGGCAGCGGCGGCTGACGCGCTGGCTATACCGCCTTGGCGATCGATTGCCATTCCTGATTCCTCATCTTGCGACAGAGCGTATGGAGCTGCACTTGCGAGACCTGCGACGCTATGTTCGCGACAGCAACGGCATCGCCGAGCACACCCGGACGATGCTGAAAATGGCGTTGCGTGCGGCGGCGAAAATGCAGCGGCCGATACTGCTGGTCGGACACAGCATGGGCTCCGTGATCGCATACGACGCGCTGTGGCAGCTGGACCACGATGAACGCGATCACCTGAACGTCGATTTGTTCCTGACGATGGGCAGCCCGCTGGGGCAGCACTACATCCAGCGTCGAATCAAGGGACACGGGCAAGAAATCGCCGAGCGGTATCCAAAAAACATCCGTCGCTGGGTGAATTTGTCAGCAGTCGGCGATCTCACGGCAATCGACCCGACACTTGCGGACGATTTCGCCGAAATGACCGCACGTGGACTCACAGAGGGCATCGAAGACTTCGCGATGTTCAACTACTTCCGGCTAGGCGGCGAGCTGAACGTGCATGCCGAGTACGGCTACCTGATCAATGAGGTCACTGCCCGCATCATCAGCAATTGGTGGAAGGTTGCCGACGCAAGACTCGCGTATACCAAGAACTGATACGAGCGCAGCTACGCGGGCCCTTACTTGTCAGGATACGTCCAGGTTTGGCCTGATTACGATATCGATACGGCGATTGTGGGCGCGCCCCGCCGCAGTTTCATTGCTTGCGACCGGCCGCGTTTCCCCAAATCCTGTGGCGATCAGCCGATACGTCGGAATACGCATCGCATTGATCATGTACTGCTGTACCGATTCGGCGCGCTCCTGCGATAGTTTCTGATTGAAATCATCGCCGCCGTGTGAATCCGTGTGGCCCTCGATGATCAGCTCGCTGCGCGGAAACACGTCAATGGCTTTCTCGACTTTCGCAAGCAGCTCGAAATTTTCGGGGCGAATCTGTGACGCGCCACTGTCGAAATTCAGGCCTACGAGCCGCAGGATGATCGTATCGGCCTCACGGAAAACCCGCGCTTCATTCGGAGTGAACAACTTTTCAACCTGTTCGAACTGCTGCTTTACGCGCGCCTGCGCTTCGAGGCGCTGGACGAGCGCGGCGCGTTCGGCCGTCGCACCACCGAGGCGCTCATCGAGCGCGCTTAACTCTTCCTCCATGTCCGCGATCCGAGTTTCGTTTTCGGATGCCTCCTGCTCGAGGCGTTGCTTGTCGTTACGCATACTCGTGACGTAGGCGACGAGCTCTTCGGCAAGTCGGTCGGGACCGTCTTCCATATCAGGGACGATGTCGGCCGAGTCGGAGACCGCTTGCATTGGCTGTTCCCAGCGCAATATGAGTTCCTCGGCCGTCAATTTGCGATCGCGGACCTGGCGCACGATCTCCGACAGGTAGATAGCATGTTTTGCTTCGTAATTTGCCTGCCGGGCCAGGCTACGCGGCAGGTCGGTGTCATAGCGATTTTCGTTCAGCTCGCGCTCGGCGTCGGCGAGCAGCTGTTTGGCTTTGCCGAGCGTAATAGGTGCATATCGCCCGACGCGCGCGCGATCGGCGTCGGCCAACAGACGACGCGTTTCACTCAGGTATTGTGCTTTGATCGCGACGAGTTCGGCGTCACGATACAGACTCGTTGCTTCGATCTCGCGGCGTTTCGAGCCTTTGAGATCGCCGCGCTCGAGGAATCGAATTGCTTCGGAGAAGTTGCGCTGGGCCTCGGCCCAAATGTCGGGTGACAATTGCGGTGCGCGCGCATTTGCAGCGTCCTGGCGGCTTTTCATCACCTGTGCGAGAGCCGTCGACGCGAGCTCGGCAGCCGTCGTCGCATTCTTGAAGTAAGTTGCAGCATCGGCAACATTCGAGCGCACGAATTCGATATTACGGCCCCGCTCGAGAGAAAGCTCGGCGTCCCGGTATTCCCGCATGCCTCGCTCAAAATTGCGCGGCGCGAGCAGTTCGGCATTCGCGGCAATTGCGGCGTCCTTTGCGGCATCCGCTTCCTTGAAAAAAGTCTTCCTAAGTTCGTCCTGGGCAAGCCCGCCGGCGGCGCTGAACAGCAGCGCGGCAACCAGGACGCAACGAACAAAACCTCGTATCACACGCATTGACTGATTCCTTACGATCGTTTCTCAGGAGAACTGCCCAAGCGTCGGCAGTTACAAATTAATGTTACATATGCTGTGACGCGAAAACTGTGCGCCATATCCACAAAACGTTGGAATTTTACGCCCCCGGGCCCCGATACGCGACCGGCGCGGCGGAAAAACCCCGGGCAGAGTCGTTTTTTCGGCGTTGTTGCCGGGCGTTGCGGGAGCGCCCCGACCGGCCAATGTTGCAGTACAGCAAACTTTGTTGCAATCAAGGGCGGGCCTGTGATCCAGGCCACATTTTCATGGCCGCCGTTGGCAAATCAGGTCTTTTTGTGCTCTGGCTCACAGTCGCCGCGCGGGCGAATCGGTAGTCTTCAAGCATGTCCGCGAAGTACTACACGCAGTTCATCCTGACCGACACCCAGTATCGCGGTGGCAATGAATTCAGCGGCGTGGTTGAGCTCAGCCAGCCGATGAATCAGGACTCGGATGCGCGCGATATCGAGGCCGTGCTGGCCCGTAATTTCGACCTGCACCGCAGTGCGGTCAAGCTCGTAAGTTGGTCGCGGCTACATTAGTTTCTTCTGGCGCGCTTGTTTTAAATTCCCCCTGACTCTCCCGGCTTCGGCCGGGATTTTTTTGCCGCATACTGCCCGTTGCCAC
>Ga0224497_10000466_pt1 | contig 28062 bp, 22 predicted proteins | sample SF_Jul11_sed_USG_4_FD_167970 | JGI IMG/M metagenome (GOLD analysis project Ga0224497, IMG submission 167970) | Sediment microbial communities from San Francisco Bay, California, United States - SF_Jul11_sed_USGS_13 | ecosystem: Environmental > Aquatic > Marine > Sediment | place: USA...
TTCTAAAAAAATTCTCGCCGTTGGGGAAGAGGCCAAGAAAATGGTGGGCCGGACACCCGGGAACCTGACCTGCATCCGGCCAATGCGCGAGGGGGTGATTGCCGACTTTGACATGGCTGAACGGATGCTTCGGTACTTTATCCAAAAGGTTCATCCTCGAGGGACGTTGGTCCGTCCCCGCATCATTATCGGGGTTCCCTCACGAATCACTCAAGTCGAACAACGGGCGGTCAAAGAATCGGCCGAACTGGCGGGAGCCCGAGAAGTCTATCTTATTGAAGAGCCAGTCGCGGCCGCCATCGGAGCCGGACTTCCCATTATCGAGCCTTTTGGAAACATGATCGTGGACATCGGCGGAGGCACGACCGATATTGCCGTGATCTCTTTAGGCGGCATTGTGTACAGTGAATCCGTTCGAATTGCCGGAGATCAAATTGATGGGGCGATCATGAGCCATCTCAAACGAGAATACAGCTTGTTAATCGGGGAACATATGGCCGAACGGATCAAAATGGAAATCGGGTCAGCGTATCCGCTCCCCGAGAAAAAGCAAATGGCGGTGAAAGGTCGGGATTTAGTTTCAGGAATTCCGCGAACGATCTTTATTGATGACACCGAGATCCGAGAGGCCCTGCAGGACTGTATTGGCACCATTGTGTCTGCAGTCCGACTGGCATTGGAACATACGCCACCCGAATTGGCGGGAGACATCATCGACCGTGGGATTGTCCTCACGGGTGGAGGATCCATGCTTCAGGGCCTCGATGATCGACTGCGCGAAGAAACCGCCTTGCCGATTGTCACCGTCGATGACCCCTTAACCTCAGTGGTGATGGGCGTTGGAAAAACACTGGAAGAGTTAAGTCTACTTCGGAAAGTTGCTACCCATTCTAGTTTGAATCCTTAATCGCTGTTTTATCTTCATGCCTCGATCTGAGCCTTCGTCACTTCCTATCGCCACAGGCCTCCGTCGCCTTCTGGTCGTTGCGGCCATCCTCTTTCTCGTTCTGGTGCTGTTCTTGCCCCGGAATTCACAAGAATGGCTGGGACAGGTGGGAGGCCCTCTGGCCATGATCCTTGAAGGTCCCCTACAGGTGATGGCCTCTATCCAAGACTCGGTGGGAGAAACCTGGGACCACTATGTGGCTCTCCAACAGGTGTGGGAGGAAAATCAGGGTTTAAAACGCAAGATTCAAGAATTGCAGGGAGAGCAGAACCGCCTCCTGGAACAAGCCATTCTGGCCATGGAGTTCCAAAAACTCTCGCTTTATCAAGAAACCGCTCCACTGGTCACCATGCCTGCTCGCATCATCGGACGTAACGTGTCCAATTGGTATCGAGCCATGGTCATTGACAAGGGCACTCGCGACGGAATCCGGGCGGAAATGGGAGTCATCACGAACGCGGGTGTGGTCGGCCGGGTGGTCCGGGTGAACCACGCGACCTCAATTGTCCTCCTTCTCTCAGATCCCAACGTGGCCATTACCGGAATGATTCAAACCAGCCGTGACGAAGGCATTATTCAGGGGACCCCCCAAGGCACCATCCAGATGAAATACCTTCCGCCACTCTCTCCCGTCCAAGTGGGAGACGCGGTGGTGACCTCGGGCCTGACGGATGACTTTCCACGCGGGCTGCACATTGGAAAAATCCAACAGGTCACCAAAGCCGCCACCGACTTGTTTCAATCGGGAGACATCACGCCAATAGTCGATTTTCCCAAGCTGGAAGGGGTCTTAGTGATCACCTCATTCCAACCCCCAAATACCACTGAATCTCCACCGTCAATAGACACCCTTCCGGCTCCTTCAGGCTCCCCATGATCATCCTGTTACATATAGTCTTGTGCGTCGGAACCGTTGTGGCTCAAGCCACCATCAGCTCATGGCTTTCCATCAACAGCATGTACCCAGACCTATGCTTAGTCTTGGCTTGCCTGGCCGGATTTCTTACGAATGAATATAAAGGGTTACTGATGGGACTCACCGTGGGACTGTTTCAGGATCTGTTATCTCCAGGCGGTATCGGACTCAATATGATTCTCAAAGGCCTCGCAGGATCCCTTGCTGGCGCGACAACCCATACCATTTCAACAGTGACGGTTCCCGCCGTCGTCATGGTCACGTTGGTACTTTCCCTTGTGTGTGGGCTAGCCTCTCTCCTTATGGCCTATCCAGCTCTAGATGGAGCGGAAACCTTTCACGCCATTTCTAGGATCCTCGCCCCACAAGCCCTGTATCAGAGCGTTCTCGCAGCAGGAATTTTTTGGCTCACACATAAAATTCGTCAGTCGTTGAGTGTGGTACACTTTGCCCAGGGACGCCGGTAACTCCCGCACAAAAACCTTGCCCACAGACCGAACTGTTCTATCCTTATGTTTGACACATCACGCCAAGCGAACGAATTAGCCGACATTCAAAGTCGATTAATCTTTGTCAAAGTCGGCTTACTCCTGATTTTAGTCTTATTGGGTTTACGGCTCTGGCAATTACAAATTCGTGATGGGATGTATTATCAGGAATTGGCCCGTGACAATCGGACGAGATCTATCGTGCTTGAACCAGCACGAGGTCTGTTGTTTGATCGAAACGGGGAATTATTAGCCAACAACGTTCCAAGTTTTCAATTGTACCTTTCGCTCGAAGATGTCCAGGACCGTGATGCCGTCCTCTCCAAACTTCCCGAATACCTTGATGTGAATGTTCAGGATATTTCCGACAAACTGGGCACCAGGCGGCGGGGGCGGGTCAAAATAAAAAGCGGGCTCACCCTCAGAGAAGCCGCCCTGATCGAATCACACCGAATTGAATTGCCTGGCGTTGTGATCCAACCCGAGTATCAACGGAACTATCCACTCGGATCCTATGCCTCACATGTGATTGGGTATGTAGGTGAAATCTCTGAATCGCAGTTGAAAGATGCAGAATTTGATGATCTGCAAGCCGGTCGTATCATTGGCCAATACGGCATCGAGCGAACCCTTGATGCAAATTTGTTGGGTGAAACCGGTCGGAAGGTCATTGAAGTTGACGCCTTCGGATACCCTAAGCGATCCTTGTCCATTCAGCCACCGCTGGCGGGTGACGACCTCTATTTAACGCTCGATATTCGTCTACAGCGATTGGCCGAAGATCTACTTGGAGACGAATCCGGTGCCATCGTGGCATTGGATCCCTGGAATGGCGATGTGCTGGTATTAGCCAGTCAACCCGGCTTCAACTCCAATGATTTGTCAGGAGGCATTAGTCCACAAGCTTGGCGCCAATTGCTTCAAGATGCCCGACATCCACTGACCAATCGAGCGATTCAAGGCCAGTACCCTCCAGGATCGACGTTCAAAATTGTGATGGCAGCTGCCCTTTTGGGTACACAAACCATGGGAGCCACCGATTCAATCACCTGCCACGGGACCTTTCCATTTGGGAAACGCGTGTTTCGTGATTGGAAACGTGGGGGCCATGGTTCCGTCGATTTAAATAAAGCACTGGCCGAATCCTGCGATGTCTATTTTTATAAAGTCGGGAACCAATTGGGGATTGACCCCATTGCCTCCTATGCTCGCCAATTCGGGTTAGGAGAAAAAACAGGAATTGCGTTGTCATCGGAACGATCTGGGTTGGTCCCTTCCACCGAATGGAAGCAAAAGAATCGAGGGGAGCCCTGGTATCTTGGGGAAACCATTTCGATTGCCATTGGACAAGGCTTTTTATCGGTGACCCCCATTCAAATGGCCAAAATGATGTCCATCGTGGCCACCAATGGACGGGTGGTACAACCGCGCCTGCTGAAAGCAGCTCGGCTTAGACGGACCGGAAATCTCAAAGAAGAACAGCCCCCATCCACCCAGCAATTGGCAATATCATCGGAAATTTTTTCCCAAATCAAAAAAGGCTTAGCCGCGGTGGTCACCCGGGGGACCGCGCAACGCGCTCAATCAGCTATCGTGAGCATTGCGGGGAAAACCGGAACCGCCCAAGTGGTTGCTTTGAAGGATGATGATGACAAATCCGAAGTCGCCAAAAAACATCGGGACCATGCGTGGTTTGTCGCATTTGCCCCTGTTGAAGAGCCAAAGATAGCCGTGGCGGTGATCGTCGAGCACATGGGACATGGAGGGTCGGCCGCTGCCCCATTAGCCAAAACCTTAATTGAAGCCTATATGAATGGGACAAATCCCCAACCGGCTGGTTCGTTGTAATCACGAGTTTTCTGACCACCTAGCAATTCCACAATCACCATGGCACCACTGATGAATGACAATGTAAACCGCCGAGGGTTCGACACCTTCGATTGGTGTTTCCTCGGCATCATTGCCGCCATCATCTCAATAGGCATTCTCTCTATCTATAGCGTCACGAATTCAGGCCCACCGACGAAATTCCCCATCTATCTGAAACAGACAACCTGGATGGTCGTCGGAATCTTGGCCTTCCTCGTAGCCGCAGGCATCGACTATCATAAATTTGCTAGATTTTCCTATCTATTGTATGGAGCGGGACTCATCCTGCTCATTATCGTCATCATTATCGGGAAAACCAGTCGAGGGTCCCAACGGTGGATTCAGCTTGGACCTTTCATGGTTCAACCCTCGGAGTTCATTAAGATTCCCCTGATGCTCACGTTGGCCTCCTACTATGGTGCAACCAGCCGAGAGGGATGGTTGCGACGGCTGATTATTCCTGCCCTGATTGTTCTGCCGGGATTTTTGCTTATTCTGAAACAACCGGATCTAGGGAGTAGCTTAGGGTTCCTCGTGATCTTTCTGGTCATCATCCTCACGGTGGGCATGAAGTCCAAAGCCTTCGGATTCATCGTATTGGCTGCGTTAATGTTATTCCCCTTTGCCTGGGGGGGAGTCTGGGGCTCGCTCCATGGTTATCAACAAGATCGAATTTTGAGTTTCGTGGATCCCAATTCCGACCCTGGCGGGAAAGGCTATCACGGTCTACAATCGCGTATTGCCATTGGGTCTGGTCAGTTATTGGGAAAGGGTCTCCAGGGAGGCACACAAACGCAGTTTAAATTCCTCCCCGAAGGTCATACCGACTTTGTATTTGCGGTCTTTGCTGAAGAATGGGGATTCTTGGGATCGCTGATCCTTTTATCATTGTATGTCATTGTCTTATTAATGGGGCTAGAAATTGCGTTCAATGCGAAAGATGTGACCGGATCCCTGCTTGCGGTCGGAGTCGTGGCCATGTTGAGCTTTGGCGTCATTGTAAACATTGCCATGACCTCCGGGCTGGCTCCCATCGTCGGCATCCCCCTCCCACTGATGAGTTACGGAGGAAGTGCCATGGTGGTTAATCTCACCGCACTCGGCCTGTTGCTCAATGTGAAGCGAAGGCGGCTTTCATTGTTATAGTGATGAGCCTGGTGAATGTTTCATGCCGAGAACCCATAAAAGCTCTAGAATAGACTGCCAGCAGCAGTGAGAGGGAATGTTCAAAAAATTTCGCCCAGCAAGGCCGCAGCTATTTTGACGCGCGGAGCGTGCTCTCAGTACGTGAGCACGGCAAAAGGGCGAGAACGCCGCTGGCGGCTTTTTTCAACATTCCCGTGATGATTCCAGACGGTCAGCTAATCGGGACCTGGTTAATCCCAAAATGTGGTAGGCTACAAGAGTCATTTCATTTCGAATATTCGCGGACAGCACATTTTGAATATCAGAAACGACCAATCATACCGACGGGTACATTTCACCAGGAACAAACTACACATTATTCATCTTAGCGATTAGGAACACGTCTCAGAACAACGTCGCGATCCACCCTACATTGTGGGTATCAGCCACTCTCGTGGCTCACATGAAGCCCGGACTTTCTCAAGAAGGCACCAAGAAAAACCCTTCATGAGTTTTTCTCTCCGACTGATCTCACAATCATTCCCACAAGCTTGGAATGGCTCGCTCGATCTTCTGTGTACGTCAGGAGGCATCTATGGGATCTGAAATTGCAATCAGTGTGACTCAAGAAGAAACTCGAGTGGCGGTTCTTGAAAATCGAGTGGTCACGGAACTCTTTGTCGACCGGCCTCGAAAAAAAGATTTCGTCGGCGATATCTATAAAGGCAAAGTGATCAAAGTCTTACCGGGCATGCAAGCAGCCTTTGTAGACATTGGATTAGATCGTGCGGCCTTCATCCACGTGTCTGACCTTTCAGTCGGCACGGAGCCCGGCGATACACTCGTAGAAAGTGAAGGTGACGAACCAAGTTCCGACCTGCCCCGTCCTCGACGTCAAACCGCCCGTCCGATTGAAAGCTTGTTGACGGAAGGCCAAGAACTGCTGGTTCAAATATCCAAGGGTCCCATTGGAACCAAAGGTCCCCGGATTACCACCTATGTCTCACTTCCTGGCCGGTTTTTGGTGTTGATGCCCAATGTCGATCATGTTGGGGTGTCTCGGCGCATTACGCACGAAGAAGAACGCCATCGCTTAAAAGATTTAATGCGCCGTATCAGAAAACCGGAATATGGCTATATCGTCCGAACCGTGTGTGAGGGAGTTCCTGAAGAAGATTTAGTGTCCGATACCAAATTCCTGACCGCCTTATGGGAAGACACGTTAAAAGCCGCCAACCGGCAACCGGCACCTTCTCTGCTCCATACCGATCTCTCTCTCCCTCTTCGGATCGTCCGCGACCTCTTCACCAAAAAAGTCGACCGATTATTAATCGACGCAAAAACCGAGTTTGATGAAGTCAAAGAGTTTGTACGCCGGTATCTTCCAGAGCAAGCCTCCCGCGTTCATTTTTATGACAAGAAGCAGGAAGGGTTGTTTGACCATCTGGGCATTGAAATGGAAATTACGCGCGCGCTTAGTCGAAAGGTCTGGCTCAAGTCCGGAGGTCATATTGTGATCGACCATACCGAAGCCATGACCGTCGTGGACGTGAATACGGGACGATTTGTCGGAAAACGGGACCAGGAAGAAACGATTCTCAAAAACAACCTGGAAGCGGCGAAAGAAATTGCCTATCAAGTGAAACTCCGCGGCATTGGCGGCATCATTGTGATTGATTTCATCGATATGGAACGGGAACGAAATCGAGAGAAAGTGTATCAGGCCACGGTTGATGCCATGGCCAATGATAAGGCGCAAACACGTATCTCCCGTATTTCCGATCTTGGGCTCATCGAAATTTCTCGGGAACGCGTGCGGGAAGATCTTTTGCGAACGCTGTCAGAAGTGTGCAACGACTGTGAAGGCCGAGGCTATACCAAATCCACCATGACCGTGGCCTATGAAATTTTTCGTGATATTCGGCGAATTGGGATTACCCGTGGACCTGCTCAACGCATTGTGGTGGGGGCGAACCCCAGGGTCATTGAGCTCCTCTTTGATACCGAGCATGGGGGCATTGAACAATTAGAACAAGAATTTCAACAACAGGTGCTCTTCAAGGCTGATCCTCTCTTACATCTTGAACAATATGACATTGTGGTGGTTGGCAAAGTCGCACAGCGAGCCGAATCTCGGGCAGCATCCTAGACAGAGACGATGAACCAGTCTTCCGACTTGCAAGGATGGTTGGAACTGCGAGCGGTCAAAGGACTCGGCCCCATCACTTACACGCGGCTGATCAATCGGTTTGGTTCGCCTGAAGCCATTCGCAAAGCCCATCTCTCTGAACTGGTCGCAACCGGCGATCTTTCGCCGTCTCTGGCTTTGGCTCTTCAACAACCCCTTTCAGAGAGCACCCAACAACACATTCAACGTGAAATGAAGGCTGTTGAGGCGGGTCGATTTTCCATCCTTACCCTGACAGATCCCGCATATCCGGTTCGGTTACAAACCATTGCGGATCCTCCGCCAATTTTATATTACACAGGACAATTGCTAGAGAGTGACCAACAAGCTCTGGCCATCGTTGGCGCACGAAAGGGATCCCATGCTGGACGGACATTCACCCGGCAACTCAGCGGAGATTTAGCAGCTCTTGGATTCACGATTGTGAGTGGCTTGGCCCGTGGCGTGGATGCCGATGCTCATGAAGGGGCGTTGGCTTCCAAGGGGAGAACGGTGGCTGTTCTCGGGTGTGGCATTGATCAGATCTATCCTCCCGAACACCTCAAACTTCGACAACGAATCGAACAACAGGGTGTCGTGCTCTCGGAATTTCCCATGGGCACTTCGCCACAAGCCTTTCATTTTCCTCAACGTAATCGAGTCATCAGCGGCCTTTCACTTGGGGTTATCGTCACGGAAGCCACCTTGAAAAGCGGATCTCTCATAACCGCACGAATGGCATTAGAGCAAAATCGAGAGGTCTTCGCGGTACCGGGAAATGTGACACATCCTTTGAGTCGCGGGCCTCATCGCCTCATTCAACAGGGAGCGAAACTCGTTGAAAAACCTTGGGATATTGTGGAAGAAATTCTTCCTATGTTAGAACCGACTTTCCGGCATCACCTCGAAACACAACACACTATCGGTGAAACCCCGCCTCCAACAATTGCATTGAGGCCAGAGGAGCAGGAAATATTCGACCGAATTCCTTTAGAACCGGTTTTGCTTGACGAATTAATCACTCAAGGTCCATATTCTTCATCCGAGGTTATGAGTATTCTCTTGTCTTTAGAGATTAAAGGCCTTATAAAACAAGTGCCCGGACTTCAGTACATCCGGGCAAGCATCCGATAAGGACCGACAGTCAATGTTCACTAGAATATTTTTTGGGAATCTTTTCGACTAGTTTTGCCGGTTATTACTATGGCTCAATCACTTGTTATCATTGAATCTTCCACCCAAGCTCATACGCGGTCCACATACTTTGGACGCAATGACCAAGTTCTCGCATTTGTGGGTCACCTCAAGGATCTCCCGAAAAGCACACTGGGCATTGACCTTGAACACAATTTCAACGGTACTGTCACAGAAAATTGATTGGGAAGATACACCAGCGATCTTCATGTTGGACCGAGTTGAAAAACCCCAGTAAAGTGAGCCATGTTCACCAAGAATTTGTAGGGAATCCTGCACGTGTGAATGTCGGTTCCCTTACATCAAAAATGACCAAGAAGTCGTCTCCAATAGGTCGTGCTAATGAGTAAATCGCTGATAATTGCCGAGAAACCCTCTGTTGCAGCCGACATCGCCCGTTCGCTTGGCGAACTGAAACGCGAGAAGGATTATTTTGAAAATGACGACTATGTGGTGACCTCGGCCGTTGGACATCTACTTGAGATCAAGGCGCCCGACGGCGTAGAGGTCAAACGTGGCAAGTGGTCTTTCGCCAACCTGCCGGTCATTCCCGATCACTTTGACCTGAACCCGATCGCCCGGACCGAGGATCGGCTCAAGTTGCTCACCAAGCTGATCCGCCGCAAAGATATCGACCGAATTATCAACGCCTGTGACGCCGGGCGCGAAGGCGAGCTGATCTTCCGGCTGATTGTCCAGCACACTGAGGCCAAGCAACCCACAAGTCGGCTTTGGCTGCAGTCCATGACGCCCAAGGCCATTCGCGAAGCATTTGAGAGTCTGCGCGATGATGAACAAATGAAGCCGCTCGCCGATGCCGCCCGCTGCCGATCAGAAGCTGACTGGCTGGTTGGCATTAACGGCACCCGGGCTATGACGGCCTTCAACTCCCAAGACGGGGGGTTTTACCTCACCACCGTTGGCCGGGTTCAAACACCCACCCTGACCATCGTCGTGGAGCGCGAGGAACAGATCAAACAATTCGTCTCGCGGCCGTACTTTGAAGTGCATGCCCAGTTTGATGTCGAGGCTGGACAATATTCGGGTCGCTGGTTTGATATAAACTTCAAAAAGAACGACGAAGATGCGGAACGGCGCGCAGAGAGACTTTGGGAACGCCATCAGGCTGAAGCGATCATGCAGGCCTGCCAGAGTCAGCAGGCGGTGGTCACTGAAGAAACCAAGCCCACGACGCAAAGCGCACCAATGTTGTTTGACCTGACCAGTCTGCAACGTGAAGGCAACGCCCGGTTTGGCTTTTCGGCCAAAGCCACATTGTCACTGGCGCAAGCCCTCTATGAACGCCACAAGGTGTTGACGTATCCAAGAACCGATTCGCGCGCGCTGCCGGAAGACTATCTCTCAACCGTGCGAGATACGCTGGGCATTCTGCGTGATGAGTCAAGTGAGCGTTTGTCAGCCATTACCGGCGGCAGCGGTGGCAATCCGATAGGGCCGCATGCGGCAAAAATTCTGAGCAATAACTGGGTCAAACCGAACAAGCGCATTTTTAATGACGCAAAAATTTCTGATCACTTTGCCATTATTCCTACATTGCAGGCACCCAAGAATCTCAGCGAAGCCGAAGCCAAGATATACGACCTGGTTGTGCGTCGATTCATGGCGGTGTTTTTCCCACCTGCAGAGTTTCGAAACACTACCCGTATTTCCCAGATTGCCCAGCACCACTTCAAGACCGAAGGCAAGGTGATGGTCAAGCCGGGTTGGTTGGCCATTTACGGCCGTGAAGCCATTGCAGGTGAGGGCACACTCGTAGCAGTTGGTGAGCATGAAAAAGCCACGGTCAGAAACATTGAAGTTCGCGACCTGTCGACCAAACCACCGGCGAGATATACCGAAGCCACACTGCTTTCTGCGATGGAAGGCGCCGGTAAGCTGATTGATGATGATGACTTGCGCGAAGCCATGTCTGGCAAAGGTCTGGGCACTCCGGCAACCCGCGCAGCGATCATCGAAGGTTTGATTGGCGAGAACTATCTATTGCGCAATGAAAAGTCACTAGTGCCCACCACTAAGGCCTTTCAACTGTTGACCCTATTGCGCGGGCTGGGGGTGACGGAACTCACGATGCCGGAACTGACCGGCGAATGGGAAAGCAAGCTTTCGCAGATAGAACGTGGTCAGTTGGACCGCGAAGCGTTCATGCAAGAAATCAGTAAGGTCGTTGAACAAATTGTTGCGAGAACCAAAAACTACGGCGCAACAACCATTCCAGGCGATTACGCAACATTGCAATCACCCTGTCCCAAATGCGGCGGCCTGGTCAAAGAAAACTATAAACGGTTTGCCTGCACACAGTGTGATTTTTCAATTACGAAAATTCCGGGCAGCCGTCAATTGGAAGTACCCGAAGCAGAAACACTGATTACGGAACGCACGATTGGTCCATTGCAGGGATTTCGCAGTCGGCTTGGCCGACCGTTTGCAGCCATCCTCAAACTGACCGATGAACACAAGCTTGAATTTGACTTCGGTCAAAATGATGACGATGAAAACAGTGAACCGGTTGATTTTTCCGGCCAGGAATCACTGGGCAGTTGCCCAAAGTGTCAGGCATCGGTTTTTGAACACAGAATGAACTATACCTGTGAAAAGGCAATAGGCCCGAACAAAACGTGCGACTTTCGAACGGGCAAAGTCATCCTGCAACAGGAAATCGAACCCACTCAGATCCGAAAATTGCTGAGCGAAGGCCGAACTGAATTGCTGACCGGCTTTGTTTCATCACGAACCCGTCGCAAGTTCAAGGCTTACCTGAAACGCGGGGATGATGGAAAAGTCGGCTTCGAATTTGAAGCCCGTAAGCCCAAGGCCGGCGACGACCAGGCCGCGAGCGGCAAAAAGTTGCCCGCGAAGAATGCCGCGACCAAGAAACCGGCGGCAAAAAAATCGGCTGCTAAGAAACCAGCTCGTATGGTCAAAAAACTCAAACCCCGCTGATGAAATACCGGGGAACGCGGCCGATTTGGAAACTTCCTCGCCTGTTCCCAATACCCTGAATGTAAAACCACAAAACCCTTAAAGTTAGGCGTCAAATGTGCTGCCCAGGACTGCGGGGGAGACCTGGTTCAAAAGCGCACAAAAAAAGGCAAAACGTTTTATTCCTGCAGCAATTACCCTACTTGCACCTTTGCGATCTGGGATCGGCCCATTAATCGCCCCTGTCCGCAATGCCAGGCTCCATTTTTGATCGAAAAAGTCAGAAAACAAACGGGAAGCAAAATACTCTGTCACAATCAGGAGTGTGCATATGAGGAGACGGAGTCGCCAACGGAGAAGAACTCGGAAGAAGGTCAGGATCCGACGGCGGGCTTGATGCCTTTCTGATGCTCAAAAACTTTGATGGGCTCACCCTTGCCGTGAATAAATTCTTCGGTCACCAACACCTCTTTCACGTCAGCCTGCGACGGCAGCTCATACATCAGATCTAACATCACCGATTCTAAGACCGCCCGAAGTCCACGCGCTCCTGTTTTTTGCAGATGGGCTTTTTTGGCAATCGCCAATAACGCCCCCTCGGCAAACTTCAATTTCACTTTATCCAACGACAATAACTTCTGATATTGCTTGATCAGTGCGTTTTTAGGTTCCGTTAAAATGCGGACCAATGCCGGTTCATCCAATTGATCAAGAGCCGCGACAATCGGCAGACGACCGATAATTTCAGGAATCAATCCATATTGAAGTAGATCTTCCGGTTCCACTTTGGAGAATAAATCACCAATCTGATGTTGACCACGAACCTGCACATCGGCGCCAAAGCCCATCCGCTTTTGGTTCAACCTCCGCTCAATAATGGAATCCAATCCCACGAACGCCCCACCACAAATAAATAAAATATTGGTCGTATTGACTTGAATAAACTCCTGATGAGGATGTTTTCTCCCCCCTTGAGGCGGCACATTGGCCACGGTCCCTTCAATGAGCTTTAACAACGCCTGCTGGACACCCTCACCTGAGACATCACGCGTAATCGAAGGGCTATCGGCCTTGCGGGTAATTTTGTCAATTTCATCAATGTAGACAATTCCCCGTTCTGCACGCTCCACTTCATAGTCTGCGGCCTGCAGAAGCTTCAAAATAATATTTTCAACATCTTCCCCGACATACCCTGCTTCAGTCAGCGTCGTCGCATCCGCAATCGTAAACGGCACATCCAGGTAATGGGCCAGTGTCTGCGCGAATAATGTTTTCCCCGTCCCGGTCGGCCCGACAATCAGAATATTGCCTTTTTGAAGTTCAACATCCCCGATTTCATTTGCGGAAATCCGCTTATAATGGTTATAGACCGCAACCGAGAGGACCTTTTTAGCCTGCTCCTGTCCGATGATGTATTGATCGAGATGTTGGTGGATATCCACTGGCTTGCACAGTTTCGCGGAAATCTCTTGGCGAGACTCCTGCCAATCCTCGGAGATAATCTCATTGCACAAGCCGACACATTCATCACAAATATAGACGGTCGGACCCGCAATGAGCTTTCGAACCTGATCACGGTTCTTTCCACAGAAGGAGCAACGAAGATTGGCTTCGGACTTCGCTTGTCTCGCCATAAGAAGAGCCTCCTTTGCCCTTAATCCTTACTTTTTAAACCTGCCTTGGTGTCGTCTTTGTGGCCCTTTTCCGGACTTCTGACAATGACCTCATCAATCAATCCGTACGCTTTGGCTTCTTCTCCCGACAAAAAATAATCGCGTTCCGTGTCTTGAGAAATTTTATCCAGCGGCTGCCCAGTGTGATACGCCATAATCTCATTCAATTTTTCACGAATTTTTAAAATCTCCCGGGCATGAATATCAATCTCAGTGGCTTGGCCCTGGAAGCCTCCCATGGGTTGATGAATCATCACGCGTGCATTGGGAAGGGCAAACCGCTTGCCTTTGGTCCCTGCCGTTAATAACAAGGCGCCCATGCTCGCCGCTTGACCTAAACAGATGGTGTTGATCGGCGATTTCACATATTGCATCGTATCATAGATCCCCATTCCCGCCGTCACACTTCCACCTGGAGAATTGACATACAGATGAATGTCTTTTTCCGGGTCTTCCGATTCCAAAAACAACAGCTGAGCGATCACGACATTCGCGAACACATCATCAATAGGGGCCCCTATAAAGATGATTCGGTCTTTCAAGAGACGGGAATAAATATCGTAAGCCCGTTCACCTCGATTCGTTTGTTCAATAACCATCGGAATGAGCATTCCCTGGGACCTCCTCGTGTTGTAAAATAGGTATCGAGTATAGAATCAGAACACGTGTTATCGGAATGGGTGCATGACGCGTTACCCCTGAATCACCGCATTTTGATAGACGAACTGCAAGGCTTTTTCCGCCTTCATCCGCTCGCGAAATTCCTCCTGAGCGCCCTGCCCTCCGGCCTCCACCATGCGTTGAATTTCCGCAACCGGGAGCTTCAAGGAGGTGGCCAGTTTTTGAATTTCGGCGTTGACCTCATCCTCACTGACATGAAGACCTTCCTTCTGGACGATCGCATCCAGAATCAAACTCAGCTTCACACGCCGCTTGGCTTCCGGATGCAACTCTTGTTGAAGTCGCTTGGCCTCTTCTTGCAAACGAAGGGGCTCTTCCAGATCATCTTCACGATGAGCATGGCGATGCTCCTTCAGCATTTTTTGTCGAATGAGCGTTTGGAGTTCCCGTTCAATCAAGACCTCTGGAATTTCAAAGTGGTGCATCTGCAACAAGCGTTCGATCACCTGATCTTTATAGCCTTCTTCAAGGTCCTGTTTCAAAAAATTATCCAATTGGGTGCTGATCGTGGTTTTCAGGTGTTCCAGTGAATCGTAGTCGCCGCAATCCTTGGCAAATTCATCATCCAATTCGGGGAGTTTCTGTTCTTTCACCGCATCGACTGTCACCTTGAGGACCATCGTTTTCCCGGCGAGGTGAGTATCAGGATGATTAGGGGGATAGGGTTGCGGCACATCAATCGTGTCCCCGGCCTGTTTCCCGATCAGATACTCATCTAACTCCACGCCCAGAATCGGAGACTTGGATCCAACTTCAAGAAGATGCCCTTTTTTCTGAGTCCCTTCCAATAGCTGGTCCTCTACAAACCCCTCGATGGACAACACCGCATGCAATCCTTCACGAAGAGGCGTTCCTTCAGGAACCACGTCAAGCGCAGCATGTTGCTCCCGTAAGCTCTGGAGAGCTTTTTCAACCTGATCATCCGTAACGGTGCGAGCATCCCGTTTTAATGAAATAGGATTCGGTGGTCGATAATCCCCCAATTGAATTGTAGGTTTTATTTCCACTGTAGCCGTAAAGGTAAACGCGGTATTGGGCTTCACTTTCATTCGTTCCAAAGGGGGAATATCAACGACGATAGGAACCACCCCGGCTTCCTTCACCGCCCGTTGGTAATAATCGGGCACCAATCGCTGAACCACATCTTGCTCCACAAGATCTGCATACCGTTGTTCTAATAAGGCTATTGGAGCTTTGCCAGGTCGAAATCCAGGAATTTTGGCTTGCCGCCTCAACTGGGCATACACCTTTTGAAATTCGCTTTTGACGGCTTCTTCGGGAACTTCAATTTTTAACGACCGTTTGACCGGCCCGAGTTCTGTCATTTCTAACTTCATAAGACCATTTCTTCCTTGTAAAAGAGAACTAATGAAGAATATTGATGTTTAAAAATGGTGCGAGAGGGGGGACTTGAACCCCCACGGATACCCACGAGATCCTAAGTCTCGCGCGTCTGCCAGTTCCGCCACTCTCGCTCGTAACCGTTTTCGCCTCACTCCATCGCATGCATTGAAAAGACATTCTATCCCCTGGACACTTCAAGGGAGGACAAGACCGCCTGAACGACACCGAGCCTCCCTATTATAAAACGTCCATCTCCTTCAGGCCATCCTAAAATTCAGTTAACGAAAATACTCACCTCGGAAGCGCCGTAGCTGAGATCCGAGATGACCGGCAAAAGAAACTGATAATATTCGAAGGTGGACGATTCAATAGGTCTTACTCAGATCATACTGAGGCCTCTTCTCCCCCATCAACGGTATCAATGCTGCGGCAATGACGTGTTTAGAAAAGCCCCCTCCAGCCAAGCCACAGCATCAATAGAGGAGTAGAACAGACAGATGCCCACATGCGCACCCTTTAGAGGGAACAAACACCACCGCCGTGATTTCTCAACATTCCTACGGAAAATCCCTCTTGATCGACCCGAGCCAGTTGGGTAAGGTAACACCATATGACCTTAAAACGGCTCTATCAAGATATTTACCAGAAATTTCTGGAAAAAAAAGACGGCCATCGGGGGTATGACTTCCAAGAGTCGCCGGTAGGGTCCGCGACCCCACCGTCACCCACTTTTGCGGATAACGTCAAATGGTGGACCTGGAACCGTCCCAGTCGGCTTAAAAAAATCAGGCAAGACCGGGATCAGCGACAACAGGACATCATCAATATCCAATCCCCGCCTCCAGCCAAACGGTAAAAACTGCGGAGCATCTTCTCGCCTCATGCAGAGTTTCTTCCAGGCCACCGGTCGGCTTTACTACCAAGCCCTGTTCGCTTCGATCCAATCCTTCTCACGCGCATGGATCTTGATCCCCGTCCTCCTCGCCTTTGCCCTAGGCCTCATTCTTGTCAGATCCCTCATCCCTCCACTTGGAATGATCGGAGGGTTTATCCTGGGGGCCCTCAATGCCCTTGTCATTGGGGCCACTCTCAGTCTGACAGAACAGGCCGTCCTAGGGGCGCGGCGCGTGAGCTGGCCGGATGTCCCGCGGAGTATGGGGCAATATTTCTGGGACGTCATTTCTGTTGGATTTATGGTGTGGTTTCCCTTGTTATTCCTCGAAATGGGACTCCAGACCAATCCCTACCAGCCGCTGATTGGCACAGCCGTATTTTTCTTAATTTTTGTGCTACTCAATCCAGTACCCGAAGTGATTTACCAAAGCCGGAGCGGATCCGCCCTCGAGGTCGTCCGGGAAAGTTATGAATTTGTCGTGGAAAATTGGATTGAATGGTTTCTGCCCGTGGCCATTGTCTTTGCCCCATTCGGCCTGACATTTTTCTTCCAGATGTCCAGCCAGGCGGGAAGGCGTGGGGGGTTAGACTTCTCACATCTCATCATGTTGCCATTTTCCGTGTTATCCGAGTGGCTCTCTTTGTTGGGGATGTCTTCCGACATGAGTTTTGTTATCGTCCTCGGACTCACTCCCATTGTGACGGTATTTATGCTCTTCTTTCGAGGCCATTTGTTTGCCGCCCTGCATCGATCTTCCCGACGCCAACGAATGTTCCAATCCCGAACCTCCTAGGAGATAAGGAGTGAAAAGTAGTAAGAAATGATGAGCCAAAAACAGAGTGACCGTTCTCTCCTCATTCCTTGCTCGCTCTACTCCTAACTATTCCCTCTCCTTGCTTGTCGCCCCCAGACCCCCATGGTAAGATGGGGGCCTTTCACCAAACAGATCCCCGGTGAAGAAGATAACTAAGGTGGGATTGACAGATCCCCTCCAAAAGACAAACGGCTTCATCAGAGGTTCAGTCGCCGCAAAGTAGATAACCATTCGCGGAGAGGTGCGAGAGTGGCCGAATCGGCGTGACTGGAAATCACGTGTGCCAGCAATGGTACCGTGGGTTCGAAACCCACCCTCTCCGCCATATTTGGTCCGCCGTGAGGATCACGAAATCCTCAGAGAATGGTTTACGCCAGTCCCTGAGATGATGGACCATCGAGACTGCATTTAGGGGCTGGGCCCTGTGCGACAGAATCCTGCAAACCCCGCCAGGTCCGGAAGGAAGCAACGGTAAGTGGGCTAGTCTGTGTGCCGCAGGATCACCTGGCCCCGACTAACTATATGGGCTGACTCTCCGTGTCTTGGTACCGAAAGTCAGTCTTCGAGGTACTCAACGAAAAACCCTTTTCCTGATTAACGCTCATTATGGAATTTCAAGTTTCAGCTCGGAAATACCGCCCAACCAACTTCAAAGAAGTCCTGGGGCAATCTCATGTCGTGCAAACACTCACCAATGCGATCGACCGCAAGCGAGTCGCCCATGCTTATGTATTCTCCGGCATGCGGGGAGTCGGCAAAACCACCGTTGCGCGCATATTGGCCAAATCCCTCAACTGTGAACAGGGCCCGACCAGCCACGCCTGTGGAACCTGCCCAAGTTGTGTGGAAATCACCAGGGGCAATTCTGTCGATGTCATTGAGATTGACGGAGCTTCCAATACCGGCGTGGACGATGTTCGAGAACTTCGGGAAAATGTCAAATTTGCGCCGTTTCATGGCACGTACCGAGTCTACATCATCGACGAAGTGCACATGCTTTCCAACTCGGCCTTCAACGCCCTGCTCAAAACACTGGAAGAACCGCCGAGTCATTGCGTCTTTATTTTTGCGACAACGGAAGTTCATAAAATTCCCGCCACCATTCTTTCACGCTGTCAGCACTTTACCTTTCGACGCATTTCCCGTTTAGAAATCATCAGCCAACTGCGGCACGTGGCCACGCAAACCGGTGTGACCGTGGAAGATCGAAGCCTATCGGCCCTGGCTCGAGCCAGTGAAGGCAGTATGCGAGACGCGTTGAGCCTGCTGGATCAGGCCGTCTCCTTCGGTGGAGAACGCATCCAGCATGGCGATTTGGAAATGCTGATTGGGTCCGTGCCGGACGAACTCGTCCGACTCATGATTGACGCCATTCTTGCTCACCAGGCCGCCCAAACCATGTCTCTCGTGGGACAGTTGGTCGATCAAGGGTTTGATGTCCGGGTGTATTGCCGGGAACTGTTAGAGCGATGCCGGAATCTGCTGGTGGCTTGCGTGGTGCCGTCACGCCCACAAGTACAAACCCTTCTTGAATTGGGAGACGAGGAGGTTGATCAAGCCATCGCGCAAGCCCAACAACTCTCTGAGCCCTATTTACAGGCCCTCTTTGCCATCTTCTCGCGAACAGAGGACGGGCTCCGAGGAAGCTCCCATCCACGGTTCCTGATTGAAGCCGCTGTGGTGCGAGCAGCCCTTCTTGATCCTGTGACCGTGGCCTCTAACGCAACTGAGCAGAAGACCAGCTCACCCGCTCAATCTGTTCTACAGCCAAAAGTATTGCCACCTGTGGCATCGACTCCGCCTCCCGCAAAACCTGGTAAGGTCCAGGCGCCCCCGGAAAAACCGGTGGCCCCTCCAAGCCAGGCACGTCCCACACCCAGTGGCGGCGCCACGACGATGTTTCCTTCCTCAACACCACCAGGTGCGGAAAGGCCGGTTTCGACACACGTTTCACCTGCCAACGACGAACCCTCCAAGACCGCTCCAAAAACGGCTACTCAGCCTTCGTTGGGCCCACCCGTGACGTTAAACTGGGAACTGGTGGTTGAACGCATGATCGACGACCATCCGAATATCGGGAGTTTCCTGGAGAAGGGGAGTGTCGTGACCATGACGACTGACTCCGTCGTCCTGGGATATTCCAAAAAAGATTCGATTGCTCGCTGGCGAACAGACAAACCGGAAAATCGCGTGCTTATTGGTCAAATATGCGAGGAATTCACCGGCCGTCCGATAAAAATCCAAGTCATGGAATTTCAAGACGGCCAAGAGTACCCGCCGTCAACCGGAGAGCTACGAGCAAAAAAAAAACTTGAGGTCGACCAGGATTTGATTGAAAACGTGAAAGCCCATCCCCTGGTGAAACAAGCCTTGGAACTATTTGGTGGGGAAGTAGTTTCGGCAGAAAGAACCCCACAAAACGAGGAGGTCCGCTAATGTCTAAAAATCCATTCTCGAATATGGGCAACCTCTTAAAACAAGCCCAGGCCATGCAAGAAAAAATGGGAAAAATTCAAGAGGAGGCTGCCACAAAAACCGTCGAGGCCTCAGCCGGGGGTGGGATGGTGACCGTACAAGCCAACGGGGCCATGCAATTGACCAAGTTGACTATCGATCCGGAAGTATTGAAATCAGGGGACCATGACATGTTGCAAGACTTAATCGTCGCCGCATCGAATGAAGCCTTGCGAAAGGCCAAAGAGCTGATGGCCGAAGAAATGAAATCCCTCACCGGAGGGATGGGCATTCCCGGCATGTTTTAACCATCAAGCGAGGTTCATCATGCTGGAAACCACTCCGACAAAACACACCAGAGCCAATGGCCAACCTCAAGGTCTGGTCGCGCGTCTCAGCCGGGAACTCGTGCGATTGCCCGGCATTGGGCAAAAAACTGCCCAGCGGTTGGCCTTTCATCTCATGAAAACGGACAAGGAAGAGGCGCTTCGCCTAGCCGATGCCATTCGTGATGTAAAGGAAGGAGTCTCCTTCTGTACCCAGTGCCGAAATATTGCCGAAGGGCCCCTCTGCGAGATTTGTCTGGATCCGAAGCGGGACACCACCATTATACTCGTAGTGGAAGAGCCCAGTACCCTGTATGCCATCGAACAAAGTCGCGCCTTTCGAGGCCTTTACCATGTGCTCTATGGAGCACTCTCTCCTCTGGACGGCATCGGTCCTGCGGACATCCGCACCCATGATTTGGAATACCGGGTCCAGAATGGAGAATTCAAGGAAGTCATTGTGGCCACCAACCCCACAATTGAAGGAGAAGCCACCGCCATTTACCTGACCAAGCGGTTAAAACCCTTGGGGGTCAAGGTCTCCCGTATCGCCTATGGCATCCCCGTCGGCATGGATATCGAATATGCCGATGAGGTCACCCTTCTCAAATCCATCGAAGGCCGCCGCGATCTCGGGTAACCAAGACGAAGTTTACCGTTTCGCCAAAACCTTCTGTTCAATCTGTTCGAATTGCTCGGGGAAGAAGCCCAACCACACCCCAACCTGCCTGATTTCATCACGCCAGTTCTTCTCATACGCCCCTTCATCCGAGGCAAACGAAATGAAACTTGCCAGAATTCCACCGACCTTGTCTTCTCCTATGCCCTCTGCAAACAATTTAGGTATCGTAAATCCTTGCGACATGCGAAGAAGATTATCTTTTTCTTGCGAGGGAAGATCCAAATGACGAAGCACCGCACGAAGCCGCTTGAATTCAGGATCGAACGCCCGTTCAATCGCACAAGCAAAAAGACCACCCAGATTATAACGTTCCGTGGGCGAGAGGGGTTCGACACGGGTTTTAGAATCGGCTGAACGGGTAGGGGATGAAGCGGATCGACTGGGAGCCTTAGTGACCACCTTTTTAGCTATGGTCGAACCCGCCTTCTTTGTAGACCCCGAACTCACTTTCTCGGTGACCACAGATTTCGGAGCAGAAGGCTTTCCTAAAACGGTGTTTTTCTTCGGGACTGACGTCTTCTTTTTGTGAGTCGGCAGCTTCTGAGCTGCGGGCTTTTTGGCTTTGGGCTTAAGAGCCGCTTTCACCACGTTCTTCTTTATGGTGATCTTTGTTTTCTTCGCTGCAGATTTCTGGGTTGTACCTGCCTTTTTCCCAGAAACAGTCGTTGAAGAAGCCGATTTGGTTTTCTTAACCACTGGTTTTTTAGCTAGCAGCGGCTTTTTCGTCGCAGCAGGTTTAGAAGCCACGGTCTTTTTTATGGCTGCCGAACGTTTCTTCGAAGAGGGTTTTGAAGACACGCGACGAACCGATTTCTTTTGAGCCATGCAGAATCCTTTCTAACACTAATAAATGGATAATGTTTAAAAACCACGAGAAAGCTACATAATTCGTTCAGGAAAAATGATAGTTACTTTTTCTCATTCAGACAAGGAAGAGTTGGGAATATAAAAGACCGAAGAGTTGCAGGAATAACCAATCATGAAACCTGTTGTTGAAAATTTTATTGTGTTTTGCCAACCTAACTGAAATCCTGGAGATTACGCCACTGATGAGTCAAACGGTTCCCTCTCGCTTGCCGGTATTTGTGCTATGCCCACACAGATAATGAAAGTCCAGATCAGAGGAAGCGTTCTCTGGACCGGCTCTTGGAGCAATTGGCTCCACTGGCCATTCAAGACCAGGTTTGTTCCTGGCCGGACAAAGACATTGAGACAGGACAGAATTGGCACGACCGGATACAGCACACCCTCGAACACACCAAAGCTGCTGTCTTGTTGGTCAGTCCAGCCTTTTTGGCCTCCACCTGGATTCGAAATAGCAAACTTCCGGACCTTCTTAAGAATGCTAAAGATAGGGGACTGGTCATTCTGCCCGTCATCGTAAGGCATTGTTTGTTTAAAGAAACGACATTCAAATACCCGGATCAGATCAACGGTCCCAAAGAACTCTCTCTTGCGACGCTTCAGTCGGCAAATTCACCGAGGCCCAGCTGTTCTACCAGAGCGCCCTCAACATTTTTGAAAAAGTATTAAGATCAGAGCATCCCACCACAAAGTTGGTGAGAGGAAACTATGAAGTTTTACTGAAAAAAATGGAGGGTGAAAAAACTTGAACACCCATAACCACGTGACAGGGTGGTCAAAATGGTCGTTCAGCGCGGCCGCAGCAAGCGAAGAGACGAAACGTACTCATGTACGTTGAGTCTCTAAGCGAAGCGAGAACTATACTGACGGCCAATTTCACCATCCCGGGAATGTTGAAAAAAGCCTACCAGCGGCGTTCTCGCCCTTGTGCTGTGCTCACGTACTAAGGGTACGCTCCGCGCATCACAAGAACTACGGCCTTGCTGGACAGACTTTTTTGAACATTCCCTTAACTGCTAGGGGGAGACCCCGCTGGCGAGGACAATTTCGCAAATATGATCCAGCCGTTCGATATGCTCGTAGGCTGACCAGGGGTCTGGCGCCATCGAGCAGACTCCGTGGTTGGCCTGGCCGACAATATCGTAATCGCCTGCCGGGTTGGCTTCTGTGACCCCCAAGGCCTTCGCCGTGGCTTCTCCGAGTTCCGTACTGATGGCAGGAAGTGCGGGCGCCGTTGGCCCAATCCTGGTATAGCGGTAAATTTCAGGGAAGTCTTTGCAGATTTTCTGGAGATCGAATCCTCGATAGATAGCTGCGACCACATGGGTTGGATGCACATGCACCACCGCACGCGTCCGATTCATGCCTCTGGTCAAGAGGTAATGCATATGCAGCTCACCGGAAGGATTGGTTCCGGGAGCTACCTGCAATTTCCCATCTGCCAACCTGATTTTCACCATATGCTCAGGATGGACAATCGTCTTTCGCCAGCCTGAGGGAGTGACGTACAGGTAGACGCTTCTCGCTCGTCTGAGGCTACAGTTCCCATCACGGCTGGTAATCCACCCGCGCTCATAACACCGTCGTAACACATCTCCTATGGCTGTAATCATCGAATGATTTCTCCTCCATTACTGTTGAATAGGCCTTCATTTCCCCCGGTCAAGTGTACCATTCTGTTTTCTTTTCGTCTTACCCTTTCACAGAGCACATGTCTGACTTGTATGAGACATGCTCCCGTGGGTATACAAAGATGGCTCAAAGCTTCAGATGAGCAACGAAAAATGTTCATGAAAGTGAGAACCGGGATGGATCGCTCCGATTCATATGTCGCGAAGAATAAAATGCGCTACAAGCATTCCGGGTTTTGTCCCCAGGTCTCGGAGAACACAAACTCTCTTAATGGCTTACGAGACCGTGGTGCCAATTCCCGTTCACGGAGCGGGTCCGGGAGGGTGGAGGCATCTCCCTTGTACCCGATGGCGATCCCGGTTACGGCTTCATAGCCAGCCGGAAGGGCGTAGCATTCGCGAATGGTGTCTGGCAGAATGCCGGCCATCTGATGGACCGCCAGGTCCATGGCTGTAGCTTGCATGACCAGGTTTCCCACGGCCAACCCGACGTCATGATAGGCATGACGGTTGACCTGGCCATTATGATCAAAATGTCGTTTCGCGACCGTGAGCAAAAGAAGTGGCGCTCGTTTCGCCCAGATTTGATTCCCCTCCACCAAACAACTCAGAAGTTTCTGATGGTTCTCGGGGTGTTCGGTGGTCGCGAGAATGAAGACCCAGGGCTGTTCGTTAAAACAGGAAGATGCCCATCGTGCCGCCTCCAACAACCTTTGGATTTTTTCTCGTTCCACCGGCTGATCAGCAAAGGCTCTTGGACTCCAACGACGGCGTAACAGGTCATGAATGTGAAATTGAATGTCCGCTGGTTTTTCCATGATTTCTCCTGAAATACTCCACTCCCCTTATTGATGGCCCTGTCTTAAGGCAGACGCCACTGGCCACATTCTTGTGGCTCCGGAATGCGCCAAGCGGCCTCCTCCACGGGGGTCAACCTGAGCTTGTCGGGATGCGGACGTAATCCATAAGAGAGATCGATATCGTGCATGTCTGCGTTTCCTCCACATGGACAGCTATCGGGTTCATCCGCATCAGCATACAACAATTCCATAAATTCATGATCCCAGAAAAACCGATCGGTCATCGTCTCCAAATCCACCAACCCAAACCGATATCCCCCCAACATGGTAAATGACACCGATCCATGATCAACCTGCTCGTTATGCCACAGACAATAATTCTTGAGGCATTCATACACCAGAAGCCAATGATAGTCGGTCAATCGATAGACGGTTGATGCCTTATGAGCCACCAGCAATTCCTCAAACGTGATGAGTGCGCTATAGGGAGTAAACAGCGCCCCCACGACCGGATACTCCACGAACCAAGCGTCACCGTCATTTTCAGAAGCCAAACGCCGGACAGCTTGAAGCTCGCAGTGGAGAGCCTGCTTCACAAACGCGATAAACACAGCATCAGGTTGAGTCCGAAAATACAGCATCGCTCGTCATCCAAGCTGGTAAACCTTTAATTTTCGTGAAGGGCCTGTGTAACCATGTCGGTAATGGCGTGCAATTGGAAAGGCTTATCGATGGTGTGTTGGGCCCCTAACCGACGAGCGAGGTCCAACAAATCAAGTTTCGCTCGCTCGCTTCCGCCCGACATCGCAATAATTTTTACCTGAGGAAATTCACGTCGCAAATCCAGAATGGTCTCAAGCCCCTCTTTTTCCGGCATAAGGATGTCTAAAATAATCAGATCGGTGGGATGGCTGCGATATTCCTTGATGCCTTCGACTCCATTCGAGGCACAGTCCACAGTATATCCCTGATCTTCCAAGGCCTGCTTCAAAAGGTCACACACCTGCCGATCATCATCAACAACAAGAATGGTTGCCATCGCTCTTTGACTCCTTCTCCGCCCCACTCCGCATCGTCATCTTCCACAGGGAATGACCCACCACGGACTGTGCGATCGACGTTGGCATCTCCATAGCATAATGGTTTAGTCCAACCTCAAAAATTCTCGGACCAGCTCTCGGACGTCATCACCACCAATGAACTATCCCTTTCTGGTGTTGATGATTATTGAATAGCCTTCTCGGAATGGTTTGCATCTTATGAGGCTATTCACGACCCACCCTCAACCAACAGTGCCGTGCCCGTTCATTCCCATTCCGGCAGGTCAAGACTCGGCTAACGACGAAGGTGTTTTGTCGAGCACATGGCGAATAATGGGCACGAGGTCTCGAATAGCCAATGGCTTCATTAGATAACCCTGAATACCCAATTCTTTGGCTTTCTCGGCGGAGATCACATGACTGAATCCTGTACACAGAATGATGGGGAGCTCTGGGCGAATCCGCAAAAGCTCACGGGATAAGGCCTCCCCCGTCAAGCCCGGCATGGTTTGATCGGTAATGACGAGATCAAAACGATGAGGGTTTTGCTGGAATACCCTCAGGGCGTCGATCGAACTCGTGTGTACTTCCACGGTATACCCCAGTTGCGTGAGTAGTTCCTTCCCAAGACGCACAATCGTCTCTTCATCATCCACAAATAAAATTGTTTCTTTCCCCGTTGGAATGGGGCTTTGATCATGAAGAGGCTCTAAGGCCTGTGTTGGAACGGTCGGGAGGTAGACTTCGATCTTTGTCCCCTTGTTCACGACACTGTCAACGACAATGGCTCCCCTATGACCCGTAATAATGCCATGGACCACAGCCATCCCCATCCCCGACCCCTCTCCAATAGGTTTGGTGGTAAAGAAGGGATCAAACAGCCGTTCAAGCACCTCAGGAGTCATGCCGGAGCCGGTATCTTGCACCGTCAACCGAACATGTGGACCAACCTGTAATCCCGAGATCATGCCGGCAAGATCCTCGGTCACCTCCACATCTTCCAAGGTGACGTTCAAAATCCCGCCGGATTCTCGCATGGCATATTCCGCATTGGTGCATAAATTGATAATGATCTGATGCATTTGGGTCGGATCTGCTAGAATGGTGGCCTCTGTCTTCAGAGATTGACGGATCTCAATTGTGGTGGGAATCGTGGATCGTAAGAGTTTCAGGGCTTCCCGGACGACCATGTGGATAGGTGTGGGTTTCTTCCCCTGACCCGCTTGACGACTAAAGGTCAAAATCTGAAGCACCAAGTGCTTGGCTCGGTGTCCCGCGGTCAGCACTTCTTGGAGATTTCGTTGAGTACGGCTTTCCTTTGGCACAGTGGCCAATGCCAATTCGGTGAAGCCTAAAATTGCCGTTAAAATATTGTTGAAATCATGGGCGATGCCGCCTGCCAACGTTCCAATAGCTTCCATGCGGCTTGATTGGCGAAATTGGCGCTCGGTTTTCGTGAGAGCCTCTTCAACCCGCTTCCGCTCTGTAATGTCCTCCGCCACTCCCGCAAGGCTCAGCATGTCCCCATTGGGCTTTCGAATAGGAACCGTTTGTATTCGCACCCACCTGACGGAATTATCTGGCCTGACAATCCGACATTCTCCCTGAACCCCATCAATTTCCGGCTCAAATTGGCGTGTCAGAAATCGTGGTTGATCTTGAGGATGAACCGCATCCCATAGGCTTCGAGGATCTTCCAGAAGACTGGCACAACTCCGGCCCCAGACGGTTTCATACTGAGGGCTGACATACCATACCTCCGACTGGTCAGGGGCAAAGACCCAAAAGACTTCCTTAATATGTTCCACAAGTTGCCGAAACCGTTCATCCCGTTCCACCAGGGCCGTCTCCAGTTCTTTCGTGTATTCGGTCATCTGGTCACGGAACGTTCGACGAATAGTACCAAGCAACTCGGATGGCGACACGTTCTGTTCGAGGTAGGCAATGGCGCTCTCACCTATGACATCTTTGGCTTCATCCACGCTGGCAAAGGCTGGATTCACGATCATCCGAATCTCTACGTTGTTCGCCTTGAGAAGAGAAAGCAATGAAACTCCGGAGACATCCGGCGCCTGCACATCGACCACTGCGACGGCAAAGCTTTCACCTTTCGCATACTCCAAAGCCTCCGCGGCCGTCGCGGCCCCCACTACCTGATAGCCTTCCTCCGCTAACACGTTGACGAGGATCTCCAATTGTCCAGGACGATCTTCCACAATGAGGATACGTAACCATTCCCTTCGCATCGTCATACATCCCTCCCTTAGGCAAACCGTCCAGGGCCGTGTTCGTCATGCTCAGAATCTATCTCGAAGGTCTATTGGGAAATCCCCTCCGATTCCACATCACTTTTCTTCTAGAATATCACCAATTACTCCGGCATATCAGAACAATCCCCGGTTTTTCCCTCATCCGATCCCATCATACCAATACCGGCATTAATGGTCACGCCCTTGTCATCATCAGGGCAGTGGGAAATTCAACGAGAAAAATGGATATCGGGGAAAAGTCCGCTGGCTATGGCAATCGCTCCGCGATGATGTTCGGAAAAACAGTGAATCTCCATCCGGTCCACAGAGACGTCACGGTACACCCGTGATCACCAAACAGAAGAGGAGTATACGTATGATCATGGCCGTGAAAAGAGTGAGGCGAACTGCCTACATGCGGAAGGGAGCATGAGGCATGGGAGGCCTCCCTAAAGAATGAGGAGAGAAATACGTGCAGATGAATTTGAGGAAAAGCCGTGTCGGTCGCTCAGATTTCGCATGGCATTGCCGGCTCCCTCTCCCCGCCCACTGACTGATCTTTCGAAGGACCAGTTTTGACCGCTGAGGCAATCTCCTCTTGAATTCCTTGCGCCATCTTGCGCCGATTAGCAGCATCGCGGATAGGTCGCCCGACGACTAAATAATCCGCCCCGGCTTGAATGGCGTCAAACGGAGTTAACGAACGTTGATGTTCATGGGTATTTTGCCCGGCCGGCCTCACACCTGGAGAGACAATGAGCGCCTTCTCACCAAACCGTTCTCGCAGGATTCTGACATATTTTCCTGAGGCGATCAGGCCATCGCACCCCTGGGCCATCGCCATATCGGCCCGCCACAACACATAGTCATCCAGGGAATGAAAACGAGCGGGATCTCCTGGCTGCATACTCAACATCCCCAGGTCTTGAAGGTCCTTCTCCCCCCAGCTCGAAAGAAGCGGAAC
>Ga0224497_10000467_pt1 | contig 28062 bp, 26 predicted proteins | sample SF_Jul11_sed_USG_4_FD_167970 | JGI IMG/M metagenome (GOLD analysis project Ga0224497, IMG submission 167970) | Sediment microbial communities from San Francisco Bay, California, United States - SF_Jul11_sed_USGS_13 | ecosystem: Environmental > Aquatic > Marine > Sediment | place: USA...
CGGTCAAATTCAAAGGCGCCACAGGATCACCAGGAAACCCGATCGCTATCAGGTGAGCGAGCGACCGCTTGTGGCCGCGTGCTGTCGATTTGGCGAAAACCTCCTGGCGGACAGCTATACTTCGGATAGCAGTCGGTTGCCTGTAATAACGTAATTCGGCTGCCGTTGACCCAAGGTATGGACTCCTCCCACCTAGAAAACCAGGTTGAGTGTTGACGAAAACGCTCACAGAAGGAGTCCATACAATGCGTAAGATAAACGTAATCGGCGTCGATTTGGCGAAGAATGTGATCCAGGTGTCGGTGGTATCGGGATCACACCGCGAGCTTTCCAACAAATCCTATACGCGCAAGAAGTTTGCCGAGTTCCTGGCGCGGCAGAAGCCGAGCCTGGTGGCATTTGAAGCCTGTGGAAGGTCGCACCACTGGGCGCGATTTGCACAGCGATACGGCCACGAGGTGCTGATTATTCCGGCGAAGACGGTGGCGAAGTACCGCGACGGCCATAAGACCGATGCCAACGACGCGCTGGCGGTTGTCGAGGCAACCCGTCGGCCGAAGCTGAAGCTGTCACCGCTGAAGAGTCTCGAGCAACAGGGAATGCAGTCGGTTCAACGCTCACGGGAGTTGCTGGTGCAGAACCGGGTGGCGCTGTCGAACCACGTGCGGGGCTTGTTGCTGGGGTTTGGCATTGTCATCCCACAAGGCTGGGCGGCGTTGCATCGCCGGATTCCGGAGATCCTTGAGGACGGTGACAATGAGTTACCGGACATGTACCGACCGACACTGCATCTGCTGTGGCGCCGACTGTGCGAGCTATGCGATGACATTCAACAGCTCGATATCGAGATTAAGACGCTGGTGAAGCGGAACGCGGCTTGCAAAGAACTGCTGGCGCTAGAAGGCATCGGTCCGATCGGCGCGGTACTGCTGTTCGCGACACTCGGCACTGGCGAAGCCTTCACCAGCGCTCGGCAGTTCGCCGCCTACCTGGGGCTGACGCCAAAGCAATATAGCAGCGGCGGTAAAGTGAAGCTGGTAGGGATCAGCAAGAAGGCGGCGAACAAACGACTGCGAGCGGTGTTGGTCCAGGGAGCGCGTGCTTATGTGCGTCATCTCAATGAACCGAAGACGGCGAAAGACCGATGGCTATTAGCGCTGATAGAGCGCGCTGGCCCAGGTAAGGCGACGGTGGCACTGGCACACAAGAATGCGCGCACGGCGTGGGCTATGTTGACCCGCGGTGAATCGTATCAACGGGATTATCAACACGAGATGCTGGCGGCATGACCGTTTAGCGGCTCAGACAAAAGTGGTAAGTTAGGAAGACATCAACGAGAGACCTGAATCAGATAAAGAAATCTGCTCCGGTAAAACCTGATCCGCTTTGAGGCCTTTGAGTCCATTGACCCATAGAGGAACCGGAGTGCGTATAACTTGTGGGCTGGGAGATAGCGTCTCCAACGAAAAGCCGAATATACATACGCGTTCCACTTCTGATGAAAGTCGCTCGGTGACGGGGAGGAGTCCATATACACTTCTGATGAAAGTCGCTCGGTGACGGGGAGGAGTCCATATACAAACCGGACATCCACGATTCTACGGTCGATCCCTATTGCTGCTCCAATAGAACTGCACTACAAGTAAGCATATGGGGCTGGTGTCAGAACTCAAGCGTCGTAACGTGTTCCGCATGATGGCGTTGTACGTGGTTGCTGCCTGGCTGATCATGCAGGTGGCGGAGGTCGTCATCGGCCTCGCCAATCTGCCGCAGTGGGTCGGCCCGGCCATTCTCAGTCTGCTCGCCGTCGGTTTCCCGATCGCGGTAATTTTTTCATGGTTCTACGAGCTGACTCCCGAGGGCATCAGCCGCGAGAAAGACGTCGAGCCCGGCCAGTCCACTACGCCGATGACCGGCCGGCGCATGAACATCTTGATCATTTCGCTGCTCGGCGCAGCAGTTATTCTGCTGGCCGTCGACAAGTGGTGGACCGAGATCCCCGCGGACCGGTCGATCGCCGTATTACCCTTTGAGAGCACGAGTCCGGGCAGCGACAGCGCGGCGTTTCTGGCTGTTGGTATTCAGGATGACCTGCTGACCCGATTGGCAAAAATCGGTGACTTCAAGGTGATATCGCGCACGTCGGTCGAACGTTACAGGAACACGGTCCGAAGCATACCTAGGATCGCCGCAGAACTCCGGGTCAGCCGGGTATTGGAAGGGGGCGTACAGCGCGACGGTGACAAGATCCGAGTCAACGTGCAGCTGATCGATGCAGCAACAGATGAGCACGTCTGGGCCGAGACCTACGACCGACGCGTGGAGGGAAATAACGTTCTCGCGATTCAATCGGAAATCGTGGACGCGATCGTGCGACAGCTCAACGGAGACCTTTCGCCGCAGGAAACGAAACGACTTGGCACGATGCCGACCAGGAATCTCGCAGCGTACACGGCGTATCTCGAAGGCATGCACAAGTCCGATATCGAATCCGTCGAATCGCTGAACGCGGCCATTCGCAGCTTCAATACAGCGGTTGAGCTCGATCCGGATTTCGCATTGGCCTACGTCGGACTCGCAGATGCGTATCTGACCTTGAGTGCGAATTTCTGGGGCGGACTGACAGTCGATGAAAGCAAGGCGCTCGCCGAGCCGCCGCTCGTCCGGGCGTTTGCACTGGACGATTCACTGGGCGAAGCGCATGCGACGCTCGGCTTGTTGAGACAACAACAGGGTGATGCGGAGGCTGCGCAACAAGCTTTCGAGAAATCGATCTCTCTGCGGGCTAACTATTCGCGCGTGTTTCGCCTGTATGGCCGGTTACGCTGGCGGCAAGGGCGCAGAGAAGAAGCGATGGAGCTTATGCAAAAGGCGCTGCGGCTGGATCCGTATTCGGCACCTATCAACTACGACGTTGGCCGGCTCCATGACGAATCCGGTAATTTCGACGAAGCGCTGGCACGCTACTTGCGGGTGATCGAAATCGAACCGGATCACGCCTTCGCCTACGTGTATATCGCGGCGATTCATTACCTGGTCTACGGTCGTGCCGACGAATCCCTGGTCTGGTACCGTAAGGCGGCGGACAACGACGCTTTGAGCCCAAGTCTGCAGGCGGCACAGGCGATCGCCTATCTCGAGCTCGGTGATCCGGATAGCGCGAAAAAGTGGGTGGACCAGGGCCTCGAATTGGGTCCGAGGACCTTCTGGCCGCTCTGGACCAGCCTGTTGCACAACATCTACACGGGTGATTATGCGGCCGCCCAGGCCGATGCGCGGGTAATGCTAGAGGTTTACCCGCGGAATCAGGGCGCATTGCACTGGCTACGCAATATTGACGTCGCGGCCGGCCGCTATGAGGTCGCGCGCTCGCGCTATGCAAGGGCGTTTCGGGAACTGACGGAGCCCGAGGTTCCGGAGGTGGATGCTTCAAACTATGACGCGGCCGTCGACCTGGCACTCGTGTTACAGCATCTGGGCGAGGAGGAGCGGGCCAAAGACCTCCTCGAGGGCAGCCTGGAAGTCATACAGACGGTGCCGCGCCTCGGGACCCATGGCTACTACATTACCGACGTTCGTATTTTCGCGCTGCAACAGCAAAAGCAACGCGCCCTCGATGCATTACGCCAGGCCATCGACGAGGGTTGGAGGATCTTTACATGGTTGTACTTGGAGCATGATCCCAATCTCGATCCGATTCGTGGCGAGGCGGAGTTTCAGCGGTTGTACGCGGAGCTAAAGACAGACCTGGCAGCCCAAGCTCAACGTGTTCAGGATCTGAAGGCAAGTGGGGATATCTCATCTATTCCCTTGATAGAGAAATAGCTACGCCAAAATCAGGGGATCGCGGAATGGTAAATTCCCCCCTGCCATGTCCCCTAGTGGCCGATTTCTACCGTTAGCCCAGCTGATTTTCTAGCCGATCGGATGTCTGCTCCCGGGAAAAGCGGACATTCGGCTGCTAGACTCTCTAATGTCAGCCGATGACCCTATGTATGGACTCCTCCAACCCAGTTACTTAGGTTGGAGGTCGACCAAAACCCAAGGGAGTCCATACATGTCCTATTCAACAACAGTTGGGGTCGACTTAGCAAAGAACGTTATCCAGATCTCGGTGGTATCGGGCCGAGGCAAAATGCTTTCGAACCGATCGCTCACGCGTAAGAAGTTTGCCGAGTTCTTGGGCAAGCAGAATCCGTCACTCGTTGCCTTTGAGTCGTGCGCGACAGCGCACTACTGGGCGCGTGCCGCAGAGCGGCACGGTCACGAGGCGCGGATTATTTCTGCGAAGGCGGTGGCGCCGTTCCGGCAAGGTCACAAGACCGACAGCAATGACGCCTTGGCTGTCGCAGAGGCAGCGCGCCGGCCGAACATCAAAGCAGCGCCGCTGAAGACGCTCGAGCAGCAGGGTCTGCAAGCCGTGCAGCGATTCCGCGATCTGCTGGTGCAGGAGTGTACGGCGCTGTCGAACCACCTGCGTGGCCTGTTGATGGAGTTCGGTGTGGTTATCCCGCAAGGCTTTGCGGCGTTATGGCGCCAGCTGCCGGAGATCCTGGAAGATGGCGACAACGAAGTGCCGGACCTGTACCGGCCGACGCTGCACCGTCTTTACGTTCGCTTTCTGGAACTGCGTGACGATATCCAGGCGATGAACCAGCAGGTCAAAGAGTTGGTGAAGCAACACCCCGGCTGCAACCGGTTAACCGCACTCGAGGGCGTCGGGCCGATCAGTGCCGTGCTCTTGTATGCCTCACTCGGCACTGGCGAGGCGTTCTCCGGTAGCCGCGAGTTCGCGGCCTACCTGGGGCTCACGCCCAGACAGCTCAGCAGCGGCGGCAAGACCAACATCGTTGGCCTGAGCAAGAAGGTCGGTAACTGCAGGTTGCGATCGGTGCTGATCCAGGGTGCTCGCGCCTATGTGTACAGGCTCAAGGAGCCGAAGACCTCAAAAGACCGCTGGTTAATGGCGCTCATTGAGCGAGCCGGTCATGGCAAAGCCGCGGTGGCGCTAGCCAACAAGAATGTACGTACCGCCTGGGCGATGCTGACCCAGGGAACCGACTATCAACGTCGACCGCAACAGGAGGCAGCTGCGTAACGAGTCCCGCAAACACAGACCACGATCTGATAAAGATATCCGCTCCGGTAGAACCTGTTCCGCTTCGAGGCCGTAGAGTCCATTGACCCTTAGAGGTGCCGGGGTGCGCATACATAGAGGGCCAGGAGTTAGCGACTCCAACAAAAGGCCGAATATACATACGCGTCTGACATCTGATCGCCGGAACTGTTTGCTAGACTGGAGGAGTCCATATACGTAGCAGACTGTTGATGCACTAAGATAGACTTATTGAAAGAGAAGCTATTTTCTTGGAGATTCATTGCATGCTATGGCGTCGTACCATAGGAGTACTTGCCGGACTTTGCCTTGTCGCCTGCAACAGCGGGGGCGATCGCATAACAGCGGGTGAGCCGGCACCTGTGCTCCGTTCCGAAGCGCCATCTGCGCTGCGCATCCTCGTCATTGGTGGCACCAGCGGCATTGGCCTTCAGACGGTGAAGCTTGCCTTGGAACGCGGGCACAGCGTAACTGCCATGGCTCGAAGACCAGAACGCATGACCCTGTCCCACGAGCGACTCGATACCGTCAAGGGCGACATCCTCAATGCTGGATCGGTGGAGGCTGCACTGACCGGTAATGACGCCGTTGTCACAGCAATCGGAATCGGGCCGACACGTAAGGCAGTCTCGGTTTTCTCGGAAGGCACTGCCAATGTGCTCGCGGCAATGCAGAAGCTTGGCGTGCCGCGAATCGTCGCCGTAACTGGTATCGGGGCGGGCGATAGTCGAGGTCACGGCGGCTTCGTATACGACAACATTGTCCAAAAACTGCTTCTGAAGACGAGCTACGCGGACAAAGATCGCGAAGAAGCATTGATCCGCGCGAGCGACACGAATTGGACAATCGTCCGCCCTGGGTTTCTGAACGACGATGTAGGAGAGACGCGATACCGTGTCATCAGTGACATGCAAGGCATCACTTCAGGCGATATTGCGCGTGCCGACGTCGCCCACTTCATTGTGTCTGCACTGGAATCGCAGAGCTACTCAGGCGCGACAGTACTTCTGACCAATTGAGTTTCTCAACCGGTAGCGAGAACGACCGCTTGTGGCCGTTTTCTACCCTAGAAATCATGCCGTTTCAGCAGAATCGAAAGACCGCTAACGGGAAAAGCTGACATTCGGCTGCTAGACATATCTAATGTCAGTCGATGACCCGTCCACGCGAATCCGCCCCAGGTTCCACTAGGGCGGACATTTTTCCAGTCGACTTTTCAGTCTGTATTTCGTCTAGCCGCCGCTTTTCTTGGGATTGCATGCATTGCCGGGATGGGCGCCGATTGACAGGAAAAACGCTTTCGCTGCAGCAGTCAGTTGCCCCCAGGACTGCGCTATTAAACCCTTGAAAACGCGAGTCCCGTCTTCGAATGTCTCGCCGGGTGTGTCTTCTCGTCCCGAAAAAGCGCATTCAGACTTGCCTTTGACATCTAGCTCTTTGCCATTTCCCGTAATTTCACCGGCAAAAGCAGCACTCGCGCCCAGGAGCACGATTGAAGTTGCGCAAGCGGCCAAAGCTAGACGAAGTTTCTTGACGGAATTCTTATTCATAATTCTCCACTCTTTAGTTTGGTCGTTGTCGGATTCGACATAAGAAATGTTTCTGAACAACACATTTAAAGCGTAGCTGTAATTTGTTCGAAGTCAAGTTTTCGCTCGGGCCAGAAAGCGCTATATACGACTGCTATCGGCCGTTTTCGACCAGTGGGCTCGCTGGATTTCTAGCCGATTGTCCGTCTGCTCCCAAGAAAAGCCGACATTCGGCGGCTAGACTATCCAAGGTCGGCTACTGACCCGATCCGGCTTGTCGCGGGTTGGTAGTCGAGAGATGGTTTTTGGATACGAAGATGATCGAGATCTATCGGATCGGACCGGGTCGCGCAGCGCTTTTGGCGAAATTACAATCTCTCACGTTTAAGCAAGCGTACTCTGACGTTCATTCGTCGGAGGATATTGAAGCTTACTGTCTCGCCCACTATACGTCTGAAATTGCGGAAGCAGACTTGTCTTCCCAAGAGACGGTCTGTGGTGTAGGACAGTTGAATTCGGAGCCGTGTGGCTACTATATGGTGAAGCATCAGGCGTGCCCGGTAACTCTTGGTTCAGAATCATCCGAGCTAAAACAAATTTATGTTCTGAGTTCGGCATACGGTTGCGGATTGGGCCGGGCACTTTACGAACACGCCATCGCAACGATTCGGTCAGTGGGCCACCGGTGGGTCTGGCTTTGCGTATCGGACATCAACTGCCGCGCACAAGCATTCTATGCCAAGCTCGGATTCGCGAGAGTTGCCACTGGTCCTGTTTTGGAAGTTGGAAAGGATAAACTGCAATCCTCAATACTCGTACTCGAGTTGTGAGCTTTCACATCGGGCCGTTCTCTATCTGTCGCCATGCCATTTCCAATGGCCTCGGCCTGCGCCGCTGAGCCCGGACCTTCGGGAGACCGTTCTGAGGCGCTGGGGCCTGCTGCCGATGAAGTCGATCGAGTCTGAATATGTTTGCGAGTCTACGCCGCCAGCCGTCGCAGCGGCCTGCTGCGTGCTGATGCCGCATGGCGTGCCGTCGTCTCGAGAGCTGCCGTGACTTCCTATCGCGGTCAAGAGCGTTGACGAGCCTGTGTGTTGAGCTATAGTCGTAGTGATATCAGTGGCCGAAAGACGGCGTCGGCCGCTGATTCGCACTGTGGCAAAGGGCGAGCCTCGGTTCGAGAAGACGTCACATGTAGACAAGACGCCGTTGATGTATTTTGTAGTCTCGGCTTCTTAACTATGGCCCCGCGATCCGGCGAAATGAGATACCCTTACCACTGCAAGAATAGGGCACAACACAAAAAATACCCACACAGGAGATGGTCTCGATGGCTGACACGATAAAAAAGATTCCTGAAAACACAAGGTGGGGGATTGCAACGCAAGGATTGACCGGCGCGTACATTGCAATTTCTAATGCCTTAAAGCAGGCCGTAGGACAGAAAAAATTCGAAGAGTTCAATGGGGCGCTCTGGTTCGAGGCAGGAAAGGGAGCAAAGGAATTTGCTGATACCTTCGGGTTAGCCACCGAGAACGCCGAAGATATCGAAGCGGTTACTCATCTCCTTGCGCAAGCGTCTATGGGGCCGGAGTTTGTATTCGAAATTGTTGAAGCCAGCAAAGACAGATGTGTTGGAAAGACCACGCAGTGTCCCTGGCACAAGCGGTGGAAGGAGCAAGGCCTCGACATGGATACCTGTGGCGTAGGCCATCAAAGGTGGGGTGATGGAGCTGCCGAGAGTTTAAACCCGGATTTTACGTTTAAACTTACTAAAAACATGCTCCGCGGCGATTCTCATTGCGAGTGGGTAGTCGAGCGGAAGAAGTAGAGGTTAATAGCTGACTCTGACTCTCCGGCGTCCAGCCTAATGAAGCGTTTCAGTGAATGCTCGACAACGCCCGTCCGGCGCGGATAACTATCACGTTGATACTGCTGTCGCTGTGGCCGTCGTAAGGCGGTGACCGGTGGGCGCAAGGCGAGTCCCTTGACGCGATAGCCCGTGACCTGGGTCGTTACCATTCTGCCGTTCAAGGCGCTTTGGCGAGAACCGGCGGCATGCGTCCTGCAACGAAGCGACGATCGCAGCTGGCGCTGACGCTTGCCGAGCGCGAAGCGATCTCTCGAGGCATTGCTGTTGGCCTGTCTGTTCGGGCGATCGCCGCACAACTGGGCCGAGCACCCCGGATCTCTTCTGGGGCAGCAACAATATGCTGTCGCAAGAGAACTTAGCGAACGCCCAAGGGAGACGTTACAATTTTATTCACCGGCGGAGAAATTTGCCGAATGTGTCGCGACGATCGATTGAATCCGCAACTCGAAGCAGCCGGTCGGGATGGCCAAGAAAAGGCACAGAAATCGCTTTTTTGATGCGCTCAATACCTATCATCGCATTACTTTTATTGACTGCGACAATCGATGCGCAGGAGTATCACACGAGCCCATACTGTTGGGATTCAACACGAATTTACGCTTCGGGAGAAACGGAACGCGTCCAAGTCTCTGTGATGAAGCTCGAATCGGCGTCAGTTATTGACGGCACAGTATCTCCGAACGGCGCCTATCGATTCGAAATTACAGGTCGCATCAAAGAATCTGACCCGGAATGGTACCCGCGGTTAATTATCTTCAATGAGCGCGCGTACTTACTTGAGGTCCGGTTTCCAAATACGAAGTCAATTTCTGAAGCTGAATGGATTAATGAAAACCTGATCTTCGTCCGATTATGGTGGGGACGGGTTGCCGGGTCCGATTTCATCTTTGACGCTGAGAAAGAAGCTGTTGTTTACCAGCAGCCAATTCGGTGGGGCGAAATCGCATTTCGACAGTACAAACAATGCGCTGCAGACGACTGGAAGGATGAGGAACAATGCCAGTGTCTTGACAGCCCAGGAAAGTGAGTAACAGGAGGCGAACTATGCGCGGCTTGAAGGGCAAGAACATACTAGTGACAGGTGGAGCAAGCGGCATAGGCCAGGCCACTGCGGCGCGTTTTCTGGAAGAGGGCTGCACTGTTTGCGTTCTCGATTGCAATGCTGATGCACGAGTGCGGGTCGCTGAGGAGCTGCCCGATTTGGCCGCAGTGATCGACGCTGACGTGTCCGACATGAAGCAGGTGCGCGCAGCGATTCAAGAGGCGATTGATTGTATGGGATCGGTCGACGTGCTGATCAACAACGCCGGTATCAGTATTCGCCACGACTTTCTCGACATTACGCCTGAGGAATGGGACGCCGTATTGGGGGTAAACCTCACAGGCATATTCAACGTGGCGCAAACAGCTGCCCGGCATATGGTGGACAAAGGTTCCGGCGTGATTATCAATACAGCGTCGACGGCAGGAAATAATGGCTACCCACATTACGCCGACTACAGCGCCAGCAAAGGTGGTGTAATAGCGTTGACCCAGGCAATGGCGCTGGAGCTGGCTCCGGTCGTACGTGTGAACGCAATTTCTCCTGGCTACGTACTGACCCCGATGCAGCGTGCCGAATATACGGACGAAATGCTGGATGCGGTAAATCGCAAAATCCCGATGGGACGACACGCGAAACCTGAAGAAATTGCTGCGCTGTTCGCATTCCTCGCGTCCGAAGAGGCCGCGTTCGCTACCGGCCACGTCTACGTGATGGACGGTGCGGAGACCACTGGAGGACTCTGCAGCCAGTGGGCTCACGAATAGGTAAATGTTGGAGATTGTGCGAATGAGACTGGAAGGAAAAGTAGCCCTGATCACTGGCGGAACCTCGGGCATCGGCAGCGCGACTGCTATACGTTTCGCGCGCGAGGGTGCAGCAGTCGCGATCACCGGGCGCAACTCCGAGCGTGGCGAGCAAGTCGTTCAGGACATCGTCGCGAATGGCGGCGAGGCTCTGTTCATACGATCAGATGTGCGTATTCCTGAAGATTGTCGTCAGGCCGTTGATCAGACGCTCGTGCGTTTCGGCAAAATTGATGTGCTGTTCAACAATGCCGGGGTATTCCATCCAAAGAGTATCCCGGATTGCACGGAAGAGGAGTGGGACGAGACCATCGATTCCAGTCTCAAAGGTGCATTTCTGATGTCGAAGTACGTATTACCATCGATGATTGAGCGCGGCAGCGGCTCGATCATTCACACAAGCTCGGGCTGGGGGATTCTCGGAGGCGACAAGGCGGCGGCGTACTGCGCAGCCAAGGGTGGATTGATAGTAATGGCCAAGGCAATGGCGATCGACCATGGTCCCGACGGAATTCGCGTGAACTGCGTATGTCCTGGCGATGTGTTGACACCCATGCTTCCCGACGATGCCGCCAAGCGTGGCATGTCGTGGGACGAATACGCCGTCGGTGCCGCAGACCGACCTCTCGGTCGCATCGGTACCGTCGAGGACATCGCTAACGCGGTGCTGTATCTGGCCTCTGACGAGTCTTCCTTCGTGACCGGCGAAGCACTGGTCGTAGATGGTGGTGGCATCGCCGGTTGAACTACCCGGCCGCGTCCCAGGAAAGGAGCGGTTGCCAATTGCCGGGATGACTGCTCATGGCGGTTCTCTATCGGCTGACGAGTCGATTCCAGGTATTTGAGCGCCCGCTTTGCATCCAGCAGCCGCCGTTAGGGTGGTACGATTGACATAGACTGCAGTTGACCCGTCGCAGTCATCAACTCTGAACCGTCATACTCTAAAGTCATACGTCGGCGGTTATTGCTGTGTCAGGACATCAAGTGACTTTTCAAAAGTGGAGAGACGTCGCCGAATTGATCGCGCTGGTTGCTGTCGTGGGATCACTGATCGCGGTAGTGACAGAGCTGCGGCAAACTCAAGCTGCCCTACAAGCACAGACATACCAGGATCGTGCGTTCGATGCGATCGAATGGCACATGGAGATCGCCAAGGATCCGCGTCTGATAATTTCCGGGTTAGTGCTAGACAGTTTCGATCCAGCGAACCTTACCCCTGCGGAGCATGAGATTGCGAAGTCTATCGTACGCACAATATTGATCGATGCGGATAATGAACATTATCAGTACCAGCGCGGCTTCCTTGACGAGGACTTTTATCATGGGGATACCGTGGATACGATCGAGCGCTTCGGACCTGTTTGGCGCAAATCTGGAATTAGGGAATCCCGCCACGACTTTCGAGTTGAGGTTGACAGAATCCTCTCAGAATATTTAGAACAGTAGCTTTGGATGCATTAAGAAAATGTCCGCTTGTTACCGTTCTGAGCCCTTCGCGGCATCAGGTATACGCTCGATCGGGATACTGCTTGCGGTGAAAGCGGCGTACCGGTCTGAAGCTTTTAAGAATTGCTTGTCGATTGGCCGCTTTGCACTCAGGAACTGCCTGTCAAATGATAGATTCGCAACAGGCGGCAACTGGCTCAATAGCGCTGCGTGTTGAGACGTTATGGTTCACTTATGCGCATGAACTATAGTCAAATGCACTCGGAGTGCTGTTGTTGAACGTTGTATTCGATTTAGGCGGTGTGGTTTTCAATTGGCAACCACGCGAAGTTGTCCAACGCGTATTCGAAGACCCGAAAATCCAGCAGTTGGTCAGCGCCCAGATAATTGGCCACGATGACTGGGTAGAATTGGACAGAGGAACGCTGACTGCTGATCAGGCAATTGGTCGCGGCGCAGAACGAACCGGCCTGCTCCGCGCGGATATCAGTAGACTGTTTCACGAGGTCCCGCGGTCTCTCACTCCCATTCACGAGACGCTGGAATTGATTCGCAGGGTTAGAGATAACGGCAACCGACTCTTCGTCCTTTCAAACATGCATTCTGCGACTATTGCTTATCTTGAAGAGAAACACGACTTTTGGGACATGTTCGACGGCATTGTGGTTTCTTGTCGCATTCGAAAAGTAAAGCCGGAACTCGAAATATACGAATATCTGTTGCGCGAATATCAACTGGAGGCGACTGATACCGTATTTATTGATGATTTGAATGAAAACCTGGAAGCGGCATCGGTGGCAGGTATTCAGACAATACGATTTGTAAGTCCTTCTCAGTGCAGGCAGGACTTGATGGACCTCAAGTGCATATGAACATTCGCTGCACTAGTCGCCCATATGAATATTGCCAGGATTAATTTGTGCAATCGGCCAGCAGCGGAGTTGCGCAGGCTCGTCCAGACTGATTCGATAGAGCTTCGCTCGATCCAAAAGCGACGCTGGTCAACGTAATGGTTGCAGTGCTGCTCATTTTACCACAGGCAGGCTTGCGCGATTTGTTGAAGCCTTTCGATGCCTTCGTTATGGTCGGAAGGCGTCAATACAGTATTCTCGCAGCCCGCTGTGAAAACCATATGACGGGGTATTTGAATGGATGACGTCACAATTGCTCGTGTACTTCATGTTGTCGGAGTCGTTCTCTGGATCGGTGGCGTTGGTTTCGTCACGAGCGTGTTACTCCCGGCGGTTCGCCGGATACAAGATCCGCAAGAGCGCGTGGCGTTTTTTGAGCAAATAGAGGGAAAATTCGCGGTGCAAGCGAAAGTGACCACCCTAATGGTCGGAGTGTCAGGATTCTACATTATTGCCGCGTGGGATCTCTGGAGTCGATTCGAAACCGCCGCATATTGGTGGATGCACGCGATGGTACTGGTATGGTTACTGTTTACGGTAATTCTGTTCATCGCGGAACCGCTGTTTCTCCATCGCTGGTTTCTTACCAAAGCACAGCAAGAGCCGGAGGGTACCTTTCGTCTGATCGAAAGGTTGCATTGGTTCTTGTTAGCAATCAGCACATTGACCATCCTCGGTGCCGTCGCCGGCAGCCATGGGATCGTATTTGACTAAAGTAGCCGGACCGCGAAATCGAATGACTGGTAATACTGGTGGATACTTCGTCAAACACAAGGGAGACGGTTAGATGACAAATCCGGACAGGGGCTTTTGGGTAGTGCAAATCCCGGGCTGGTTTTTACTCGTGTATCTCATTTACGCGCAGGCCATCCCGGCGATTGATTACGAACTCGGAGTTGCTATGGGCACGCAGGAGTCTGCGGATCAAATAACGTCGGTCGGCGTCGCTTTTTGGTACGGCTTCGCTTTCGGAGACCTTGTAGTGTACATACCGATTTTGCTCGCTGGCCTGCTGGGTTTGTGCTTGGGTCGGCGCTGGGGACGGGTCTCGATGAGTGCAGCATTGGGCATAACCATCTACTGGCCATGCGTGTCGTTGACGGCGGTCTTCAAAGCACGCGGCGCGCCCGGTTGGGATATCGGGGACGAGACCGCCTACTGGATCGTATTGCCACTGATCTCGCTCTGGGCGTTATGGGGATTATGGCACCAGGTAAAAGGCGACCGATTCTTAGCCCATTAAAGCGTATTGATCGAATGTCTTCCCATCGGATCGGCGCTGGCTCTTAGAACCAACCAACCATTCGCGACAATGCGCTGCCTATTAATCAAAACCTGAGCGACGTCCAATTCGACCCTGTCCTATTGAGACCGAATGCATTCTGACGTCGTTGGCCGGCGGACTAGAAGCTTCCGCTCAGAAACAGCGATACGCGTGAAATATCGTGGCGTCGATTCCGTCTGATGATCGAATCCACGGGTGTCAGATCACGCTCACCGACAAACAGCGTACGTTCGCGACTTCGCTCGAAATCAAGCACATTTTCCGCAATGAGACGTATCTTTATTCCAAACCAGCGAGTGGTCTCGACAAATACATTGACTGCACTTCCTTCACTGTGTACGTCGAGCTCGTTCACCTTATACAGGGGTCGGTCACCACGATCTGCGACTGTCCAGCCCCAGGCCAGGCGCGCAGCCTCGAGGTCCTGACGAAAGTCCAACCTCGCATGGTATTTCATATTCTCATTCAGCGTGCCAAGCGTCCGATAACCCGATCCTCCTGCTTCCCCGGACAGTCGTCGGTCTTGCCCTGTCACCGGATCGGTAACAACAGAATCCTGCCATCGCGCCCGTACGTCGATTTTTGCGCCACGCAGGCCCAACCGGTCCAGCGGAATAGTACTCTCGAATTCAACGCCCCAGCGCTTGCCATCGCCGATATTCCCGGGTGCCTCGAAGTCCGGTGTAAGCGGCAACAGATCGAGCACATCCGATATCCAGTGGTGAAAAGCGGTCAGCTTGACCACACTTTGCTGCCCGAAACGTCGCTCGTAGCTAAGTTCAGCGATCCAGGTAGTGTCTGGCCGAATATTCGGATTACCCAGCGCCAGATCGTCGTCTTCAAAAACCGTCGCGCTGACGAAATCGTCGAGATCGAGCTGCGAGACCTCACGCGCCACTCGAAACCGGGTCTGTCTACTCTGATGCGGTGAATAACCCAATACAAGCAGCGGCTTTAAGAAGAAGAAATCACGCTCGAGTTCGGCGTCGCCAGTTTGTGACAACGTCGATGCCTCTGCCCCGAGTCCGTAGTCCAGTTCGAAATCTCCCAGCTCCCAGGTGTCCTGAAGCAGGAAATCCCAGCGGACTTCTTCAACACGCGAATTTCCACCTGGCACGTCCACTTCTACGGGGCCACTGCCTCTGTCGTCTGTCTGCAACAGACTGCGATCAAGGACGTTGAATGTACGCTCCAAATTAATTTGAATCGCATGATCTTCAAATCTAGACCAATCGAATTCAAAACGCGCAATATATTCCTCTTCGTCAGTATCGGTATCGGCGATTCTCAAAAGGGTCTGACCCACGTCGGAATCAGTAACACGTCGGGACGAAAGATCGCTACGTTCCTTATTGACAAATAGCAGAATTGCTTTGCCTGTTAGCTGAGGACGTAAATTGCGCTCAATATCTGCCCCTACTTCGTACTGTCGATTCTTTATATCTGAAACAATAAGAACATCGATTGTGGGTATACCCGGAAATTGTGGAATAATGCGGGAGGGTCGAGTATATGTTGAATTATTCCCCGAAAACTTCGTATTCAACTGCGCAAAACTTTTGCCAATAAAGGACGCTGCATTCAGGGAAAGACTGTTGATGCGAAAACCTTTCTCAGTATTGTTATTCGGTCCGGTTTCTATTAACACTCCGTTACTATCGAATACGCTTTCGATGCCGATATAACCGCTTGTATCGCGTTCAACATCAATGCCAACGTTATAATCGATACCACCAACGTGATCTGACAGGGAAATACTGCCGCCAGGTTTGAATGGCGCAGAATCATTGTGCTGTGCCCAAAGCTCCCATCGGATTGCAGCGGGAACGTCGGTTCGTAAGTACACGTTGGCGAGAACAGATTGTCCCTGAAAGTCTATCCCTGCAGCTTGTCCTCGGATTAATTCAATACGTTCAACCTGGCTGGCCGGAATTCTGGCGAGCGTGGCGGACGGGAGATCCTGCTTCGCGGTCGGTCGCCTGCCGTTGAACAGTATATTTCCAGCAGACGTTGCAAAACCACGCGTTCCGGCCCCATCGTCGAGCTGAAAGCCGGGCAATTGGTTCACCATATCCAGCGCAGTATTCGGCCGGTAACGGTCGAAAAATTCGGTTCTGTACTCGATTATCTGAGTATCTGCATCATCTGCCAGGGAAGTGTCGTGCTCGGATGCATTTGCAATTAAACCGGCAACGCCCAAGGCGAGAAAACCGCAGCCGATCCAGGATCTGAAATGTTTTGGACCTTTCATTGGTCGCCAGCCGGGTAATGACCGGCCTAGAAACTGCCTATCAGCACCAATTCAAACTGACGACCGCGGGTAATGTCGGTAATTTCATTTCGAGCCACGAGGGATTTACCTCGTTCCCCCGCATATATCGTCCGCTCGCGGGTCTTTGGCTCGTTAAGCAAATCAGTCGCTCTAAGCTGAATCTTCAGCCCCAGCCAGCGGGTCGTCTCAACAAAGACATTGAAAATCGTGCCCTCATCGAAAACATCCAGTTCGTTGACCTTGAACAAAGGCCTCTCAGCACGGGTGACTATTCCCAGGCCCCACGCCATCCGTTGCGGTTCAAAGTCCTGACGGAGATCAACTGTGGCGATGTATCGGACGTCGATATCATCGAATGGAATCCGGGCCGATATCCGCCCTGCCGATGAAAGCACTCTGTCTTCACCGGTGACCGGGTCGACGACGGAAGAATCCTGCCAGCGTGCCTTCACATCAATCCGTCCCGATTTCAGGCCCAGCCGATCCAGCGGCAACGTGCTCTCCACCTCGACACCCCAACGTCGACCATCGCCAATATTGCCCGGGGCTTCGAACGTGGGCGTCAGGGGTAAAAGGTCTTCGACGTCCGAAATCCAATGATGATAAAAGCGCAACTTGACCACACTGATATCACCGAATCGGCGTTCGTGCGTGAGGTCCGCCACCCAGGTAGCCTCAGGACGGAGATTCGGATTGCCCAGCGCAAGATCGTCATCCTGAAAGACCGATGCGCTGACAAAATCGTTGAAATCCAGTTGCGACACTTCTCTTGCCAAACGAAATCGGGTCTGCCTACCCTGATCAGGGGAGTAATTCAGTAAAACATGCGGCTTGACGAAGAAGAAATCACGTTCTAATTCTGCATCACCGGTCTGGGTCAACGTTGAGGTTTCAGCACCTATTCCATAGTTCAGCTCGAAGGCCCCCACCTTCCAGGTATCGGATAGCAAAAAGTCACCACGCACTTCCTCGACTCGCGTGTTGGCACCGGGCACGTCTTCGAAAACAGGCCCGGACCCCGTATCCACAGTTTGCAGTAAGGAACCTTCAAGAGAGTTGATGGCGCCTTCCATGTTGAGCTGAAATTGGTGATTTGCTGCGCCCGTCCAGTCAAATTCCAGTCGTGCGATGGATTCTCTTGTATCAGTATCCGTATCTGAAAGCCGGAACAAGGTCTGTGTATTCGTGCTATCGAGGATACGCTGAGTCGATACCTCGTTAGAGTTATTCCCGATAAATAAAAAGATGCCCTTGCCGGTCAGATCATCATTTAATGCGCGTTCCGCGCTGATTCCGATCTCGTAATTATTGCCTTCCCGATCATCGACAATATCCTCGTGGAATGGGGGATCAATCGCATTCTGCGGTACCCGGTCCGAAGTGAGCGTTTCATCGACTTTGTCGTAACCGACCTCTGTATTTATCTGCAGCAAGGTTTCGCCTATCCATGTCGAAGCATTCAGATTTGCACTGACAAGAAAGTGCGTATTGAGAACATCGTTGGATCGATCCTCTGACAAATTGCCGTCTGCGTCGTAAGAATTCCGTGAGCCAAGACTGCTGTGCGCATGGCGATTGCCTTCAATGCCGGTGTTGTAATCTATGTCGGACCAGCGATCGGACAGGGAGATACTGCCACCGGGCATAATTACGTTGTTCTCCGTATTCTTGTAAACGAAAGCCTCCCATCTGACTGCTGCGGGAGACTCTTCCTGCAACAGAATATTTGCTACGACCTGCTGGCCCTGTAAGTCGACACCACTCGTCTGACCCCGGATCAAGTCGATTCGTACAACATTGCTGGCAGGTATGCGGCCAAGAATCGAAGCGGGTGTGTCCTGTTTAACGCTGGGACGCTGATTGTTGATCAGAATGTTTCCGGCAGCGGTGGTAAACCCCCTCGAGTTATCGCCATTGTCCAGTTGAAAGCCCGGAATCTGATCGACCATGTCCAACGCGGTATTCGGCTGGTAGCGCCGAAAAAAGGCCGCCGGATATTTAACAAGTTGCGCCGGCACTTGACTTGATAATACGGCGTGCTCCTGGTCGTGTTCCTCCGGGTGATCCGCAAGGGAAGCCGACGAGAACACGGCAATCAGGGCAAGAAACCCATTACCAAGCCAGGGGCCAAAAAGTCGCAAGTAATTCGTTCGATCTGGATATCTCATAATAATTTTCCAGGAAACCGCCGCCCACTTTCGGTTTATCCGACGGTTCCGCGTTCTTGCCCGCGTCAATATCAATCCATTGGGACGCAAGATCACAATGGCTATTACAGTTGGAACGATTTCTTGTCTCGGTACTACCGAGTAATGTATTACGCTCAAGGCGAATATTAATACTGATCCAATGTATGGACACCATAATTGGCGGCTAATTCCAGTTTTTCCCCCGGGTACCGTCTGCAGCCTTTGTCAACCACGACCAATTGAATGGCTTCCAGCCGCGATACGAAGATTCGAATCGCGCTATCAACGTCTCCGGCCGTAGCCGGAGTTTGTTTCTGCGGTAACAATACGAGCGGTGCGCAAGGAGCCCTCCCTGCTGGCGGTCGAAACGGGTCCGACGGGCGCGCCATCAATCCGACAAGGCGATCGTGGCGTCATATAATCTGAGTCTGGTTATCAGACGATTCTCTCTGATCATTATTGATTGGATTGCACAGTAGTGTCGGCAGGAGACTTTGCCATGGGCATTGATCACGCGCATTGGAACCAATTGAAACCCCTCGCGGGCCGAGTTTTCGGAAGCTCTCTGCACTTTACTATCGCCACCACTAATCATGACGGTACCCCTCACGTCACGCCGATTGGCTCTCTTATCCTCACGAAGCCGGGCGAAGCCTACTTCTTCGAGGTATTTACCCGGCAACTTGCGAGGAACCTGGACAACGGGAGCCCGGTTGCCGTCCTGGGCGTGATATCAAGTTCTCGCTTATGGTTCCGATCGCTTGTTACGGGTCATTTCAGTTATCCGCCCGCGTTTCGGCTGCTTGGGACTGCCGGAGAGCGTCGTTCGTCGTCGGCGGAAGAAAAGGCCCGCTGGAAGCGGAAAGTCAGATTGCTCAAGTGGACGCGAGGCTACGATCTTCTTTGGGGAAATCTCGACGTCGTGCGCGAGTTACATTTTCATGAGCTGCAACCGGTAGAGCTTGGCCGGATGACAGCCAAAACCGGGGTCGAACCGAGTTTTTTTCATCCGTAAGCTCGGTTCGACCCTTAATTAGTAACCGGAGCGGCTACCAGGCTACTCCGTAATCCTCACCGTAATCGCTGGCGCCGCCCCACATCGTGCCATTTTCGGGATCGAAATAGATGGCTGTGATAGGGCTATAAGTGCGCTCGACTGTTTCTACCCGGTAGCCCATTTGGCCTAGCTCATTGCGAACCCACACCGGGACTTGATTCGTAACCTCGATGCGTCCGGGCTCGGACTGATGAGCGCCAAACGAACTGTGCATCTGGTAGCTGATGAAGTTGTGAGCCTCGACCGCCTGCTGCACGTTCATGCCGAATTCGACGACGTTGAGAAAGAACTGCAGCAAATTCTGATCCTGAGTGTCACCACCCTGTACCGAAAATGCGAGGAAAGGGCTGCCGTCTTTCAACGCAATACTGGGAGAGAGCGTTGCACGCGGGCGTTGCCCGGGGTGAACGACATTGAAGGGATTGAGGGCCTCGTCCAGCACGAAACTCTGCATGCGCTGACTCATGCCGACACCGGTGCGGCCGGCGACGAAGGCCGGAATCCAGCCGCCGCTTGGCGTGACGGAGACCACCCAGCCTTCGGCATCGGCGGCCTGGATCGAGGTGGTACCGATCAGGAAGCTCGCGTCGTTACTCATCGGTCGGGCCCGTTGCAAGCTGTTCGCGCCCACTACTTCGGCTTGCGGCAGAACGGGCGCCCACTTCTCGAGCAAATCAAGGTAGGGATTTTTTTCGCCCTGGAACGGATAGGGATCGCCGGGCTTTATGGCAGGATCGTTGCGTTGCCAGTTAATTTGATCGCGCCGGAGTTTTGCGTATGACTTCGACAGAAGTCCGTCAATGGGTTCAACCGGTGGTATATAGGGATCGCCATAGTAAAAATCCCGATCCGCGAATGACAGGTTCATGGTTTGGTACAGCGTGTGGATGTACCTGACTGTGCTGTAGCCCATGCTCTTGAGGTCAATTTCCTCCAGGATATTCAGTGCCTGCAACAGGACCGGACCCTGCACCCAGTGCGTGAGCTTGTAAACTTTTATGCCTTTGTAATCGGTGCTGACCGGTTTCTCGATAAGGACCTGCCATCGATCGAGATCCGCCATGGTCATCAGCCCACCATACTCGGACGAGCTGCGAATCAGTTCCTCGGCAATGTCACCGCGATAAAAACGGTCGTATGCCGAGTAAATCGCTTCCTTGCGGCTCTTGCCATTTGCCAGCGCCTTGCGCTCGGTATCCACCAGTTTTTGCAGAGTTGTCAGCAGGTCAGGCTGTCTGAAAACCTCGCCCGGATGCGGAGCCGCACGACTCTGGCCGTCATCCTGTTTCAGATGCGGAAGGAATACCTGCCTCGAGTATGCCCACTGTGCCAATATATCCTTATGCTTCTCGATGTTATCGGCTTGAGACTGTTCGATCGGATACCCTTCTGCCATTTGCATGGCAGGTGCAAGCACTTCGGCCAGGCCGAGTTTCCCGTACTCGGCCAGCATCACCATCAAACCGCCAGGCGTGCCGGGCGTTACTGCAGCCAGAGGACCGTATTCCGGCGGATACAACATACCGCGCTCGCGAAAAAACTCGGTGGTCGCGCCGGTTGGTGCCACTCCGAGCGCATTGATACCTATGACCTCGCCGCTGTAGGGATTGTAGATCAGCGCCTGGGTTTCACCTCCCCAGCCCAGGGTGTCCCACATGGTCGACGTCGCCGCGAGCATCGCGCAGGTGGCGTCCACGGCGTTTCCGCCGCGGGTAAATGTCATGGCCCCCGCACTGGCAGCCAGCGGTTTGCCGGTAATCGCCACCCAGTGTTTTCCATGCAAGACCGGTTTGACGGTTTCTTGTGCCGCGACCGATCCGGCGACGAAGAGCTTGGCCATGCAACAAACGAACGTGACGAAGAGCGACGACTTTGAAGTCAATAAGCGAAGGTGTGTCGACACGGTGCCATCCTTTGTTGGCGACAAACGAGAATAACAGACATAATAAAGTTCTGACAGGCAACAGTTTTGATGCCCGCTTCTGTCTGTTCGCCGACATTCTCATAAGCATCTGGAATGCATCACACGGATCTGCAGGAACTCGAGGCCCAACACAATATGGAGGGCGGGTGGAGGGTCGGCGAACACCTGCTTGATCCGCCAATCCGGCGTGGTTATCAAGAGCGCGACGAGTCAATGATGTGCTTTTGGATTGTGCTGATTGAGAGCGACAGTGGTTGTCACATCCTTTTCGATGACTTGCAACGGCGATTCGGACTATCCGCAGCAGGCATCGTTGTAGAATGGTATGTCCCTGTCTGACAGAAAAGCGGCGGCGACCCGGTTCCGTCAGTACATTCGGCGAAGCAATGAACTGCATGCTGAATATCTGGAAGATGCACATCTGCTGAACAATTACGAACGCTTCGCCAATTGGCAGCTCGAGTACTTACTGCCATTCTTCAGTGACCTGTATGTTCGAAAAGGTTATGCCGAGGCCATCGATTTCACGATGAGCGACCTTGCTGGCATCCGCATCAGCAGTCGCGATCGCGATCTGGAGCGCGCGGTGCCAGCGATTACCAGCATGCTGCCGCTCCGGGCGCTGTCAACCATTGCGACCGCGGCGGAAATGAACGCACGGGTACTGGGGATCAATATTGCGATCTGCCGAAGCCTGCTTGTCGGGAACGATCTTCCGGCCGAGATAACAGAACTCGAATATTGCAGTGCCTGCCGAAAGGCCAGCTCCCTGCAGGAATGCGTGGAACTTGTGCATCTAATCACCGGTCTGGGCAGGACGCTGAAGTCTCTCGTCGGAGTCCCGATGATCGGGATGACCCTTCGCGCGATGAGGGCTCCCGCTCACGCGGCCGGGTTCGGTGCGCTGCAGGAGTTTTTGGAGAAAGGCTATTTGACGTTCCGACAGATTCCAATTATAAATCATTTTCTTAGTGAGATTGAAATTCGCATGGTAGAGGTTTTTGAGAGAATCTATACGGCGTCACTGGATCAATTGCGTTGACGTACCTGGCGTCGCATGATTTGAAAGTGGAGGAGCGCCAGACCTTTATCAGACCGTACTCGCGTGTCTCGCATGTCATCGATCGCGTAAACGGCGCGAACACTTGCGCTGTCCGGTGTTATGGGTGGGAATTGCCACCTGCGAGGCGGCAGGGAACTTGGCTATGAAATTACAGCACTACCTTGATCGCATTGCATACGGTGGGCCCGTCAAGCCCAGTTTTGCCACGCTCGCGGCATTACAGGAGGCGCATGTTTGTTCTGTACCTTTCGAAAATCTGGATGTACAGCTGGGCCGCCCTGTGTCGATTCGTATCGAGGATGCCTACAGGAAAATCGTTCTCAATTCCCGTGGCGGCTGGTGTTATGAACAAAATGGTCTGTTCGGCTGGGCACTGTCGGAAATCGGATTTGAAGTCACCCGGATTGCCGCCAGCGTCATGCGCGACGAAAGAGGCAAGGCGTCTGACGCGAGCCATCTGTGTCTGTTGGTCAAACCTCCGCAATCGAAAACGAAATATCTGGCTGATGTCGGTTTTGGGGGCAGCATGATCAAGCCGATTGCACTAACAGAAGCTCGACTTAATCAGCCGCCGTTCAAACTCGGACTGGAAAGACTGGACGATCACTACTGGCGTTTCTGGGAGAGCCTGGGCGATGGAAAATTCAGCTTTGATTTTAGAGAGGAACCCGCGTGTGAGTCAGCGCTCGAAGAAAAAAGTGCGTTCCTCCAAAGTGATTCCTCATCAGGTTTTGTCCTGAATCTGGTTGCCCAACTGCGCTCTCGCAATCAGCATTGCGCGTTGCGAGGCCGGGTCTTTAGTGTCGCCAATCCGGGTGCCGTACAATCGACGACGGTGAATTCACCTGACGCGCTGGTCGCGCTACTCACGAAAGAGTTCCATCTGGACGATCAAGAATTTGCCGGTCTGTGGCCCAAGATTTCCGCGCGACACGAAGAAATATTCGGTACCGGTTAGTACTGTACACTCAGATTGCCGCCTTTCGATCGTCCGAGAAACATGAGGTCCGGATATGAATAGACTCGCCGTGCTACTTGCCCTGCTCGGCACGTGTGCGTCGCAAGCACAACAAACCGACGACTTCGACTATTTCGAGGCGAATCGCACGACGATTCGGAACGGCGTTCAGGCAATCCTGATGTGCAACGGCCTGTTTACGTCCGGCCGCACGCTCGAGCAGGTGTTTGCGCAGGAACTTGCCTACCTGCCGGAGCCCGTCGGCACCGTCGATGGCGGCGAGTACCTTATTGACCGGACGTTGAAGGCCGTCGCTATCGGCGGAGGGGAATCGGGTCCAGTGATACGCGCGGCGTTTCGTGACGGCATTGGCTGTGTCGTCATGGCGCCAAACCAGGACTTCGACGATATCGACTCGCTACCCATTCTGCGATTGCCCTATCCTGACGGGGACCCGGCCTCCATGCCCTCGCCGGTCGGTGACATCATCCAGCAAGCACCGTTGCCCGGCAACGTTGATCCGGCCGCACTTGGTGCCGCGTCCGATTGGACATTCGATCGCGAATCACCGCAACAGGTCACCCTGAGCCTGATCATTATCCACAAGGGCGCCATCATCCACGAGCGATATGCTGACGGTGTCGACATGATGACGCGCACCCGCACCTGGTCGACGGCGAAAAGCATCGCAGCGACCCTCATCGGCATGCTGGTCGATGCGGGTCGACTGGAGCTGGATGCGCCGCTCGGTATCGAGTGGCTACCCGATGTCGAAAATCCGGACCGCGACCCGCGCAATGCCATCACGCTACGACATGTCTTGAACATGTCGAGCGGTCTGTATCCGGTCGATAGCTTCGGGATGGAATACGCGACCGGTTCCGGCCTTGCCTATTGGGCCGGAGCGAGCTCGGTCGATGGCGCACGGCGCCGCGCTTTGATTCGCACGCCCGGTACATTTTGGGACTACGAGAACTACGATACATTGCTTGCCGTATACGCGATGAAGCTCGCACTCGGCGATGCCAAGACGTACGCTGAATTCCCGCGTAAAGCGCTGCTCGACCGCATCGGTATGCGCAATACTCTGGTCAGCACGGATCGCTTCGGGGACTTCATCCTGAGCAGTCAGGTGTACACGACCGCGCGAGATCTCGCTCGCTTCGGTCTGCTGTATCTGCAAGATGGCATATGGGAAGGTGAGCGGCTGATTTCAGAGGACTGGATTGAGTTCGTACGCACCCCTGCACCCGCTACGGTGCATCGAGGCCGCGTGTATGGCGGACAATTCTGGCTCGTCCCCGACGAGCGTAATGATGTACCGAAATCGGCGTACGCGACGGCAGGCAATCGCGGCCAATATGTCGTGATCGTACCCTCGCACGATACCGTCATCGTGCGGCGCGGACTCGACTATGGCGAGCAAGGCTTTGACCGCTGGGATTTAACGCGTGAGGTACTCAAAGCCATCGAAATCGACCGGCAATCCGGCGGCTAGAGTGCGTTGCGGTAACCCGTATCGGCCATACAGAGTTTCCCTCTGATAGACCGTCTTCGAGCCGCATATCGTGAGAAATAGTCGAATGTCGGGCTCTCGGAGCGCCTATCTGGGTACAATCCGGAAAAGAAGATAATCCGGAAAAGAAGATAATCCGGACCTAACATGTCGTTCCTGGGGGAAATCAAGCGACGCAAAATCTTTCAGGTGGCCGCCGTGTATGCTGTGGTGGCCTGGTTGCTGATTCAAGTTGCCGATGTGGTTTTGCCTGCGTTCGAGGCACCAACCTGGGTTCTTCAGGTCGTCATTTTCCTGATGATGCTCGGACTTCCCATCACCCTCGTCATCAGCTGGGCGTTCAACCTGACCCCGGAGGGTTTGGTTCGCGACGCCGGACCCACAGATTCGCCTCAAGGACGCAAGCGAACGATCGAATTGGCGCTGATAGGGCTGCTTGTTGTCGCAGTTGCCTTCCTGATACTCGACAACTACGTTTTGGTCAATGCCGGTTCGAAAGTTAGTTTGGTCGATGTCTCGGAGCCTGTGCCGGGATTCTCTGATCGTGCTGCGATCGCCGTGCTGCCTTTTTCCAACCTGTCCGGCGATCCAGGGCGAGAGTATTTCTCCGACGGGATTACAGAGGAGATCATTTCAGGATTGCATTCCATCGGAACTTTTCCAGTCATCGCGGGAACATCTACATTCTCCTATAAAGCAAGTGCGACCGATGCCCGTGAAATCGCTACCGCATTGGGCGCTGGATATATTCTCGAGGGTAGCGTACGCAGAAGCGGAGATCAGCTTCGCATAGCGGCAAAGCTTAATGACGCGACCGGCAGGCAAATCTGGAGTGAGACTTATGACAGGGAGTTTCGCGACGTATTCGCTGAACAGGATGACATCACGAACCATATTATCGGCGCGATAGAGCCTGAACGTCTCAATACCGAAATGAGTCTGGCGGTTCCCGTCAGAACCGAAGACATGCAAGCCTGGGATTATTACCTGCAGGCTGCCGCCAACGCGAGGGCGCTCCGTGGAGGTATGCGGACCGGAACGGTCAGTCAGTAACAATCGAGCGAACGGACCTAGCAATAGTCAATAAATCGACTACACTTGTTCGCGAACCACTTTATTTTCGATAAAAAAGCATAAAGTTCCATTCGAAACCTCAATCTGGCGATAAGCTGTGGACAAAAGGTCCACAGGTTTGCAGTCTTACTTCCTTACTCTTTCACTAAGGCACATGCGAGATGAAACGATCGACTAGCGTAAACACTGTTTTGACATGCGGACTCTTGCTGGTGACGGGCGCTTACACCTCTGCGCTGGCGCAGCAAGAGTTGATCCCTTTGCAGGTAAATATCTCACCGCCTTCGGCCACCAGAGTCGCGTTTCTAGTCGCGCATGACGAGGGTATCTATAAACGGAACGGCCTCGATGTGGAACAATTCATCGTGCCCGAAGTTGCAGAAAACATGGCCCGTGATGGCATGATCGTAAACCCTGAATATGTTAGACCAAGTGAACCGACTCCGCTCGCAGCCGGAAATGGTACCCAGATCATCGTCCAGCCGACCGTGCGAGCCACGGCTCGGCAGGACACGATTATGCTTGCGACTTTAAATGACCGTGTGAGCGGGCATTTAGTGGTCCAACGCGAAATCACCAGCCTGGAGCAACTTAAAGGCAAGCGACTTGGTTACACGAGCTTCGGTGGCAGGACACATTTCATCGCTCTTGTTATCGCAGAAAAGATGGGATGGGACCGGGTTCAGGATATCTCGCTCCTATCCGAGTCGAGAATAGATGACCTGAAAAGCGGCCGCGTCGATGCCATTATCACCAATGAAAACCGACTCGCGGAGGCCTTGGTGGCCGGCTACAAACCACTGATCGACCTGAGCACGTGGGAAGTACCACTTTTTTCCACTGGGATATCAGTTTCCCGTTCGTGGCTAAACGAAAACCGGGACACTGCCCGCCGCTTCATTAAATCGCTGGTGGAAGCAAACGCGGTGCTAAAGAACGACAAGGAAATCGCCATACGTGCCATGGAAAAGTGGTGGGGTATCAAGAATAGAGCAAAACAGGACATGTTTTATGCCGGCGCTGCGAGCGTACCACGCAAACCGTATCCCTCAGTGGAAGGCATCAAGAAGGTTATGCAAATTTACGACTCCAATGAGATGCGAAAATACAAGCCCGAAGACTTCTACGACGACAGCTTCATTAGAGAGCTTGACGAGAGCGGTTTTATTGACAGCCTTTATAGGTAGCAGCGCTACATAAGGTTCCAGGGTAATCTCTTCCTGGCGCCGGAGCGCCAGGGCCCCGATGCCGGGTTTTTTCGCGCCCGTCAATCCGCTACTTCATGCGGGCCATAAGCGGTCGCTGACCGGCTGTCGGTTTGACCGACAATTTCCGCTACTGATCCGCGGCAATTACCAGAATATCCAGCATGATCAAGAAGACTGGGGTTGGTTTATCTGGTTTCGGGAAGGCGGTACGAAACTCGCTGGTGATATTTTCTGTGATGATCCGAAAACGGGTGTGTATCGCGTTTTTTTTACCCCCCGACCGCTAGTGGCCGATAGTGTTGAAAAAATCTTATTTTCGTAGAGGCGCAAACTTCATTTACGATTTAACGTCCGTTGTGTAACGTCGATGCGAGGGGAAATTGTGTAATTTCCGTGAAAACTCCTCCTGGCGCATCTCACAGCGGCTCATTCGCACTGTGGATCGCGCGCAGGACCAATCGAATTTCTTCGTGAATTTTCGTACCGCTCGCAAAACAGAGTTTTTCAACAGAATAGGCCGATTGCGGAAGTCAGAATCTGGTATCTCCATCGTTTCTGACTTCCGCTTTGCCTCCGATAGCGGCCGGTCAGGTGATAGGATAGTGAGGGGCCGGAGATGACCCCAAGTGGTTGTATTAATCGTGACGTTCGAACTTGCAATCAGGTTACATTCAGCAACGTTGCCAACTTCCAAGCCGGCACAGGGGCAAGATCGATATGGACGCGGAACAACTAGGTAAATCGCGTTTTCTGAATATTCTTTTTAAACCTGCCGGCGCGGTAATGGAAAGTC
>Ga0224497_10000468_pt1 | contig 28042 bp, 20 predicted proteins | sample SF_Jul11_sed_USG_4_FD_167970 | JGI IMG/M metagenome (GOLD analysis project Ga0224497, IMG submission 167970) | Sediment microbial communities from San Francisco Bay, California, United States - SF_Jul11_sed_USGS_13 | ecosystem: Environmental > Aquatic > Marine > Sediment | place: USA...
GCGACGACGAAGAACTTGATCGGCGATACGGGTAACGTATAGATGCCTTCTACACCGACAAATTCGCCACTCACCAATGCGCGCCAGAAATCCGGCCACGCGCCGACGGCAATAACCCCGAATACGGCGATCCCGGCCAATGCAAAAATTGGTGTCGCAGAGGCCGCGAGGATCGGTTGGCGTTTGCGGATCTGGTCGAGAAGCACTTCGGCGCGCGTCAGCCGGTTCGTGCTGATCGCATAGGCAATCTGCAGGAATACGCAGCCGATCAGAGACAACGAGACGATCTCCGGCACGGCCTGTAGCGGACGGTCGAACAGCGTGCGCCCGGCGATGTCTGCGCAGATCAGGAACATCAGTGCGAATATCCAGACGACGCCGGCGCCATTCATGGCCCAGATCAAGTGGGCGAACGACCCGCTGCGGTTCGTGCGATTCATACGGCTTGGGTCGATAGCGGTGACAGTGTCAGCTACTGGGCTGCGTCCCAGTTGCGAGCCGGTTCCCCGCCGCGGCGACGAAACTCGTCCATGAATGCTTCGAGCACGGCCCGGGCCGGATGACCGCGGCGCTCGGCCGCCGCAACCCAGCGGCCCGCAAGGTCGGGCAGCCCGTCGATCCATTTTTGCCGCTCGGTATCGGTCAACGTCGTGATCGTGGCACCCTCGGCGGCCATGGCGTCGAGGGCCCGGACATAGCGCTCGGTTGCCTCGGCAGCCATCGTGCTGCTGTATTCGCGGCCCAGATCGCGGAAGATCTGCTGTAGCTCCGGTGGCAGACGTTCCCACGTGTTCTTGTTCATCGCCATGCCGCCGTTGAACTGTGCGCCAATGCTGACGAGCGTGACGTAAGGCGCAACCTCATGGATACGGTACGGATAGGCACCGCTGAGAATCGTAAGCACGCCTTCGGCAACGCCGGTTCTGATTTGCGTGTAGTAGGTATTCAAGCCGCCATTGACGGCCACGGCACCGGTCCCCTCCAGCCACGTCGCCGATGGCCCCGGCGCGAGAATCTTGTGTCCCTCGAGATCGGCAACGCCCTCGACCGGGAACGTCGTGAGCAGATGGTAGGTATCGACGCCGCTCGCGCCGAGCAGGATTTGATTTTGATCATCCCAGGCCCGTCGCAGGGCGGGCATCCTGTCGTGGAGGTCGTTGAAGATATCGAGCATGAGCCCGAGATCGTCCGTGATGAACGGCGTGTTGTAAGTGACGTTTTGCAGCGGCATCTTCGAGCCTTCCCACATCGCGCCGACCCAGCCGATGTCGGCGAGGCCGATCTCGATCGCTTCGAGCGTGTTCTGCCATTTGTACAGCGAGCCGCCGTAGGCTTCACGCCAGACGATCGAGTGTGGGCTGCCGGCCGCGCGCAGGCGCGCGTTGGACTCCGGCACGACGACGCGTTGAATGACGCCGATCCAGGGAAGGTTCGTAGACTGCGGTCCGCCGGCCGTCATGCGAAACACCTCGGCAGGCGTTGTCGTTGGTAGCAACAGCACAGCAAGCGCAATCAACAGGCCGGGTGTGCTCTTCTTCGATCGGCACATGAGCGAATGTCCGTCGGAGTTCCGGGTGCTCAGGCAGTGTAACACTGCGCTGCGTATTCGCTCAGCCGAAGACGTTGTTGGCGCCGTCCCAGATCAGCCGAATGCCGACGAGCAGGATTGCGGTCATGACGATCGCGTAGAAAACGTCTTCGCGCAACCGGCGGTTGAGCCAGAAGCCGATAAATACGCCGACCGGGACGAGCGGCAGCAACACGGCTGAGACCGAGAGATTGGTCGTCGAGAATTGGCCGACCAGGCTGTACGGGATCAGCTTGAGCGCATTGACAGTTGCGAAAAAAATGATGCCCGTCCCGGCATAGACGTCCCTCGGGAGGCGCTGCGGCAGAACATAGACCTGGTAGGGCGGCGATCCCGCGTGCGCAAGGAAGCTCGTGAAACCCGAGCATGCGCCTAAGAAGAACCCTAGGGCTCGGTTCGGCGGCTTGGGTGGCGCATTGCCTTCAGGGTTGGTCGATCTTCTGGCATACCACGCGCCCGCCCAGCGATAGACGACGAATACGATCGCGATGATGCCGACAATTAAACGTACGATGTCGTCGTTGACCCAGCGTGCCGTCAACGCGCCTATCGTGATGCCGATCGTCGCTGCTGGTAACAACAAGGCAATGATTTTTCGGTCGAAGCGCTTGCGATAGGCCCAGATGCTCATGATGTCCATCGGGATCAGCAGCGGCAGCACGATACCGGCGGCCTGAATCGGGGAAATCACGAGCGACATGACGGGTACGGCCATCAGCGCCATGCCGCCGAAGCCGCCCTTCGAGATGCCCGTGATCAGCACGGCAATGACCGCGACGGCGACGAAAGCCGGATCGGAGAGGAGTTCGCTCACTTACGCCCTTGTGCGCGCGCCGTGTGCCGGCTGCTAGTGCTCGTTCGAGATCAGGATTTCGTAGGCGCCTGTGACGTTCGGTACCCGCCAGTTGTCGTATTGAAGCATGTGCGAATATTGCTCGAGCGACACGGTATCGACGATTTCCTCTTTGCTCAGACCGGCTGCAATGCCTGCCGAGACACCGTCGATGAGATCCTCGAAGTAGCTGATCTGCTCGGCGACATCGGCCTTCGTGCCCACAGCCTCATGCCCGGGCGAGACGATGTCGAAATCGAGTGTGTCGACGTGGCGCATCCAGTCTCGCCACTCGGGCAGGAATGTGCCGTCGAGGTCCTCGAACGGCAGGCGTTCCGGCGTCAAGGCGTCCACGACGTATATCGTGCGTTCCTCCGGGAACAGGATGATCGACATGTCATCGGTATGCCCAAGACCGGCATAGTGGAGCTCTACGGATTTGCCGCCGAGCGTGACGGTCATCTGATCGGAGTAATAGACGTCGGGTGGCACGATAGGCCCAAGCAGTTTGTTACCGAACCGCGACTCCCAGATGTCCGAGCGCGTCACGCTACCGCCGTGGTCGATGTCCAATATATCGAACGCCATCTGCGCGTAGCGGTTGCCTTCGTCGTACTCGATTCGCCCGTTACCGTTTGCGTCCCAGAGTTGCTCTCGCGCAAGCAGTGGAGCATCGGCTGATGGCTTGCGTAGGTTATGGCGCATGTTGATGTGGCCGACGAACGTGGCCGTGTCGGCGAACACTTCGCCGCCGGACGCATGGTCGTTGTGGGCGTGGCTATAGATCACGTATTTGACCGGCAGCCCGAAACGTTCGTCCAGCTCATTCTTGAGCCATTGGGCGAGTCCGGGATTGGTCGGATCGACGACGATGATGCCGTCGGGCGTGACGAGAAACATGCCGACATGTCTGATCTCTCTGAAGCGGTAGAGGTCGCCGGTCACGTTCGTGATCTCTCGATCCGGCGCGTCAGGGGTCTGCGTACAGCCACTGATTGCGGCGCTCGCGCAAAGCATGACCGTCACGCGTCCTGCGAGTTTGCCAAGCCTATCCATCGTCGTCCCCCTCTCCGCGCTGGCGGAGCTATTAGATCGCGTTCTCTATCGCCTTGCCGAGCTCAACTGTATTGGCCTTGCCGCCCATGTCGCGAGTCAATTGTGCGCCTTGGCGCAAGACATTCTCCACGGCCGTCATAATCGTGTCATGTGCTTCGCGATGGCCGAGGTGCTGGAGCATCATCGCGCCGGCCCAAATCGTGCCGATCGGGTTGGCGATGCCCTGGCCGGCGATATCCGGCGCCGAGCCGTGGACGGGCTCGAACATCGACGGGTGCTCCTTCTCTGGGTTCGTATTCGCGGACGGGGCAATCGCGATCGTGCCCGTGCAAGCCGGGCCGAGGTCCGAAAGAATGTCGCCGAAGAGATTGGAGCCTACGACAACGTCGAAGTGCTCGGGCATGCGCACGAAGTTTGCAGTCAGTATGTCGATATGAAACTGGTCGACGTCGACATCCGGGTAGCTCTTGCTCATCTCGGCCACGCGCGAATCCCAATAGGGCATCGAGTGAATGATGCCGTTGGATTTCGTCGCGGAAGTCAAGTGCTTGGCCGGCCGCGACGAGGCAAGCTCGAATGCATACTTGACGACACGATCGACACCGTGCCGTGTGAACATGCTCTGCTGCACGACGATCTCGTGCTCTGTGTCTTTGTATTGGATGCCGCCGATCGCCGAGTACTCGCCCTCGACGTTCTCACGCACGACGTAGAAGTCGATATCTCCCGCTTTCTTTCCCGCAAGCGGGCAGGGCACACCGTCGAACAATCGCACGGGTCGTAGGTTGACGTACTGGTCGAACTCGCGGCGAATCGGAATCAGCAGGCCCCATAGCGAGACGTGATCGGCAACGGTGGGGAAGCCGACAGCACCAAGATAGATCGCATCGAAGGCTCGCAATTGCTCGATACCGTCCTCCGGCATCATGCTGCCCGTCTCCAGATAGCGCTCGCAGGACCAATCGAATTCCTTCCAGACGAAGTCCAGGCCGTGCTTCTTACCGGCAGCCTCCAGCACGCGGACGCCCTCGGGCATGACTTCGGTGCCTATCCCGTCACCAGGGATCAAGGCGATTTTCAGCGTCGTATTCATGATCGTTCGTGGTTTCTCCCAATGTGTCGTGTGGCCCGCGGGCGCGTTCGGATCTCATCTCGTGCATCGGGCGCTTGGGCTCGACGCGCGGCCGCGGGCATACAGCCCCGCAGCCTGGGTCGCACAAGAGGGATCTGGCTGATGCAGCGAGAATGCGATGTTTCCACAGTCTATCGGCTAACGCAATTGACCCGGGTTCCGCGCACCGTTCATTCGATCAAACTGAAATCTAGTAGCATTTACTGTTTGGGAGGATGTGCATGTCCCTGCATGGTTGGTCGTGGCTCTTCTTGGCCGCGTACGTCGTCGTCATGGCTGCGTTTGGCGTGCTCGGAGGTCGCCGGGTCGCGAACGCTGATGACTTCGCAACGGCCAGGGGTGGCTATGGGCCGTTGATCCTCGCGCTCGCCTTCGCATCGACTGCGGCGAGCGGGGCGACGTTTCTGGGACTTCCGGGTCTGACCTACACGTATGGGCTGTCCACGCTGTGGATCGCCTTCCTCTATCCGTTGGGGCTCTATACCGGCATATTGATCTGCCAGCGCACGATCGGGCGCTACGGCAATCTTGCCGGCGCCCGGTCCATTCCCGAGTATCTCGGCGAGCGCTACCAATCAGAAGGGTTGCGCTTATCAGCCGCGGTGTTCTCACTGATTCTGTTGTTCTATCTTGCCGGTCAGCTCGTTGCAGGGCTCATCATGTTCGAGATGATGCTGGGCCTCTCTCAGGCCACGGCGCTCACGATCACGACGGCTGTGCTGCTGGGTTACGTGACGCTTGGGGGCGCGCATGCCGATATCCTGACCGACGGCGCGCAGGGCTTACTCATGGTCGTCCTGGCCGTGGCGATCCTCATCATGTTCTTGCTCGGTGCCGGAAACGGCGGTTTGAGTGAACTGCTGGCAAGCTTGCGCGCGCAGGATCCGCAGCTCGTCGAGCCGCTCCATCCCGGCGCGGCAATCACGGCGTCGGTCTGGGCCTTCGTCAGCCTCACGATTGCGCATATTCCGCTTGGCCTATTGCCGCATATCGGCAACAAGCTTTGGGCCATCAAGAACGAGCGCAGCCGGTCGCAGTTCGTCATTCTGGCATTCACGTTCGGCATCGTGTTGCCGGCCATCACGCTGGGCGGTGCGCTCGCGCGGGGGCGGCTCGCCGGCAGCCTGCTCGAGGCCGGCGGCGCGAATACGGCATTGCCGGCGTTGTTCATCGATCTCTTTCCGACCTGGCTGGCTGCGCTTCTCGGTGTCGGCATTCTGTCTGCGGTGATGTCGACGGCGGACGGTCTCGTGATCTCGACCTCGCAGGTCTTCGCGAACGACATCTACCGGCGCAGTCTCGCGCCACGCTTGCACAAGAGCCTGGATCGGGGGGCGTTGGACCGTAACGTCCTGCTCATCAGCCGCGTCGTCACGACGTTGACGCTGCTGGGCTCGGCTGTCCTTGCCTGGTTTGTCATGGATATGAACGTCGTGTTGCTCGTCTGGGTCGGCATTGGCGGGTTTACGGCGGCGCTGGCTGGGCCTCTGGTACTGGGCTCTGTCTGGCGTGGCGTCACCCGTGCGGGCGCGTTGGCGGGCTTCTGGGCCGGCGCGGTCACATTCGTCGCGATTCACGGCGAGTTCGTCTCGGGGTTGTGGCTCGAGGGAACCGCGCTCGAGACGTTCGGCCGCTGGTTCGCGTTCAACGCCGCGAGCCCGTATTCAGCGGCGACGCTGGGTGGGCTCACCTCGGTTGCCGTGACGGTTGCTGTATCCTGGCGCACACAGCCGCTGCCCGACGCGCATCTCGTGCGCGTCTTGTCGGGGCGTTAGATCGCGGCTCGTAAGTCGCGTAAAATCGACGCGCCCACCGGGACGGCACAGCAGCCGATCACCTCCGATGGAGACTACCCACTGTGATTGTTGGGACGAAGGGAGTTCTTAGATGGCGGAAATGACTTACAGGGATGCGGTCAGCGCAGGCATCGCTCAGGAGATGCGGCGCGACGACAGCGTCGTCTTTCTCGGCGAAGATATTGCCGCGGCGGGTGGTGTGTTCAAGGCGACGACAGGGCTGCTGGACGAATTCGGGTCGGACCGCGTCAAGGACACGCCGATCTCCGAGCAAGCCATCGTCGGCGCGGCCATGGGTGCCGCCATGACGGGTTTGAGGCCTATCGCCGAGATCATGTTTTCGGACTTCTTCGCCGTTTGCTGGGATCTCGTCGCGAACCAGATCGCCAAGACGCGTTACATGACGGATGGCCAATGTGCATTTCCGCTCGTCATCCGCAGCGCTAACGGTGGTGGCAGCCGCTTCGGCGCGCAGCACTCTCAGAGCGTCGAGAACTGGGCCATGGCGATTCCCGGCCTCAAGGTCGTCGCGCCCGCGACGCCGGGCGACGTCAAGGGTTTGCTTGCGGCCTCGATCAGAGACCCTGATCCGGTCATGTTTTTCGAGCAGAAGTCCCTGTATGCAACGAAAGGCGAAGTGCCTGACGGCGAGCATGTCGAGCCGCTCGGCAAGGCCCGAATCGTGCGCACGGGCGACGATGTCACCATCGCGGCCTTGGCCGCCATGGTGCCGCGTGCCGAGCAGGCCGCAGCGATACTCGAAAGCGAGCACGGCATCTCGGCGACCGTCATCGACGTGCGCTCGCTCGTGCCGCTCGATACGCAGACGATACTCGAGGCCGTTGCCAACACGGGGCGCCTCGTGACCGTTGAGGAGAATCCGCGTTTGTGCGGTTGGGGTGCCGAGGTCGCCTCGATCGTGGCAGAGGAGATTTTTTGGGATCTCGACGGGCCCGTGATCCGTGTGACGACGCCGCACATCCCGCTGCCATCGGCAGATGCGCTCGAGGATGCCGTCCTGCCGAATGCCGAGCGGATCGTCGCCGCTGTCCGACAGCTCGTGGACTGAGGGGGAATCGCGATGAATGTGCTCATGCCCCAGCTCGGAGAAACTGTCGCCGAAGGCACTGTCTCCGTATGGCACAAACAGGTCGGTGACGTTGTCGAGAAGAACGAGATCCTGCTCGACGTGGAGACGGATAAGGCGGCGGTAGAAGTCCCCGCTCCGGTTGCCGGTGTCGTCAGCGAGATTCGCGTCGCGGCCGGGCAGACCGTGGACGTCGGTGTCGTGCTCGCCATCATTGCCGTGCCGGGCGAAGTCGAACTGGAGCCGTACGAGGAGATCGTCCTCGAGTCCGAGGCGCCGAAGGATCTGCCGCGTCCGACTCTCGTGCAACCGCCCATTGCGGAGCCCGCGAGCCTGGCGCAGGCCGCGGTCGGGCGCAGCGAGCGGCTCAAGCTTTCGCCTGTCGTGCGCCGGCTCATCGCAGAGAACGAGCTCGATCCGCACGCGATCACGGGTACGGGCCGTGACGGGCGGATCACCCGCAGCGACGTACTCTCGGTAGTCAAAATATCCGAGGAGCCGACCGTGAACGTCGCTGTGCCGGACTTCGGGGCTGCTGCAGCGTCGCTGCCTGAGCCGGCTCCAGAGCCAGCCGCTGCGCCGGCGCGATCCGTTGCTGAAAATGCGTCGGGAGAGCGTATCGAATTCGATCGTATTCGGCGGTTGACGGCTGAGCACATGGTGCGCTCCAAGACGACGAGCCCGCATGTTTTGCAGGCCATCGAGGTCGACTTCAGCGCCGTCGATGCCGCGCGGGGTGCGGCCAGGGAACGGTGGTGGCGCGAGCGCGGTTACTCGCTGACGTACCTGCCGTTCATCAGCCGCGCCATCTGCCTGGCTATCAAGGAATTTCCACGCATCAATTCGAGTGTCGACGGTGACGGTCTGATCGTGCACAAGGAATTGAATCTCGCGATCGCGGTCGCGCTGGACCTCGAAGGTCTCGTCGCGCCGGTCATCTTCAACGCCGGCGATCTGACGGTATCGGGTCTCGCGCAGCGGATCTTCGAGATTAGCCGCAAGGCCCGCGAGCACAAGCTCAGCCCTGACGAGCTCACCGGCGGTACGTATACGATCACGAACAACGGATCATTCGGCACGTTGATCACTGCGCCGATCATCAACCAGCCTCAGGTGGCGATCTTGAGCGTAGACGGGATCAAGAAACGTCCCGTCGTCATCGAGGCGCCGGGTGGCGATGCGATCGCCATTCGTCCGATGGGCATTCTCGCTCAATCCTTCGATCATCGTGCGATTGACGGCGCGTACTCGGGCGCATTTTTGGCCCGAGTGCAGGAGCTGCTCGAGAGTAAGGACTGGACTGCCGAGATCTAGGCGGAGCAGCCTGCGCGTCGTTTGGTCGCTGCAAAGCTGGGGTCAGAGTGAAATTGGCATTCGCCAATTTCACTCTGACCCCGTTTATCGGACCTCATTAATCGCCGGAGCGGCTGGCTGCGACGGCTCGTCTATGCCCGATGCGGCGTAAGGCGCGTGCGATGCGATCGACGCCGAGCCAGACCCCGGTCGCTGCACCGACCGTGACGCCGAGCATGAGGACCCACATCATCAGATCCCAGACGGGTCGCTGGCGCACGATTGCAGCGAAGTCTCCACGGTGCAAAGCCGCGAACAACCACCGCGAGCCTCGCTGGCTCGCATCGACGGCGTAGGCCAACTCGCCCGTCGTGCCGTCCAGGTAGATTCGCTCGCCATCTGAATAGCGTATTCGATAAACGGGCAGGCGCATCTCGATATGGTGCGTGTAGTAGTAAGCGTCTTCCTCGGTGAGCAGCTCTTGATCCACGATGGGAACCTCGGGGCGCAGTATGGCCGAGGCGCGCCTAAGCTCATCTTCGGTCAACGGTTTCGGTCTGAGCGTCGCGGCATCGAGGCGCACGGCTTCGCCGGCGCCCGTCCAGGCCGTCAGAAACAGACGGTTGTTGAGCATTGCGCCGACGAGCCGGACCGTGTCCGGTGGTAATCGAGCTGAACGGATGTCGGCTAGCGTGTCCTGAGCGTCGGTCAGTTGCATACCCTCGTCGCCCTGGAGGCGAAACTGCTCGAGCGCGAAGCTACGGCTCTCCAATGTTCCCCAAGGATTGAGCGAGAGCAAGCCGCTGAAGAGCCAGGTCAGCGTAAGGATTCCGAAGACGAGGCCTGCCCAGTGATGCCAGAGCCTCAGGCCACGATAGGGAGACAGGCGGCCGCTGCGCCGGCGTTTGAGTTGCTTGAAGCCGATGTAGAGGCCGACGAGCGTGAGGAACAGGCCGAGGATGGTCGTCCAGATGATCGTGTTCAGCCAGACCGTGGCATGCTGGCGCAGGATGGTTGGATAGAACCAGTGAGTGACGGCGCCAAGCCAGTTCCAGAAACGCTCGGACGCTGTCGTCATCTGGACGATCTCACCGCTCGTGCCAGAGATGTAAAAGCGTGTCCCCGCGTCATCCTCGGTTGCGAATAGGTAAAGCGGACTGTGCTGGCTGACGCCGAAGCCGATCGTCCATTGGTCGAAGCCGGTCGTGCCGAGATAGTCGACCTCGCTGCCGAGCCCGAGCTGCTCGGCGGCGGCCGCTGCGAGCTGCTGTGCCCGTGCTTCGTCAAAGCTATCGAGGTAGCGGCCGTCCTGAATGTCCAACGCGAAGCGGCCCCACGTGGAATCGAGGCGAACGATGGGCCGCCCGTCGAGCATCTCGACGCGAAAGCGGTCGACATCGAGATTGCTGAAGTCGCTCGGCCACGTGCAGCACGCTTGGAGATCCAGCTCGGCGAGCCCCTGCAATTGCTCGTCGTTCGTAAAGCGCGGGTACTGGACGTACATCATGACGAGCCCGGACGTGCACCAGAGCAATACGGCCAGGCTCAGCGCGATGCCGAGATAGCGATGAATGAGAAATAGCAGCCGGACCACGTCAGCCGGCCCGGGCCGTGCCGGGGTGCATGGGCAGGACATCGATTGATCGGCTGAGTCGGATCATGTGGGAGTTTTCGGTCGCTCGCATGGCAGTGTACTGGTCGCGGCTGGGCCGAGTCCAGATCCGCTTTGGATACAGTGAGTTATAAACGGTTTATTAACTGTTAAGGATCAGCTACTGTCTGGGCCTCAAGCCAGACCAGGCGACGTTCTCGAGCCAATATGACGACGGTAGATGCCACGATAGTTCGCGAGGAAATGGAGCGCATCGTTGCGAGCGGTGTTCTCGGCCGATCGCGCACCTACGCGAAGCTGCTCGAGTACCTAGTCGCCTGTTCCCTCGAGGGACGCAGCCCGAAAGAGCTCGAGATTGCAGTGGAGGTCTTTGGCCGCGGCGGTGACTTCGATCCGAGCCAGGACTCGCTCGTGCGCGTGTATATGCACAATCTTCGCCAGAAGCTCGAGCAGTACGGCGCGAAGCAGCCGCCAGAATCCGGTTATCGGCTCGTGATCCCGCGTGGGGAGTACCGGCTCATGGCCGAGCCCGTTCGCGAAAGCGACCCGGCTCTTGCGCCGCCGGCGCCTGCATCGGCGCGCCGCCCGTCTGCCTGGGTCATCGCTGTACTCGGTTTATTGACCTTGAATCTTCTCGCCTACGTCGCGCTCGACAACGAAGAAACGATATCGCCAGAGCAGCGAATCGCCGGTTCACCCGTATGGGCCGGCGTGCTCGATGACGATATCCCGCTCGTCATCGTTGTTGGCGACTACTACATATTCGCCGAGCTCGATGAGTCCGGAAACGTTCGCCGCCTGATTCGGGACTTCAGTATCAACTCCGCGCAGGACCTCGACGATCTATTCATGTACTCCCCGGAGCTGCTCGAGTCCTATTACGATCTGGCTCTCACCTATCTTCCCCAAGCAAGCGCCCAGGCACTAACGCATTTGCTCCGCGTTGTGTATGCCGCCGGGAAGTCTGCGCGTGTGATCCCGATGTCTGAGCTCTCCGCCGCCGAGCTCAAGTCGAGCCATATTCTCTACGTGGGCTATATCAGCGCCCTCGATACGCTCATGGAGTTCGTGTTCGCTTCGTCGAGTCTGGCCGTTGGCGATACCTATGATGAGCTATCGAACGAGCTTACCGGAGAGGTTTACACGAGCGGCGCTGGAATGTTGCGCGAGAATCAGCGCAACTACCGGGATTATGGTTTTCTATCGACGTTTCCCGGGCCGAGCGGTAACCAGTTTCTGATCGTCTCGGGCACGCGTGACGAGGGCGTGATGCACGTGGCACAGGCGTTGGCGAGCACAGACGATATCGCGCTGCTCGAGCAGCGGTTGGAGGCGCACGGCGCGGGCGGACCGCCGGCCTTCGAGGCGTTGTACGAGGTCGCGGGATTTGATCGACTCAACCTCGATGCGATGCTCGTGCATTGGGCCGGCCTCGACTACCAGAATATCTGGGGCGGCGAGCTACCCTAGACCGTCAGGGCCTCTTCGAGCTGATCCGATACCCAGTCGAGCTCGTCCTTCTCGATGATCAGCGGTGGAGCGAGTCGCACGACGCGCTCGTGCGTGTCCTTCGTGAGCACACCGCGCTCGAGAAGTCTGCTGCAAATCTCACGTGCGCTGGGCGCGCCCGGCTGCAGCTCGATACCGACGAGCAGGCCCCGCCCGCGGATCTCCGCAACGAGCGGTGAGCGAATCTGTCGCAATCGATCGAGTAGATAGTCGCCGAGCTCTGCGGCGCGCTCGCTCAGGTGCTCGTCTCGAATGATCTCGAGCGCCGTTTTGCCGACTGCCGCGGCGAGCGGATTGCCGCCGAACGTGCTGCCATGCTCGCCGGGTTGTATCAGGCCGAGTATCGGGCTGGGGGCGAGCACCGCCGAGACCGGATAGACACCGCCGCCGAGCGCCTTGCCGACGATGAGCACGTCGGGCGCGGCACCGGCGTCGTGCTCGTGAGCCAGAAACTTGCCCGTGCGGCCGAGTCCCGTCTGAATCTCGTCCAGCACGAGCAAGATGCCGTGCTTTGAGCAGATTCGTCGGATGGCGCTCAGGTATCCCGGAGGCGGAATGCGTATGCCGGCCTCGGCTTGAATCGGCTCGACGAGAAAAGCGACGGTGTTCGGCGTGATCGCGGCGTCGAGTTGGTCCGGGTCGCCGAAGTCGATGAGCTCGAATCCGGGGCCGTACGGTCCGAAGTCCTCACGATAGGCTGCTTCGGAGGAGAACCCGACGATCGTCGTCGTGCGTCCGTGGAAGTTGTTCCGGCAGACGATGATCTCGGCCCGATCGTGCGGCACGCCTTTGACGCGATAACCCCACTTTCTCACGAGCTTGATGGCCGTCTCGACGGCTTCGGCACCTGTGTTCATCGGTAACGCCATGTCCAATTGGCAGAGCTCGCAAAGCAGCTCCAGGAACGGGCCCATGCGGTCGTTGTGGAACGCGCGTGAAGTCAAGGTGAGGCGCTGGGCTTGCTCGGTCAGCGCATCGACGATGCGCGGGTGGCAATGGCCGAGACTCATCGACGAGTAGGCACTCAAACAATCGAGGTAGCGGCGGCCTTCCGTGTCCCAGGCCCACACCCCGCGCGCTTTCGAGATCACGACCGGCAACGGTGCATAGTTCTTTGCGCTGATGCGTTCGGCCTGAGAAATGAGTTGATCGGTCTCGGTCACGACAATTTCCGTTACGCGGCTATTTCCGCAATTACATTGTCCGACGCCAAGTCGGATATTCATAGCGGAGCTCAGTGTGCGCGCGTGCCTCTGCCCTTCGTTGCTCGAAAGTCCTACACTGGAAGGGTGCAGCCACAGCCGCGTCCGTGGATATTCTCGCCGTCCGACGACCATCTGCCGCTCGTCGATGCCGCCGTATGCGAAGGTTACCTGGCCGACGAGGGTGTTGTCGTCGAGGGCTTGCTCGCGCGGCTCGACGTATCGACTTATTTTCGGCGCAAAGTCAGGCGTTCGGCGATCGAGCTCGTCGAGAAGATACGCCGAGACGGCCGAACGGGTTCGGGTATCGATGCGTTAATGGTCGAGTACGATCTATCCTCTGACGAAGGTGTCGTTCTGATGTGCCTCGCCGAGGCGCTGCTGCGAATTCCGGATGCCGAGACGGCCGACCGGCTCATTGCGGAGAAGCTCGGCGGCGCGGACTGGCAATCGCATCTCGGCACGGGCGGCTCGCTGTTCGTCAACGCCTCGACCTGGGCGCTCATGCTCACGGGACGCTTGCTACGCAGCGAGCAGGCCGAGCACGGCTGGCTTGCCGAACTCGCGCACGCAGTCAATCGGCTCGGCGAGCCCGTCATTCGCGCGGCGCTGCGCCAGGCCATGCGTATCCTCGGCCACCAGTTCGTCATGGGCCGGACGATCCGCGACGCATTACGCCGGGCGCAGCACGGCTCCGGGCCGCTCTATCGCTACTCCTTCGACATGCTCGGTGAGGCCGCGCTCACGGCTGCCGATGCAACACGTTATTTCGAAAACTATCTGGCTGCGATTTCCGAGATCGGTCGCGCGAGCCCGGACTGCAGTGACGTCATCGAGGCGCCGAGCGTCTCGGTGAAGCTGTCAGCGCTATCGCCACGCTTCGAGTTTGCCCAGAGCAGGCGTGCTGTCACGGAGCTCACGGGCCGCGTGCGCGAGCTCGTCAGGGCGGCGCGCGAGGCCAACATCGGCCTGTCGATCGATGCCGAGGAGATCGACCGGCTGGACCTGACATTGGCCGTGTTCGCAAATGCGCTGACGGACCGGCGGCTCAAGCATTGGCCCGGGCTCGGCATTGCCGTTCAGGCGTATCACAAACGGGGCCTCGCGACGGTCGAGTGGCTCGCCGAGCTCGCCGCCGAACGTCAGATGCGAATTCCTGTGCGTCTCGTTAAGGGCGCGTACTGGGATAGCGAGATCAAGGCCGCCCAAGCACAAGGGCTGAGCGACTATCCCGTGTTCACGCGCAAGTCCAACACGGATCTGAGTTATTTGACCTGCGCTGCACGCATGCTTGCGCCGCGCACTAGGCTCTACCCGCAGTTCGCGACGCACAACGCCTACGTCGTCGCATGGGTGATGGAACGCGGCAAGAAACGTGCGTTCGAGTTTCAAAGGCTGCACGGTATGGGGGAGGAACTCTACGACGAGCTCGTTGCCGCCGAGGAAGGCGGCCGCTCGTGCCGTGTCTATGCGCCCGTCGGGGAACATGAGGATCTGTTGCCGTACCTCGTACGGCGCCTGCTCGAGAACGGGGCGAATACCTCGTTCGTCAATCGTTTTGTGCAGGCCGAGCTGCCCGCCGCCGACATTGTCGAGGACCCTGTCGCGATCGCGCGAGCGCTTGCGCCGGACTTTCGTCATCCGAACATTCCCGTGCCGTCCGATTTGTTCGGTGCCGGGCGACGTAACTCGCACGGATGCAACTTCGCCGATTACGGTGAGCTCACGGAACTGGCTGCCGTTCTCGAGCGCGAGACAGCCACGGCGTGGCGAGCAGCGCCTATCGTTGACGGGGAGTGTGTCGAGGACGGCGAGACTCGACTCTGCCGGGACCCGGCCGATTGGGACCGGCCGATTGCCGAAGCGTCACTCGCCGACGCCGATGTCGCGCGCACAGCGCTCGAGGTTGCCGCGCGATCCTGGGGGGACTGGGATGGCACGCCGGCGGGCGAGCGCGGCGCGATCCTGCGCAGGGCCGCCGATGCGTTCGAGCGCCATCGGGCCGAGCTCATCGCGCGATGCGTGCGCGAGGGCGGGCGAACGGTGCCTGACGGCGTCGCCGAGGTCCGTGAGGCCGTGGACTTTTTGCGCTACTACGCAGGCGAGGCCGAGCGCTTGCTCGCGGCGCCGCGGTCGATGCCGGGCGTGACGGGCGAGAGCAACGTCCTGCGTCTTCGCGGGCGTGGCGTATTCCTGTGTATCAGCCCTTGGAATTTTCCTTTGTCGATCTTCACGGGACAGGTCGTTGCTGCTCTCGCAGCCGGCAACGCCGTGCTCGCAAAGCCGGCCGAGCAGGGCAGCCTCGTGGCGTATCGTGCCGCCGAGCTCTTGCTCGATGCAGGCGTGCCAGCCGGCGTCCTGCAGTTCCTGCCGGGCGACGGCGCGAGTCTCGGCGCGGCGGTTCTCGAGGACGCGCGGCTCGCAGGCGTGGCATTCACGGGCTCGACGGAGACCGCTGCGGTCATCAATGCGACGCTCGCGCGGCGGGCCGGGCCGCTGGCGACTTTGGTTGCCGAGACGGGCGGCATCAACGCGATGATCGTCGATAGCTCGGCGTTGCCCGAGCAAGTCGTCAAGGATGCAGCCGTATCGGCGTTCAACAGCGCGGGGCAACGATGCTCGGCACTTCGATTGCTTTGTCTGCAGGCGGACACGGCGGATCGCGTCATCGAGATGCTCGAGGGCTATATGCGCGAGCTCGTGATCGGTGATCCTTGTCAGCTCGGCACTGACGTCGGGCCCGTCATCGATCCGCACGCGAGACAGAAGATTGCCGATTATGTCGAGAGCCGCGCGGGGCGCGTTCGGTTTCAGTGTGAGCTCTCGAGCGCGCACGATGCGGGGATTTTCTTTCCGCCGACACTCATCGAGCTCGATCGCGTCGATGACCTGCAACGCGAGATATTCGGTCCCGTTCTTCACGTCGTGCGCTACGAAGCCGGGCATACGCTCGAGCTCGTCGATGAGATCAACCGAATCGGTTACGGTTTGACGCTCGGTGTGCACAGCCGCATCGAGTCCGTCGCAGCGGAGATCGTCGCGCGGGCGCGCGTCGGTAATGTCTACGTGAACCGCAACATGATCGGCGCGCAGGTCGAGTCTCAGCCGTTTGGTGGCATGGGGCTCTCGGGCACGGGCCCGAAAGCCGGTGGGCCGCATTACCTCGACCGCTTCCTCATCGAGCAGGCGGTCAGCACGAATACGGCTGCGGTCGGCGGCAACGCTTCGTTGCTTGCCGGGGTGTCCACCGTGTCGGAAAACGATTGATATTCTGGGTGCGGGGCGGCCTGGGGCGGTCACCCGGTCCGAATGGCATGCGCTATGATGCCGGCATCGCAGGATCTGTTCCAGCCGCTGGCATAGGGCAGAGATTTCAGCTTCTCAACGATCCGGAGCCGACATGAGAACACTGACTCGAAGAATCGCACGTTATCTTAGTAATACGATGCTCGCGCTGGCAGCTTGTGCGGCCGCAGAAATCGCCTTTGCCGACACGATTGCCGTAATCGGCACGGGGCGTGTCGCCAGCGCGCTCGGCCCGGGATTCGCCGAGCAGGGGCACACGATCATCTACGGGTCGCGCGATCCGTCACGTGCCGAGGTCCAGGCGCTCGTCGAGCAAACGCGAGGTCCTGCTTCGGCAGCGCCTCAGGCCGAGGCGGCCGCACGGGCGGACATGGTCGTCATCGCTGTTCCCGGTAACGTGGCACTCGACGTCGTGCGCAGCCTCGGAAATTTGAGCGGAAAAATTATCCTCGATCCGACGAACATTGTGATGGGCGGTGACGATGGGGCGCCGACCCACGCGGTCGAGACCTCCAACGCAGAGCTGATCCAAGCGGCAGCGCCGGGCGCTCGAGTCGTCAAAGCCTTCAACACGCTCAACTATATGACGATGATCGATCCAGCGTCCTCGGGGGGGCCGGTCACGATCCCGGTCGTCGGTGATGATGCCGATGCGAAAGCCAAGGTCGTCGCGCTGGCCGAGGGCATGGGCTTCGAGGTCATCGATCTCGGCCCGCTGCGTTACGCCGATACGCTCGAGGAGATGCTCGTCATATGGGTCAACGCGAGGAACCTCGGCACGCCGTTCGATTATCACCTGCGCCGCCGACCGGCCCAGTAGCGTGAGCCCGAATGTCTCGCCGGGTGTCCGCGGCGCTGATCGTCAGTGTCTAGTTGGTTAGAACCCAGAAGGGAAGCGCAAGCACAAGGACCCCTGTCCTTCGCCATCATCCGGAGTCCCGGCGAGATATTCGGGCTAACCCACTTTGACGATCGTGCGTCCGACGGCACGGGCGCCGATGTAGGCGTCGAAGCAGTCGGGCAGCTCGGTGAGCGTGACTTCGTTACTTGCGATGACGTCCAGGTGGCGCGGGCGCAGGTCCGTCGTTAGGCGCTGCCAGATGCTTTCGCGCAGCTCGGGCGGCACTTCCATGTTCACGCCGATGAGGCTCACGGCGCGGAGAATGAACGGCATAACGGTCGTGTGAAGCTCGGCACTCGCCGCAAGGCCGACGCTTGCGATGTTTCCCCAGGGTTTCGTCGTTCGTGTCAGCCATGCGAGGACGTCGCCGCCGAGATTGTCTACCGCGCCGGCCCATCTCGCGCTCTCGAGTGGCCGGGTTCCGATTTGCAGCTCGTTGCGATCGAGCACCTCGGTTGCACCGAGCGCCTCGAGAAAAGCCGTCTGATCGGGCTTGCCCGTCAGGGCTGTGACTTCGTAACCGCGTGCGCTCAAGATGTCGATTGCAATGCTGCCGACTCCGCCCGTCGCGCCCGTGACTAGCATGGGGCCGGCATCGGGCCGTTGGCCGTTCTGCTCGAGTCGGTGCACGGCGAGTGCCGCCGTAAATCCTGCTGTGCCGATGGCCATTGCCGCGCGCGTGTCGAGCGTGTCGGGAACGTGCACGAGCATGTCGGCGTCGACGCGTGCGAATTCCGCATAGCCACCATCCCGCGTCTCGCTCAAACCTCCGCAGATCGCAATGACTTTGTCGCCCGGCGAGAATCGCGCGTCTTGCGAGGAGCTGACCTCTCCGGCGAGATCGACGCCGCCGACGAGTGGAAACCGGCGCAGGATCGGTCCAGTGCCGGTAGCCGCAAGGGCGTCTTTGTAGTTGATGCCCGAATACTCGACTCGGATGACGACGTTGCCCGGTGCCAGGTCATCGAGCGTAAGGGCCTCGAGCCGACCCGCAACGGTATCGTTGTCGCGATGAATTCGAAAAGCCTGGAACGTATCACTCACGGCTGAATCTCGGCAGGGTAGGGTGAATCTTACGGCGGCATGCCTTGGACGGGCTGTATGTTAGAGTGGCGCCGCGCCGAAGACCAGTTCTACCTCGATATTTGACGACGATGACTGCTACGTTAACCGGGACGACCCCAGGCCTCTTGACGGTCGATCTCGATGCGATCGCGCAGAATTATCGCAAGCTCGTCGAGTCCGCGGCGCCCAACGACTGCGGCGCGGTCGTCAAAGCCAACGCCTACGGTCTCGGCGTCGAGCCCGTTGCACGCCAACTGCATGCCGCGGGTTGCCGGCACTACTTCGTTGCAAATCTCGCAGAGGGTCGGCAGCTCAGGAACCTGTTGGCAGACGCGGCCATCTATGTCTTTGCCGGTCCGGAGCCCGGCGAGGAGCGCGCTCTGCGCGACGCCGGGCTCGTGCCGGTCTTGAATTCGCTCGAGCAAGCACAGCGCTGGGTCGAGAACGGAGGCACGCAAGACTATCCCGTCGTAGTTCATATCGATACGGGCATGTCTCGGCTTGGTCTGAGTGCGAGTGAGGTCGAGGCGCTCTCGCGTAACAATGGCCTGCTCGATCAGCTGCGTATCACATTCATCATGACCCATCTGGCTTGCGCGGACGAGCCCGGGCATGCGCTCAACGAAGAGCAGGTTGCGCGCTTCGATGCCCTGCGAGCGTTGCTGCCGGACGCCCGAAGCAGTTTCGGCAACTCGGCTGGTATTCTGCTGGGGCCACGCTTCAGCGGCGATCTTGCGCGCGCTGGCGTCGCGCTTTACGGCGGTAATCCTTTCGTCGATCGAGCCAATCCCATGAAGACCGTCGTACGCTTGTATAGCCCGATTCTGCAAGTCCGCGAGATCGACGCTCCCGTCACGGTCGGTTACGGCGCGACGCATATGGTCGAGCCGCCGGCGCGCCTGGCTACGATCGGCGCCGGCTACGCAGATGGCTATCCGCGTTCCTTGGGAAATGCGGGGCGTGCGTATCTGGGTGGCGTCGAGGTTCCGGTCGTTGGGCGGGTGTCGATGGACATGCTCACGATCGATGTCTCGGACGTTGCCGCCGACGTAGCAGCGCCCGGCGCGATGGTCGAGCTTATCGGTGATCACATCGCGCTCGACGAGCTCGCAAGCGCCGCCGGGACGATCAGCTACGAGATCTTGACCCGGCTCGGGCCGCGCTGGACACGCTGTTACGAGAACGCCGATCAGTAAACGTTCTTAATCCACGATACGAACCTGCGTAACCTGGCCTTGGGGTCGGTTGTGAAGGGAGTGTATTCTCGACGGGCGTGGTTTTATTGTTTCGATACACGTATGCTCCGCACGCAAAGCGCGACCGGTAAGGGCGCGGTAGGAGACGGAGCTTTGACGGAATACAACCGCCGTTCGAGTTATACGCGCGAGGAGCTGCTCGAGCACGGCGAGACCGAAGCGTTCGGGCCTGGCAATGCGCGATTGCCGTTGCCGAACATGCTCATGTTCGATCGGATCACCGAGATCAACGACACGGGCGGGCGTTTCGGCAAGGGTGAGATTTGCGCTGAGCTCGATATAGAGCCGGGGCTCTGGTTCTTCGATTGTCACTTTCGCAACGATCCGGTCATGCCGGGTTGTCTCGGGCTCGATGCAATGTGGCAACTCGTCGGGTTTTACCTCGCCTGGATCGGCGGGGCCGGCCGCGGGCGCGCGCTCGGCGTCGGCGAGGTCAAGTTTCAGGGGCAGGTCCTGCCCGAGAGCAAACTCGTGACCTATCGCGTCGATATGAAACGCGTCATCAAGCGCAAGCTCATCATGGGCCTGGGCGATGCGGAAATGGATGTCGATGGTCGCACGATCTACCAGGCGACGAATCTCCGAGTCGGGCTGTTCACGTCCACCGAGGGCTTCTGAGATAAATTGGGGTCAAACCCCTGATTCTGAACGCTTCCCGCCCATCGGAGTCGTGCTTCTCGATAATTGGGGTCTGACCCCGATTTATCTCGTTCGCGTCGCTACATGTGGTGCTTCTCGTGCACCGGACGCATGAGGGCATTGCAGACGAGCGCGATTGCAAGCAGTGCGGCCATGAGAACCATCGTCGTGTTGTAGAGCCCGCTCGTCGGGTCTACCGTGCCGGGCGGCGCGATCTCCATGAGATTGGCAATCGTGACGGTCTGATTCTCGACGAGAACATCGAGTTGATCGAGACTGGCCCCGAACCTGTCGGCAAAACGCTGCGGGTCTACGATACTGGAGAGATTTTCGATTGCTCGCATGCTCGTGCTTTCCCGCAGGGAGGTGATCGCTAGCGGCCCGAGTACGCCGGCCGTGCTCCAGGCGGTCAGCAGCCGGCCGTGGATGCCGCCGACGTAGCGCGTGCCGAAGATATCGGCAAGATAGGCCGGAATCGTTGCGAATCCGCCGCCGTACATCGTGAAGATGATCATCGTGGCTGCGTAGAAGTACACGAGCCAGATCACGGCCGGAGAGACACTGACCTGTTGGGCGGTGTAGGGTATCGACAGGTATAGCGCAATTCCGAGGGCGAAGAAGATCCAATAAGTCGTACGTCGACCGATGAAGTCGGAGACGCTGGCCCAGAAGAACCGGCCGACCATGTTGAAGACGCTGATCATGACGACGTAGGTTGCCGCGAAAGCGCCATCGACGATATGCGGCAACGTCGTTCCGAATATTTCGGTCATCATCGTTCGGGCGACGCTCAATACCCCGATACCGGCTGTGACGTTGAAGCACAGCACGATCCAGAGCTGCCAGAATTGCGGTGTCATGAGCGCCCGGTCGATATGCACGTTGGCTGCGCTGATCATGCGTTTGGCACGGTGCGCGGCGTCGGGCGGCGTCCAGCCTTCGGGTTTCCAGTCGGGTGCGGGAATGCGATACGAGAATGCGGCGATCATCATGACGACGAAGTAGATCAGTCCGATCGCGAAGAACGTCTGCGCGACGCCCACCGAGCCGGTGCCGGCAACGTAGACGCCCTCGGGCCCGGGCACGATCATGCTCGCGATGTCGTTGGCGCCGACCACGACGACCTCGCGCAGCTCGCCCGCAATCTCGACGTAACGTCTTCCGGCCTCGGTGACGAGCTCGACTGCGTCCAGCGTTCCGACGTACTCCGGCGCCGCATAGAATAATCGAATGAGGGCTTCCTTGAGGGGTGCGCCGATCATGGCGCCACCGCCGAAACCCATGATCGCCATGCCGGCCGCCATGCCGCGGCGATCCGGAAACCAGCGGATCAGGGTGCTGACCGGCGAGACATAGCCGAGCCCCAAGCCGCAGCCGCCGATAACGCCGTACCCCAGGTAGATGAGCCAGAGCTGGTGCTGCACGATGCCGAGGCTGCCGATCAGATAGCCGCCACCCCAACAACAGGCCGCGACAACGCCGACGGTCCGCGGGCCTACGTCCTCGAGCCATTTGCCAGCGAATGCTGCGGCGAGGCCGAGGAACACGATGGCGACCGTGAAGATCCATACGACATTGCTGAGACTCCAATCGTCGGCAGCAGGCGTTACGACGCCGAAGACGCGAATCAAGGCTGGGTTATAAATGCTCCAGGCATACACAGACCCGATGCAAAGATGGATGGCGATCGATACGGGCGGCACCCACCAGCGGTTGAACCCGGGTTGGGCAACGATGCGTTCTTTAGATAACAGCGGCGGCATGGCGTCTCGGTTTGTTTTTGTTGTCCGGTCGAGTGCGCATACTACTCATTCGGGCCGCGGCGGGTCCATGGCCGCGTGCGCAGGGCGGTCCGGCATCGGTGTCCCTGCTATAGTCGCCCCCGGCAGCAAGGGATCAAGATGAATTTCGACCAAATTTTTCTGTTGGTGCTCCTCGCATGCGTGTTCGCGCTGCTGATCTGGGGCCGCTGGCGGTTCGATCTCATCGCGTTTACCGCGCTTGTCGTTGCATTGCTTGCTGGTGTGATTCCGGCCAACGAGGCTTTCTCCGGCTTCGGGCATCCGGCCACGGTCATCATCGCGCTGGTGCTCATCGTCAGCCGCGCACTGACGAACTCGGGTGTTATCGAGCTCATCGGACGATACATGCTCGCAGCCTCGCGCAGCCTCAGTATGCATGTCGGGCTCATGGCCGGCATTGCGGCAGCGCTATCGGCGGTCATGAATAATGTGGCCGCACTCGCGCTGCTCATGCCGGTCGATATCGAGGCAGCATCCAAGGCCGATCGTAGCCCGGCATTGACGCTCATGCCGCTGTCGTTCGCGTCGATTCTCGGCGGCATGATCACGCTGATCGGCACGCCACCCAATATCGTAGTGGCCGAGTTCCGTAACGAGGCGCTCGGCGAGCCTTTTGCGATGTTCGATTTCGCACCGGTCGGGCTCGCTTGCGCGGTTGTCGGCGTTGCGTACGTTGCGCTGATCGGTTGGCGGTTGATACCGAGGATCACCGGGGAGGCGAAACCGATGAAGACGCTCTTGGATTTTGGCGAGTATGTCGCCGAGGTCCGGGTGCCCGAGGGGGCTGGTGTTGTCGGCAAGCACGTGCGAGACCTCGACGATGCAGCGGACGACGTCGGTGCAACGATTATCGGACTCGTGCGGCGCGGACGGCGCATGCCCGGCATGGCGCGGCTCGTGGATATTCGCGTCGGCGATACGCTCGTGCTCGAGGCGCATCCAGACGCCATCGACCGCCTCGTCGGCGTGCTCAAGCTCGAGTACGTTCGCTCCGGTAGCCGTGAGACGCCAGTTGCTAACGAGGACTTGTCGCTCATGGAGGTCGTCGTGCCGGAGGGCTCGCGCATCGAAGGCCGCTCGGCGGCCTCGCTGCGGCTGCTCGGGCGGTACGATGTCACGTTACTCGGCGTGTCGCGCCAAGGCCGTCGGTTCCGCGAGCAGGTTCGCAAGCTCGAGATCGCGGCAGGCGACGTGCTGCTGTTGCTCGGTCCGACGGAGCGCTTGCCTGAGGTTACGACTTGGCTCGGTTGTTTTCCGCTTGCCGAGCGCGGGTTGCACGTCATTCAGCGGCAAAAAGCGTTTTCGACGATCGGTATCTTCGCCACGGCCGTGCTGCTCGCGAGTTTCGGTGTAGTCTATTTGCCGGTTGCACTGGCAGCGGCGGTTGCGCTGCTGGTCGTGACGAAGGTCGTACCGCTACGCCAACTCTACGACTCGATCGAGTGGCCGGTCATCGTGTTACTCGGCTCGATGATCCCGATCGGTGTCGCACTCGAATCGAGCGGCGCGACCGCATTGATCGCAGCGGGTATCGTCGATTTATCGGCGGGGCTGGCGCCGGCCGTGATTCTGACTATATTGATGATCGTCACGATGACGCTGTCGGACGTCATGAACAACGTGGCGACGGCCGTGATTGCGGCCCCGATCGCGCTCGATATCTCCGTGCGCCTCGGCGTCAACGCTGATCCGTTTCTGATGACGGTAGCGGTGGCGGCATCGTGCGCTTTCCTGACGCCGATCGGCCACAAGAACAACACACTGATCATGGGGCCGGGCGGATACCGCTTCGGCGATTACTGGCGGATGGGCCTTCCGCTGGAGATTCTGGTCGTGGCGACGGGCGTGCCGATGATCCTCTGGGTCTGGCCTCTCTAGGCTAGATCTCTCGCTCGGTCTAGTTGTCGTTGCCGAGGTAGTAGCGCACGCCCGCGCGGAAGATGCCCTCGTCGCCGCCGAACTGAAATCCACCGAAGAGCTTCAAACGCTGCGTGAGTCTGTACATCAGGGCGACGTCCATCGTCGTCTCGGATGTGTCCGAGTCGTTGAGCGTGACGTGGTCGATACTCAGCCGGAACTCCATCGGCGTGTGATTGATCTCGCGGTAGCCGATCGATACGCCATAACCGTCGTCGTCGGCGCTCCCCGATCCGAGGCCAGGAATATCTATGTCCAGATCTGTCGTCAGCACTGACACATTTAAAAAGACGCTCTTGGTGTCCGAGAAATCGTAATGCGTGCCGACGCCTGCTTCGATGAGCGTGGTCTGTAGATCGATATCGTCGAAGTCCGCAGCGCGAATGCGGCCGAATACCTGCAGGATGGGCATGATCTCGTACGAGCCTCTCAAGTCAACGCCGATGCCGCGTTCGTCCTCGCCGAATGAAGTGTCGATCTCGCTGACGGTCAGCGTGCTTTCGAGAAAGCTGTAGCTGATCTGGGCCTGGGCCCAGGACATCGGAAAAAAGGCCGCGGCGGCGGCGAAACCGTACACAAAGCGCTTCATGATCTGCTCCTCCGAGCCAGTAATACGGCCAAATTAAACTAAATATAGTCGCCAGGCCGTGAAGACCGTCACATCGGCCCGCAGCGGCTTCGGCGCCCGATAGGACGCCTCGCCAGAGCGTGCGGTGCTACCATTCCGCTCAGGGAGGGATTATGAGGCTCCGCAGCGCAATCAGGCTTCGTTTCACGGCCGCCGTATTGGCGGGGCTTGGCTGTATTTCGGGCGCGACGCTGGGATGGGCCCAGGATGCGGGTTCGGTGCTCGTGAACCCGGATTGGCTCGCGGCAAATATCGACCGGGCGGACGTGCGTCTCATCGATCTCGGCAAGCGCGCCGAGGAGTTCGAGGCGGCACATATCCCCAACGCCCAACACGTCGACTGGCGCACCGATCTTGCCGATCCCGCCAACCGGGAGCACTTCGGTGTGCTGCAACCCGAGGCGTTCGAGGCCCTGATGTCGCGGCTCGGTATTGCTGCGGACACGACCGTCGTGCTCTACGACAGCCACAGCAATCGGGTTGCCGCTCGCATGTTCTGGACGTTGCGCAACTACGGGCACCGCGACATACGCATACTCGACGGTGGTTCACCGGCGTGGGAGGCGGCCGGCGGTGAACTGACCGCGGAGAGCATGCCGGTGACGCCAACGGACTATCGCATCAGTATCGCCGAGCAGCCGTATCGCGCCGAGAAAGCCGACGTGCAGGCGGCGCTAGGCCGCGAGGGTTTCGAGATCGTCGATGCTCGGGCGCCGCAGTTCTATACGGGCGAGTCGCGTGGGTCGCGGTTCGGCAGTGATGTGCCGAATGCCAAGATCGGGCGCGTGCCCGGCGCGCAGAATTTTTTCTGGGCCGATCACGTCAACGACGACGGCACGTACAAGTCGATCGACGAGCTTCGGACGCACTACGAGGCGCTCGGCATCACGTCTGAAGACAACATCATTACTTACTGCCACATCGGGCTACAGGCATCGACACCGTGGTTCGTGCTAACGCAGCTGCTCGGTTATCCGAATGTGCGTCTGTACGACGGCTCCATGGCAGAGTGGGCGAACGCAGACGACACCGAGCTTGTCGTCGACGAGAATGACTAAAGAGTAAAGACGGCACCCGTTCGGGTGCCGATGATGAGGACGGGACTATGAATACTGAACGCCGGCGCAGCTCTAGCTGCCTAACGCTCGCGAGTTTGATCTGTCTGTGCGCGGGACTCGCCGGGACCGCAAGCGCGCTTGCGCAGGAGCGCGGCGGCATCGACATCGCCCTGAGCGAGAACCCAATCGTTACGGCCATCGGCAACGTCCGCACGCCGGCGGACTGCACCGCACTGCTCGGCCTGAATCTCAAAGATACAGCGATCACCGCGGCGAGGATCGTGCCAGCATCCGGGCAGGTGCCCGAGTACTGCCAGGTCGAGGGTGGTGTCGAGACCGTGATCCTGTTCGAGGTCGCGATGCCGACGAGCGCCTGGAACGGACGTTTCTTCTACGTCGGTGGCGGCGGTTACAACGGCAACATTCCGAACATGACCGGGGCGCTCGCCCGCGGCTATGCGGCTACAGCGACCGATACCGGACACCGGGGCGAGCATTGGGACGCCTCCGCGCTCTACAACGACCCACAGGCGCAGCTGAACTATGCCCATCGCGGCGCGCATCTCGTGACCGAGATCGCCAAACAGGTCGTCACTTCTTACTACGAGGAATCTTCGAGCAAGTCGTATTTCCTGGGCTGCTCGAACGGCGGCAAGATGGGTCTCATGGCCGTGCAGCGGTATCCGGAGGACTTCGACGGCGTTGTGATCGGCGGCCCGGTCATCGACCGCACGGGACTGATGATCATGTTCGACTGGTCGCAGCGCGCCTTGCTCGGCGCGGAGATTCCGCCGTACAAGATTCCGGCGATGGAGCGCGCGACGCTGCAGGCATGCGATGCGACCGACGGCTTAGTTGACGGCGTCATCGGTCGGCCCGATCTTTGCGAGTTCGATCCAGCCGTTCTGACGTGCGAGGGTCAGGATAGCGCCGAGTGCCTGACGGCACCGCAGGTAGATGCCTGGCGAAAAATTCTCGACGGGTCGCGAACCTCCGATGGCGAGGCCCTTTACCCAGGCTATTTTCCGGGGCATGAAGATGACTATCCGGCGTATGTCACAGGCCTCGGTGTGAATCATGGCTATCCATCGAGCAACTACATGTACATGGATAACTTCATGCGTTATTTCGTGTTCGGCCCGAACTACGATGCTGTGCACGACTTCGACATCGACAACGATCGAGGAGCGCTAGACCGGTTCGTTGCAGAGCAGGACGCCGTCGATCCGGATCTGCGCGACTTCGAGGCGCGCGGGGGTAAGCTCATTATCTATAACGGCTGGGCGGATCACTCGACGCCGCCACAGCGTGCGATCGACTACTACAACGCCGTGCGTGATGTGCACGGTGACGATACCGATGCCTTTGCCCGTTTGTTCATGGTGCCGGGCTTCCATCATTGCTCCGGCGGCCCGGGTCCGAACATCTTCGGCTCGAACGCTCGTCCGCTCGTGAATCTCAACGACCCGGATAAAGATCTGATGGGCGCTATCGCCAACTGGGTCGAGAACGGTGTTGCGCCCGATCGGATTATCGCGACGAAGTACGAGGGTGATGACGTAGGGCAGAGCATCGAGCGCACGCGGCCGCTGTGTCCGTATCCGAAAAATGCCGAATACGCAGGCTCGGGTAGCATCGACGAAGCGGCGAGCTTCGTCTGCGTCGACCCGGGGAACTAGCTTGCAAGACGCCGGGGCGGTGTGGTCGATCCCAGACGTTCGCTGCACCATGGTCGCCTGAAGTTCACGCTGCCGGAGTGACGTCAGCGCGACCCCCATACAATCTGCTCGAATCGCCTGCGGGTCGCCGCTGGCTGTTCGCGCTGCTCTACCTCAGCGAGGGCGCGCCGATCGGATTTGTTTGGTGGGCCATGCCGACGCTGCTGCGCGGCCAGGGCGTCGAGCTCGGCTCGATTACGGTGCTAACGACCGTCGCGACGCTGCCGTGGATCCTGAAATTTCTCGCCGCGCCTCTCATCGATGCGAGCCTGCATCGAGGGGGTTCGCTGCGGCGTTGGATACTGTCGTGTCAGCTCGGCATGGCGGTAGCGCTCGTGCCGCTCGCGCTGCTCGACTGGAACGCCCAATTCCCGCTGCTCGTCGGTGTCGTTGCGGTTCATGCGATCTTTGCCGCCGTTCAGGACGTAGGTATAGACGCTCTGGCCATTCATAGCGTGCCACGAGAGGAGTTGGGCCGCGTCAACGGCTGGATGCAGGCCGGTATGCTCGGCGGGCGCGCGGGGGTTGCGGCAGGCAGTACGCTCATTGTGAGCGCGCTCGGGGACCCCGCGCTGGCCGTTCTGTTTCTCGCGGTCTTGATCGCGCTGCCAGCCATCGTGCTCGTCGTCGCTGTTGCCGAGCCCG
>Ga0224497_10000469_pt1 | contig 27851 bp, 22 predicted proteins | sample SF_Jul11_sed_USG_4_FD_167970 | JGI IMG/M metagenome (GOLD analysis project Ga0224497, IMG submission 167970) | Sediment microbial communities from San Francisco Bay, California, United States - SF_Jul11_sed_USGS_13 | ecosystem: Environmental > Aquatic > Marine > Sediment | place: USA...
TGATGGGTGCTCACGTATAGCACGGAGGGATCTTCCTCGAACATATGCTGCGTGCCGTTGCCGTGATGTACATCCCAATCGACGACAAGAATCTTATCGAGGCCGTAATGTTGTTGCAGATAGCGCGCCGCGATGGCGACATTATTGAACAAACAAAAACCCAGTGCGGTGCTGGCTTCGGCGTGATGGCCGGGCGGGCGAATTAACGCAAAGCCATTTTCGACACGCTTCTGCATCACCGCATCCACAACTTGCAAAACCCCGCCGCTCGCGAGTAATGCGACGCTGTGGGAGTCGGCGCTTACGCTTACGTCCGGGGTGTCGATAAATGGCGCGCCGTCGCTGATCTGCGCTGCGACGCGATCGCTGTAGTCAGTGGCGTGTACCGTTTCAATCCAGCGCCGCTCCGGCATGGTGGCGTCTATACGTTGCAGTGTTTCGAACCACGGTTGCGCATTCAAATGTTGCATCGTCGAAGTCAAGCGCGCGCTGCGCTCCGGGTGCCTGGCGCCGGTGTCGTGCTGCAGGTAGCGTTCGTCGTAAAGAAATCCTGTCGTCATCGCATACTCGATTCGGTAATTGCTGGTGGTTGAATTGAAGCGGCGTGGTGCCGCGACTAATCGATCATATGTTGATTCGGCGACGCCGGCCTACAGAAATCGCCGCCAACATGTGGATGCGCCATTATCGCCATCAACACCAGGCTCACGCCGCTAGCCCGCATATTGCACGAAGGCGGACGATCGCACCGACTGCTTAGCCGGATTTCCCCTGAACTCCGAACCTTCATGCTATATGCGTGCTAGGACAAGCGCCCAACAAAATCGACGATCGTTTGGCTTGCCGCCACGAGATTGCGGGCCTCGGTGTGCCCTGATCGCCTGCGCGGCTTAAAGCTGTCGTCGCCGTCGGCCAGCCACTGCAATTGAATCGATGCGGATAAATCGCAGTCGCCGACCTCCGCACGCGAACCGAACGTATCGCGATCGCCTTGGCAGAGTACTAGGATCAGCAACCATGCCGCGTCCACGTTGCCGTCACGCAGTAACCCATCGCCGTCCATGGTGTGTTGAAGATCAGTTGTCGTCGGGCTGGTGGCTTTGGGCCGTTTCCAGTTTTTCCAGCATATTAAGCAACATCTCCGCGAATTCTTCGTTACCCTGCTGCTGCCATTGGGAAAGCTGCCGTTTGAGTGCATCGTAATGTTGGCGCGACTGCTCGGCCGCGGCGTCGCCTCCAGACTCGAGGTCCTCGAGCAGTGCGCGCAGCGACGGCTCGATCTTGTCGGCAGCCTCTGCGGAGCGTCGTTGCAGATCGTCGATACGATCCTGCATATCTTGCTTGGTGGCTCGCCACTCGGGTCCGGCAAAGTATTCCTTCGCGGCGCTCGACGTGTGCTGCATATTCTGCCGCGCCGCGTCCAATAGCGAACCGGCTTTCCAAGCGGTGTATTCAAGCGATGAATCGACACCCAATAGCATCGCACCGTCGGCAATCGGAGCGGCGGCGGCGCGACTATTTTCGATACGCAGATACGGTTCGGCATCGGTCTCGATCATCGCCGCGGCATTGGTTTGGATACTTTGTGCTTGTTCGCGATCCAGTTTCAACGTTAGCATTACGCCGTCCGTCGCAAGATCCACGGACTTTACTTCGCCAACGGAAACGCCGTTGAATCGTACCGCCGCACCCGAGCGGATACCGCGGGCGTCACCTAGTGCCACGTTGACTTCCAGGCCCGGGTCGAGCATTTCGCATCCACTCACAACCGCCACAAGTAACAGGGCGGTCATCAATCGATTTCGCAACGTGATAGTCTTCATTCTAGAATCCTGTTAATCGTCTCATTATCAGCGGCACCGTCATATGGTGCAGCATCGCCGCGGAGTTCGCAATTCTGTGAAGTTTGTTTCCTACAATATTCAGTATGGTACCGGCAAGGACGGCCGGGTCGACCTGCCCAGAATCGCTGACGAGGTAGCGGGTGCGGATGTGATTGCGCTGCAAGAAGTCGAGCGATTTTGGCGCCGCACGGCCGATACCGACCAAGTGCTGCGGCTCGCCGAGTCGCTGCAGGAATACCACTGGGTGTACGGTGCGGGTGTCGATGTGAGTGATGATCGCGTCGGTGACGATGGTGTTGTTGAACGGCGCCGCCGTCAATTCGGAAACATGCTGCTATCGAGGTATCCGATTGTGTCTACGCGAAATCATTTGCTTCCGAAGTATGCGAGCCTCGGGCCGCTGAGTATTCAGCGTTCGGCGCTCGAGGGAGTGATCGATATTGCCGGACACATGCTGCGCTGTTACGCCGTGCATTTAACGCATCTCACCGCGATGACGCGCTTGGTACAGGTCGCGAAGCTGCTGGAAATTCACGATAGTGCGGTGCGAGAAGGCGGGCCGATAACCGGTGCGTTGGAGGCAGCCGGACTCGGTGACCAAGGTATCGAGCCTGCGATGCCGGCGGAGGCGATCATCATGGGGGATTTTAATTTTGAGCCGGATTCGGAAGAATACACACAGTTGGTGGGCCCGATGTCGTCGTATGGGGGCCGGGTCACGAACCCGGCGGGATTCGTCGACGCGTGGACCGCACTCGGCCATCAGCTCGATACTGGCACTACATCGGATATCGATTCCCGGCCCGCGCGTGTGGACTATTGCTTTGTGTCGACCAGCCTTAAAGATTGCCTGCGCTCGATAAGCGTAGACACTGCCGCGCAGGGTTCCGACCATCAGCCGCTCTGGATCGAATTTGATTTCTAAAGACGCAAGCTGCACTCCTAATCACTGGTACCGCGTTGCGGGGGTTTTGCGCGGGTGCCTCGGATTGTGGGTGTTGCTCGTGATTTCGTTCCCGGCCCAATCCCAACAAGAATATATTCTCTCGACGCCGCCTTGGAAGTCACCACAAGAAAGCCGCGCAATCTACGAGCCGATAGCGCAATACCTTTCGACCGTGCTGGGATTCACGATCACTTATCACCGCCCCGACAACTGGCTAAGCTATCGTGATGCGTTGCATAACGATTCCTATGACATCGTATTCGACGACCCGCATTTCGTGAGCTACCGCATCGAGCACTACGGTCATATCCCGCTGGTCAAAATTCCGGGCGAAGTGATATTCGCGGTGTTGGGCAGAAAGAACGATCAGGAGATTACCGAGTATCGCGACCTCGCGGGTCGCACCTTGTGCGGCCAGGGGCCGCCGCACCTCGGTACGTTACGATTCCTGCAGCGGTTCGAGAACCCCCTGCGACAGCCAATTCTATTGCCGACGTCGGGTTGGCGTGAATCATACGCCGCCGCCCTTGATGGGCGTTGTCACGCCGGTATCGTGCCAATGGAGGCACTGGCGCGGATTGATAAACACCAAGTCCGGGTTCTGTATTTGACGGACGGCACTCCGGGCCCGGCGTTCACGGCCGGTCGTCGCGTCAGCGAATTCGTGCGCGAGCAAATCGTCGCGGCGCTCACGACTTGGGAGGCCCGTCAGCCGACGCGCCAGATGCGTGCCCAATACGACGCCAACTCGTATGCCATCGCCGATGCGGAAGAATACCAAGGGTTGCACGAGATGCTGGACAGCGTATGGGGTCGGCCCGGTCCTATCCTTGAATTGGGGATGGGCACCAATATGTCGCATTGCTTGGCCCTTCACGGATTAGCTGGAATAGGCATCCAGTTTCCGTCCGATTCTTCAGATTCAAAGCTTGCATATCGCTAATGCGGCGTGGAAAATGCCGTGCGGCCCGTGGTTCAGTATTGTCGCTGCGCGACGTAAAAACTACCTTCACAAACACTAATAAGAGGATAAATCATGTATTCAAGCATTCGCCGTTACACCACCAATTCCAATGACGCCGCTGCAATTGTAGACATTGTGCCCCAAAGCAATATCGCAGAACTTATCCGCGCCATCCCTGGCTGCGTCGCCTACTATATGGTCAATGGCGGTGAGGGAACAGTCGCGACCGTCAGTATATTTGAAGACCAAGCCGGCGCTGACCAGTCCAATGCGGTTGCGGCCGACTGGGTAAAAGAAAATATTCTGCCGTCTTATTCCATGAGTCCGCCCGAGATTACGGCGGGTGAAGTTGTTATTAGTGCGTGACTTAAGCGCTTGCAGATCGGCTTAAGGCTCCGATGCCGGTTCGAACCGACTCGGCATCGGTAGTTTTTCGGCGATTGTTTCATGGATATACAACAACGCTGGCACCAGCAATAACACCAGCAAAGTAGCGAAACCGAGTCCGAATGCGATCGATGTCGCCATCGGAATGAGGAATTGCGCTTGCAGGGATGTCTCGAATAACAACGGTGTGAGCCCGCCTATCGTTGTTAATGACGTTAACAGCACGGCGCGCAGACGTTGGCACGCGGACTCGATTACGGCTTGGCGCATCGACATACCTTTGCTACGGAGTTGTTTATAAAACACCACCAAGATGATCGAGTCGTTCACGACAATACCGGCAAGGCCGAATAACCCGAACATGGACAGAATCGTGAGATTCAATTGCATTGCGACGTGACCCCAAATTGCCCCTACCACTGCGAACGGGATGATGGCCATGACAATAAGGGGCCAACCGTAAGAACCGAATACCGAAGCAAGCACTAGGTAGATCAACCCAAGCGCAATCAGAGCACCGTGTTTCATGTCGGTCTGGGTTTCGCGCTGATCGGACTGGCGTCCTTCAAACGAAAACTCTACATCATATTGCGCGGCCAGCGCGGGCAGTTCGGACGTACTTAATTGCGCCACGATGTTATTCGCGTTGGCAATTGCGGAATCCACATCGCCTGTCACCGTCACCGCAAGCCGCGTATCGGCATGACGCAAACTTTCGAATCCACGCCGCGAGGTGAATTCGACGACATTGGAAATCGGAATCGAGCGGCCGCCAGCAAGGATGATGTTCAGGCTTTCGAGTCCCCGTAGACGATTGCGTTCGGCATCGGGCAGCATTACTCGGATCTCCACTTCATCGGTGCCTTCCGGCAGAATCTGCACCAACTCGCCATCGAACGCAGCGCGCAATTGGCGGGCGACGTCGTCCACCGATAAGCCGAGCGCTTTGCCGGTTCCACTCAATTTGAGGATTTGTTGCTCCCGCCCGAATGGCAAATTGTGCTCGACCCCGTACACGCCGTTGATGCCGCCCAGAGTTGTGAGTAACGCATCCGCTGCGGCTTTTAGTGAGTCCGCGTCGTCGCTGACGATTCGTATATCGATATCGCGTCCAGGCGGTCCGGCTTTCGGTTGCAGGACCGATAAATTCTCGATTCCCGGCACCTCCACAAGGCGCGACTTCCACGCCGCGATAAATTCGGTATTTCGGACCGTGCGTGTATCCGGCTCCGTCAACTCCACCAGTATCGAGCCGAACTGGTCACCACGCCGGCCACGGTCTTCATCCGGCGATTGTGCGTAACCGTGGCGTACGACCGCGGTAGCCAATAGGTGTTCACCGAGTTCACGCTCGGATGCATACATCGCAGTTTTCATGACTCGCAAATAGTCGATAACTTGCTGTTTCGGCGTGCCCGCCACAAAGTCGACGTTGGCGTACAGTATGGTGGTATCCGGCGATGGAAAAAATTCATATTGAATGTGACCACCGCGTAATAAACCCACGGTCATCATCGTGATCGCGAGTGCCGCCGCGAGAGTCGCCCAGCGAAATTCGACGGCCTTGGTGACCATGGTTCTGAATATGTGTTCCCGAAACCAGATAAAACCACTATCGAGTTTCTGCCGCACTGCGCCGATCCGGGTGCGGTCGGTCCTCGAGAATGCGTGCCGGAGATGGCCGGGAAGGATCAAAAACGATTCGACCAGCGATGCGGTGATTACGCAAATGATCACGACCGGGATGGCCACCAAGATGTTGCCGATAATGCCGCCGACAATCATGAGTGGCAGGAACGCAGCCATCGTCGTCAGCGACGACGACATGACGGGCGCGAACATCCGCCGTGCCCCGCCTTCGGCCGCTTGCAACGCGTCCTCGCCCGCTTGAAAGTGGGTCATCGCATCTTCACCGACGACGATTGCGTCGTCGACGATAATTCCGAGCCCCATTATCAGCGCGAACAGAGTTACCATGTTAATGGATCCACCGATCAGATACAAAACGGCAAGCGTGGCGAGAAATGAAACTGGGATGCCGACCATTACCCACAGCGCGACACGGCTGCTAAGAAATAGAAACAAGATCAGTACGACTAGTATCAAGCCTGTTGCGCCGTTTTTTAGCAGCAGATTGATGCGCTGTTGCAGTAACTCCCAACGTTCGTCGTAGACAGTGACGCTGATCCCCGGAGGCAGTTGCGGCCGGGTCACCTCCAACCAGTCTTCAAGGGTGCGGGCCGACTCCAAACTGTCGCTGGCTTCCGAGCGCCGCAACCACAATTCGACCGCCGGTTTGTCTTCGTGCAGCAGCGAGATCTGTCCATCTCGGGCGCGGCGCGAAATCGTGGCGATATCTCCAAGTGTCACCAATCGGCCACTGTCGTCGGCGACTACAGGCAAATCTTCGAATGCGACTTCACCGCGACGCTGATCCAAAAAGCGCAATTGCCGTGCGGTGTCGTCGCGGCCCACTACACCGACCGGAACGTCCCGCGAGGAAGCCGCGACGCGGCTCGCAATCTCGTTGAGAGATACTCCCAACGCCTGAAGCTCAGCACTCGGAACCTGAATCGCAATTTCCTCTTCCGGCAAGCCCATCATCGTGATCTTGGCAATACCGAGATCCAACAACTCGCGTTCGAAACGCCGCGCCAGACGCCGCAACTCGCGGATCTCGGTGGCACCGGTGATGAGCACACGGGCAACGGGTTCATAGCGCACCACTCGGCTTACCTCTGGTATTTCCGCGGTCCCGGGCAAGTTGCGAACCGTGTCCACGAGTTCCTTTATTTGATCGACCGCGAGGCCGATGTCGGAGTTTTCGTTCATCTCTAAAACAATCGCCGAAACACCGTCGGCCGACGTGGACGTCATTTCTTTGACGTGGTCAACGTTGCGCAGCTCGCGTTCGATCGGGGTGGTAATGGAACGCTCGACGTCTTCGGCGCTGGCGCCTGTCCAAATTGTCGTTACGGTGACGAAATCCAATGCAAACGTGGGGAAAAACTGCGTATTTAGGCGCGTAAGTCCGACTATGCCCGCCATGATCATGACGATCATCAATAGATTAGCCGCCACCCGGTGGTCGGCAAACCGGCCCATCAAGTCGGTACGGTGTTCGAAGGCCATGCGGGGACTGGTTCCGGGCTAGTTAGCTCGCGCTTCGATGCGCAGTCCGTCCACTGCGTTTGGAAGTTGTGAAATCACGACTTGATCGCCGTCGTCGATCCCGCCGCTGCGAATCAACACCTTGCTGTTGCCGTCGCCGTCGACATAATCGCCAACGCGCTCCACGGCCACGCCTTTCAGTCGGCCGTCGTCCATTTTGTAGATTCGATCGCGGCCATACAGAGCAGCGAGCGGCACCGCGAACACGTCGGACTCCGCCGGTAATTCGACCCGCAGGTCGACGGTGCGGCCAAGTTCTAAACCGGGTCGCTGGTCGGTAAAGTGGAAGAACGCATCAACGCCACCGCTCCCGATCTCCACTTGTCCCGCTAGGCGATCGAGGCGCAGCATTAGGATGCGGCCGTCCACCTTTAGCGTGGAGTGGATCGTGTCGGATTCGTATAGCGCGTTGCGCAATCCGGCGAGGTGTCGGGTCGGAATTTGGGCGCGTACTTCAGTACGGCCGACGTCGTAGAGGTCCACCAACCCGTCACCGATCCGAACCCGGTCACCACGAGCGACGTGCACGGCAGTGATGCGTCCGTCATAGGGCGCGACGATTTGCGACCGACTCACATCGCGCTCGGCCTGGCTCTGTAGCGCCCGCGCGCGGGCGCGACGCGCATTGAGCTGCGCCAGCCGTGCGGTGTGGTCATTGATGGCAAGCCTGCGGCTGGTCACACCCAATTCTTGTTGCAGCATGGAACGGCGCGCATCGTCGACTTGCGATTCCGCCCCCACCTGCGTGCTCGCGAGCCGCTCGGCGCGCTGCACCGATTTGCGCGCCAACGCGAGCAGCGATTGTTCGTAGCGCAGTGCTTCCTGATCAGCAAGGTGGCGTTGGTTCTCGCTCTCGATTTGGGCACTGATGTCCGCAGCCTCGGCCTTACGTTCGCTAAGTCGGTTGCGCGCGTCGATATTATCCAGGCGGACCAACGCCGCCCCAGCAGTAACGTACTGGCCTTCGGCAACCGTGACTTCGAGCACATCCGACGCGAGCGCGGCAGAGAGCCGCGCCGCACGCGGCGATTCGATACGTCCAAACAAATTCACGACTGGCGACAACCGCTCGCGGCGCACGCTTTGTATCGCAACCGCCCAGACTTTTTCTGTTGCGACGGCCGAGGCAGCGTCGGGCCGATTGGATAGCAACGTCATCAATCCCGCCAGACCAAGGACGATGAACAGGAGGGGTAGCAGAATCTTCATTGATATAATTTAGGAACCGCTGCAAAGGTCATGAACGATCAATTTGGGCCCAAAATGATCCACCTCTGCGTTGTCTACACCCCTGATCGTGATCATTTTGAATCGTAATTTGATCCGCCTAGTCGCATGCAGAGGCTTCAATATTCCTTAATTCAACGCACCCCCAACGATTGTGATGCACGCCACCTTCAAGTCGTGCCGCTGTAGCATTGAATTACGGCTAGCTCGTCACCCCCACTGACAGTCTGGTACTTCTGCCAAAAAGCGGCATCGATTTCGCGCAGCGAGGCTTTGGTACCGGCGTCGCGGTACCGCCGCAGATGCCGGGGCCCGCCGTTATAAGCCGCGTAAGTGGCGCGCGCTAAGTTTCTGACATCGCCGGTTGCAACATGTTCGCCACGCTTGATTGCATAATCGATCAGGTAGTGAGCGAGAATCTCGCTACCGGCCGCCGCGTTATACACGATATCACGTTCAAGTTCGCCCGGATCGTAAAAACCTCGCCACACTCGCGGTACGATCTGCATGATACCCACGGCTCCGGCCTGAGACCGTATCGGCACAATCTTACCGGCCTTACGGACGTATTGTCGCCAACAAGTTTCCTGCCACGCGGTCGCAAACACCAGCGGTTCGAATATATCCCGGTAGGCGTCCGCGAGCGGACGCTTTTCGAGGGTCTGCCTGGCGGAGCGCCGCAGCAAATCTCGGGCCAACGGTGCATAGATGTGTGCGTCTTCGCGGTTTGGTGCCCACGAATTGAGTTGTTGATCGGGATCGATTGCAGCGGCCCACGCCGTGCCAATGAGGCCGCTGCTGACATCTGGCCGATCCTGTGGTCGAGGCAAAGGCGCACCGAATTTAAACAACTCACGCAGCTCGGTGTCGATGTTGATGTCGTAGCGTAACGGGTCGGCCCTGCCCGGTGCGACGATACGCGCCATGCGCCGCAAGCCGTCGGTCGATATTTCGATGCCCACCGCTGCGCCGAGTTGGTCCACGGCCTGGAGCGCGTCGGCTGCCGCGATAAACGTCAAGAACTGCAGCGCGGCCTCGCCCGGCAACTCATTGCTTAATTGCCGGAACAAGGGTGCGAGTTGTTGCCAGGTGTCTACGAACAGTTCACGCAAAGGGTCGGGGCCACCTGCCGTGGTGGACGTTAACATGCGACTTAGGTCATAGCGCGACTGCAACAGTACATCGAGCAAGCTGTCGCGCAGTTCGGGCCGTTGCGCGGCCGTGGCGGCCTGCTTGATCACGAACGTCACGAATGCGTCCCAACCCTGCCAGGTGGCGTCCCATTCGGCCATTTCGGCGGCATCGAGCGGCGCTTCGGTCCGTGGTGGCGGTACCGACTCGGCGACGCCGTCGGGAATCGTAAAGCTCACGGTTGCGCCCAATCCACCTGCCTCGACCTGCAGTTCCGACACCATCAGCGACGCCAGCATCAATTGCAGTTGCGCCAAATCGTCAGTTGTTACAAATACCTCCAGGATGCCGCGCAGTTCGTCAATGGCGTGTCGCAGATCGATGCGTATCGCTTCGAGTCGTGGATGCACATAGCCGGTGGTCCATTTCCACAACAATGTATGGGTGAGGCTTCGTTGCAGGTCGCGGTCGTACAGTGTGGACTCGGCGACGTTGAAGCGGATCTGTGCCGCATCGCGTTCCAACACCGGCGTCAGCAATACCTCCAGCACACCGTCCCATTGGAACGCAAGGAAGCATTGATCCCGGATCGGCGTGCCGGTGTAGCCATCGCCGGCGGTACGCAAACGCAGGTGCGCTGCGGTCACATCGACTAACGGTTCCGATAAGATTAAGTGGTTACATCCGGTGCCGTCATCCCACGCTCGCATGGTGTCGTTTGTATCCCGGTATACGGTATGGGTGATAAGCTGGGTCAGAAATTCACGGTCCAGCGCGATGGGTATCTGCACTTCAGCCGCGCCCGCAGTGGTGCTCATCATTGCAGCCAGCCACCACCACAATGGCACCAGACGCTGGCTGTACGCTCGGCGATTTCGGTTGTTGTACATCAGTAACGATTGGTTGCGTTTTTTGTGCTGCTGATTTCCTGACCACTGACCGCTGACCACGGGTCGGGTCAAGCGCTGCGGAACGGTCGGCGGAATCGGTCCGATCGTTGCGCTATCGTCGGGGTGTTTATAATAACAGCGCCCGGTGCCAGCGGCGTCACTGTTTACGATACATGTCGACATACGGATGCCTATGCGTGCGTAATCGGCACACCGGTATATTTGTGACTTGATTTGCCATCGCAATAAGCGGTTACAATTGCGCCACTGTATTGCTGAGACTTGCTCGAATTGCCCCTTATAGAGAACCCCGCGCTGACATCCATCGAACCCTCCCTAAGCCAAAGCGAGTTCGAACGGATTCGCACGCACATCGAGAAACGCATAATCGGCCAAAGCGGGTTGGTCGAGCGGTTGCTAATGGCACTGTTGGCGGATGGACATCTGCTCGTAGAGGGCGCGCCGGGGCTTGCCAAAACCAAAGCCGTGAAGGAACTCGCGGCGTGTATCGAAGGCGACTTTCACCGGATTCAATTCACGCCGGATTTGTTGCCGGCTGATTTGACTGGCACCGAGGTATACCGCCCGCAGGATGGCTCGTTTGTATTTCAGCCCGGCCCATTGTTTCATAACGTCATATTGGCCGACGAAGTCAATCGTGCCCCGGCCAAAGTGCAATCGGCGCTGCTGGAAGCGATGGGGGAACGCCAAATTACCGTCGGCAAAGAGACCTACCGGTTGCCACCGTTGTTTATGGTGATGGCGACCCAAAATCCAATCGAGCAGGAGGGCACTTATCCGCTGCCCGAAGCGCAGCTCGACCGCTTCCTGATGCATGTTCGAGTCGACTACCCGGCCGCCGATACTGAGCGTGCGATTTTGGGTTTGGCCCGGGATGAAGCGTTGCGCGGTGTGGACGAAACGGTCGAGCCGCCCCCGCAAGTGGTGTCCCAGGAGATAATCCGCCAAGCCCGGCACGAGGTGTTGCAGCTGTATTTGGCTCCGGCGCTGGAGGAATATCTTGTCGAGCTAGTGCTCGCGACCCGCACTCCGCAGCGTTATGATGAGGGGCTGGGGCGGTGGCTCAGTTTTGGAGCAAGCCCGCGCGCCAGCATTGCGTTGGATCGCTGCGCACGCGCGCATGCTTGGTTACACAATCGCGATTTCGTAAACCCGCAGGATATCCAAGCAGTCGCTCCCGACGTATTGCGGCATCGTGTCTTGCTGACGTTTGAAGCTGAGGCCGAGGGCGTCGATACAGATCGATTTGTCGCCGAGATTATCCGCTATGTAGCGGTCCCTTAAGACATATTCCGGATATTTCACGATGGCGGACGGCACGCACGCCAAAATCGATGCATTAATAGCGCTGCGGTTGCAGGCCGCGCGGCTCGATCTCAACGCCCACCGCGAGCCGCGGGCGCCGCTAGCCGGCGGTTATCGCTCGCGGTTTCGCGGCCGCGGAATGGATTTCGACGAGTCGCGCCAGTACCTACCCGGTGATGACATCCGCACGATCGATTGGCGAGTCACGGCTCGCACGGGCGTTCCTCATACCAAAGTGTTTCGCGAAGAACGCGAGCGCGCGGTGTTCATCATCGTGGATTTTTCTCCTTCAATGTTTTTCGGCACCAAGGTCGCGTTTAAATCGGTTATCGCGGCGCAAGCGGCCGCTCAGATCGGTTGGTCGGCGATCGCCCGTGGTGATCGTATTGGCGCATTGATCGCGGCCGGTGAAGGCCACAGTGAAATACGGCCGGCCGGTGGCCGTCGAGGCGTGCTGCGCGTGCTGCAGGCATTGGTACAGAAATCGAAACCGCCGCGTCGCAGTTTGGCGCCAATAATTATGGATGACACGCTGATGCGTGCGCGTCGCGTCGCCAAGCCAGGTAGCCTGGTGGTCATTATCAGTGACTTTTATACGCTCGGCGATGACGCCGAACGTCATCTGGCGCGGCTCTGCCTGCATAACGATGTTATCGCTTGTTGGGTGCGCGATCCGCTCGAATGTCACGCGCCGCCACGCGGCCGTTACGCGATCAGCGATGGTACACAGGTTGCCAACATAGATACCGGTGGACGTGCAAGCCGCCAATACGAATCAACCCTCGAGGAGTTCGCGCGCTCGGTGCGTGCCGTGATGGGGGGGCGCGGAATTCGGCTCATCGAATTGAGCACGGCCGATGATGTGGGCGCAGCGTTGCGGAGCGGTCTCGTCGGTTCGCGTGTGTAGCTCGGACCATTCATGAACTATCCAGGCTAGGCTAATGGCTCAAGTGTCCAGTCAGCCGGAACTTGGTGCCGCACTAGCGGATTTGCGCGATATTCATCTGCCCGCTGAACCCGGCTGGTGGCCGCCTGCGCCGGGTTGGTGGTTTTTGACCGCGGTGTGTATCTTGGCCGCAATTATCGTTGCGCGTTACTGGCGCCGAGCCCGGCAACGCCGCGTGCCGCGGCGCGAAGCATTGCAGCAACTGGCGGCGATTCGCGACCGCTGGCGGGCTGCGCCAGAATCGAATCCGGTGCCGCCGGAGCTGTCGGTGTTGTTGCGTCGCGTGGCGTTATCGCGTTTTCCGCGCGCGAACGTGGCGGCGCTCAATGGTGAGCAGTGGTTGTCGTTTCTCGACCGAACGGGCGAGACCACGGAATTCAGTAATGGCGCCGGTGCAATGTTGGCGAGCGCGCCGTACCGGCCGGACGGTGCGGCCGATGTTGGGCCGCTGCTCGACTTGGCGCATCGTTGGATTGACCGTGTGCTGTCCAACAAGTAGGCCCTGAGCGTCCATGAATTATAAGATCCTTCGGCAGTGCTGAAATTTCTCTGGTTATGGGCATTGTTAGCGGCGCCGTTGCCGCTCGCGGTCTGGTGGTTATGGCCGCCGGCCCGTGCGCACCGCGGCAGCGCGTTGCGAATCCCGTTTTTTGCGTCGGTTCGGGGTATCGGCTCGGCCACACACGTTGCCGCACCGCGCTGGGTCAACGTGACAATGGCGGTGGGTTGGTTGTTGCTGATCTGTGCAGCGGTGCGCCCACAGTGGGTCGGCGAGCCCGTCGGCTTACCCGTCACGGGACGCGATCTCATGCTTGCGGTAGACATCTCCGGAAGTATGAAAACCCGCGATATGGAATCGCGCGACGACCTTGTTTCGCGCCTTGCGGTAGTGAAAGCCGTGGCCGGAGAATTTATCGGACGCCGTGAGGGCGATCGCGTCGGTTTGATTTTGTTTGGCACCCGCGCCTATCTGCAGACACCGTTAACGTTTGATCGAGCAACTGTGGCCACGTTATTGGAGGAAGCGGAAATCGGATTTGCCGGCGAGCGCACCGCGATAGGGGATGCGATCGGTTTGGCGGTGAAACGGCTGCGACATCGCGATACTGATCGCGTATTGATCCTGCTTACCGATGGTGCCAATACCGCCGGAGCCGTTGCGCCGTTGCGCGCAGCCGAACTCGCGGCCTCTGCGGAACTTACGATTTACACAATCGGCGTCGGTGCCGACGAACTCTTGGTGCGCTCTTTCGCGGGTGTGCGCCGGGTTAATCCGTCGATAGACCTCGATGAAGCGACGCTGTCGTCCGTTGCCGAGCTGACTTCCGGTCGTTACTTTCGCGCGCGTGACCGGGCCGCGCTCGATGAGATCTACGCCATCATCGATAAGCTCGAGCCCGTCGCAGGCGACGCCGAGTTACTGCGACCCGTTACTGAGTTGTACGCCTACCCGCTTGGCATTCTCGCGCTCCTCGTGCTGTGGTGGATTCGGCCGGGCCTGGCGTCGATATACCGGCCGCCCAGCACTTACGCGCGTTATCTCGGCACGGCATGGAGGCGCGGATGACCGCGGTGGCGTTCCATTTTCTGCGGCCGTGGTGGTGGTTGGCGCTGCCGTTAGGTTGGATGTTGATTATGGGGCTATGGCGGCGCCAAACCGGAGGCGACAGTTGGCGCACGGTCTGCGATTCACATCTGCTGCCGCATTTGTTGGTCGGCCCAAATGGGGGCGTTGTGCGAGTTCCCTATGTGTTATTGGGGATAGCGTGGTTGCTGGTGGTGTTCGCATTGGCGGGTCCGTCTTGGCGGCAGGACGAACAACCCGTGTTTCGCACGCTTGCGGCCCGGGTCATCGTGCTGGACGTATCGCGTTCTATGGACGCTGCCGATGTTACGCCATCGCGGCTCGCGCGCGCTAAGTTTAAGGCAGCCGATATTCTATCGCGCGCTGCGGACCGGCAGACCGGATTGGTGGTTTTTGCGGGTGCCGCGTTTACGGTGTCGCCGTTGACCGATGATGCGAATACGTTGCTGAACTTATTGCGGGTGTTGAATACGGATGTGGTGCCGGTGCAGGGCGGCGACACCGCGGCGGGGTTGCGGCGTGCCGAGGAGTTGTTACGCAGTGCACGCGCGACGACGGGCGAGGCGATTGTGATCACCGATAGTGTGGCGCCCGACATGGATGCCGCTGCTGCCGCCATAGCGGCGCGCGGGTTTCGCGTGTCGGTGCTGGCAGCGGGGACCGCAGCGGGCGCACCGATACCCCTGGCGGGCGGCGGATTCCTAAAAGATTCGCAGGGCGCGATCGTGTTGCCGCGGACGGACTTCGAGTTGCTACGGCAGCTAGCCGAAGCCGGAGGCGGCAAGTTCGTCCGCATGACGGCGGACGATAGCGATATCGATGCATTGTTGCAGGATCCGATTGTAGTGCCGACTACTATGAGCCGTGACCGGCGCCACACTGAAGTCCGGTATCGCGATGAAGGACCGTGGTTCGTGTTGCTGCTCTTACCGTTGGCGGCGCTCGCATTCCGTCGTGGCTGGGTGCTGACGATCGCCGTGGTGATCGTCGTGGCACCGTACGGATTGCCGCTATCGGCCCATGCGTTCGAGTGGCAGGATCTGTGGAAACGCTCGGATCAACAGGCCGCCGATGCTCTCGCACGCGGCGATGCGGCAACGGCGGCGGAGGTAGCGCGCGACCCGGCGTGGCGTGGTGGTGCGTACTACCGGCAACAGCAATTTCCGGCCGCGGCCGATGCGTTTGCGGCGCAGGACGATGCGGCGGCGCATTACAATCGCGGTAATGCCTTGGCGAAAGGCGGGCGTCTGCAGGAAGCATTAGAGGAGTACCAAACCGCGTTGCGGCAAGCGCCCGATCTTGACGACGCCCGGCATAACCACGACCTCGTCGAACGTCTTTTGCAGCAAGCCGAGCGTAACGAATCGGGCCGTTCTGGCGAGCCGTCAACCGAGCCCGGCGCGAATTCCGAGAAGGCCGGTGACGGCACGGACTCCGAAAGCGATTCGCGCCGTTCGGAATCGGGGGATCAATCCGCTGATGCTGAGGACAGTGCATCGAGGTCAGAATGGAACCCAGATGGTCGGCAAACCGACATGGGCGAAGCGATGTCTACTGATGATCTGTCCGAGAAGGGAGACGACGGTTCGCGGCCCGACGACGCAGCGCAGTCGGCGCGTTTGGACACCTCGCCGAATCGATCGCCGGATAAATCGGACGAGTCCACCCGCAATGAATCCGGGGCAAACCCCACCGCTGCCGATGATGAAGGCACCCAATCCTTAGATCCCGAACAGCAACAAGCTCTCGACCAATGGTTACGTCGAATTCCGGACGACCCAGGAGGATTACTGCGACGCAAATTCGCCTGGCAATATCAGCGCCGAGCTAACCCACCGCCGACCGCGACCACACAGTGGTAACATCAATGTTCAGTGCGCTTCGTTTGCTTATAGGTTTAGCATTGATTTCACTCGCGTGGCCGGCCGCTGCCGAACCTGCTGCAGCTTACCTCGAGCGCAATCCAATCCAGTTCGGTGAAACAGTACGTCTTGTTATCGAAACCGCCGGCGCTGGCAACGAACAAAATCCGGATTTGCGGTCGTTGCAAGAAGAATTCACGGTGTTAGGGACCTCAACCAGTACGCAAATTAGTGTAATCAACGGCCAACAAACCAATAAAACGCAGTGGTTCGTAGAGCTCGAACCGAAGCGCGATGGCGTGATTGCAATTCCGCCCCTAGCCGTGGGTCGACTCAAGACAGCGGCGCTGACATTGCGGGTACTACCGGCGGTAGCCGACGTCGACAGCGCGGCGGACTTGTTGCTCGAGGCCAGCCTCGATCGCAGCGATCCCTACGTACAGTCACAGGTCGTACTTACGTTGCGGTTGTACTCGGCGGTCGACATTATCGAAGGCTCGCTAGCCGAGCCGCAAATCGAAAGTGCATTGGTCGAACGCGTCGGCAAGGATACGAGTTACGAATCGTTGCGCGGCGGTCGCCGCTACCGGGTTGTCGAACGGCGATACGCGGTGTTCCCGCAAAGTAGTGGTGATCTTACCGTCCCAGCGGTGAGCTTCGTTGGCCGCGTCGCCGATCCCTCGAAACGCAACGCCGCGCTCGATCGTTTATTCGAACTCGGCAAACGAGTACGGGCGCGCTCGAAACCAGTATTAATGTCGGTCCGCCCGAAGCCCGATGATTTCGACGGTGTATGGTTACCGGCGCGCGCACTAACGTTGACTGAGAGCTGGAGCCGGGATCCGCCCGAGTTTCGGGCCGGCGAACCGATTACGCGCAGTATCACGTTGCAGGCGGTAGGGCTCGGTGCGGCCCAGTTACCCGATGCACCGACCGCGGCGGAGGGGCTCAAAGCCTACCCTGACAAACCATTGACAAACTCTGGTTGGAACGGTGAGTGGATGACCGGAACCCGTGAACAACGCGTCGCGATCGTGCCCAGCGAATCCGCGGTGGTAACGCTGCCGGAGATTCGGATTCCGTGGTGGAACGTCATCGATGACCGCGAGGAAGTCGCGGTTATTGCCGCCCGGCAAATCGCCATTGGCCCGGCAGCAGTTGTGAGCGATACGATCGCTACCGATGCGGCTGCGATCGTCGCAACGGCTAAGGCCGGTCGGGAACAGGATTTTTGGCGTTGGTCGAGTATCGCATTGTTAATACTCTGGGCCACCACACTGCTGATCTGGTATCGCAGTCGCCACCCGAAGCTGCGAAGCGCAGCGGCGCCTGAGGACGCGAGCATAAGTAAGTTGCGGCGGGACCTCGACGTCGCATGCCGTACCAACGATTCACAACGTGCCGCCGAGTTGCTACTGCGTTGTGGCGCGAAGTTATGGCCCGCGGACACGCCGCGCAATCTTGGCCAACTCGCTTTACTGGTCGGCGATGCCGAATTCACAGCCGCCATCGAGGAGCTTGAGGCCGCGCGCTATCGGGTCTCGCCTGCCAATTGGAATGGCGCGGCTTTTTGGGCAGCCGCAGCCCCGCTGTGGAGGACTGCTAAGCCCAGCGCGGCGATCCCAGATTCGGCACTACCCTCATTGCACCCTGCTTCTTCTTGAACCGATCGCGGTTTCGCGGGGTTCATCGTATATGTAGACGACTCTGGCGCCGCCCGGGGGAGGGGCGCCTGCAAAATCGCAATCAGATCGGTTAACTCTTAAATAACAACAGGTTATAGGTGAAATTGGTCGAAACTGGGGCACACCACGCTAATTCTTGACAAAAATCAGACATCGAGCTCTTGGGCTATACTAATGTTACGGTTCTTTAACACGCTATATAGTGGGTATGTGCAACTTCAGACGCCATATATATGTCTAAACGGTAACCGACAAGCGGTGTAGGCGCCGCTAGGAGAGAGCCAATGTTAAGCTTTATATGTCGAATAGCAGCGGATTTCGAAAGTGAACACGGATTCAGGCCCAACGTACTCTACATTAACCCCAGCCACCTACGGCGAATGCGCGATGACTTCGCCGATCCGAGTATGACCTCAATACGGCGGTTGCTGGGCATGGAAGTTCTCGTCAGCGTCGATGCGGTACATCCGCATGTGGGTTGGACGCAAGCGGCCTCCCGAGTGGCGGTATAAACGGACTATGGGTGCCCGCGGCCGCCTCAATGGAAGCGACGACGCGAAAATAGCAGCGTAAAGCCGGTAATTGCAAAACCAATAAAGAAGACGAGGGTCCAGCCTGGAATGCTGAGTCCCAGCCAGGTCCATACTACCTCCGCGCACTCGCCGGAGCCGGACAGTACTTTCTCAATCACCGTATGTAACGGAAAACGCTTGAGCATAAACTCAAGCCCCGGTCCGCACTCCGGGATTTGATCTGCGGGAAGATTCTGTATCCATACATGCCGAGCCGCGACGGTTGCTCCCGCCATGCTAAATAAAATGATAGGCAGTTCGTATAGGCGGCGCCACGCGCTGCGTGGATTGTGCACGGCCGCGATCAAACACATGATGCCAATCAGTATGACTATGACGCGCTGGACGATGCACAAAGGACAGGGTTCGAGTGCTTCGATGTGCTCGAAGTACAGCGCGACTCCGATTAGTGCGGCACACGCCAGAAATCCTAAACTGTACAGCGTGCGTGATAATTTTCGTGTCATGGGTCGGTGTTCTCTATATGGTGCGCGTCCGTGATACGGCTTGTGCCCATTCACTTAATAGCGTCTCGCGTAGTACTGGCTCCATATTGGGTTCAAATTCAGCTCCACAATGCCAGCGTGCCGCAATGTCATCGGTCGATGCAATAAGGCCGGACTGTAACGCGGCTAGATAGGCAGCACCGAGCGCCGTCGTCTCCACGACTTCGGGGCGTTGTACCTTACTATCAATCACATCCGCCAAGAATTGCAGCAACCAATCATTATGGGTCATACCGCCATCGACTCGCAGCGCGGTCGGTTTACCCGCGCCGTCGCTCCGCATCGCGGTGATCAGATCCTGGGTCTGGTAGCACACGGCCTCGAGCGCAGCGCGCACGAGTTCGGCGATACCGGTATCTCGAGTGATTCCGAGTACCGCACCACGCGCATCGGCATCCCAGTGAGGTGCCCCCAAGCCGGTAAACGCGGGGACCAGATAGACGCCGCCACTCGATTTAACCGAAGCGGCCAGCGCCGCGGTTTCCGATGCATCTTTTATGACTCGCAGTCGATCGCGTAACCACTGCACTGCGGTACCCGCGTTGAATATCGATCCCTCTAGCGCGTAGTGCGTCGTCCCATCAATCCGATATGCGACGGTCGTGAGCAATCGGTGTTGCGAAGCGAGCGGCGTGAGCCCGGTATTCATCATCATGAAACAACCCGTGCCGTAGGTGCTCTTGATCATGCCGGGCTCGAAACACGCTTGGCCGATACTTGCGGCTTGTTGATCTCCGGCAACGCCGCAAATCGGTATGCGCCGATCGTGCAATGTCGCGACACCATAGTCCGCCGCACAATCGCGCACGCTTGGTAACATCGCGGTGGGCACGTCGAACAGTGCGAGCAACTCCTCATCCCACTGTTGTGTATGGATGTTGAATAACATTGTGCGCGACGCATTGGTGGCGTCCGTTGCATGCACCGCACCTTGTGTCAACCGCCAAATCAGGAAAGTATCTATGGTGCCGAATAACAATTCACCGTTACGGGCGCGTTCAACGCCTCGAGGGGTCTGACTAAGAATCCATCCAAGCTTGGTGGCCGAAAAATACGGATCCAGTAACAATCCTGTTTTCGCGGTAACCGTGGCCTCCATGCCATCCGCGCGCAGCTGTGCACAACGTGTCGCCGTGCGCCGGTCCTGCCAAACAATCGCGTTATAGACCGGGTCACCGCTGTCACGCTCCCAGACCACCGTTGTTTCGCGTTGATTGGTGATACCGATTCCGGCCAGCTTGTGGCCGGCTGCAGTGATCTGCTCCAACACCTGTCCGCACACCGCCATCGTCGTTTTCCAAATAGCGTTAGGATCGTGCTCGACCCAACCGTCGTCCGGGTAAATTTGCGGAAATTCCTGTTGCGCTACCGCCAGCGACCGGCCATTAGTATCAAAGCCGATGGCGCGGCTACTCGTGGTACCCTGGTCGATTGCCAACAGGCAAGACGATTCCAAGTTCGTCATCGTTTTCGGGAAACTACAAACGACTCGTTGATAAACCACAAGCCACCGTAGCGGCTCAGTACCTCCCGGGTCGCATCCAGATAGCGGCCGTGGGACATCGCTTCGGCCACCTGCGTGTCATCGATTTGTGCGACATACACCGCGGCATTCCAAGCGGCCAGTAACGTCGAGGTGCTGATATGCCCTCGCACTTCTTTTGGGGTTACGTACAGCGCGTATCTGAACAACGCGTGTTTGTCGTTGCTGGACCAGAAGTCGAGGTCTGGCATCGATGCACGAACTCGCGAGCGCAGCGTTTCCGCTAACATCGGGCCCGGGGTGTGGAATGGGTCCTGGTCTGGCCATACCCGGCGAATTATTTCCATCCCTGGATCTTGTCCGGTCCCCTGGATCGTGATGAGGCGGCCGCCCGGCCGCAGGGCTTTTGCCAAGGGCTCCAATACCATTCGCACTTTGCGTTCTGCGGACTGCCTTAATCGGTACGGTTGCGCCGAAATAATCAGGTCATAGGCACGCTCCAACGGCGCTTTTTGTGGAATTACGCTGTCCAGTCGGAAGCGCTGGTCAGCCCGGTACAGCACCAGTACGGACGGACTACGATACAGCGGATTGCCGGTCTTCTTGCTCACGCTGACTTGCCACCAGTCGTTAATTTTTGGTTGCAGTGCGGCGATTTGGGCATCGAACTCGTGAGCGGTCTCGCCATCGAGTGCGACCTCGCACCAGTTTAATCGCTCTGCCTTTTGTGCCGTCGAAGGCCATAACGCCGGTGCCTCCGCGTAGTGCATGTTTGTCATAACCAACACCATCTGCGGATGCTCGGAAAAACGATCGGACATTTTCTCGAGCGTCATGCGCACGTCCTCGACGCTGATTTCCTTGCCAACAATCAAATACGGTACGGTGGGAAACTCCTCGTGCATGTGCCGCAGCACGCTGGTCAGTACCGTGCCATCACCCGTGCCGGCATCGAATAACCGCAGTGCTGGCGGGTGTGGTTCGATATGGCTCAGCTCTAAGCCGACCCGTTCGGCGATGGCCCATTTTTCACCGCAGGTGGTGACGAATAGCAAATACTTTTCGCGGTTATCAAAAAATCGGAACGGGCGCTCGGGGTGATTGACGGCGGTAGACATGGACCGCAGAGTATACCGAAGTTCCCGAGTTCCGCGAGCACCCCAAATCTGCGGTAGACTCTAGGCCGCGACGGCGACGGCACCGACCGAGTTGAGGGTTGCATGAAAGATCGTGACGAGTTCCGCTTTTTTGATAATCGCGAGAAGTTTCTATTGTTTGCGATGACGTGCAGCGAAAAGCAAGACATCGCGAAACGCGTCGGTCGCGAGCTTGAACACCTAAATCCAAAGCCACCGGCGTTACGGGTATTCCAGGCCGGGTCTGGCGAGGGTACGCAGTTGAGCCTTGTGCTGCGTGAGCTCCATCACCGTTGGCCGCATTTGCCGTACTTGGTCGCGATCAAGGAATACAGCGCTGAAATGATCCGGGTTGCGATGCGTAATCTGGCGGATCGCTTCCGTGAGCATCCCGACTTGGTGTTGGTGCTGAATAACCTGCCGTACCGGCAGGCACCGTCGTTTCTACCGGAGCGTTCCAACGATATTGAGCGACTGAACTGGCGCGAAGTCGCGTTGCAAGGAACCTCGTCGCACGGCTACGAAGAACAGATCAACCGCGCGCTGCAGTTTGTCGATGAAGGTTGGGAAATTGTCGGCCGCTCGTTGCAAGGTTCTCCGATATATTCCAAGCCGTCGGTGCTCGTGTTATACCGTTCCGATCACGCCTTTGCACTCGATGCGGTCATCCCTCGGCGCGGAACCGCGGCCGATGCGTTCGATCTCGTTATCGCATCGCATCCGTATCGTGCGCGCCTGCCGGCCGAGTCGAAAGTGCGACGGGTGTTGGCGCCGCTCGCGTCCAGCCTCGCGCCGAGCGGGCGCATGATCGGCATCCAGTCTTGCGGTGACGATCCGGGAATGGAAATCATTAACGCCCTATGGCCCGACGAAGCACCGTTTCCCACGTCCGCTGAAATGTTATTGGCGGAGCTCGAGGATCAGCTAACCGGCCACCACGACGATCTCGATTTCTCACAGGCCGGGAACGTGCAGCCAAATTTTAGATTTCACCTGCAACTCAACCCGAACGACGTGGCCTCCAGCATCGGAACCTCGACCCTATTGGCGGCTTGGAACGCGGCTACCTACGTCGCGCAAATCGATGAGCAGCGCGTCACAGAGTCAATGCAACGCGGCGCCTACCTCGACGTCACCACGCAGATGTTAGAGAAGCACCAAGGCATGTGGTTTAACAACGAGTGTTTCGTGGTGTCACGCCGTCCGCACGCGTCGGGCCGTTAGAGGGGAAGCCGATAACTGCCGTTCGGTTGCCGAACAGGACAGACTGTGTGGCGGCCCGGTACCCTGAAATACTGGGTAACCGATTCAAATATTTGAGATTATTCCTGGGCCATGGGCCGAATTCGTGAAATATCGGGGATTGCGCGATCTCGTGAGGCCCGATCCGTTCTTGAACTATCCCGATAGTGCGATCCGCGTGAGATGCTGGCACCCGCTACGGGTGGTTCATCGTAGTCATCGGCCTGAACCACGAACCGGTTGCTATAGAAATCGATTGCATCGGTGATGCCGGCGCAGCAACCATGAATAGGCAATCCCGAAATCAGTCGCACTGCCACCGTGAGTAGGATTGTGGGTAGGGCCACCTGTCTGCAAACGTGAATTGGCAGACAACTGATCGAAATCAGATAAATGAGAATGATTCCTATTTACAATTTGAGAAATCTGAAATAATATTCATTCTCATTTAGGAATTAGGATCAATAAGCCAATGATTCGCCAGTCTTTCAACGGTCTTTTTATGGTTGCGGCCGCTATAGCACTACTCAACATGCAGCCTGCTATCGCCGCTGAGGTCAATGTGTACTCGGCCCGCAAGGAAGCCTTGATCAAACCGTTGTTGGATCGTTTTAGCGCAGACACGGGAATTCGTGTCAATCTCGTAACCGGCAAAGCCGACGCATTACTGGCGAGATTGCTAAGCGAAGGTGTTAACTCGCCGGCTGACGTGTTGATTACTACCGATGCGGGGCGTCTGCACCGCGCCAAGACCGCCGATGTGCTACAAGCCGTAGACTCCACGGTATTGGCGGCGGCGGTACCGGCAGAATTCACCGATTCCGATGGGTACTGGTTCGGATTGTCGATGCGGGCTCGGCCGGTGATGTATGCGAAAGACCGCGTTGACCCCACCACCCTGAACGACTACGAAGATCTGGCGAGCCCCGAATGGAAAGCGCGGATTTGCGTGCGTAGCTCCGACAATATCTACAATCAATCGATGGTGGCATCGATGCTCATCGCGCGTGGCGTCGAATCGACCGAGGAATGGGCCGAGGCTCTGGTCGCCAATCTCGCTCGTGATCCGAAAGGAGGCGATCGCGATCAAATCAAGGCCGTTGCGGCCGGTCAGTGTGATGTCGCGATAGCCAACACCTACTATCTCGCGCATCTGCTCAACAGTGATGATAGCAATGAGCGCCGCGCTGCGCAGGCCGTCGCCATCCACTGGCCGAATCAATCCGGGCGGGGTACACATGTTAACGTCAGCGGCATCGCGATGACGCGCGCTGCGCCTAATCCCGACCAGGCTTTGCAATTAATGGAGTATTTGGTAGGCGACGCGGCGCAGACATGGTACGCGGAGAGCAATTACGAATATCCGGTAAAGCTGGGCCTCGGGTTGAGTCCGACGGTCGCGGCCTGGGGGAAATTCAAAGCCGACTCCGTGAGTCTCAGCCGACTCGGCGAGTTTAATTCTCGCGCCGTTATGCTCATGGATCGAGCCGGTTGGCGCTAACGAACCGCAGTTGCGGCTGACGCGACGGTGTTAGCTGCCGTCCTGAACAGCGTTCACCCTCATCCGATTTCACTGGCGGGAAATTGGAGTGGGCGCTCGTGGGCGGTCGGGGTGTGTGCCGTCAGCCTCCTTATCGCGCTGCCGGTAATAGTAATCGCAAGTTTTGTCGCGCAACCCGCGGGTGAGGTGTGGTCACATTTAGTGACCACCGTGCTGCCGGATTACGTGGTCAATTCGCTAATCCTTGCATTCGGTGTGGCATTCGGTGCTGCCGTTATCGGTGTGGCCACCGCCTGGTTGACTGCCACCTGCGAGTTTCCGGGCCGGCGCTGGTTCGCGTGGGCATTACTGTTACCGTTGGCCATACCTGCCTACATCATCGCTTACACCTATACCGGCACGTTGGACTACGCCGGGCCGTTGCAAACTGCGCTACGAGCGTTTTTTGGGTGGCAGCACCAAGACTACTGGTTCCCGGAAATCCGATCGTTGCCAGGCGCCATAGTGATGCTGTCGTTGGTGTTGTATCCGTATGTTTATCTATTGGCCCGCGCGGCGTTTCTCGAACAGTCGGGATCAATAATCGATACGAGCCGGACCTTAGGTTACGGGCCATGGGATAGTTTTTTCAAAATATCTTTACCCATCGCACGCCCCGCCATCGTCGCCGGTGTGTCGCTGGCGATGATGGAGACACTCGCCGACTACGGCACGGTACAGTACTTCGGTGTCGCCACCTTCACGACCGGAATTTTTCGAACCTGGTTCGGTTTGGGCGATAGCGTCGCCGCCGCACAACTCTCCGGTGTGCTGCTGGCCTTTGTGTTCGTACTGCTCGCCCTGGAGCGCTGGTCGCGTAGCCGCGCCCGCTATCATCACGGCGGTCATCGCCCGCAATCGCGACGACTGATACGCCTTGGCGGTGGCCGGGCATTGGCTGCGCTGTGTGTATGTGCGGCGCCGCTGCTCTTCGGGTTCGCACTACCGGCTACGCAACTACTGAACTGGTCGATTCGTACCGCATCCGATGTGGTGGACGGCGCGTTTCTCGAACTCGTAGTGAATACTGTGCTACTTGCGGCTGTTACTGCCGTCTTTACGGTAATGTTGGCGTGCTTTCTTGGCTATGGCCGGCGCTTAGTTCCGGGCTTAATCGTGCGCGCTGCAGTACGTGTTTCCGCGTTTGGTTATGCGGTGCCCGGAACGGTCATTGCGATCGGCGTATTGCTGCCTTTCGCGTGGTTCGATAATCGACTCGATGCCTTGCTCCAAGTGCAGTTCGGAATTTCGACCGGATTGCTGCTCAGTGGCTCAGTGGCGGCATTGATCTTTGCCTACATCGTGCGGTTTTTTGCTGTGTCCTTTAACGCGGTTGAAGCGGGGCTCGCCGCAATCCGTCCGACGATGGACGATTGCGCTCGCTCGCTCGGGTATACACCAATGACGGTCGTACGCCGGATTCACATTCCAATGCTGCGCGGCAGTTTGCTAACCGCGCTGTTACTGGTGTTCGTGGATGTGATGAAGGAACTGCCCGCAACTTTGGTGTTGCGGCCATTTAATTTTAATACGTTAGCCGTGCGCGCATACGAGTTAGCGGCCGACGAGCGTCTAGCCGATTCCTCGAGCGCGGCATTGGCGATCGTTGCGGCCGGCATCATTCCCGTAATTTGGTTAAGTCGATCAATGCAACGCCCCGATCGTGGCGGGAAGTAGGGCCGATAACGGGACCGCGAAATCCGCCGTGACAAATTTTGAGTGACACGCACCGACACGTGGTGCGCTAACCGGTGGGTTCGCCGACCTGAAGTATGCGCGGGCCGCTGCCGCGTGGCATTGAGCATTTCCCGGCGTGGCGCATACCGGCACAGACTCCATATAGATATAACGAATGGTCATCGATTAGAAACCCGGCAGTTTCGGCGATCTTTCGCTGGCGCTGTTCAATAGTATTATCGAAGAACTCGAATACACGGCCGCATTCCACACACACCATGTGGTCGTGGTGGGACTCGTCATTGAGTTCGAATACCGCGCGGCCACCTTCAAAGTTATGTCGAATTACAAGGCCCGCCGACTCGAATTGAGTCAGAACCCGATACACTGTAGCAAGACCGATCTCGTCGCCCGCGTCTCCTAAGGATCGGTGTACGTCTTCGGCGGTCATGTGCCGCACTCGCGATTCTTCCAGGATCGCAAGGATACGCAGCCGCGGCAGCGTGGACCGCAGACCTGCTTTTTGTAGATCGCCGCGTTTCGACATGAGGTAAGGGTATTAAATTGTCCACCTAGTGTAACCCGGCTAACGTCCGCTCCCAAACGAACCTCGAGGTCGCTCGCTAACGGTTCGATTAACCGACGCTTACGGCTTGCTCAAAGGCTCCTTGACCAGTCGACCTATCGTGAGTCCTTGAACGACGATGGAGAACACGACAATGATATAAGTCACAGTAACGATGAGGTCGCGCACGGGACTCGGAGGAAGCGACAACGCCAGCGCGACCGAGATGCCACCGCGAATGCCGCCCCATACCAGGATCCGGATCACCCGGGGGCTGAAATCACGCTTGAGCCGCAATATTGTGACCGGAATTGCGACGCTAATAAGGCGTGACAACAACACCACGACAATCGCGATGAGCCCCGCCACGACAAATTTGGGCGAAAAATTCAACACAAGAATTTCCAACCCAATGAGCACAAACAACAATGCGTTGAGGACTTCGTCCAGCAGCTCCCAAAATGTATCCAGGTGATGACGGGTCGTATCCGACATCGCCAACATGCGGCCGTGGTTGCCGATGAAAAGTCCCGCCACGACGATAGCGATGGGGCCGGATATATGCATGGCCATTGCCGATGTGTAACCACCCATCACCAGCGCCAGCGTTAACAACACTTCAACCTGATAATTGTCGACACTCTTAAGCAGTCGATAACCGAGGTAACCGAGCAGCAGTCCGTAGCCGAGCCCACCAATCGCCTCCTGGACAAACAACAAAGCCGCCCCGCCAATCGTAACGTCACCCGGATTCGTCACGATTCCAAACAGCACAAGAAATATCACCACGCCGACGCCGTCATTAAACAACGATTCACCGGCAATTTTGGTTTCGAGCGTTTTGGCGATGCCGGCGCTTTTAAGTATCGCCAATACGGCGATCGGATCGGTAGGTGATATCAATGACCCGAACAACAAACAATAGATGAATGAAACGTCGAATCCGAATGCCTTCAAGCACAACCAGGATAAGCCGCCTACCAACAGCGTTGATGTAAACACCCCGACCGTGGCCAGCGTACCGATCACCCATTTCTGCTGCGCCAGGTCCGTCAGATTCAAGTGTAATGCGCCGGCGAACAGCAGGAAGCTCAACATGCCGTGCAATAGCGCAGTATTAAAATCCACTTGAGAGAGAATGCGTTCGGCCATCTCGTGTACCGACC
>Ga0224497_10000470_pt1 | contig 27813 bp, 25 predicted proteins | sample SF_Jul11_sed_USG_4_FD_167970 | JGI IMG/M metagenome (GOLD analysis project Ga0224497, IMG submission 167970) | Sediment microbial communities from San Francisco Bay, California, United States - SF_Jul11_sed_USGS_13 | ecosystem: Environmental > Aquatic > Marine > Sediment | place: USA...
AGCTCGCCGCGAACAGGTCGAACTGGTCAAACCCTTCTCCAAGCTCGCCCTGCACGCCGCTCACGATGTGCATGACATGGCTGTAACGTTCGATCGCGCGGTAAGGATCGATATGCACGGATCCCGCCTTGGCGACGCGACCCAGATCATTGCGCGCCAGGTCCACCAGCATGACATGCTCTGCCGCCTCTTTCGGGTCCGCAAGCAGTGCCGCCTCGTTCGCAAGATCTTCTTCGCGCGTTGCACCGCGTGGCAACGTGCCCGCAATCGGACGCAATGACGCCCTGTTGTGATTCAGTTTTACGAGCGCTTCGGGCGATGAGCCTACAACCTGCAAATCGTCGAAATCGAAGAAGAACATATAAGGAGACGGGTTCAACAGGCGCAGCGCACGGTACACCTCGAACGGCGAAACGTTGGTTTTGCCGCGAAACAGGACGGACAGCACGATCTGGTAGATATCGCCGGCCGCTATGTACTCCTTGCACGCATTGACGCGTTCCGAATATTCCTCTTCGGTCAGGCTCGCTTCAGCCGGTGAGATGGTCACACTCTCATTCGTTGCCGGTATCGGGCCGCGAAGTTGCCTGATGACTTCCGCCCTGAGTCCTTGCCGTTCTTTTTCGGGCCCGTCGTGCAACAGTGCAACGCGGCGTGTGAGGTGATCGAAGACCAGCAGAGACGCAGGCGCAACGAACGCGGCATCGGGGACGTTCGCTTGCGGATCGGTATCCTGCGGCAGCTTCTCGAACAGTCGCACCACGTCATAGCCGGATACGCCGACGAGGCCGCCGGCGAACGGCAGGTCGTCAGCTGGCCGCGGTCTCGGAGCAAGCTCGAGCACCCGGCGCAGGGTGGCCAGGTATTCGTCCTGGTTGCGCGGTCTCTGCTCCTTCTTGCCGTTGACGCTTAGCGAGGAGTCGTCCATGCGCACTTCGACGACGTCTCCGAAGCCGAGGAAGGAATAGCGTGCCAGCCGCTCGCCGCCCTCGACACTCTCGAGCAGGAAGCGCGGGCGCATTGCCTTCAGCTTCAGATACGCCGAAACCGGGGTGTCCAGGTCAGCCGCTATGTCAAACGGTGCTTGCATAAGTAGTTCTCAGGTCAACGCCGCTCTCGCGGTTTTGTCGCGGCATAAGGCTATCCATGGCCAAAAAAAAGCCCATCCCTGTTGTCGGCAGAGATGGGCTTTTGATCTTGCGTTGCTCAGCTAAAAGTCAGCCAGCCACCCCCTCGTTCGCGGGCAGCCACCACCAGTTGTTGACGATCCGAGCATTCATGCAGCCGAGTATTACCGTCGCTCCGGCACTGCGTCAAGTGCTTACAGCTCGTACAGCATCGGCAGGACCAAAGAGAAGCCAATCCACATGATCAATGTGAGCGGGATACCGACGCGCAGGAAGTCGGTGAACTTGTAGCCACCGGCACTCATCACCAGCAGGTTGGTCTGATAGCCATACGGCGTCGCAAAGCTCATGTTGGCACCGAACAGAACGGCGAGAATAAAGGGCTCGGGGCTGACGCCAAGCTGCTGCGCGATGCTGATGGCGATCGGCGTGCCGATGGCCGCCGCCGCATTATTCGAAACGATGTTGGTCATGATCGTCATCAGGAGCAGGAACGCACTGAGAATCATGGGTGGTGGCAGCCCGGACGCGGTGTGGACAAAACTAACCGCGATAAAGTCCGCCATGCCCGTACCCATCAGTGCCTTGCCGAGCGCCAGCGCGGTCACAATGATCATGACCACGGGTATGGACAAGGCGCTGGCCGCATCGCGCCAGCCCAGGCAGCCCGTCGCGAGCATCAGGCCCAGGCCAACCAGCGCACTCACCGAAATCGGCATGATGCCCAGTGCCGCGGCCAGTACCACGAAAGCCATGACCGAGAGCGCGCGCTTGGCATGATGCGTCTGCGGCAGGCTTGTTGCGCCGTCAAGCACCAGCATCGTGCCGTTTTCCTTGAGGTTCGCAATCGCTTCACTCGTGCCCTGGACGAGCAGCACGTCGCCCGCGCGCAGCCGAATCAGGCTCAGGTCGCCTGTGACCTGTGAACTCGGGGCGCGAGCGCGGTGAACGGCGAGTGGTAACAGGCCGTAGCTGCTCGTAAATCGCGCCGCGGCGAGGCTGCGCAAGTGCAGCGGCGAACCACGCGTAACGACCACTTCGGCCAGCTGCTGACCTTCGGCTTTAAGCGGGGTTTGCTCGTCGACGGGATGCTCGCTGTCTGAAATATTGAAAAGCGTTGCGCCGAGCAACTGCTCGTAGTGTTTCAGGTTCTCCGGTGAGTCCTTGACGAACAACCTGTCACCCGGCTGCAGCTTCACCGATGGCAGCTTTGCAAGGAACAGGGAGTCGGTGCGCTGGATCTTGTCGATTCGAAGATTGCCATCGGCTTTCGCCAGCACTTCCGAGAGCGACCTGCCGTCCGCGAAGCCTCCCTCTTTGACGTGCAGCTGAGCGCTGAAGATTCGTGGTGAAGTGTCAGCCATCGGTGGCGTCCGGTCCGGTATCAACCTCGGAGCAACCAGCCACAGGTAAAGCAGCCCCACTCCACCGACTATTGCGACAGGCAGGACCCACTCGAACATGCTGAATTCATGCATGCCCATGTCGCGGGAGATACCGACGACCAGCAGGTTGGTCGAGGTACCGATCGTTGTAGACATACCGCCAACAATTGTTGCAAGCCCCATCGGCAACATGACGCCCGATACCGGGAACTTGGAACGCAATGATGCACCGACCAGTATTGGCATCAACAACACCACAATCGGCGTGTTATTCATGAAGGCACTGAGAATCGCTCCGGCAACCAGCGTTGCCAGGAGTGCAAGCACCGGGCGCGTCGACCACGCGCGCCCGACAACGCTCGCCAACGGCTGCAGTGCGCCCGTTGTTTCGAGCGCCTTGCCGACCATCATAAGGACACAGATTGCGATAAGCGCTTCGTTACCGAAGCCCGCGAAAAAATCGACGGGCCCGAGCGCGACCTCGCCGCCCTTCGTATAAGGGAACAGCGTAAAGCCGGCTACCAACAGTGTCAGAACGGCAAGCGACGAAGACTCAAGCGGGATGTTGTCGCGCGTAAACAAAAAAAGCGCAACGACCGTCAGTATCAGAACGGCTATGCCATGAGCATCAGGTGTTATCGGTGGCAATACGTTCCCTCAATCGATTGCTCCGGCAAGCGGCCATTGAACTTATACCAGTTTATACCTGTTTCGCAATCTGCCCTGAGTCGACTTTGCAGCGCAGTATCGCGCTCACGCGCTCGTAGAAGCGCCTGAATTCATTGATCTTCCAATGCGAAATATCCACGCTGCGCTGAAACGACAGACAGTTCGCGCAACGTAACAACGGCAACAGGTCAACGTATCGCAGGTCAGCAGGCCCGCCCTGCGGGAACACGTCCCACACGGACATGGTGGTCAGGTTGCGATGCCGGAGTGCCGTGGTATTGACGGCCCGCTGCCAGCGCAGCTTCATTTCGCCACCGCCAGTGAGTATCTTCGTGCCGGCAACATCCACGGCCGGACAATAGCCCCTTTTTCTTGCCAGCGCTCGAGACCTCGCACGCAAGGTCTTGCCGACGAATTCCGCGAGTTCTTCTAATTCTTTCAGCGTCCGGAATGCGCCCGGATCAGCGCCGCGCCGACTGACCAGGTCACCCCAACCACGAATCGCCACGGCCAGGCGCCTGTTTAGCCAGCTGTCAAACTGAATCGCCGGCGACGACCAGGTACGCGAATCATGCAGCGAGTCACCCCGGTCAACGCAGTGATTCAAAACCTTTTCGAGTGCGCCCAGGTGGATATCGCCATTGCTATGGACAAACTGCGATACATCGACCTGCATGGGAATCCAGGCGGAATTCCCGGGTACCTGGATGCCGGTCGCCGACAGGACGGAGTCAGCACGCTCTTCGGCCAGCAAGGGGCATGGTGATGTCACGACCGTCGGCAGCACGATACTGACCGGAACAGCGTCGCGCATTTCCCAGAGGTGCCACCAGATGCGATCCGCGGATTGCGGGGATGGGCTGGCGCGGATATCCATGACGAAAAACATGGTGATAATCTTGCGGCCGCCGGCACGGCCGGACCGCCCCTGTTACTGGGCAGCCTGTGGAGATTTCGAGGCCCTTGCCGGGTGTCCTGTCCCATATATGCCCGCAGGACGGTTTTGGGTCTGGCGTGTACGCCTCCGCCCGTGTACCTTTTGCCGCGTCAGCACCGACAGGAAAACAGCATGCCTTCTTTTGATGTAGTCAGCGACTTCGACGCGCACGAGGCACGCAATGGCGTTGATCAGGCTAATCGCGAAGTCACGACTCGTTTCGACTTCAAAGGCACGGGGTCAAAATTCGAGCTCGAAGACCAGGTGATTTCGCTCACGACTCAATCCGACTTTCAGCTCAAGCAGATGATCGATATCCTGCACCAGAAACTGGCGAAGCGCGGCATTGATATTGCGTGTCTCGAAGAACAGGAGCCCGAGTTTTCGGGCAGTGAAGCACGACAAAAAATTATTCTGCGCCGCGGCATCGATATCGAGCGCGCACGCAAACTCGTGAAACAGATAAAGGCGGCAAAGATGAAGGTGCAGTCTGCCATCCAGGGCGACAAGTTACGCGTCAGCGGCAAGAAGCGCGACGACCTGCAGGCTGTTATCAGTATGCTTAAAGAGACCGACATCGGGCTGCCGTTGCAGTACGAAAACTTCCGAGATTGATTACAGACCCTGCTAAGTAGAAAAAATAATGGGTACGGGAATCGAAAAGACACTTCGTCGTCAGGACATCACGTTCGAAGACAAGGATCAGGCGCTGCGTGACGATGTTCGTACGCTGGGCACGATGGTTGGTGACCTGATTCGCGAACAAGATGGAGAGGAGCTCTTCGAGCTCGTCGAGAATGCTCGTTTACGAGCGATCCGACGGCGCGAAGATAACGAAAAAGCCGGCGAAGAACTCGCAAAACTCGTCGAAAATCTCGATCCTGAGCTGGCGCTGCAGCTCATTCGCGGCTTTTCGACGTACTTTCAAATGGTCAACACGGCCGAAAAAGTACATCGCATACGCAGACGTCGCGAATATCTCCGTGACATTGACCAGAACCAGCCCGGCGGCCTTGAAGAGACATTGCTCAAGCTGAAAGCATCCGGCATGGACATCGACGGCTTGCAAGCGTTGCTCGATTCGATGTTGATCGAGCCCGTCTTTACGGCTCATCCAACGGAGCCGACGCGCCGAACGATACTTCGCAAGGAACAAGATATCGTCAGGCATCTTGTCGATCTGCTCAACCCGGCGATGACACCCCAGGAAAGCACTGCCGCCCTGCAAAACATCAGGCTCCTGGTGACTTCGGGCTGGCAGACGGGCGAACACCCCCCCGAACAAATGACCGTCGCGGACGAACTGGAGCACGTTCTGTTTTTTGTCACTGACGTCTTGTACCGGGCAATTGCGCCGTTTTATGAAGATATTCGCGATGCCGTCAATCGCATCTACGGCGAAGAAGGCAAACAACTCCAACTTCCAAGCCTCGTAAAATTTGCCTCCTGGGTCGGCGGCGACATGGATGGCAACCCGAACGTCAACGCAAAAACCATCCGCGCCACATTGGCCCGGCAGCGCTCGCTGATTCTCGATCTTTACTACAATGAATGTGCGTCTATCAGCGGCAAACTCAGTCAGTCAGACGATCGCGCCAGTTTCAGCCAGGGCATGCTGGACAAAATCGAGCAGTACCGTGAAATTTTCCCCAACGCTTATCACGCTGTTCCCGCCCGCCACAGGGAAATGCCCTATCGAGTATTCCTGCGCCTGATTCAGCAACGGCTGCAGTCAACTTACGACGACGATGTCTATCCCTATGAGAAAGTTGAACAGTTCGTTACGGATATCGAACTCATCGCCGAAAGCCTGTCGTGCAATAAAGGTAAATACGCAGGCTTGTTCGCCGTGCAACGACTGCTGCGGCGCATCCACACTTTCGGCTTTCACCTGGTAACACTTGACGTTCGCCAGGACGCGGAAGTCCATCGGCGTGTAATCGCGGAGTGTCTCGGCGAAGAGGACTGGCTTGAACGGCCCGCTGAAGAACGTACAAAAAGGATCCTCCAGGCCATTGCGGCCCGCGAAAACGCACCGATGACCCTGAGTACAATGGCACGCAAGACGATCAGCGTGTTTCAGGCCATCGCGTTTTGCCGCCGGAAGTACGGCAAGAAGTCCATCGGCCCGTTCATTGTCAGCATGACCCAGGGCGCTGACGATATCTTGTCCGTGCTGTTACTGGCGCAATGGGGTGAACTCCATAGTCGCCGGGGCGACGTACCACTCGACGTCGCACCCCTGCTGGAGACCGTTGATGACCTGGACAATGGCCCGGAAATTCTCGAAATATTATTGAGCACAAAATTGTATCGCGAACACCTGGAGCAGCGCGGCAATCGCCAGACCGTCATGATCGGATACTCCGACAGCAACAAGGATGGCGGACTCGCATCGGCCCGATGGGCGCTGCAAAACTCCCAGGAAGCCCTCGTGAATGCAGTTGAACCCCACGATATTGAGCTGACGCTTTTTCATGGCCGCGGCGGTACGATCAGCCGCGGCGGCAGCAAGACACATGTAGCCGTGCTGGGTGCTCCGCCCGGCACTGTTAATGGCCGGTTGCGCGTTACCGAGCAGGGCGAAATAATCAACGAAAAGTACGGACTGCGCGGCATAGCGCTTCGTACGCTGGAACAGGTCACCGGCTCTGTCGCGCTCGCAACTGCATTACCGACACACCGCGGCACTGATATGCCCGAGTGGCACGAGATGATGGACGTCATAGCTGCAGAAAGCCGGCGTACTTATCGCAAACTCATTTACGAGACACCGCAATTCTATGAGTACTTCAGGAAAGCGACGCCCATCGATGTCATCGAACGCATGCGAATCGGCTCACGGCCATCGGCACGTCGATCACAATCCGGCATCGAGGACCTGCGTGCAATTCCCTGGGTGTTCTCCTGGACGCAGGCCCGATTCGTACTTCCCGGCTGGTACGGGATTGGTAGCGGACTGGCAAAAGCAGCTGAACAATTCGCCGACGGGCCTTTTCGCGAGATGTTCGCCGAGTGGTTTTTCCTGCGCGCCCTGACAGCCGATGCCGAAATGGTACTTGCCAAGTCGGACCTGGGGATAGCCGAACTCTATTCACAGCTGGCCGGTGATCTCCACGATGAATTCTTTCCGATCATCGAAAAAGAATACAGCCTCACACAAAACCTGATCCTCGAGTATTCGGATCACGATGCTTTACTCGAAGGCGACGTGACCCTGCAAAGAGCAATCATGCTCCGTAACCCGTACGTCGATCCGATGAGCCTGATACAGGTGGACTTGTTATCCAGGTGGCGGGAATCGAACTATGAGGACGAAAAACTGTTCGCGGCGTTGCTGGCCAGTGTGAATGGCATCGCGCAGGGTCTGCAAAACACAGGTTAAACCCACCACCCATCTACCACCCACCACCCAAGACGCACGATTCTGACCGCGGCGTCGATCGCCGGGGAATCTCAGTCGCTCGGACAGCTGCTCCCGTCAAGCGGGACCGAGGTTCGCAAACTCGCTTTGTGAGACACCCCGGCACTCACCGCCGCTGCACTATCGTGCTGCTTGAGGGTGTCGGTTGGGTGGCTCCACGAGCGTCGTGTGGAGCGCCGCGACGCAGGACGCCAAAGCAAGCGGAACCCGATGCGAGCGAGACAGGGATGTCGAGCGAGGTTAAGCGAGAGGAGCTACCCAACCGGCGCCCACCTGCAAGAAGGGTGGGTGGTGGGTTAGGTATCGATAAAGCTCGCGATTTCCTCCAGCGACTTTCGCCTGATGTCCGGCACCCGTGCATCATCGGCCGGATACCCCACCACGAGTAACAGGAACGGTCGTTCGCTTTTCGGCCTGCCCAGTATGTCATTCAGGAACTTCATCGGGCTCGGTGTGTGCGTCAGCGTTGCAAGGCCCGCCCTGTGGAGCGCCGTGATCAGCATGCCGGTGGCGAGCCCGGTCGACTCCGCCGGGTAATAGTGTTTTACCTTGCGGCCGTCGGGCAATTCGCCGAATTTTTTCAGGAAGACGGCGATCAGGTACGGTGCCTTTTCCAGGAACGGCTTCTGGTCGTTGGTACCGAGCGGCGCGAGAGCCGCAAGCCATTCTTCGGATGCTCGGTGCGTATAGAACTCTTGTTCTTCCGCCTCGGCCGCTACGCGAATTTTTTTCTTGGTTTCGGGCCCACTGACGACGGCGAAATGCCATGGTTGCAGGTTCGCCCCGCTGGGCGCGGTGCTGGCTGCCTTGAGTGCGGTCTCAATAATGTCCCGCGGCACGGGCCGATCCGAAAACTCGCGAACAGTGCGGCGGCGATTAATGTCGACGTAAAAATCCTTGACGCGTTGTCGCATTTCCTCGACCGGATACTCCCGGTATTCGGAAAGCGGGATGGTTGGGTAGCTACTCACGATATCCCCTTGTTCGAATTCGCGACGAGAGCCAGGCTAGTCATCGGGCTCGCCGAGTTTTTGCAGGATGCGCCACTCGGCGCCGTCGTTCTCGGACACGGATCGCCCCAGCATCGATATCCCGGCCTCATGCACTGACTCGGGCCTGCCGGTGATCAGTGGATGCCAGCCGGGCAGATCCTTCCCGTCAGCGAGCCGCCTGTAGGCACAGCTCGCCGGCAACCAGTGAAACGTCTCGGGACGATCGACTGACAGCACCAGGCAGTCCGCGACACGTTTTGCGCGCGACGCATAGTCAGTGCAGCGGCAGGTCTCGATGTCCAACAGGCGGCAGGCGACATCCGTGTAATAGACTTCGCCGCTATCCTCGTCCTCCAGTTTGTGCATGCAGCACAACGCACAACCGTCGCACAGGGATTCCCACTCTTTGCGGCTTAGCTCCGCCAGGGATTTGCGTTTCCAGAATTGATCCGTCATCGTCCCCACTTTGCGACACCGGGCATCGAATATCCACATGAAAGCCGTGTTTCTCGACTGGGCAACAATGGGCCCCGGCCTCGATACCGGCCAGCTGCGCGCTTTGCTGCCCGAGCTCGAGGTGTTCGACGTCACCGAAGATCACGAGGTGGCTGCGCGTATTCAGGACGCGGCGTTCGTCCTCACCAACAAGATTCGGCTGACCGATGAACTTCTGAACCGCTGCCCGGAACTACGATTCATTGGTCTCACCGCGACCGGAACGGACAACGTCAACCTCGAAGCGGCGGCACGACATGGCGTTGCCGTCTGCAATATTCGTGCGTACTGCACACAGTCGGTAGCCGAACATGTCTTCGCTTGTCTGCTAAACCTGACACACAATCTCGGCAGGTATGCTGCTGACGTTCGTGCCGGCAAGTGGCAGGAATCCGATAATTTCTGCCTGCTGACCCATCCGGTACGCGAGCTGTCGGCGATGACGCTGGGCATAGTCGGCTACGGCGAACTCGGTAAAGGCGTTGCGAAGACAGGCGCTGCGTTCGGCATGGACGTTATCGTCTCGGTTCGCCCCGGGACGAGTGAGGAACGCGACGACCGGGTCTCTATTGACGAGCTGCTGGCACGCTCTGACGTCATCTCACTGCACTGTCCGCTCAACGACGACACGCGCGAGCTCTTCGGCGTGCAAGAGTTTCTGAAGATGAAGAACGATGCGATCCTGATCAACACGGCACGCGGCGGGCTGATCGATTCGGCGGCCCTCGCCGAGGCCCTGCGTGCAGGACAGATCGCGGCAGCGGCCATCGATGTGCTGCCCACGGAACCGCCTGTGCAGGGCGACCCGCTGCTGGATTACGAGGGCGACAACCTCATCGTTACACCGCACATTGCCTGGGCCACGAACGAAGCGCGTCAGGCTGCCGTCGACGAGCTCGCCGCCAACATCGCTGCATTCATGGAAGGCCGTCAACGCAATCGCGTCGTCTGATCAGGCGCCTATTATCTGCCGGGCCCACTGCACGATCTGCCGCACGCGGGGCGATCCGAGGTCATACGCCTCATTGAATGTCACCCATCGCCACTCGTGATGTTCGGGCTCTCCCGTTTCGGGCGAAAGCCCCATCTCGATGGTTTCGGTTTCGGTGCGCGCAATATAGTACCGCGCGACTTTTCCGCGGCTGTAGGGCCCTGTTTCGAAGTAGCGGTCGCCCCAGTCGAATGCGAGGTCCGCGACGCTGGTCTCCTCGCGCACTTCCCGCCGGGCCGCCTCCATCGGCTCTTCGCCCTGCTCCCGGATGCCCTTGGGAAAATCCCAGTGATGGAAAGCGCGCAACATCAACGTGGCCCAGCCCTGCTCAGTTTCACGCGCCAGCACAATGCCGCAAGAGAGCTTTTGCTCGGTCATGTCGCCCACCGCAGGACATCGGCGGGCGCAGCGTTGATCGCGCCGCGCGCTGCGAAGAAGCCACTGATGCAAACCAGGAGTACGCCGGCCGTCAGGCCGGCTACCCACAGCAATGGGTTGAACTCATAGGGCAGCTGGAAGAGCTGCACAGCAACTATGGCCGCAAGGATTGAGGCGCCGGCGGAAGCCAGAACACCGGCGGCAACGCCGAGAGCAGCGAATTCGGCCATGACTCCGAAAAACACGGTACGCCGGCGAGCGCCCAACGCGCGCAGCATCGCACTCTCGAAGCGCCGCTCGTCAATGGTCGACTGTACCGCCGCAAACAACACCGCGATTCCCGCCGCCAGCGTAAAAACAAATACGGCCTGCACGGCCAGGCTGGCTTTTTCGATGATGCCGCGAACCTGCTCGAGGATCGCGCCGAGATCGATAACCGAGATACTCGGGTACGCGCGCACAAGATCAACGAGCATCGCCTGCTGATCCTCTTCGATTTTCATGCTCGAAATGTAGGTCGTCGGCATGCTTTCGAGCGCGCCCGGCGACAGCACGATAAAAAAGTTGGGCTGAAACGAGTCCCAGTTCACTTTTCGAATACTCGCGATCTCCGCTTCGACTTCTTGTCCTGCCACAAAGAATTTCAGGCGATCGCCGATCGTGAGGCCGGCATTGGTGGCGGACTCCTCCTCGATCGAAACCAGCGGCGGGCCATCATAGTCGCGCGGCCACCATTCGCCTTCGAGGAGTTCGTTGCTGAGGCTCATCTCGGCGGTCCATGACAGGTTCGCTTCACGATTCGCCAGCCAGCGACCGTCTTCACTGGGATACTCACGATCTTTGACCGATACATCGTTTATCGACGTCATACGCGCACGGACCAGGGGTGTAAACGTCGGTGTGGTCATACCGTTTTTCTCAAAAAACGCGCCGACCGCTTCGACCTCGTATGGCTGGATATTAATCAGGAAATGATTCGGGGCATCCTCATCCAGCGTCTGTCGCCAACCCTCGAGCAAGTCCGTGCGCACGAGTGTCAGCAAGAGCAATACCGTCAGCCCGAGGCCAAATGCAACGACCTGAACCGCGCTGTCGCGACCGCGTCGTGAAACATTCGCGAGGCCGTAACGCCAGGCGACACCGACGCCCGATCGAAACCGGCCGATCAGAGCCACGAGTGCACGGCCAACGAGATACAACGCCGCGGCGATCACGATGATGCCGCCTATAAGAATGACCAGCATCCGCGGATCACCCACCGAGCGATACAACAGTGCCGCGACGGCGGCCAGGGAAAGGCCGACAACCAGCAGGCGCGACGGTGCCGGCGGCATCGCATCGTGGCGCAAGACACGTAGCGGCGGGGTGTTCCGGAGCTGAATCAATGCCGGCAACGCAAAGCCAAGCAACAGAACCATGGCACTGCCGCTGGCCAGCACGACGGGCCGTAGCCCGGGATCGGGCAGGTCGCTCGCAATGAGGCCAACTAAAATACGCGACAACAATTCTTCCGCGACAAACCCTGCGATGCTGCCGATGATTACGCCCAGTACACCGAGCAGCATCAGTTGAATCAGCGCCACGGCAATGACAAAGCCCTGGGTTGCACCGAGACTCTTCATCAGCGCCACGGCGTCCATGCGTCGGTGCGCGAACCGGCGTGCCGACATCGCCACGGCGACCGCACTGAGCAGCAAGCTCATTACGGCCGTGAGCGAAAGAAAGCGTTGTGCCCGATCCGCCGCGTTGTATGCCCGCTCACTGCTCTCTTCCTGGCTGCGAATGCGCACAGATTCGGGCAATTTGTCCTGGATGGCATCATTAAACCCGGTTACGGCCGCTTCGTCCCCCGCGACAAGCAATGCATAGCTGACACGGCTGCCCTCGCCGATCAGGCCGCTCCGCGAAATATCCGCGGCGTTCATGAGCAGCGATGGCGCGAGCGACGAGAACCCTATCGACTGGTCCGGACGATAGGTCAGTACCGCCGAAACCCGGAGATCAAGCTCGCCGATTGATAACAGCTCGCCGATATCGGCGCCGACCCGCGCCAGCAGGGTTCCGTCTGCCCAGACCTCCCCGGCTTTGGGTATGCCTTCAACTTCCCGTTGCTCGCCGAACAGCTGATCGGCCACGCGCACGGTACCTCGCAGAGGATACCCTTCACTAATCACGTTGATCGAAGCCAGGGTGCTGTCGTCGCCAGCGAATACAACCGATGGAAAGGACATCGTCTCGGCCGTGTCGAGGCCGTACTCGGCGGCGAGTTCTCGCCACTCCGCCGGCACAGGCTCCTGCGAGCGCAGGCGTAAATCGGCGGCAAGTACTTCATTGGCCTGACGAGCGACAGCCTTGCCGATACGGTCGGTCAGAAAGCCAACCGCGGTCAGCGCGCCGACGGCGAGCCCAACTGCAGCAAGCAACACCAGGACCTCTCCCGAGCGCAGCTCGCGACCGAAGGTCCGCAACGCGAATGTGACCGCCCTCACGCGGCGGCCTCGCTGTCGGTCACCAGCCGTCCGGCATCGAGGCTCAGAATACGATTACAGCGCTCGGCAAGGCTTATGTCATGGGTGACCAGGATGAGCGTCGTCCTGGAGCTGCGATTGAGCTCGAACATCAACTCCATGATGTTCGCACCGGTACGGCTGTCGAGATTACCCGTCGGCTCGTCGGCAAACAGAACCGCCGGTTCGGTCGCAAATGCCCGCGCGATGGCCACGCGCTGCTTCTCGCCTCCCGACAACTGCGAGGGATAGTGACTCCAGCGATCTTTCAGGCCAACCTGCTCTATGATACCGCGGGCCGCCACCCGGGCGTCGTCTTTGCCTGCCAGCTCGAGCGGCAGCATGACGTTTTCCAGGGCGTTGAGGGACGGCACGAGATGAAATGACTGGAAAACGAAGCCAACGCTTTCGGCCCGAACGCCGGCACGTCCATCCTCGTCCAGCTCCGACAGGTTGGCGCCATTCAGGACGACATGCCCACTGCTCGGCAGATCAAGCCCCGCCAGCAGCGCCAGCAGTGTCGATTTTCCGGCGCCCGATGGCCCGACGACGGCGACCGACTCGCCGGCAACAATCCGGAAACTCACGTCCGAAAGAATGGTCAGACTCCCTTCCGGGCTGCTAACCTGTTTACTGACCTCGATGGCCTCCAGCACTACATCCTTGCTTACCAACTCATTTCCCATGCGAAAACTTCTTACTATTGTTGTCTTACTGATGACTGCCACCGCAGCGGGCAACGGGTCGCCGACAGTGCTCGTCTTTGGCGACTCCCTCAGCGCGGGCTTCGGTATTGACGTTGACCAGTCCTGGACCGCATTGTTGCAGTCGCGGCTCGAAAAGCTAGGGTACGAACATCGTGTCGTGAACGCCAGCATCAGCGGTGAAACAACCGAAGGGGGCGCCGCCCGCATCGAAACGGCATTAAGTACCTTTTCGCCGGATCTGATCATCCTCGAGCTCGGCGGCAACGACGGCCTGCGTGGCTTTCCGCCCGAGCGCATGAAAGACAACCTCACGAAGATCATCGAGCGATCAAAAGCATCGGGCGCCTCCGTCGTCTTGCTGGGCATTCGAATTCCCACCAATTACGGCCCGCGCTATACGGCTGCTTTCGAAGCCGTTTACCGCCAGGTGGCAAACGACCTGGACATCAAATGGATCGAATTCTTCATGGAGGGTGTGGCAATGAACGAGGAATTGCTGCAGGCGGATCGCATCCACCCGAACAGCGAGGCACAGCCGATATTGCTGGAGAATGCCTGGCCAATTATCAGCGCCACACTTGATGGTACGTTATGATTTAGGCAGCGCTTATAACAATAAACCGTAGCGCCGTTACTGAGGGGAAAACATTTTGGAAAAGACATGGCTTAAATCCTATCCGGAAGGCGTACCGGCCGACGTGCCAGCACCGCCGTTTCGTTCGATACGTGAATTGTTCGAGCATGCGTTCTCCGAATACCCGGATAACCCGTCTTACACCAATATGGGGCGGACTCTCACCTACGCGGACCTCGACCGCCTGTCGATGCAGTTTGCCTGTTACCTGCAGCAAACAATCGGACTGACACGTGGCGAGCGCGTCGCCATCATGTTGCCGAATATCCTGCAGTACCCGGTTGCCATGTGCGGTATTTTTCGCGCCGGCCTTGTCGTCGTCAACGTCAATCCGTTGTACACGGCGCGGGAACTCAAGCACCAGCTCAATGATTCCGGCGCCCGTTGCATCGTCATTCTTGAGAACTTTGCCAACGTCCTTGAAGAAGTTATTGCGGACACCGAGGTCGATCACGTTGTCACAACTGGCGTCGGCGACCTTCTCAACTGGCCGAAGAGCATGCTAACCAACTTCGCACTCCGTTATGTCAAGAAAGAGGTGCCCGCCTATCGAATTGCAAATCGCATTTCTTTTAAGGCCGCGCTCAAAGCGGGAGCGAACAAGGCCCTGAAACCTGTCGATATCGGCTTCGCCGACATTGCTTACCTGCAATACACGGGTGGAACCACCGGCGTTTCGAAAGGCGCGATGCTGAGTCACCGCAACATGATCTACAACGTGCAGCAGACCATCACGTGGCAAGGAGACGCTTATGAGGGCGTACATCCGATCATCGCGATCACGGCGTTGCCGCTTTATCACATCTTCTCGCTACAGGGTAACTGCCTGACCGTGATGGCACAGGGCGGGCAAAATGTGCTTATCACCAACCCGCGGGACTTCGAAGGATTTGCGAAGGAAATGGCGCAATACGAGTTCAATCTGTTCACGGGCGTCAACACGATGTTCGCCGCGCTTCTGAACACGCCCCGCTTCAAGGACATCGATTTCAGCCACCTGCGCGTCTGCATCGGCGGTGGCACGGCCGTTCAGCCAGCCGTCGCAAAAGAGTGGAAAGAGGCGACCGGAAACACCATTTTACAAGGCTACGGTCTCACCGAAACCTCTCCTGCGGCCATCGTCTGTCGCATCGATTCGGAATTCACGGGCACAATCGGTCTGCCAATACCCTCGACCGAAGTGATGATTACAGGTGATGACGGCAAGCCGCTGCCGGCAGGCCAGGTCGGCGAAATCTGTATCCGCGGGCCCCAGGTCATGGAGGGGTACTGGCAACGCCCTGAAGATACAGCCGAAACCATGTTCCCGGGAGGATGGCTGCGGACGGGCGACATCGGCCGCATGGACGACGACGGATACTTTTACATCGAAGACCGCAAGAAAGACATGATCCTCGTATCCGGTTTCAATGTTTATCCCAACGAAATCGAAAACGTTGTCGTCGAACTCGATGGCGTCCTCGAAGCGGCTGCGATTGGTGTTCCCGATGAGCGATCCGGCGAATCCGTGAAGGTCTTTGTCGTGCGCAAGGATGACAGCGTCACGGAGAAGGACATCCTTGATTATTGCAAAAAGCACCTGACGGGTTACAAGCGGCCGAGGCATGTCGAGTTTCGCGATGACCTGCCAAAAACCAATGTCGGGAAGATTCTTCGCAGAGCGCTACGAGACTGATCTCGAGGGAGCTCACAATGCCTGCAAACAGACTGCTATCCATCGTACCTATGCTGCTTCTCGCCGCCGTTGTCGGCGCGGCTGTACCCAGGCCGCTCGACCCGGTCCTGGTGGCACCGCATATGTACGAACTGGTTTTCAAGAACAAAAAAGTTCGTGTACTTCGGCAAACCGTCCGTAATGGCGAAACGTCACCACTGCACGGGCATCTCGATCGCGTCATGGTCTACCTGCAGTCCTGCGCCTGGCTGGAGGATGACGGTCACGATGGGAAGAAGATGCAGCTTTTCAAAATTGGTGACGCGGTATGGGCGCCTGCGGAGACGCATGGCGGTACGACGGCCGACGTCGTGCAGGAATGCAAGATACTCGAAATCGAGCTGTTGTAAGAGCCGCTGCGAGAGGTGACCTGATGACCCGCTACAAACTGACTTATTTCGATTTCGATGGCGGGCGCGCTGAGCCCGTTCGAATCGCTTTTCACGCGGCGGGCATCGAATTCGAAGACAACCGTATATCGTTTGCCGAATTCGGGGAGATGCGAAACACCACCCGATTCAACTCCGTGCCGGTGCTCGAAATCGATGGCGCAGCCGTTACCCAGTCCAACGCTATGTGCCGGTATATCGGCAAGATGGCCGGCCTTTACCCTGATGATGACCTGCAGGCGCTTTACTGCGACGAAGCGATGGGCGCCATCGAGGATCTGCTGCACTACATCGTGGCCACTTTCGGCCTGCAGGGCGAGGAACTCAAGCGCGCGCGAGAGAAACTGGCTGACGGCTGGCTGTCCGTGTATTTGCGCGGGCTCGATGAGCTGTTGACGCGCGGTGGAGGAGATTACTTCGCCGACAAGCGTATGACCGTGGCTGACCTGAAGGTCTTCATGCAGACAAAGTCGCTGCTCGCCGGCACGCTGGACCATGTGTCGCCAGATATCGTTGAGCAAGTGGCACCAGGGCTGGTCGGGCACAAAAAACGCATCGAAAGCGATCCGCGCGTGGTCGCCTACTACGCATCCCGCCAGTAGCCCAAACCGTCTGCTTTCGGCCAATTGCGGTCAGTGCGGCGAGTTGTCAGGTGGTCGCACAAAGTCGTTCACTTACTCATTGATGTACATCCATGTAACAGCTCCGTCAAACGTTCTTACCTTAACGTCTGCTATATCTGCCGGCGACATCATCCTTGCGTTTACAGCTATGCGACTATCGTCCGATTTCTTTGTGCTTTCGTAATGTGTTAAGCAACCGCAAGTATTGCAGTGATAGAACTCCAGGGACTTGTCGCCCCAGGTATACGCAGAAATTGCGTTCGGAGTAGAGGTAACGATAGCGGTCTTTCGGCTGCAGTATGCCCATCGGGCCCCATACCTGCGGCAAATCGAACACGTGCACTCCGTCAAAGACCTCGGTTTACGAGCGACTTCGATTTGTACGGCACCACAATGACATGAAGCGGACAACATCCAGGCTGACACCTAACTAGTAGTTAACTTGCGAAAGCGCCACGTATTATGCCATTCAGTATAGGTCAGCGATGTCCGCTTTGGGTTAGTAACCGTCATTTTACTTCAGACCATTCGAATGGCGGCTATGCGTTGCTAAGCAGTCGTTCGTTTATTTTCCAGGCGCACGTCGCCTAACGGCGAGAAGCGGACTATTCAATTTCAGACACTATCGAATCCACGTACATTCTGAAGGCGGGCGAGAAGCTCTCTCGTTCGCCACGCCAGAACCACCGACCCGCGGACTGTTCCAACACGGTACGACAGTGGCCATCCCACCCTTCCCATATGTTGTCTTCCATCATTCCGTTTTCGTGAGTTAGAAACGCAAATTCCCAAGCATTCAACTTGCCGGCGATATACGAGCCGACTTGAGCTCGCTGTACGGCTGATAGTTTGCTGATGTCATCCACCGCATCTATGTAAGCTGCAGCGAAATCAGGGTTTCTAAACCAATTCGTCGTTTCCTGATCCAATGCGACCAACGCTTGATGATTAGCGACCTGCACCGCGTTCGTATTCTGGTTAACACTGATCCCAACATAAATCAGAGAAATCACGACGGCGACCGCACCAATGACTTCAGCGAGCTACGCATATTCTTTTAATGATTTCGTCAATTCATGTGCCCTGTGTCCGTCCAACGAAAGGTTGTATCCAGATCCACTGGCATGTCCGCTCTGGGTCAGTAGCAGTCTTTCATGATTCTGGCAGTCCAGGGGCTGATTTCGGCCAATTGTGGCCAGTCGGCCAGTGCAGCGCTTTGTGAGGTGGCATACGGGCGATAGCCAACAACGTACTATTTCGGAATATGGAGCCATTCCTTTGCTAGGCGCAAATCGCGAAATATTCGCACATCCACGTTGTTCTCGCGGGACATCATTTCGTACATTGCTCCCATTCCAAATTCAAGAGCTCCAGACACTACGATGGCCAGCTTGAAATCTTTCAGGCGTTCGGAATCTGATTCATCTTGCGCCACAAATCTTTCAAGGCCAGCCGCCGAAATCGCCAAGTCTGAGACGAATCGTACGTCGGAAAGCTCGACGAATCCCGGCTTGAAGTTCGGATCTAAAATGAGTTTCCGCTTATGCTCGAGAAGCTCGTTTTCCGTCAACACTTCGGATGCGGTAGTGAATACCACTCCCAAGTCCTCATCAATGGAATATTTTATTGGCATTTGCGTAGCATTTATAGATCCCGCTTAACAGGTAATATTCGGACAAGAGTGACAAGAGTGACAAGAGTGACAAGAGTGACAAGAGTGACAAGAGTGACAAGAGTGACAAGAGTGACAAGAGTGACAAGAGTGACAAGAGTGACAAGATATCATTCCACGCAATCCCGTAAAACCGGCATTTACATCAACAAACTCAAATGTCTGCTTTGGGTCAAAAGCAGCCCTTTCCAATACGGTAAATACTAGCATTTGAACGGCTGCTTTTACTATTATACCGGCCTGTCGCGGGCATCAAGCAGTGGTCGTTTCCGACACCTTGATTGCGAGAAAGCTATTCGTGATATTGCGGGCTGAGTTCATGCACCGCGTCGACCAGCACACCGAGGTGCTCCGGATCGATGTCCGGCGTAATACCGTGCCCGAGATTAAACACGTGCCCCGGCCCATGACCGTAACTGGCCAGCGTATCGGCGACGCCCTGTCGTATGACCTCGGGACTTTCACGCAGCGTCGCCGGATCCAGGTTGCCTTGCAGCGCAACCTTGTCTTCGACATAGCGTCGAGCGGTTTCCAGGTCGGTTGTCCAGTCGACGCCCAGCGCCTCGCAACCGGTATCGGCCATGTCGGCAAGCAGCGCACCGGCACCCTTGGTGAACAGTATGACGGGAATCGGCTCGGCACCTTTGTCGCGAGCAAGGTTGTCGACGATGGTTTGCATGTTGGCGAGCGAGAAACGCCGATAGTCGTCCGGCTCCAGTGCCGAACCCCAGGTGTCAAAAACCATGATCGCCTGCGCGCCCGCGTCTATTTGTGCGTTCAGGTATTGAACGGTCGTCTGCGTCACGATATCCAGCAAGCTCAGCAACGCCTGCGGGTCTTCTTTGGCAAGTCCCTTGATGGTCTTGAAGTCCCGGCTGGAGCGGCCCTCGACCATGTAGGTCGCCACGGTCCAGGGGCTGCCGGCAAACCCGATCAGCGGCACCTGGCCATCCAGCGCTTTCCTGATCGTGCTTACTGCCTCGAAGACGTAACCAAGCTCCGAACCAACGTCCGGGACCGACAGTTTGCGGATCGCCGCGGCGCTCTGCACCGGCCGTTTGAATCGCGGCCCTTCTCCGGTCTCGAAATACAGGCCCAGGCCCAACGCGTCGGGCACGGTCAAAATATCCGAGAACAGGATGGCCGCATCCAGCCTGAAGCGCCGCAGCGGCTGCAACGTCACCTCGCACGCCAGCCTGGCATTGCGGCACAAACTCATGAAGTCGCCCGCTTCCGCGCGCACCTCTCGGTATTCCGGCAGGTAGCGGCCGGCCTGGCGCATGATCCACACCGGCGTGCGCGCCGTGGGCTGCCGACGCAACGCGCGCAGGAACACATCGTTCTTCAGCTCCGCCATCACGCGCCGACCTCGGCGGCGATCGAGGCTTGCATGGCCTCTGCAGCCGCGCGTGGACTCTCGGCGTCGCGAATGGGACGGCCCACGACAATGTAATCCGCACCGTTCGAGAATGCCGTTTCGACCGTCACAACGCGCTTCTGGTCGCCCATGGGTTTGTTGTCGACAGGGCGAATGCCGGGCGATATGACCAGCAGTTTGTTATCGATGTGCTCACGTAGCTTCGGCACTTCGAGGCCCGACGAAATCACGCCGTCACAACCGGCTTCAAGTGCCCGCCTGGCACGCGAGAGAACCAGCGACTCCAGGTCACAGTCGAAACCAAGATCATCGAGGTCGCCGCGGTCCAGGCTCGTCAGTACCGTTACGCCAAGCACCTTGAGGCTGTCGCCCTTGTTCTCGGCGGCGGCCTCCATGATCGACTGGTTACCGTGCACCGTGACGAACGAAGCGCCGCGATCCTTGAGCGAACGTACCGCGGAACCCACGGTCACCGGTATGTCGAAGAATTTCAGATCGCAAAACACTTTCTTGTCACGCGCGAGCATCCAGTCGAGCAACTCGAAGTACTCCCCACTCATCATGAGCTCAAGCCCGATTTTGTAGAACGTGACGGAATCGCCCAACTCGTCGGCAAGGGCTCTCGCCCGATCGCAGTCCGGCACGTCCATCGCGAAAATGAGACGGTCTTTGTTTGGAATGTTTTTGTGCTTCACTGGAAACCCTGGCTTGCTGTCGGCCGGCCTGCATGGCCGCCGCGTAAGAATTGCGGCGCATTCTATCAGCCCCGGATGCCCTCGTGGGCCGCGATTGCATAGCGATCTGTCATTCCCGCAATGTAATCGGCAACTACCCGCGCCCTGCCGTGCTGGTCGAGACTCGCCGCGGCATCGGCAAACTCCGGCGGCATGCGTTGCACATCCTCGGAGTACGCGGTGAACAAATCCTTGACCATTACTTGCACCTTGCGCGTCATTTCGAGTTTTTGTTCGTGGCGGTACAGGTGCTCGTTCAGGAAGCGTTTCAGCGCTACATGTTGTTCGTAGACACGACCCGACATCGACACGAGCGGCTTGCTGGCGTTGCGAACGTCATCGATGGATTGCGGACGCTCTTTCTCGAGCCGTCGTCGTGTTTCCTCGATCAGGTCCGTTACCACGGTGCCGATCATGCGACGAATGATTTCGTAAATAAGCCGGCGGTCCTCGAGCTCCGGATACCGGGCATGCACTTCGGCATACTGGGACTCGAACAACGGCTGTTCACGCAGCTGATCAAGACTCAGGAGGCCTGCCCGGAATCCATCGTCCACGTCGTGGTTGTTGTAGGCGATGGCATCGGCGATGTTCGCAAGCTGTGCTTCCAGGCCGGGCTGTTTGCGTTGCAGGAACCGTTCACCCACGTCGCCGAGCTCGCGGGCGTTGCGTGCTGAACAATGCTTGAGAATGCCTTCCCGCGTCTCGAACATGAGGTTCAGCCCGGGAAAATCCGCGTACTTGGCCTCGAGCACGTCAACGACCCGCAGCGACTGCAGGTTGTGCTCGAAGCCGCCGTAGTCGCGCATGCAGGCATTCAAGGTATCCTGGCCGGCGTGGCCGAAGGGCGTATGGCCCAGGTCGTGAGCCAGGCTGATTGCCTCGGTCAGCGGCTCGTTGAGCCTCAGTGCAAACGCCACGCTACGGGCTATCTGTGACACCTCCAGTGAATGTGTCAGACGGGTGCGATAGAGATCGCCCTCATGATTTACGAATACCTGGGTCTTGTAGACCAGCCGCCGGAACGCCGTCGAATGAATGATCCGGTCACGGTCGCGCTGGTATTCGCCGCGATACACCGGGCTGGGCTCGTCGTATTTTCTGCCGCGGCTCTGTGACTCGTCCGCCGCATAAGGTGCGAGGCCCGCTTCAGCCATCAAGCCGGAGTCCCGGTCAGCGCCGTCAGCCTGGCCCGGTCGTAGTCGGCGCTGACGTAAGCCTCTCCGAGCGACCGCAAAAGGACAAAACGCAGCTGTTTTTGTCGTGCTTTCTTATCCATACCCATCGCTTCGAGCCAGCGCTCGCCGGCGATGGCCGGCGGTTCGGTTGGCAATCCCGCCGCCGCAATCAGCTCGTTGAGGCGCGACAGGTCCGCGGCCGCGATGCCACTCAATTGCGCGGCCAGTATCATGCCTGCTGCCACGGCTTCGCCGTGCAACCACTCACCGTAGCCGAGGCAGCGTTCGATCGCATGACCAAAGGTATGGCCAAAGTTCAGAATCGCCCGTCGACCGGCCTCTCGTTCGTCCTCAGCCACCACCCCGGCTTTGAGCTCGCAAGAGCGCTGTATCGCATGAGCGAGCGCTTCGGGATCTTTCTCGAGCAGGGCGACCATATTGGACTCAAGCCAGGCAAAAAACGCCGGGTCACAGATCGCACCGTACTTGATCACCTCAGCCAGGCCCGCCCTGAATTCGCGCGCTGGTAGCGTGTTGAGCGTATCGGTATCGATGAGTACGACCTGCGGCTGGTGAAACGCGCCGATCAGGTTCTTGCCTTTTTCGTGGTTGACGCCGGTCTTGCCGCCAACGGACGAATCAACCTGCGCAAGCAGCGTTGTTGGCACCTGGATGAATGCCACGCCTCGCATATAACAGGCGGCAGCAAAACCGGCGATGTCACCGACGACGCCACCACCGAGCGCAATTACCGTGGTATCCCGATTGGCACCCGACGTGACCAGTTTGTCCAGGATCGTCTGCATCGTCGCAAGGGTCTTGAACGTCTCTCCATCCGGAAGACTGATACTGGTCATGTCGCGGTCGGCCAGGTTCGGTCTGAGCTTGTCGAGGTAAAGCGGCGCAACAGTCTCATTGCTGACAACAAGACAGTCGGGTCCGTGAACATAGTCCGCCAGGTTGAAGTTGCCGTTCATGAACCCACGGCCAATGACGATCGGATAGCTGCGCTCACCCAGATCTACAGAGATGGTTGTGGTTGCCGACATGGTGCTAGGTTACCGCAAACACCCCGGATCGACCTACTAGCTAACCTTCTCGATTATCTCGCTGGCGACAGAATGAACTTTGCGCCCATCCGTATCGACAACGAGGTCGGCGATCTCCCGGTACAAAGGATCACGGGCAAGCAGCAGCTCTTCGAGAATCTGGCGACGATCACCGTTCTCCAGCAACGGTCTCTCGCGGCCCTTGCTGGTACGGGCAAACTGCTGGTCCGCCGTCGTATACAGGTACACAACAAAGCCGCGGCCGCCAAGGCGGCTGCGGCTTTCCGGATCGACAATCGCGCCACCGCCCGTTGCAAGCACGACACCGTCGATTCTGCTCAGGTCGTCGATCACCGCCGCCTCACGTTTGCGAAAGCCCGCCTCACCCTCTTTCTCGAATATGAAGGGAATATCAACGCCTGTCCGGGCCTCTATTTCGTCGTCGCTGTCCATGAACGACAGGTGCAGGGTCCGTGCCAGCTGCCGGCCAACCGCTGACTTGCCCGCACCCATTGGGCCGATCAGGAAAATATTTTTAGGGTGTTTCATTAATGACGGTGTTTCACCTGTGTTTTGTGAAGGCCCGTAAAGAGAAAGCCAACCCGAAGGTTGGCTTTCCGGATCTTCAGCAGAGTAAAACCCTAGTAAACAGTCGCGCCTTCCTCGAGAATGCGCGGTGTTACGAAGATCAAGAGCTCGGCCTTGTTATCGGTCCGCTGCTTGCTGCGGAACAAAGCGCCGGCAACCGGAATATCACCGAGGAAAGGCACTTTCTTGATCGTCTCACGGCGTTCCGTTTCGTAAATACCGCCCAGAACGACCGTCTGTCCGTTAGCGACAAGAACCTGGGTCTCCACGGAGCGCGTATCGATACTCGGCACCGTGCCGCCAAGGCCGCCTGTCGAGATAATCTCGCCGACGTTGTCCTTGCTGACCCTGAGATCCATGATGATGTTGTTGTCCGGCGTAATTTGCGGCGTAACGACCAGCTCGAGAACAGCCTCTTTGAACTGAATCGTCGTCGCGCCAGAAGAAGCCGACTGCTGGTACGGAATTTCCACACCCTGCTTGATGGTCGCTTCTTTCTGGTTCGCCGTAATAACGCGTGGAGTCGATACGATCTCACCGCGACCCTCTGCCTCCATTGCTGTCAGCTCAAGGTCGATCAGATAATCATTCTCAAGCACGGCCAGCGAAAAACGGCCCGCTGCATCGGCAATCGGCAGAGGAACATTGTAACGGTTAGTCAGCGACGGGTACTCGAGAAGGAAAGGACTTGTCGGATCAGCCTGGTTTTCCAGGTAGGTACTGATCATGTTGTCTGTACCCTGGCCGGTGCCGCTAATCGTCGTGATACCCGTATTACTCTCATTGAAAGCGGTTACACCCAGTCGGACACCGAGGTCACGACTGAAATCATCATTGACGACAACAATGCGCGACTCGATTAAAACCTGCTTGATCGGAATGTCCAGGGTCCGAACCAGCCGGCGAATGTTCTGCAGGCGTTCGGCCGTGTCCTGAACCAGCAGCGTGTTGGTACGATCGTCGACGCCAACGCTGCCCCGGTCCGATAGCAACGGGTTACCGCCACTATCAGCCTTAATCAGTCCCGCGAGATCGCTTGCTTTGGCGTAGTTGACCTGCAGGAACTCGGAGTACGTTGGTTCCAGTTCGCTAATGGCCAGCTTGGCCTCGAGATCCGCTGTTTCGCGCGCCGCAATTTCTTGCGCAGGCGCAACCATAATCACATTGCCGTTCTGGCGCATGTCCAGACCCTTGGTCGTCATCACGATATCCAGGGCCTGATCCCAGGGAACGTTGCGCAGGCGCAATGTTACGTTACCTTGAACGGTATCAGAGACAACGATGTTCTTGCCTGAAGTTTCAGCAAGCAGCTGCAATACAGCACGTGTCTCTATGTCCTGGAAGTTCAGCGTCAGGCGTTGACCCTCGTATTCCTTGGTCTCCGAGAAAAGGCTCGACTCATCCTTGCCTTCTTCCGCTGCCGGGTTAATTTCGATCGTGAATTCATTGTCAGACTGATAGGCAAGCTGCTCGTACTTGCCATCCGCCGAAATGACAACACGCGTATCGAGATTCGTACGCAGTGTGTCGACGGTCGTAACCGGAGTCGCAAAGTCCATGACATCAAGCCGACGCATCAGCTCTGCAGGCAGGCTGGTGTCCTTGAAGACAGCAACGACACGGCCACCTTCCTGGCGAATGTCGACCGGCGTTGACGGGTCGGTCAGGTTCACGATGACTCGGCCTCCGCCATCACGCGTGCGACGGAAATCTACGCTTGAAATCGCACGACTGCCGGGTGCGGCGTAAGAACGCGTGTCGGATGCTGGCGCGCTGGCGAACTGGGTTGTCCCTGCGCTGTATTCATCCCCGTCACCCAGGGTGACAATTACCGTGTTACCGCTGCGGCGCGTCTGATACTCGACCATGGATCCCAGGTTAAGCACGACTCGTGTACGGCCGTTTGCTTCGGCCGTCAGCACGGTGTCGAGCGGTCCAAGATTCACGTCGCGGCGGCGCGAGCTCAAGCCCAGCGTCGTGTTAGGCAGATCGAGCGCGATCCTTGCAGGATTCTCGATCGTGAACGCCAGCGGCTCGGGTGCCGTGTCACTCATGATCAGCTTCAGCTCGACTCGCTGGCCGGGCAGACTCTGCACCTGAATGTCCTGCAGCCGGTTACCTTCCTGTGCGCTGGCAGTCGCGCCCCAGAAAAGCAGCAGTGCTGCCTGTGCCAATGCGGCCAGCTTTATCACCGTCATGCGATAAGCGACCGTCGGTTTGCTTTTGAGCATCATTCCAATTACTCCCAGTTCCATTCAGGTGTCAGTCTGCTAGACCAACCGCGGCGTCTCTCTCGATATAGCCACCGATTCCATCAGAAATAATTTCAACCAAAGTGATTTCCGATTCAGAAATATCCGTAATTCGTCCGTCGTTTTGCCCGATGTAATTTCCGGGAACAACGCGGTGAATCAATCCGTCTGTTGTTTGTAGGAGGCCATACATCGTCTCGCCCATGTACAGGGTTCCGACCATGCCCAACGTATCCAGCGGAAAGTTCTCAAGATACTCGCGGCTCCGATCCCGATCGGGACGTGTGCCACCCGAACCGCCGCTTGCCTGCGGTGTATCGGGTACGAACGGTGAGCGCATGCCCTGCGCGTCAGCGATATACGTGAACACTTCGTAAGGCGTGATTTCCGGAAGCGGCTCAATCCGTCCGCCCGGCTTCGCCTTTATCTCGTTGATGTACTGATCCAGGTCGTCCATGTCGCCCCCGCATGCTGCGAGTCCGACGGCCGACAAGATCAGGATCATGCCATGTTTTATTATTTGGGGAGCGCGCATTATCACTGTGCCTCCTCGTCGAGATACCGGTATGTTTTGGCGGTAACCTCAATGCTCAGGCTGTCGAATTTGTCCTTATCCTCTTTCGTGATGTTGATGTCATGCAAGGTTACGATTCGAGGCAGCGCAGCAATGCCGCTCACAAAATTTCCAATCTCGTGGTACCCGCCGGTGAGGCGAATCTTGATCGGCTTTTCTGCATAAAAGTCTCTCGGAACTTCGCCCTGCGGAACGAACAGTTTTTCCTGCAATCCCGCTGCAAGCCCCGTCTGTGAAATATCCACGATCAGGCTGGGTATTTCGGTCTTGCCGGGAAGCTGCCTCAGCATCGTGCCGAAAGACTGTTCGATCTGGGAAAGCTGCGCCTTGTAAGCGTCGTAGTTGGCCGCTTTGCGCTGCTTGTTTTCAAACGTCACGCGGAGCTGCTGTTCTTCTTCCTGCACGCGGCTAAGCTGTGGTGCCTTGTCCTGGACAATGAACCAGTAAATGCCGAGACCTAATACGACTGCGAACACAATAGCGATCACTGCAATACGAAAGGCTAGCGGCCAGCGGCCGACGTCATTGACGTCCAGGCTCTGAAGTTCTTCGATGAGATTCATTCCGCCTCCTCCGCTTCACCGTCCGTGCGTAACTGTTTCAGGTAAACGACGAACTCCGCCTGGCGGGATGCGCCGGACTGTTTGGTTTCGACCCGTTCAACCTCGGGATCGGATAACCAGTCCGAAGCATCAATCTGGCGCATCAATGCCGACACGCGCGTACTGGACTGGGCTACGCCGCGAATCTCGACTCGTGAACCGGTTTGTTTCATACCGGTAAGATAAACACCCTCCGGCAATTGCCGCACCAGTTCATCAAAAAGATGCACGATCTCCGGACGGCTCTTCTGCAGTTCCTCAATGATCTCCATGCGTGCAAGCAGACGTTCTTTTTGCCGCTCCAGGCCGTTGATCTCGGAAATACTCTTCTCAAGCTCGACGATTTCCGCAGTCAGCCGCGCATTTCGCGATTCCTGGCCAGAGATCATCTGTGAGTATGCAAAAATCGTCGCAACAACGACCGCGATTGCGGCAACTACGGCGCCGGCTGTCGCGACACCGAAGTCTCGTTGGCGTTTCTTGCGCTCTGCCTCGCGCCAGGGGAGTAGATTAATACTTGGCATATTAGTCGAAGCTCCTCAGTGCAAGGCCGCAAGCCGTAAGAAGTGCAGTTGCATCTTTGGTGACCCCCTGTGACTTGGCCTTAGATGAAATCTTCATTTGTCCGAGCGGATCACCGACCTCGGTCGGAATACCAACGCGACTCGAGATGACGTCGGCAATACCCGGGATGTTCGCACAACCGCCGCAAACCAGGATCATGTCCGGCTGCTCACGACCGCCACCCGAGGCCAGGTAGAATTGCAGTGAACGGCTGACCTGCTGCGTCATGTCGTCAATAAAAGGTTCCAGC
>Ga0224497_10000472_pt1 | contig 27766 bp, 22 predicted proteins | sample SF_Jul11_sed_USG_4_FD_167970 | JGI IMG/M metagenome (GOLD analysis project Ga0224497, IMG submission 167970) | Sediment microbial communities from San Francisco Bay, California, United States - SF_Jul11_sed_USGS_13 | ecosystem: Environmental > Aquatic > Marine > Sediment | place: USA...
TATCCCTCAGCAGCGTATTAGACCAGGCAATCCAGCGCAGCTGCTCCTGTTTGGTGATCCAGTAGTTCTCATGAACGTTCGATGCTTGACCCCGGAGAAATGTCTGAAAATATTCCTTGACCTCTTCCACATCCGTGGGAGGCAGCACGGTTTCCCAAATTGGTTTATTCTGAATTTCTTCAGAAGAAAAGCCCGTCAGAATTTCACAGGCTCGATTGAACCGGACGATGTTTCCCTGCGAATCCAGGACCACCATCAACGCGGCAGTGGAATCTAAAACTGCCTCAATGAATTGCTGTTCTTTCTTGAGCGCTTCCTCGGCTCGTTGACCTTCGGTGAGATCCCGCAACACAGCCGTAAATAGTTTCTTGCTTTTGCTCTTGCCGAATTCCTTCACTTCTACTTTCGAAATGCTCACTTCGGCGGGAAATTCTTCCCCGTCAGCCCGAAGCCCGATGACCTCTCTTGGAAAACCCATTAGACGAGAGACCCCCGTGCCCTGCCCGAATTCTCGATGATGCCCCTCATGGGCAGTTCGATTCCGCTCCGGAATAAAATGGTCAATTCTTTGCCCAAGAGCACGTGAGGCGGAACAACGAAACATTTTCTCGGCCGCTGCGTTAAACAGGACGATTCGCTGGTCTTCATCAGTGGTCACGATGGCATCCAGCACCCCACCCACCACCATCTCCAGCAAGGCCTGTTGCTCTTTCTGGACCGCCTCTATGCGCTCCCGCTCCGTCACATCCACGACCGTGATTCGAAAGAGATTCGCCAGGCAGGGAGATTCCATCATCTCCTGACAGCTTTCTAATCGGACTCGATGGGGAGTGTCCGAATGCCGGAGGGTCAGCACATCAGACGAGAGGATACCGGCTTTCTGTTTGAGGGACTCCAAATGGAGGCGAAAGGCAGACTGGTCTTCCCGATCGACCAATTCTTCAAATTTCTTACGGAGGATGTCACTGCGTGACACTCCCACCAAATGGCAGAGAGGCAAATTGGCCTCCAGGATACGTCCGTTGCCATCAAGCGTGGCATATCCCACCGGTGTAAAATCATACAGCGTGGCATACCGATCACGTGCGACCTCAATCTCCAGTTGCGTCCGCCGCAGTTCCTCATTTTGCATCTCCAGTTCAATTTGATGCACTTGGAGTTCGTGCACAAGGTGCTGCACTTCCTCAGACGTCATCTTCTCCACCTGCGCGCGCGCGGTGGAGAGGGCCGTCTCAGTCTTTTGCCGTAAAATGCTCTGCCCGGTCGACGGTTTTTTCTTTGGACTCATGCGTTGTTTTCTTCAGGCCTCCCGGCAGACGCTTGAATTGAGATGGTTCAGTCTTCGGATGGATCCCCGCTAACGGCCGGCGAAGATGCAGGAGCCCCCAACCAACTTGTCATCCTGAGCCAGCGGGCGAAGGATCTGTGCCCAGGGTGACGGTACCACGGCCCAGCCAGATCCTTCGGTGGACCTTGCCCTGAGCCCCTTCGACTGCGCTCAGGGCAGGCTTGCCGAATGGGTCAGGATGACAAAGTCAAGCTGTCATGCCCGACAGTTTGTATCGGGCATCCATCTTACTTGTATCCTCGTGATACCCATAGGACCAGGAATCCAGTCATGAGACAATCTCTTCCCAAAGATCACGCCAATAGGGGTTCTATTCTCAAAGCGTGGACAAGCACTTTCATAAGGGATAAGGAGGTCGAATCATATTCGTTTTGACTCTAAAGGTACAGCACTTTAGGTATTTCCCCGCCATTGGCCCGCCATGTTCTGGAACATTCCTGTGGATGCGGAAAGGAATCCCCCTACCATTCCCGACATCCGGAATCAGGAATCCAACTGTGTGGTGTTTCCGATAAATTTCTGCGGACAACTGGAGGGAAAGACCGTTAAGAAGATACTCGTCGGTAGACCCTCACTTAAAGCTCATCGTTGTTGTTGGCCCTCTACACGGAAGGTGAATCGCTTCGCATCCGTGCCTACGTTGAGCGCCTCAACCCGCACGGTTTAACGAGGTCGGCACCAAGAATAGGATGCCCGTGACATGACGCTGCTACTGGCACGAGGATCACAAAGACGTCAGTGAATCGTGTCGTGAGGGACGGAAAGGCATATTGATTCGAGAAGTATGGCGAGATCGGAAATTTTGTAGGGTTTGACCAGGATGCCTTGAAATCCATATTTTTGAAAATCACACATAATGGGATCGTCGGAATATCCGCTGGTGACAATGGCCTTGATCTGAGGATCGATGCGCCGAAGATGCTGCATCGCGTCCTTTCCCCCCATGGCGCCGGGAATGGTGAGATCGAGGATGACCACGTCGAATTTCTTCCCATCCACCAGTGACCGGGAAACCTGGTCGATAGCGGCTTGCCCATCTTGCACCGTAACGGCCTCATAGCCGAAATACGTCAACGCGTCTTCCGCCATCCGACGAATACTCTGTTCATCATCCATAACCAGCACGCGTCCGCAACCCTTTTGGGGGATGGCTGGAAGGCTCTGTTGCCCAGACCCGGTGGTGGAATAGGAAGACGGCAGATAGATGGTGAAGGCAGTGCCGACCCCCACGGTGGACGTCACGCTGATGTGCCCATGATGCTGTTGGATGATGCTATGGACGGTGGCTAAACCCAGCCCGGGGGCGTCGGGCTTGGTGGTGTAGTACGGATCGAAAATATTGCTGAGCCGGCGGTCTTCAATTCCGGTCCCCTGATCTTCAAACGAAATTTTTAGATAGTTTCCGGGGATGAGCGAAGGTGAAGGAAGTATGGAAGGATCCTTCAGCCCCACGTTTTCCACCTTGACGGTAAAGTGGCCCCCCTGAGGCATGGCCTGCCTGGCATTAATGGTGATGTTTTGAATCACCTGCCGGAGTTGCCCAGGGTCGGCATCCAAGGGCCAGAGGTTTTCGGGGATATCGAAATGACAACTGATGGACGACCCGGATAAAGCAAAAGTCGTGCTTTTTCGGAGAAGATCCCCAAACGGGATGGAGGTTTTAATGGGTGCCCCGCCTTTGGCAAAGGTCAGGAATTGTTGGGTCAACTCTTTGGCACGCAGGCAAGCCTGTTCCGCTTGCTCGAGGTTTTGAGTCAGAGGGCCGTCTTTCGGGACCATCTGTAATTTCGCCACAAACATATTACCTAAAATTGTCGTGAGCAAATTATTGAAATCGTGCGCAATGCCACCCGCCAGGACACCCAACGAATTAAGTTTGCTGATCCGGTGCTGCTCTTCTTGTTGACGGCGTTGGTCGGTGATATCTCGAAGCACCACGGTCACCAGTGTTTTGCTCTTGGCCTTGCCCCATCCCTTCAAGGCTATGTGCGAAATGGTAATTTCGGCAGGGAATTCATCCCCGTCAGCTCGTTGCACCATGACTTCCTGCGCACCACTCATTTGGCAAAGGGCCACCGCAGGCTGACCAAAATGTCGATGCTGCATCTGATGGACCGATCGAAACCGCTCCGGAATAAATCGGTCAATTGGCTGCCCAATGGCACGTGAGGCGGGACAGCGAAACATGTTCTCGGCAGCCTTGTTAAACAGCACAATCCGCTCATCTTCATCAGTGGTCAGGATCGCATCCATCACGCCGCCCACCACCACCGCCATCAAGGCTTTTTGCTCGTCCTGCATAGCGGCTATGCGTTCCCGCTCCGTGACATCCACGATCGTGATTCGAAAGAGTTCCCCCCCCATATCTGGAGACTCAAGAGTCTCAAGGCAACTTTCCAATCGAACTCGATGCAGTGTTTCCGTATGCCGGAGAGTCAGAACCTCGGAAGACTGAGTGCCTGCTTTCGTTTTCATACTCTCCAGATACAGACGAAACGCAGGTTGATCCTCGGGATCGATAAATTCTTCAAATTTCTTATGCAGAATGGCACTGCGTTGAACCCCCACCAATTGGCAGAGAGTCAAATTAGCCTCCAGAATACGTCCTTTGCCATCGAGCGTCGCGTACCCCACCGGTGTAAAATCAAACAGCGTGGCATACCGATCACGAGCGTCTTCAAGTTCCAGTTGGGTTTGGCTCAGTTCCTCGTTTTGCATCTTCAGTTCAATTTGATGCACTTGGAGTTCATGCACGAGGTGCTGCACCTCCTCAGGCGTCATCTGCTTCACCTGCGCGCGGGTGGTCGTCAGAGCTGTTTCAGCCTTTTGACGTAAAGTGTCAGAATTCGACGGGGATTTTTTTTCTTGACCCATGATGATGCCCTCCGTGGCATTAGGAATATAGGGTTGCGTTGCCTCTCAAAGATGGATCCCCGCTACCTACCGGCAAAGGGTATGTCATCCTGAGCCAGCGGCGAAGGATCTGTGCCCAGGTTGACGAGACCACGGCCCAGCCAGATCCTTCGGTGGACCTTGCCCTGAGCGTTGTTGCCGAATGGGTCAGGATGACAAAGTCAAATTGTCATTCCCGACGTTTTGTATCGGGAATCCATCTTGTCTTTAGCCTCATTATGTCTATGCAACCAGAAATCCAGTCATAAGACAACCTCTGCCCAAAGATCACGCCAATCGGCATTATGTTTCTCAATCAATTGAAGCTTCCATGAGCGATTCGATCTCATGAGTTGTTTTTCCCTGGTAATCGCCAAAGTCATGTCCGGATGAAGCTCAGAATACACCAATCTATGAACCTGGTAGGTATTGGTAAATCCTTCAATGAATCCGTTTTGGTGCTCCCAGCATCGCTTGATGAGATGACTGATCACTCCAATATATAAGGTGCCATGCGGTTTACTGGCCAAAATATACACGCAAGGCGTTTTGGTCATCTCCCAAAGATGGATCCCCGCTGACGGCCGGCGAAGATGCAGGAGCCCCCAACCAACTTGCCATCCTGAGCCAGCGGGCGAAGGATCTGTGCCCAGGGTGACGGTACCACGGCCCAGCCAGATCCTTCGGTGGACCTTGCCCTGAGCCCCTTCGACTGCGCTCAAGGCAGGCTTGGCGAATGGGTCAGGATGACAAATATGGGAAAGCCATCCCCACCGCAATCACTCCCGACAGGTGTTATCGGGAATCCAGATTCGTTTTTTCTGCGGTGACATCCTCCATGGCCAGAAGAATGAGCCGGGGGTCCCCGGACTCCTGTTCGAGTCGACGGCCATTTAAGGTCAAGACCCGGCGTCCGACGCGTGCAAAGGTATGGTCGACGAGAAAGTCCTGAAATATCCGGTTTTGGGGGAGAATCTCCTCGAGCAGTCGACGCAATGCTGGAATATCCCACTCGCCCTCCCCGACCTTGTACAAGAGTTGTTGTTCCACCTCCGAAGGGGAGAAATGAAACGTCTGATAAAAGGCCTGGTTGGCGGTCACGACTCGTAGTTGCCCATCTAACACCATAAGCGGTTGGCGGACGGTCTGAATAATGCTCTCGGCAAACTCCTGCGCCTCCCGGGCGGCGATCTCCGCTTTTTTCGCTCCAGTAATATCCAGGAAGGTGAGAACAAGACCATCAATCGTATTCCTGGCCGTCCGATAGGGAAGAATCCTGAGGGCATACCACTCCCCCTCGTTGCCTTGAACCTCCCCTTCATGAAAGACGAGCGTGCGAAGGACTTGTTGAGCATGCTCGATGAGTCGACAGTCGGTTAATTTCAAGGCAATGTCTGTCAGTGGCCGGCCGACATCCGTCTCAATGAGGTTGACAATCCGTTTGGCCTCAGGCGTGAACCGCTTGATATTGAGATCGTTATCCAGAAAGATCGTGGCGATTTCGGTGCTGTTGAGTATGTTGTGCAGGTCATCATTTGTCGTAGAAAGTTCATCCATCTTGCCTTGCAATTCGGAATTGACCGTCACCAATTCTTCATTCAACGATTGCAGTTCCTCTTTGGACGTCTCCAATTCTTCATTCGTGCTTTGCAATTCCTCATTGGTGGATTGGAGTTCCTCATTCGTTGATTTCAGTTCTTCGTTTGAGGTTTGCAATTCCTCGTTGGTGTGCTGCAACCGTTGCTTCGTATAGCGCAATTCTTGGATGACGTCCGGTGATGCCGCCGCTTCGTGTTTGGCTATGCCTTTCTTTTTCTGTTTTCCAGGAACGGAAAGCGCAGTCGGCCTCGATTTGAATATCACCTGATAGAGCCCGCGAAGGGCTTCTGGTTCCTCAATCCGTTTGACCGTCAGATCCACGAGCATAAAAGCCCCATTGGTCTTTACCTTAACCCCTTGGCGAGACACCTCTTCATCTTGAGTGGTGACTTGATGCAAAGCCGCCGCCAGGTCATACCGTAACCCCTCACGGGCCATGTTCAGGAGAATGAGATTGGGCTGGCCAGGCGGCGGTTCTAAATAGGCGCCGGTCCGCCCATGGATATAGATGATCTCACCTCGTTCATTCACGATCACACTCGCCGGAGCGAATTGCTCCAACAGCATCGTTTCAATCAAGTCGGGAATCGAGGGGGCCGGACTGTGAAAAGCACGATCCTCTCCAATCGAAAGGTCACGCACCGCTTTGAGACTGGCAATCGGAAAGCCCTCAAGCGTGGTTCGATCGGTGGCCCCGGCTTTTCGCCGATACAGTTTCCACTTTCGATCGACGGTCTCAAAGTGCCCTTCTTCAAACTCCCCTATGGTTTCTGAGGATCCCAGAAACAGCAACCCGCTTCCTTTCAACGCATAATGAAAAAGAGGAAACAGGCGCCGTTGGGTTCGTGCCTCTAAATAGATGAGCAGATTTCGACAGGACAAGAGATCCAATTTCGTGAAAGGAGGATCGGCAAGAAGATTATGCGCAGCAAAAATCACGAGATCCCGAATGTCTTTCTTGACTCGATAATTGATGTCTTCCTTTATAAAGAACCGCTCCAATCGTTCCGGGGTCACATCATTGGCGATCCCCGCCGGATAGAGCGCTTTCCGCGCAACCTCGATAGCCTGACTATCCAAATCAGTCCCAAACACCTGGACATGAAACCGGACCTTTCTTTGGGTCATATATTCGCGAAGGAGGATGGCCAGCGAATAGGCTTCTTCTCCGGTCCCACAGGCGGGCACCCATACCCGCAGGTGATCCCCATCCGGCTTGGCATCCAGGAGTAAAGGAAGGCCCTGCTTGGCCAGAATCTCGAACGCCGCCGGATCCCGGAAAAAGCTCGTGACGCCGATTAAAATTTCTTGAAACAGCGCATCCAACTCGTGCGGATTGGTAACGAGATAGCTAAGGTACTGTTTAGCGGTCTCAATCTGGTGGACATTCATCCGTCGCTCGATTCGGCGGCGAATCGTATTGGTTTTATACAAGGAAAAATCATTGCCGGTTCGATCACGCAGGAGCACAAAGACTTTCTGCAAAAACTGTCCCGCGTCGCTTTCCTGATCCAGAGACGATGGCATGGGTGCCAAGTAGGGCCCTCGAATATAGGCCAGAATTTGCTCGGGCATCCGTGTCGGAGGACAGACATAATCAATGATGCCCATCGCGATGGCGCTCTGCGGCATCCCGCTATACTTGGCCGATTGCGGCTCCTGCGCCATCGTCATGCCCGATTCCCCTTTAATCGCTTTCAGACCCAGCGTGCCATCGGACCCTGTCCCCGACAAAATGATGCCAATCGCCCGATGTTTTTGATCTTCAGCCAGAGAGCGGAAAAAGTAATCGATGGGTAAGGGCAACCGATCTTGCGAGGCAGGCTCCATCAATTGCAGCGCACCATTGAGCATTGCCAGATTTTTTCCGGCCAGAGCCAGATAGACCGTATTAGGTTTCATGACCAGACCATCGGAGACTTCCAGAACCGGCATGGTGGTACACTTTTGCAGAAGGCCGGGAAGCAGACTGGTGTGAGTGGGAGACTGGTGGGGAACCACCACGAAGGCTAACCCGCTATTCGGGGGCATCTGGGTAAAGAATTCCTCAAAGGCTTCGAGCCCACCCGCCGATGCCCCGATACCCACAATCGGAAAGCCTGGCTGAAGTTTCCGAACTTCAGAAGAACGAGGGCTTTTTTTGACCTGGGAGGGAAGCGTGGGACGTGATCGTGCCGCTTTCGATGGGGTCTTTATGGAGCGCAGGGGAGCCGCTTTGTTTGTAGAAGAACTTTTCTTCGCTGGCTTTTCGGGTTGTCCCTTGGATTTCGCTGGCTTTTTTGCAGCAGCCATGAAAGCTTTTCCTTAGGGGTAAATTGGACGAATACCTTAAAGGAGATCGAACTCATTTGCAATTCGGATCGAAAGGTACAACTCTAACGTAAGAAGTGAAAAGTCAGAGAGGGGGATCCCTGCTCACCACCGGCGGGGAATCCATCCCCCTCGCTGTCATGCCCGACGGTTTGTATCGGGCATCCATCTTAAGAAGGCGTTAGGGGTGAGGAGATATTTCGGATGGATCCCCGCTGACGACTGGCGGGGATGACGGAGACACTGTGGCATGCCGACAGCGTGTACCGGGCATCCATCCTGTGATTTCTGTCTCCCCATTATTGCTGCTCCTGAGGCCTGACGCCTCACCCCTGACGTTTTTTCTGATGAATCCCCAGTGAGGAGGACTGGGACGAACCGTTTCGGAGATCTGTAGCAAGATGCTACATTTCCTCTGGTGGTCTCCTTCACATTTCTCATCTTTCCCTCCACTTTTCTCGACCAGATAACAGCCATTGAGCAATTTTTACACTTTTTTCTCCCTCTCGGATTTTCAAGGTTTCTCCACCATCTCAACAGGATACGAGCCACTTTCCTCCTTCAACTCTTCCAACATCTTTTGATTAATAATCTCCAAAAACTTTACTTGGCATAAAGCTTGAAATCACTCGTTGTAGGTACATCACGTTATTATTCTCCCCAACGATCTTTTGCTGAGTGGCTCAAGACAATTAGATCATTAAATTTGTACATTTATTTCTTTAAAAACACAGAGCATGCAATAATCGACATATTTGCTAGCACAAAGTCACCTCCCGGCATCCGCAAAGGGTGCCTGAATTTTTTAATCACGATGAGGACACCAAGTGAACACCTTTTTTAGACTTCTCGCCTGGAATGGGAGCATTGCACTGTTGATCATGGGCATGGGGATGAGTCCTGCATGGGGGCAGGAACAGGAAGTCATAGAGGGAGGAAGACTGCTTTTCCAAAAATTCTGCGTATCCTGTCATGGGCCACGAGCCATAGGGGACGGTCCACTTTCCGAGTCTTTGAATCCCAAACCGGCAAATTTGACCAAGTTGTCAGCAAACGATGGGGGCTCGTTTCCCTTTTGGCACGCGTACCGAACGATCGATGGACGCGAACAAATTCCGAGTCATGGCACGCGTGCCATGCCGGTGTTTGGAATTTGGTTCCGGATACCGGAGGATGAGGTCTCGATTGAAACGGAGTGGGCGGATCAAGTGCGAGGGCGAATCTGGCAATTGTTGTCGTACCTGGAAACTATTCAAGAACGATAACGACGAGTGTGGATGGTTCTGACTGTCCATAGATACAACTTTTAATGACATCCTTACAGGAAAGCTACCAGGAGGACATTATGCATCAACAACAACACAGATACCTCGGTCTTCTCGGGTTCATCCTCGTGATGGCCTGGCCGATTCTGGCGGTGAGTCAAGAAGTTCCGGGAAACCCTCAAAATGGGAAAATCCTGTTTGAAAAGCATTGCGCGAATTGTCACGGAGAAAAAGGGGCTGGTGATGGGCCGGATACCCAATTTCTGATGGTGCAACCGGCCAATTTTCACTCTCTGGAATCCCGATCAAAAACCGATTGGGAATTGATGACTGTGATCACCTATGGAGCCGTATTTTCTCCTATGCATGGGTGGTCAGAGCGGCTGACGGAAGATGAGCGCTGGGATGTCTTACGATATATCAGATTGCTTGCTCCCTTTAACCCCATCGCCAAACTTCACCCTTCACCAGAGAGTCACGGGTAAAGAAAGGCCCAACCAATGTACCCAGGTCAGTTGTTCATCATTCATTTTCACATCAAGGAGGTTCAGCCATGTCAGACATGTTAAAAGTGATCGAAGTGCTAACCGAATCAGACAAGAGCTGGGAAGATGCGGCTTCGCACGCCGTGACCCAGGCAGCCAAAAGTGTGCACGGCATTAAATCGATTTACATCAAGGATATGGAAGCCAAAGTGGAGAATAACAAAATCACCAAGTTTCGAATTACCGCGAAGATATCGTTCATGTTGGATTAGGAGAAAAAAAGGAAGGCCGGAGGCATGCCCGATAGACAATGTCGGGCATGACAATGATGTCTTTGTCATCCTGAGTGAAACGAAGGATCTCGCTGAGCCGTGGCCTCGTCAACCTGGGCTCAGATCCTTCGCTATAAGCTCAGGATGACATACTCTTTTGTCATTCCCGTCGATGGTCACCGGGGATCCATCCGAAACGCAGACAAGATGGACTCCCGATCACGAATGTCGGGAGTGACGGAAACAGATGGATGCCCGATGAATACTGTCGGGCATGACGGCGAGGGGGGAGGAACTCCTGATCACCGATATTGGGAGCGAGGGGAGTTCTCCTCATAAGATGACAAATATGGATGGCCGTGAGTCTTCAGCGCGGTGGGAGCATTTTCCCCATGAGGCGGATATGGGGATTCGTGGTATGGGCATTACCAAATCCCAGGCCTTTGAACAGGCCGCGTTAGCGTTGACGGCTGTCATGACGGATCCTCAGCAGGTGTCTCCTCAGATGGAACACCATTTCAGCTGTGAAGCCCCGGATGATGAACTCTTACTGGTGGACTGGCTGAATGCCCTCATCTATGAAATGGCATGCGGGCACATGGTCTTTGGTCAGTTTGAGGTCAAGATCACGGATCATTATTTAGTAGGCATCGCACGTGGGGAACCAGTCGATCGAATGAAGCATGAGCCGGCCGTAGAAATAAAAGGGGCGACATACACTGAGCTGTCTGTCCGGCACAGTGAGGAAAACGGCTGGGTCGCCCAATGTGTCGTTGATGTCTAGTATCGTGAATTGAAAATAGCATCTAGGCTGAGCCGACTATTTCAGCGTACTGATTGATTCACTCAATTGGCATGCGACAAACCGTATGGACTTGAATCTCCTATCCCAAATCTCTCCTTATGAGTGGCACATTCCTCAAAAGGGAAAAATGCGCGTCCCGGGAATTATTTACGCGGATGAGTCACTCGTTCGCGACATGGATCTCAAGGTCTATGAACAAGTCGTCAATGTGGCCACGCTCCCGGGAATTGTCCAAGCCTCCTTTGCCATGCCCGACGCCCATTGGGGGTATGGATTTCCGATAGGCGGAGTGGCTGCCTTCGATCCCAAACAGGGCGGCGTGGTTTCTGCGGGCGGGGTCGGATTTGATATCTCCTGCGGCGTACGGGCCCTCTACACCGGTTTGCGTGCCGACGATATCATTCCCGTGAAAGAAAGGCTGGCGGATCTCTTATTTGCACGAGTGCCCGCAGGGGTGGGGAGCACCGGCCGATTGCACCTGAAACCCAAGGAAATGGATGACATGCTGGCTGGCGGTGCCCAATGGGCGGTCCAACGAGGCTATGGAACGGCGAAGGATTTGTCGCGCATTGAAGAACACGGGTGCATGACCGGGGCTAAACCCGCGTGCGTCTCTGATCATGCCAAGAAGCGCCAGCAGGACGAAATGGGCACGTTAGGGTCCGGGAATCATTATTTAGAAATTCAGGAGGTCGTAGAAACCTATCACGATCCCTTGTCTGAACAACTGGGTGTCCACGCCGGGGATATTCTGGTCAGCATTCATTGCGGCTCTCGAGGGCTGGGTCATCAAATCGGCACCGAATACCTCAAGAAAATGGTTGTGGCAGCGAGCAAATATGGGATTGCCTTGCCGGACCGCGAATTGGCCTGCGCCCCGATCGACTCCCCGTTGGGCCAGGAATATTTGGGGGCGATGCGGGCTGCGATCAATTGCGCCTTAGCCAATCGGGAAATCGTCACCCATTTAGTCCGTGAGGCGTTTTCGGAAATTTTTCCTCAGATGGCTTTACCCCTCCTGTACGATGTGTCACATAACACCTGCAAAGTGGAGGAGCACCAGATTGGCGGCCGGAGCCGGCGCGTCTTTGTCCATCGCAAAGGTGCCACGCGTGCGTTCGGTCCCGGACATGCTGACATCCCTGCTGACCTCCAAGCCTTCGGTCAACCAGTCCTCATCGGTGGAACCATGGGAACGGCCTCCTATCTTCTGGTCGGGACGAAAGAAGGCATGGGCCTGGCCTATGGGTCGGCCTGCCATGGGGCAGGACGGAGTATGAGTCGGCATCAAGCGACCCGCCAATGGAAAGGTCAGAGGGTGATTCAAGAATTAGCGGCTCAGGGGATTCTCATTAGAAGTCCTTCCGCGCGAGGGGTCGCCGAAGAAGCGCCGGGTGCCTATAAAGACGTCACCGCCGTGGTCGATGCGGCTGAACAGGCGTCCTTGGCCCGTAAGGTGGCGAAAATGCGCCCGTTAATCTGTATCAAGGGATAAGGTGTGAAAAACTGGACTTCATTGATCAGACAATGCGTGGTAAATGCGAAGCGTGTAGCATTCTCTCTCTTGCGTCATCCCTGCAAGTCGTCAGCGGGGATCCATCCGGAGAAATACAAAGATGGATGCCCGATAAACAATGTCGGGCATGATAGGAACGGATGGCTTCCCCTCATTTGTCATCCTGAGTGAAACGAAGGATCTCGCTGAGCCGTGGCACCGTCACCCTGGGCTCAGATCCTTCGCCATGGTCTCAGGATGACAATTCGATTGGCTGAACTTGCGAGAGCCACGCTTTATTGTTCGCACTCTCGGGCATGGCGGCGAGAGAGATGGCTTCCGGATATTTGTCATCCTAGGCACAGGTCCTTCGCCATTGGCTCAGGATGCCAGACTGGTTGGGAGCGACTGACGTCACAATGCGTTCCTCCAATGTCTGACCGGTGAGGGTCAAGCTGTTACAAATAAAATATGGGCTCGACCATCTCAAACGACTAAAACTAGGACGTCGCATTCGCATCGTTCATCAACAAAAGGGGAATTTGCTATGGATAACACAAAACGAGAACAGAGCCTTCTCCAGGTCTTGGAAGCCTTCACGAAAGGGTTGACGACCTTAAAGGAGGCTATTGCCCTCGTCCATTCCGCAAACGATCAACTACCGGCAGGCGACCCACGAAAAGCCATTCAACAAAAGATTGAAGAAGCGGAACGGACGATCCAGGTTGGTCATGCGGCCATGGGGCAATCCCTTGGCTTTCAACTCTGTCACTGCACATGGCCACCTCAGGTGATGGCCAGCAGCCAATATTCGAAAGAAACGAAGGTTGAACAATTCACCTGTCCCAATTGCGGGAAAACACTGTCTCTTCCCGGTCGGCAAACGCCGGGTGCAGCGATGACCGCCTTTGACCCTTACGATGTGTATTAAGGGATAAACAGTGAGGAGTAAAAAGTAAGGGGTAAGGAGTTATACAAAAAGAATACATGACTGAATTTCCTGCATGTCTTTCTTTTCTTAACTCCTCACGCCTTACCCCTTACGCCTCACCCCTTTACGCCTCACGATGGCTGTCTTCCTCGTTTTAAACATAAAGAAGGAGAATCATCGGCATGAAGCCAATTGCCTCAACACCTGAATCCTTCATCCTCTGGTTTGAAGAAATTGGCCTGGAGGATATCAGTCGAGTGGGAGGCAAAAATGCCTCTCTGGGCGAAATGTACCAGGAGCTCACTCCTCAGGGGGTCAAGATCCCAAACGGATTTGCCATTACGGCTGAGGCCTATCGCTATGTTCTTCGTGAAGCCGGACTCGATAAGAAAATTCAAGACATCCTGCAAGATCTGGATACCCGGGATCTGGCCAACCTCCGTCAACGAGGGCGACAAATCCGACAAGCGATTATTGGCGCAGCCCTTCCTCCCGAACTGGAACACGCCATAGAGGAGGCCTATGACCGACTGAGTGCCCAATCAACTGAAGGAGCCGATGTCGCCGTACGAAGCAGCGCGACAGCGGAAGATTTACCGGATGCCAGTTTTGCCGGGCAACAAGAAACGTATCTCAATGTTCAAGGCCATCAGGCACTCCTTGAAACCTGCAAGCGGTGCTTTGCGTCGCTCTTCACCGATCGGGCCATTTCTTATCGGGTGGATAAAGGGTTTGACCATCTCCAAATCGCCCTGTCTATCGGGGTCCAACAAATGGTGCGTTCCGATCTGGCCTCAGCAGGCGTCCTCTTCACCATTGACACCGAAACCGGATTCCCTGATGTCGTCCTGATCAACGCCTCCTACGGGCTTGGGGAAAATGTCGTGCAAGGCGCCGTCAATCCTGATGAGTATTATGTCTTCAAGCCAACCCTCAAGCAGGGCTTTCAGCCCATTCTTCATAAAATTGCGGGAAGCAAAGAATTTAAACTGATTTACGATATCGGGGGAAGCAAGATGGTCAAAAATGTGCCGGTCTCCCCTGATGACCGAAACCGTTTTGCCATTACCGATGAAGAAATTCTGACCCTTGCCCGATGGAGTTGCCTCATCGAAGACCATTACAGCGCGAAGAAAGGCCGGTCCTGTCCCATGGACATCGAATGGGCCAAAGACGGGCAGACGGGAGAGCTGTTCATTGTCCAAGCCCGGCCCGAAACCGTTCAGTCCAGAAAAGATCCCGATGTCATGGAAACCTATCACCTGACGCAGCGGGGACAGGTTCTCATTCAAGGCCGAAGCGTGGGAGAGAAGATTGGTCAAGGCCCGGTTCGAGTGATTACCCAAGTTCAGAACCTTCAGGACTTTCGAGAGGGAGACGTGTTGGTCACGGACAAAACTGATCCGGACTGGGAACCGATCATGAAGAAAGCGTCTGCCATCGTGACCAATCGCGGAGGCCGGACCTGCCATGCGGCGATCGTCAGTCGCGAGCTCGGTCTTCCCGCTATCGTCGGTGCGGAGCGGGCTACCGAGGCCCTCAAGGACGAGCAATCGGTGACGGTTTCCTGTGCGGAAGGTGATACCGGGTTCGTCTATGAAGGTCGGCTCCCTTTTGACGTTCAACAGATTCCCCTGAAAAATCTGGCGCACCCTCGCACCAAAATCATGATGAATGTGGGAAACCCGGAGGAAGCCTTTCGTCTTTCCTTCATTCCCAATGAAGGCGTCGGGCTGGCCCGGGAGGAATTTATTATCAGCACCTTTATTAAAATCCATCCTCTGGCGCTGCTGAACTATCACCACCTGAAGGATGCCGGCGTGAAAGCCGACATTGATCGTCTCACAACCGCCTATCCCGACAAAACCCAGTACTTCGTCGACAAACTCGCCCAAGGAGTCGGCATGATCGGAGCGGCGTTTTACCCCAAAGATGTCATTGTCCGTATGAGCGACTTCAAGTCGAACGAATACGCGAATTTAATCGGCGGCAGGGAATACGAACCGACGGAAGAGAATCCCATGCTCGGATTTCGTGGCGCGTCCCGCTACTATGATCCCCGCTATCGGGACGGCTTTGCCCTGGAATGTCAGGCCATGAAAAAAGTCAGGGAAGAGATGGGGCTTACGAACGTGAAACTCATGATTCCGTTTTGCCGGACCGTTGAGGAAGGAAAAAAGGTTCTCGAGGAGATGGCCAAGCACGGACTTCACCGTGGAGACAAGGACTTGGAAATCTATGTCATGTGTGAAATTCCCAGCAATGTGATTCTCGCGGAAGAATTTGCCGAGATCTTCGACGGATTTTCCATCGGCTCGAATGATCTCACCCAGCTGGTGCTTGGCGTGGACCGGGATTCAGAAATCGTGGCCCATGTGTTTGATGAGCGCAATCCCGCAGTCAAAACATTCATCGCTCATGTCATAAAGGCCGCGAAGGCCAAAGGTCGGAAGATCGGCATCTGTGGCCAGGCCCCCAGTGACTACCCGGAGTTTGCGCAGTTTCTCGTGGAGCAGGGCATCGACAGTATCTCCTTGAATCCCGACGCCGTCCTCAAAACCACGCTCAAAATCCTGGAGATGGAACAGTCATTGGGTGGGTGAATCTCACGTCGTGAGGTCCCGGCCATTGGCCTCTACCCCCTCTTAGCCGGGTTCAACCAAACAAGCTCCTCAAGAAATTATGCGGGCCTGTTTTGGGTATGGCCTGTTATCCCATTTTTTTTCGGAGGTGTAACGGTCTCAGGCAAATGGACACTCGTTTAATTGGTTGAGCGTGCCTTCCAGGCTCTTTAATTTTGACAGCCATTCTTGCAGATGCCATGGAGTTGATACTGAACGATGGCCCATATCTCCTCATCTGAAAGCAGATACATAAAAGGCATATGAGATGTGCCTGGCACCCTGAATTTAATAATCGAAAAAAGGACTTGTTTGGTAAGGGGGCGTCTCAAGGCCGTATCGCCATGACAATGAATACACCTGTCCAGACCTTCGTACAGGGCTTTGCCCTGTTTCACATGTTCCATTGAGGGAGGCGAGGCGTGAGATAAGTCACTTCCCTTTGCTGTCTTCGTGTAGCGGAATTCAGCGATAGAAAAAGCCAACATCAACAGAAACATTATCGTTTTCAAAATGCAGACCCCCATAGCAAGATAACAGAGATGAGCCAATTTAAGGCCATTGCTGATTTTTCGAACAAAAGAATCGCATAGATGTCGTAAGCGTTTCCTTCCTGTTTCTGCTCGCCATTCAGGAAGGGCATCTTGAGAGGCTGCACCTGCATCCGGTACGAATTGAGAACTGCCGGGTTGGAATCGCCACGGGCCGTGACGCGGCACACCTTGAACGGCACATGCAGGCTAAGTGTCGGGCCTTCGGCAGTCAGTTGAAATTTCAAGACAATGTTGGGGTGCTGGCGGTCAGTTGAGAGTTCTCCGAAAGTGTTAAATAGAAAATTGCATAGACTAGTAAGCTCACGTGATGCAGGGAATTACAAAAAATGGGCTCACAAATTGTCCGCCTATCGAGCTTGCCGCCACAGGGACTATCGCCTCACCAGGTTGTCTTCGTGATAAAGCGAGGTCTACCTTGAAATGAAGATTTCGAAATGTCGTGCCCTATAAGAAAGAAAACAGTCTGATCAAGCACTTTCTGGGATACAATTTGGAAAGGAAACAAGGAATGGCGCTGTGGCCGATTTTCCTCACCGTGTTTTTGGCAGAATTAGGCGATAAAACTCAACTGGCAACCCTGTTATTTGCAACAGACCAACGCGTCAGCAAGGTGGGGGTCTTTTTTGCTTCCTCTGCGGCTCTTATTCTGTCTACTCTCCTTGCTGTGATAATTGGTGGGCAACTCCCAAACTATATTTCGCCACGTACTTTGAAGTTGACAGCCGGAATAGGGTTCATCGCGATAGGTATATGGGTATTAGTAGACTTGCGTCACTAAAACACCACTAGGCTGTTCATGCGTTTGCCCCCTTTTGCCTCACGGATCTCCTCAGCTTTGTCCCATCTGTCCCCAAACGCCCTTGACACCTGATTCTGTGTCGTAAGACCCAAGACTTGTCCCCCTCTTTTACGAGTTGATCTTTTAAATCTTGAACATAATTTCACCTGAGCACGATTCTTGCGGTTTCCTAAAAATTAAAAGTGAGTGTGTAGAATCTCGCCATTCGAAGGCTATGCGGGTGAGATGTACCAAAAGCCTAAGCCCTGATGGGCTGCTAAAGGAGTGAAAAAAAATGAAAATGTCGATGATGAAAAAAATGCGTGAAATGCCTATGTTCCCATTAATGCCCATCCTCCCTCTTGCTGTGATGGTGACATTGGTTTCCTTCTCTATCTTGAATTACTGCGGTGTAAAAAGGTTAGAGGAAAAGCTCAATAAAATTTATCCGTCACGGTCCTCTTAATAAGGAGGAAAAAGAATGGAACCTCATATGTGGTGGGAAGGCGGCTTTCGTTGGATGTGGATTTTCCCGTTTACTTTCATGATGCTTATGATGCTTTTAATAGGTATCTGTGTGTTTGGATTTTTTCGTCGGTCAGGTGGGTGGCGTATCTCTTGTCCATTATGCGGGTGGAATACACATGGGACAAAGAATTTAAACACGCCGCGCCAGATTCTTGATAGGCGCTATGCCAGCGGGGAAATTACCAAGGAACAGTACGAAGAGATAAAGCAAGATCTGGAACGTTGAAAATCTCAGAAACACTTGAGGCTCCCCAAGAAAATATTTATTCTTAGCCCGGTTTCCCCAATTTCCCGCAGTGCTTCCTAGATCAACGATTCTTAACCGCAAGGAAGCTATCTAGTTCTGAGTAAGCCTCGAAAAAATTCCAAAGCAGACAGCGGAATTTTCAAAACAACTCGCGGGCGAAAACTACTACCTCAACTTGGAGGCCAGAAAGCTTCTCTTGATCAGTAATCACAGAGTTTTCATAGGATAAAGGGTTTTTAGTATGATTACATCTATAGCATTTACGGTTTAACCGGTCACAGATATTGCACGGTCCAGAAACTTTTACGAAAATGTTCTGGGTTTGACTCTTAGCAACAACTTTCGGGATGAGTGGTTGGAATACAACATGGGAGATTCCTCTTTTGCCATCACCAACGTGGATATGGGTCATACTCCAGGAGCTAAGGGAGCAGTGGTAGCGTTTGAGACAGCTGATTTAGACGTCTTCGTGACAACACTGAAGGAGAAATCGGTCACGTTCGTTGTTGAAATCTTTTCTACCCCTGTCTGTCGGATGGCCGTTATTCAAGACCCAGACGGGAACCACATCGCTATTCATACAAGAAATGAAAACTGAAAGCAGGCCAACACCTGGGAACTAACAGTAGAGAACAAAGGCCGTATAAGACTTTGGGAAGAGGCTATAAGGGTTGAAAATTCATACTGCGCGCTAGTCTGTTAATTTCAGATAATCCCTTTTGTCCCTCTGGTTTATTACGAATAAGACGGCACATAACAGCAAGACGTGTCGCCGGATCGCCACCGATCCTGGCCACAGGCCTTTGCCAGGAATTTTTGCATCGGCACTCAGGGGATAAAAGCAGATTCAGCGCCAATGGCGCGTGCTGCCTCACTTTCTTCCGTAAGCATCAAAAGTTCATTGGAATCTCATTGCAGCATTCGGCTGACAATCAGTTCGGTGGCCTGTTCGGGATCCAGACCATCCGTCATCGAGGTTTCCAGTTCCTTTTGAGCGACGATTACAATCGCGACTTCATGTGTGACCTTAGCTAAGGGATGCGCCACCTTCACGATGGGCATAGCACTCGCTAGGGCGTGGTCGTTGACAATTTCCCGACAATCCACATGGCCACGCGCCCCTTTGGCAGCGGCTTCCCTTAAATCAAGCTTGTCAAATCTATCTTAGAATGCTAGCCTAAATCTAGACAATCTAGCCACAAAAGGAATTTGCTCATGGATTGGAAACTCGCGGAAGCAAAAAATAAATTCAGTGAAGTGATCAATAAGGTGTTGCTCGAAGGGCCACAGCGCGTGTTACGCCGAGACGAAGCCTTTGTGATTTTAGAGGAAAAAGAATATCAGAAACTCACCGGGAAGCGGCAATCTTTAAAAGAATATCTTCTTGCGAACGGACCATCCTTGGATGATTTGGATCTCTCCCGTGACCAGTCTTCTATGCGGGATCCAGATTTATGAGAGTATTGCTTGATACATGTGTTCTTTCTGAAATCAGAAAGCCACATGGACATCCCGGGGTCAAAGAGGCCGTTGGAAACCTTAAAAGTTCTGATCTGTTTATCAGCGTCATTACGATTGGGGAGATTGCGAAAGGCATCGCCTTACTGAGAGAGAGTAAAAGAAAATCAGCCCTTACCGGATGGCTTGAGGGGCTCGAAAAGAACTATGCTTCTTCGATCCTGCTTATTGATACGCGCACAGTCCATCTTTGGAGCGATCTCACAGTCACAGCACAAAAACAAGGAAAAATTATTCACGCCTGTGATGGCCTGATCGCAGCCACAGCGAAACAACACAGCCTTCATTTGATGACGCGGAATATCTCTGATTTCGAAGTCTCAGGGGTCGTGCTGATCAATCCGTGGAACGATACCTAACACAACCATTCTTATATGGGCTCTGACCCGTACCATCGATGAAGAACCCCGCAGCAAGCTGAGGGGGCATCAAAGATAAAAACAACCACATTTGAGAAACCAAGGCTTCTCAAGCTCTTCCTTTTGTTCGGTAACCCCGTAGGAAGCTATGGGGGAAGTGCACACTTAACCTATTCACGTTTGGCTAAGCTTCCCCCGTGTTGACTAGATCTGAAGCCATGGGCAGATCGTGCATCACATTATCTTGATCCACAACCATCACCACTTGACACCTCTTATCGAAACCCTCTCGCCTCCACCACAACGGGTGCTATCCGTGGGACCATTGGCCAAACACCCCTCGCCACGGCAAAGAAGACCCAGCCATGGAAGATCGCAAAAGCATCGATCCACAAATTTGGAGTAAAAAGCCGTGCATTCGTTGAACATGAATCATGGCGAAGAACATTCTCGGCTTGATTGCCGGCGATTATCTGGTCGAACGGATCATCGAAACCTATCCTGAACTGTCGCGGGAGGATGTGGTCGACGCCCTGGACTATGCCAGCCAGGTCATCGATGAAGAAAAAGTGATTCCGCGGGCCTGATGCCTTTGTTGTGCTGCTCGACTAAAAAATTCCCCCGTGACATCGGCCCATGGCTTCGCCACCTTAACGTGCATCATTCCTCAGAGGTGGAGCTGTCCGATAACGGTGACGAGGAAGCTTTTCCCTGTGCGCAGCAGCGTTAGACCATCCGGCCAGCCACTCATCCACCCGCCCTGTCAACAAACAGCCTAAATATAGTCGCGGGGAATCGTCTTATCCCAGCTTTGGCAATACACCCGCCTATCGCCTTCGTAGGCATCCAGGTCGGCCAGGATATGAAAGTGTGTGGGGGTAGAGGTGAGAACCGTGCGGGTGACGGTTTTGACAGACCAGTCCTGACGTTTGAAACCGCGGATACACAGAGTTTCGCCTCTCACGGAGGAGAAATCATCTGCCTGATAGGTATACGTTTCCACCGTTTTGTTTTGCACTTCGAGGTCGATGTCGTCCAGGCGAAAAATTCCTTTATCATTGATGACCTCTAACGTCGATTCATCCTTGGCTAAATCACGGATGACCCGCCAATTGTGATGTTCCGGTTCAATAAGTGTCTTTGCAAGAGGCGGCGCACCTTCCGCTTCACCGAAAGCAGGAACTTGTGCGTCCAATTCCCCTGATGACTGTCGTATGGGTAAACTCAAGGTGCTAGACCCCGTATAAATCGTCAGGCGGACAGGTTCCGGAGGCGGCCAGGCCAGGGGCCAGTACGAGGTCGAGAGCGATAAACGGAGACGGTGTCCTTTTGGAAAGACTTGCGCGACATCGTTGAGCTGAACCCGAACCCGATACCGTTCCTCCGGTTTCAAGTACTCAGGATATTCACGGCTGTTTCGATGGGTCAGGTTCAGCAATCCATAGGTGACCCGTGTCGCTTTATCATCCTGAGCCACATCCGATAAACGGACCGCAACCATGGCTATGGGTTTATTCGCTTGCAGGTCAAGCTCGACAACCGGTGCCCCTAGAATCGCTATCGCCTCTTCAAGAGGGGCACCGTCAAACACCAGGGCCCCTCCATCTTCTTCTCGTTGATCATGGGCCAGGTCGGGGCCAGCCGCATAGGAACACCATTTACCGGCAAATAACCCCACACTGAGGGGTGATTGAATCCTGAGGGGTCTTTCCGGAATAGGCTCATCGGCCTCTCCAATTCTCCCCGCGGCCAAAGGATACTTTTGGGAGACAATGGAGGGGGAAGGCCAGGCAGGTTCACCTATCCAGTGTCCAGGTCGCTCATCATAATAAGTGGTGGGAGGAACACTCTCCTGCATCCAGACACGCAGCATCGGCTCTTCCATAATTCCCGTCTCAATCCCTTTCAACCATCTGTCCCACCAGCGTAATGATTCCTGAAGAAAGCCAATGGCGGGCCCGGGAACACCCAAGTGGGGATATTTGTGACCCCAGGGTCCAATCAGGCCCTTTCGCGAAGCCTTGAGGTTAGCCAGAAGTCGAAAGACCGCATTAGAATATCCGTCAGTCCAACCACTGACTGCCAACACTGGACTGGTGATCGCGGAAAAATCTTCACAAATCGATCCCTGTTTCCAATAATCATCGCGCCGCTGATGACGGAGCCAGGTATCCAGCCATAAGCCACTGCCTTGTAATCGTTCCAGCCAGAGTTCCTTCCAGCGCTCACCGACCAATAAGGGATCAGGAGGACAGGAATTATAGGCGAACATTGTCGATGCCCAGGAAAGATTATCGCCCAGGAGGCATCCACCCATATGATGAATGTCATCGGCATACCGATCATCGGTTGAACAAATAGTGATTATGGCTTTCAGTGCTGGCGGGCGATGGGCGGCAACCTGTAACGCGTTAAATCCACCCCAGGATATCCCCATCATGCCGACGGAACCACTACACCAGGATTGTTCAGCAATCCATTCTAAAACCTCTAAGCCATCTTGCTGCTCCTGAGCCAAATACTCATCCAACAAGATTCCTTCAGAGTCACCGCTGCCTCGCAAATCGACACGCACGCAGGCATAGCCATGGCCCGCAAAATAGGGGTGCGTCATCGAATCGCGATAGGCCGTACTATCACGTTTTCGGTAGGGGATATATTCCAAGATCCCAGGGACCGGCTCCGCCTCCGCAGTCTCCGGGAGCCAAATGCGTGCCGCCAAACGAACACCGTCAGACATGGTGATCCAGACGTGTTCAATCTCACGGATTTGATAAGGGAAGGAGTTGACGGTTTTCAAGGCAACTGTCATGAGAGGTGAGGTGAAGAAGGGTTTTGTACCTATACCTTTAAGAAGAATATTCGAATTTCAAATACTCCTGACATGTTCGAGAATGCTCCAAAAGCTCATGCTCATTTTGGGCCCCTAGACAGACATACCCTAATTCATAACTATAACTTTCCTGGTTGGGCAAATCTGACGGTCGCATCCCTTCTTTCACATGAATATTGACGAGGGCCCCCGAGAACCGTTCTTTCACGTGTTGGATCTCTTTTTCACCCGGAACATGCTTCAGAACAGCATCTTCATGGGTGCGAAGAAAAATTTTCGCCGCACACCCAAACTCACCCTGTCTGTGGGGAAATTCCGGCCTCTTCCCGAGTGCCAGGTCGATCATGACCTCCTGATGGGAGGCCCCATCGACTTTTCTAAAAACATCGCAATGCGATTGGGAGATACGTGGGTTGATTTCCAATAACCAGATGCGGGCATGGGGTTCATCGTAAAAGAACTCCATGTTAAAGGGAGCATTGTCATATCTAAGATACGTCATGATTGTTTGAGCCGCTTGAATCATCAGGTCTTGTATGCGTTTGGGCAACTGGGAGGGATATTGATATCGGGCAAAGGTGGATCGATTCGGCTCCCTGATGGAGTCGATCACCCCATAGATCTCCACCTCCCCCTTATAGACATATCCCTCAAGCGTACATTGCCGTCCTGCGATAATCGCTTCAGCAATGCACCAGTCTCCCCCAATGCCCGCCACAGACGGGGGCAGCGTAATCTGGTCGAGAAAATAATTGAAGGGTTCGGCAAAATGCGAAATTTTCTGTCGAACCCTCTCGACTCCTCCCTCAAATTCCTTTTCATTATGGATGCGAAATCCCAACTGAGAGGCAAACGCTTTCACCGGCTTCATCCAAAACGGAAAGGGCAAGTCGACCTTGGAGCGTGGATTGGCCTCAAACGGATTGAAGGCACAGAATGCTGGGATGTCCGTGAGCACCTGACGTTGTTCCACCCGACTCCAAAACTTATGCTCACATTTCAAGACACTTTCAACAGAAGGCCCCGGCAACCCAAATTTCTGATTCAGAAACGGGACCAGACAGGTAGTCGGAAAATCCCAATATCCCACAATCGCATCAATGGTCCCCCTAAAAGATTTCAGCTTTTTTTCAGCTTTCCTTAACAATTCATCCGGATTGTAGTGTTCCCGCCTTTTCACATCCTGAACCGACAACAGGGAGTGAAATTCATAGGATTTTTTCGCCCCAATCGGTTGGAGTAAGGCCAGATTGAAATCATCCAGACCTACGACAAAAATATTTTTGGACATTGCATTTTTTTCTTGAAGTTTATGGAGGACTTGGCATTATGAGATTCTGGGTAAGGTCTTGCTTCCCCCTCCCAATGCGCGTGGAGATGGGAATTGTACCTTTTTCAGGCATTGACTTCATTAAAAGAACGAAACGGAAAGGCATTCAATTCTTTGTTTGACCGCTTTTTCAAAAATGCTCCACTCACGAGTGGCGAAAACATTATCGTGCTTTATCTTTCGTTTTCTTTTCCATATTCGTCCTTTTGATTTCTTTATTCTGCCATCGATATGCCACTGTATTTATTTGATCAAGGATAGTCGTGAGTTCACGACCTTCTGTCGTGAGTCCGTAGGTCACCTGGGGAGGAACGGTCAGTGCTTGGTGACGGAAGATAATTTCAGCCTTTTCCAACGATCGCAATCGCTCAGTCAACATTTTGGATGAAATCCCCGGCATTTGGCGCTTGAGCTGGCCAAAACGGGTTTCTCCATTGTTATGCAGGCGGCAAAGGATGTAAATCGTCCACGGCCCTGCAAGAACGCGAAGAAGAGAATCTAACGGACACCCGAAGGAACTTTGAGGCAATTTCATGGTTACTTTACGGTACCTACTTTACTTTGGTAACTAGTTACTTATCTTAACCAATAGGAGATCAAGGGGCAAGTTAATACTTCCAAAAGGAGGGAATTTTATGATGACTGAACAGATGAGTGAGCGAATGAGTGAAAAGATGATGAAGTGCCAACGATGTGAGGGGCTGTTAGTGAGAGATAGTATTTATAATCTCGAGGGTCAGTTTCACCATATTGAGGTATTGAGATGTCTCAATTGCGGAGAAACGGTCGATGCGACCATTCTTAAAGCCCGTGAAGGGGAAAATGACCAGAGAGGAATGAGGGAACCTCGGTTTTCAGCAAGGCATGCCAGTTAAAGAGCCGAAGTAAGAAATTGTGAGTGGAATGAAAGCCGAAAAAAAGAGGATCTAATGTGTCTCCAGCCATTCGGCTCCGGCTGATTTGATTATTGTGTGTAGGAGAAAGAGAGAACATCATGGCAGTCACTGAATCGTCACATCAATCTTTACATCGTTCGTTCAAGAAAAAACGGGGCAGAAAGGGTTATTCCCTCCAGCAAGATGGTCTGATGCATGCATCGTCTGGTGATGCGTCACAATCATTAAGGCCAATCCATTCTTCTCCCTCCTCCATTGAGGGAAGGGGCCGAATGACCGCCAAAGAGATAACAGACTCGTATCCTGACGACACCATTGAACCTAGCCATCCCTTCCAGGAAGACCCCGTCACCACCAATGTCCCTATTACCCTCTTTTTGAGAGAAATTGGTCGAGTTCCGCTTTTAAAACGAGAAATGGAGATCCAGCTTGCTCAACAGATCAAAGAGGGAACCAACGACCTGTTCATGACCCTTTTTAGTTTACCGGTCACGCTGGTGGGTCTTCTTGCGCTTCGGGACCAATTACACAACAGTGACCTCCGTGTCAGTGATCTGGTCATCATCAGTTCCGCGCTTGGGGTCGAAGAAGAGTCTCCTTCACTGGAAACTCAACATGAGCCAGGCCAATATTTTCACAAGACCCTTAAACATCTTGATGCGATTACTCGGCTGGCGAAACCGCTCCTGTCTCATTATGCGCAACATCTCGCTTTGCGTGGTTCCGGACAGGATGGTTCGCGTTCTCCCACATCATTCAAAAAACCCATGCAGCAAATTATTAAAAGAATCGAAACGTTGAATTTGCGCCCGGACATCCAGGAAACCATGATTCAACGGGTTCACCATATTAGAGAAGAAATCATCGCACACCAACAGGTTCTGGAAACCAGCCGCCCAAAACAGAGCGACAATGCCCACCGGAACGCTCTGGCCCGTATTCAGGAGATTGAGGAATCCATCATTTTAATGCCACACCTGGAATTTTTGCGAGCCTGTAAAGTCATTGAACAGAGCGTCGCCCAAGTGCAACAGGCAAAAGCGCACATGGTTGAAGCCAACCTCCGGTTAGTCGTGAGTGTGGCCAAGCACTACATCAACCGCGGATTGCATTTTTTGGATGTAATCCAGGAAGGCAACATTGGATTGATGAGAGCGGTCGATAAGTTTGATCATGAACGTGGCTATAAGTTCAGCACGTATGCTACATGGTGGATTCGACAGGGAATCACCAGAGCCATTGCCGAAAAAGGGAATACCATTCGACGGCCCGTCCATATTTATGAGATTTCCCAAAAACTCAAGAAGACCTCACAGCATCTCACTCAGCTTTTAAGACGAACCCCGACCCTCCAAGAGCTGGCGGGAGACACCGGGTTACCTGTTGCAAAAATGCAAGGCATCTTGGAAGGTTCGTATGAACCAGTTTCCCTGGACTTTCCGTTGGAAGAACAGGGTGAAACCACATTCGGAGATTTGCTTGAGGATCACGAAGCGATGTCGCCGCTGAAGATTGCCGAGCAACATAGTTCCAAAGAGGCCATTTCCCGCCTCCTCAAAGCCTTGAATCCTCGCGAAGAACAAATTCTTCGCATGCGGTTTGGCATCGGGTATGACGAAGAATCCACATTGGAAGAAATTGGACAAACCTTGGGGGTCACTCGGGAACGAATCAGGCAGATCGAAACCATCGCGTTAAAGAAATTGCGAGAGCCGGAGGTTCGCCAACAACTAGAGGGCTTACTGAACAATTGAGTGCGTTGATGTGCTTCACAGCCAGATCAATGCCCTCCACCCGCTGCAAAAAGAGGGCGTCCTCCCTCTAAAAATGGTCACGAGATTTCTCTTGCATTTGATCTTGTGATGTCCGAAATCCTGTACCGGGCCTCACCCCCCACCGCGGTCATTCCTGACATGGTGTATCGGGCCTCCATCCTGATTGCTGTCTCCCCATATTTGCCCTTGACGCCTGACGCCTCCCCCCTAACGTCTTCGACTGCTGGATCCCCGCTAACCACTGACGGGGATGACGGATAAGGAGGGTGAGGATAACTGATTAGGCTTGCGGCGATGACAGAGAGAGCGGAACTCCAACTTCCTTGGCAATTGAGGAAATTTCCTTCCTTCCACTAGAGATTCCACAAATTCTGCATTCTTCTGTGACTACGTGAAACGGGCGCGGTGATCCAAATTCAGGAACTCCTTGTTTCCCAAATCAACGACCATTCTGCCACATGAATGCGTTTGTGAAAAACCCGGACCCGACGGCGTGTCGGGCCCAGGCAAATCATCGTAACAGAATAGGCCGCGTAAGGCGCCGCGTGAAAGGGCGAAGGTCGCTCGCTAGTCGAGGATCCGCACGTCCACGAAGTGCATGTCGGCCCGCTCCTTCCCCGTGTAGGCATGGCCGCCGGGCGGCGCTCCGGCCAGGGCGGTGTCGATGGTATTAGTGGCCCGTAGCACGGCAACGAGTTTTCCGCTCTTGCCCCCCTCCTCGAGCCGGACCACGCCCACCCCTGGGCAACTTCCCTGTGCAGCGTGGTTGGCAGTGATCGGCGCTGGGCCGCGGAACGCAATGAACAGGTAGTCGCCGTTGGGGCTGCGGGACATCAGGTCCGGCGCCGGGTCGTTCAGTGGCATCCCGGGGTCGTCCTGAACACTGGCGTCGGCGCAGGGGCCGATGCCCCTACCATTGCCATTG